>Ga0208939_1000096_pt1 | contig 74453 bp, 49 predicted proteins | sample AD_STIC12_MetaG_FD_184437 | JGI IMG/M metagenome (GOLD analysis project Ga0208939, IMG submission 184437) | Active sludge microbial communities of municipal wastewater-treating anaerobic digesters from USA - AD_STIC12_MetaG (SPAdes) (version 2) | ecosystem: Engineered > Bioreactor > Anaerobic >...
GGGGCGCAGGCAACGATTGCGACGATGGCAATCCCTGCACGAACGATGGATGCGATTTGGTGACCAGGCAGTGCGTTTATACGAATAACACCCTTGGGTGCAGCGATGGTAACGCATGCACTACCGGCGACTTGTGCGCGGCAGGCAAGTGCACGAGCGGGGCGCCGACCATCTGCGACGACGGCAATCACTGCACGATTGACTCCTGCAATGTATCGACCGGTTGCGTTTTCACCCCGAAGGTTTGCAACGACATGGATCCGTGCACGGTCGATTCCTGCAACCTGGAGAATGGGAATTGCGTCTTTTCACGGAAGACCTGCGACGACATGAACCTTTGCACGGCCGATTCGTGCGAGCCGGTTACCGGCGCCTGTCTGAACATGACCATCAGTTGCGATGACGGCGATGTCTGCACCACCGACCTTTGCCATGGGGCGACCGGTTGTTACCATGAGTACAACACGGCCGTCTGCGACGACGGCAATGCATGTACCGGAAGCGACGCATGTTCGGCAGGATCCTGCGTCGGCGGTCCGTCCATTGATTGCAGCGATGGTGATCGATGCACCATCGACAGTTGCGACCCTGTCAGCGGTTGCCAGCATTCGGCGACCACCGGCGCGTGTGACGACGGAGATGCCTGTACGGTCGATGAGAACTGCGCGGACGGCACATGTTCCGGGGGAGTCGCGGTCGTGTGCGACGACGGCAACTTCTGTACGGCCGATTCATGCGATTCGGCCACAGGCTGCGTATTTGTCGCCACCACGGATTCATGCGACGACGGGGATGCGTGCACCGTCGGGGATGTTTGCGCCGGCGGGTTATGTGCCGGCGTGCTTCCGCTGGACTGCGACGACGGCAACGTCTGTACCGATGACGGTTGCGATCCCGTGTCCGGGTGTTTCCATGTCAACAATACGGCCGACTGCGAGGACGGCACGCTCTGCACCGGTCCCGATACGTGCGTTGACGGGGCCTGCGTCAGCGGGCCGCCGGTTGACTGCAATGACCTTAACGTGTGCACGAACGATTCCTGTTCACCGACGCTGGGTTGCGTGCATGTGAACACGACCGGCCCTTGTGAGGACGGTAACCTGTGCACGACCCCGGACAAGTGCTCGAAGGGTTCATGTACGGCCGGGCCGGCAGCCGACTGCGATGACGGAAACGAATGTACCGAAGATTCCTGCGATCCCGCTGTCGGGTGTGTCAACGTTCCGGCAACCGGGCCCTGCGACGACGAAAGCATCTGCACCACGGACGATACTTGCGTTGATGGCGTCTGTACCGGCCGGCCTGCGCTCGATTGCGACGACCACGACGTGTGCACGACCGACAGATGCGATCCTTCCATGGGATGCATGTACGAATTCAACAATGCCGCGTGCGAGGACGGCGACATGTGCACGGATGGTGACGCATGCTCAATGGGCGCATGCGTATCCGGTGCCACGCTCGTTTGCGACGATGACAACGTCTGCACCGACGATTCGTGCGACAGTTCGACCGGCTGCACTTTTGCCTTCAACTCAATGGAATGTGACGACGGCGACGTCTGTACCCTGCAGGACACCTGCCTGATGGGCGTCTGCACCGGCGTGGCCTTCCTTGACTGTGACGACGAAAATGTCTGCACCGACGATGCGTGCGACCCGGTCGCCGGGTGCCAGTATTCGAACAACACCGGAGACTGCCAGGGTGGCAATCTTTGCGCCGACGCGAAGTGCATCGATGGTGCGTGTTACGTGACCGCCAAGGACTGCACCGACGACGACGCGTGCACGACCGACGGCTGCAGCCTGGATGTCGGGTGCACGCACGAAATCATTGCCGGCTGCTGCCATGAATCCCGCCCCTGCCCGGCCGACGAGACGTGCGAGTCCGGGTGGTGCTCGCCGGTCGGGTGCCGTGCCTGCGAAACCGACGGGGACTGCGGGCTGGCCGATGCCAGGTGCGTGACGGTGGGGCAGGGAACCTTCTGCGTGACGTCTTGCGCAACCGATGCGTGCGACGAGGGCTGGACGTGTCAGGCGGTCGGCGAATACCCGACGATGTGCTGGCCGGACGCCGGCTGGTGCAAGTGCACCGAGCCCGAGTCGCCGTCCGTATGCGACGGGAACACGCTGATTGAGTACGACTCGTGCGGCGGAATCATGAACGTCGAGACGTGCGCAAACGGCTGCCTTGAAGGAGAAGGGTGCTGCCCCGACGGCACAGTGCTTGAAGGCGCGGCGTGCGTGGCGGTCGAGGTCGAACCGGTGCCCGAGATGGTGGAAGAGGGCGACGAGGCAACGGTTGCGGACGATGCCGGGGACGCGGCGGACGTTGCGATTGGCGACGAGGGCGGCGAAGACGCCGTGGTGGCGCCGGATTCGGTTGCCGATTCGGTTGTGGACGCGGTTGCCGATGCCGGCCGGGATCTTGCCCAGCCGGACACCGCCGCTGGCGACGCCCCCGACCAGATCGAGGGCGACACCGGAAACGTCGAAGACACCGTCACCGGAGGTGGCAAGGGCGGCTGCTCGGCCGGCTCGAGCCCGCTGTCCATGATGCCGGCTCTGCTGCTGCTTGCCCTTGCCGCGTTTGTCCTGCGCCTGCGCCGCCGGGCGTGACTTCTGATCCAGCAACCGTTCACAGGTCCAGCCGCGATCTTTCTGTTCCGGACTGACACTGTCCGTTATCTTGTGCGAGGCCTCTTCGGGGCGGGCGATGGCAGTGCGTCGGCGGTGGCCCTGATCAGAGAACACATGCGGTCGGACTCTTCGATTTCGTCCCCATCGACCAGCATCCAGGGCTTCGCGCCGGGGTAGGGAAGACCCTCTTCGTACCGATCCCCGACCAGAGCCCTGCCTTCCGGCGTTATCTTGATGAAGACCTGTTCGTCGCACACCAGTCCGACGACCTTGTCATCGCAGTACAACGCGTATTCGCCGAACATCTTCCTGGCGCGCACTGTCGGCATCGAGGAGATTTGTTCGAGCACGAATTCCATGAATTCCCGGCTTGTCGCCATCACTTCACCAGTTCGGGGACCCTTGAATGTTAATCAGCGGTGCATCCAAAGTCCAAGACAAGGTCGGAAAGAACCGATTTTCGGTGAAAACCCTTAAATCCCAGGGGGATTGAATGAATTTGTTGACATCTCATATGAAATTGATAAGTTTTGTCCACTATGGCTGAAAACACAAACACAACCGTTTCAACTGGCCCCGAGACAGAACAGATTTCCATGGTCGTCTTTTCCGGCGACCTGGACAAGCTGCTTGCCGCGATGATCATTGCGACCGGCGCGGCGGCATACGACATGAAGGTGAATTTGTTCTTCACCTTCTGGGCCACGGCGGCGCTTCGGGCGCCGTCGAAGAAGGCCGCGGGCAAGGACTTCATGTCGAAGATGTTCGGATGGATGCTGCCGAAGGGCGCCGAAAAGGTGGCGCTTTCGAAGATGAACATGGGCGGGATGGGTACCGCCATGATCAAGGGGATAATGAAGAAGCACAAGGTGGCTTCACTTCCCGAGTTGCTTAAGCTTGCGGGCGAGCTCGGCGTCAACATCAATGTGTGCGAGATGTCCATGAACCTGATGGGCTTCAAGAAGGAAGAACTGATCGATTACCCGAACATGAAGATCTGCGGCGTCGCCACCTTCCTGAGCGACGCGTCCGAAAGCAAGATCCAGCTTTTCATCTGATTAAGGAGATGCGCCATGACCACCGATGAACTGAAGGGACTTAAGGTTGCCAGCCTTGTCGATGCCCGTGGAACCGCCTGCCCCGGCCCGCTGCTTGCGGCAAAGAAGGCCATGGGTGACATCGAATCCGGGGAAATCCTGGAAGTGTATTCGTCCGATGAAGGCACAAAGGTCGATATTCCCAAATGGTGTCAGAAGATGGGCCACGATTACCTCGGTGTCGTCGAGGAGTCCAGCTACGTCAGGATGTTCCTGAAGAAGTCCTGATAACGGCATGTCGCCTTGCGTTCATGTCGGGGCCATTCTCTTTTCAGGTGAACGCGCGCATGCAGAAGTTAACCAGCTCTCCAAAGATACTGGTCTTTTCCACGGAAAAGATCTCGGATCCCGGCATCGACCAGGCCGGATTGCGCAAGATCCACTACTCGCCGTCGGTATATGTCATTTCTGTGCCGTGTTCGGCCGGTATCAAGCCGAAGTGGATAATGCACGCGTTCGCGCAGGGTTTTGACGGCGTGTTCATCGCGGCCGACGGTCACGAGTGCAGCTACACCCCGAAGTGCAGCGAACTTACCAACGAGCTGATTGAACATTCCCAGAAGCTGATGCAGGCGAAGGGAATCGACCCGAAGCGCATCAGGATGGCGGCAATCTGTTCGGTTTGCGCCGAGCAGTTTGCAAGCCACATGGCCAATTTCACCAGGATTCTGGTCGAACTTAACGGGAAGGCAGAATGAGCGCGGGAAAACCGGAAAACAAGTACGACGTGATGGTCGTCGGCGGCGGCATTGCCGGACAGGAGGCCGCGCTGAACCTGGCGTCCATGGGGCGCAAGGTCCTGCTGGTCGAAAAGGCGCTGTCCATCGGCGGCAAGATGATCCAGTTGAGCAAGGTGTTCCCGACTCTGGACTGCGCGGCGTGCATCACCACACCGAAGATGTCCGAGACGGCCCGCAACACCAGCATAACGCTGTCCCTGAACACCACGATCGATTCGATTCAGAAGGTGGCGGACGGTTTTGATGTGCAGCTTACGAAGGAGCCAAGGTTCGTCATCGCCGAGAATTGCACCGGTTGCCTGCAGTGCGAAGTCGTATGCCCCGAGGTTCGCAGTGACGCATATAACGAGGATCTGGCCGACCGCAAGGTCGCCTATATCCCGTTCAACCTGGCGAATCCCAGGATTGCGTCAATCGAGCGAAAGGGCGTTTCGGCGCCGTGCATCGCCGGATGTCCGGGCGGCGTCAAGCCTTACGGTTATGTGTCGCTTGTGCGTGCCGGGCAGTTCGAGGACGCCATGGATCTTCATCTGGAGGACGTCCCTCTGCCGGGCTGTCTTGGTCGTGCGTGCTACGCGCCGTGCCAGGCAGAGTGTACCCGGGCCAGCCTCGAGGGCCCTGTCGATATGCGGCGCATCAAGCGATTTTTCGCTGATGACTACTATGCGAAGCACCTGGAGCCCAAGCCCAGGGAGAAGGCGGCGCCCACCGGCAGGCGCGTCGCGATCGTCGGTTCCGGCCCCGCCGGCCTGACCGCCGCGTACGCGCTGGCCCTGCGGGGGCATGAAGTCGTCATTTTCGAAGCCGCCCCGCTTCCCGGCGGCATGATGCGCCTGACCCTGCCCGAGTTCAGGCTTCCCAACCATGTCGTGGATCGCGATGTGAAGAACGTGACGGCCCTGGGCGTCGAGATTCGCTGCAATACCCGCGTGACCGACCTGAATTCGCTGAAGGAACAGGGGTTCGACGCCGTGTTCATGGCGACGGGGACGCACGACTCCACCAGATTGCGCGCCCCGGGGGCCGATCTGGACGGAATCGTCAACTGCCTGGACATCCTGCGGGAATCGAAAATCGGCCAGAAGCGTGACCTGACCGGAAAGAAGGTCATGGTGGTCGGGGGTGGGAATACCGCGATGGACTCGGCCAGGACCGCCATCAGGCTGGGCTCCGATAAGGTGACGGTCGTCTATCGCCGCAGTCTGCACGAGATGCCGGCGTTTGAGATGGAGCGCCACGAGGCCCTGGAAGAGGGCGTCGAGTTTGCGGTCCTGTGTAACCCCGTTGCCTTTTCGGGCGAAAACGGCCGCGTAACGTCAGCAACGCTTATCAGGATGGAGCTTGGCGAACCTGGTCCCGACGGCCGCAGGCAGCCTGTCGAGGTCAAGGGTTCGGAATACAAACTGCCGGTTGATCTGGTCATCGAGGCGATCGGCCTGAGTCCCGGCACCGGCGCCTTCAAGGATCAACTTGAACTGCGCAGGGATCGGACCATCGCGGCGGACGAAAGGACGCTTCAGACCGGCGTCCCGTGGGTTTTCGCCGGCGGGGATGCGGTGACCGGTCCGACCTCGATCATCGAGGCCGTGGGCCAGGGTCGCAGGGCTGCGTTCTATATGGACAAGTGGCTGGCCGGCCAGGATCTGACGGCGTTCGAGTATGGCGACACGCTGCCGGCCGTCGATAAGCAGACTCTGTTGTCCCGGCACGATATCCCTTCGGCCGAAACACTTGCGGAAAAGTTCCGCGACGGTCGATCCAGGATTGTCGATTTCGACGACATCGAAAGCACCTTCACGGCTTCGGAAGCGGTTCGGTCTGCTTCGCGCTGCATGGACTGCAGTAACTGCCGCGAGTGTCACCAGTGCGTTGTCGCCTGTCCGGCATACGCGATCGACTTCAGCCAGAAGAAGCAGGTGATGAACGTCAAGGCGGACGCTGTCGTGCTTTCGACAGGATATGATCTGTGGGATCCGGCCGAGAAGCCGCATTACCATTCCCGGCAGCTTCCGAACGTGATCACTTCCATGCAGATGGAACGCCTGATCGCTCCGACCCGTCCGTTCAACGCGGTGCTCCGGCCGGGCGACGGCAAGGTTCCCGACAATATTGCGTACGTCCTTTGTGCCGGGTCTCGCGACGTCAGCCTGGACAATTATCGGACCTGCCCGGGCGCATCGCGTAACAGCCAGATTTGCTCGCAGATCTGCTGCATGTACTCCGCCAAGCAGGCCCAACTTCTTATGGGTGCGCTTCCGCTGGCAGATATCACGGTCTATTACATGGATATCCGTGCTTTCGGCAAGAATTACGAGGAGTTTTTCCAGCAGAGCAAGGGCATGGGCATCAGCTTCGTCAAGGGCCGTGTCGCGAAGATTACCGACGACGGAAAGGGGCGCGGCGATGTCATCCTGCGTGTCGAGGACGTGGAAAACGGCGTGGTCAAGGAAGTGAAACACGACCTGGTCGTGCTGGCGGTCGGACTTCGTCCGCAGAACCTGATTGTTGAAAAATTCCGTGGGCAGGTTCCGGAGCTGGATCCTTACAGTTACATCCTGCAGGCGGATCCCATGGTGAATCCGGCCGTGACAACTGTCGACGGCGTGTTCGTGGCTGGCACGGCGGCGGCGCCGATGGACATCCCGGACTCGATTCTTTCCGCTGGCGCGGCGGCCGCCCAGGTTGCCGAATATCTGAACAGGAAGACGGTGACGGACTGACGTATGGAAGAAAAAAAGAAGAAACGTATCGGCGTCTATATCTGTCACTGCGGCGGCAACATCTCGGACTACGTCGATGTGGCCCAGGTTCGCGAACTGGCCGGCAAGGACGATTTCGTCGTCGTGGCCAAGGACGTGATGTTCGCCTGTGCCGACAGCAACCAGAAGGACATGGTGGCCGACATCAAGGAGCAGGGGCTTGACGCGATAGTTGTCGCAAGCTGTTCCCCGAAATTGCATCTGCACACCTTTCGGAACGTGGCTTTGCGGGCCGGCCTGAACCAGTATCAGTACGTCCAGGTCAACGTGCGCGAGCAGTGTTCCTGGCCACATCACGACGACAGGAAGCTGGCGACCGGGAAGGCCGCCGGACTGGTCGAGGCAGGCATCCGGCGGGTCATGGGCGCCGAGTCCCACGAGACGATCCGCGTGTCGGCCGCCAGATCGGTCCTGATTGTCGGCGCGGGCGTCGCCGGGATGAGGGCCGCGATATCGCTGGCCTCGATTGGAAACGAGGTCGTGCTGGTCGAGAAGGCGGCCGAGCCCGGCGGCAAACTGGCGGGCCGGAAGGATTTGTTCCCGGGTGATGTCAGCGGCGAAAGCATTGTCCAGGATTTGGCCGCGCGCGTTCGCGCCACACCGAACATAAAGCTGTTTTGTGGCGCGACGGTTTCCGGCGTCTGCGGCAGCATGGGCCAGTTCCAGGTCAAGGTGAACGTCGGGGGCCAGCCCGCCGAGGATCTTGAGTTCACGGTCGGCGCGGTCCTGATCGCCACCGGGTTCGACCCGTACAAGCCCGAGCCGGGTGAGTATTCGATGGGCAGCCCCGGCGTCATCCCGATTGGCGAGTTCGTCAAGCTGGTGGAATCCGGCAGCGGCGAACTGATGCACCAGGGGCGCAGGGTCCGCAGCGTCGGGTTCATATACTGCGTCGGCATGAGGCAGACGAAGGGAAAGAACAAGTACTGCAGCCGCGTTTGTTGCAGCGGCGCGATACAGGCGTCCCTGTCGATGCACCGCCGCTATCCGGGGGTGCAGGCTTACCACTTTTATCGCGACATCCGGGCCTATGGAAAGCAGGAGGTCATGTACACCGAAAGCTCGAAGGCCGGGGACGTCTATTTCATGTTCACCGAGAAGGAGCCGCCGGTCGTGACCGCCGACGGGAGCGGGGCGGTCATCAAGGTGAAGGATTCGCTGACGAAGAAGCAGGAGGTTGAGGTTCCGGTCGATCTGGTGGTTCTTGTGACCGGCATGGTGCCGCAGGCCGACAGTGGGGCGATCGCGGCCTCGTTTAAGGTGCCGATCGGCGCGGACGGCTTTTTCAACGAGATTCATCCGAAGTTGAGGCCGGTCGAGACGGTGATCAATGGCGTGTTCCTGGGCGGTTCCTGCCAGGGCCCGAAGAACGTGACCGAGACCCTGTCGTCGGCTCTAGCCGCTTCGGCCAAGATCAATGCGGTCATCGGCAAGGGCGTGATTGACCTGGATCCGGTGATTGCCCGTGTTGACAGCAGCAAATGCGTCTGGTGCGGAAAGTGCGCTGCGGTCTGTGAATATGGCGCGCTGGTCGAGATGGAGCGCGACGGAAGGAATTTCGCGATTGTCGATGAACCTTCGTGCGTCGGCTGCGGCGTTTGCGCCCCGGTTTGCCCGACAAACGCCATCGAACTGGCCTGCTTCACCGATGCCGAGATCGAGGGGATGATCGATGGATTCGCCCTGGATCAGAACATCAATATCACCGAAACCGCCGCGGCCGAGGAGTCGGCGGCGCCTTCGGTGACGATGAAGGAATACCCTGCGCAGTGGCACATGATCCTGGAAGCCATGAAGGACGGGCCGATATCGATTCCCGACATCGCGAAGGCGTCCGGCCTGGATGCTTCACTGGTCACCAGGCACGTCATGACGATGAACAGGTACCGCGTCGCCGAGCCGGCCGGCCTTGACGACAGCGAGCAGTACTACCTTTACCAGCAGAAGAGCTGACGGGGGCCCGGGATGGCAAAGATTGATCCGACACTGGCCGGGAAACTGAAGAAGTACGGCGCGAAAGACTTTCCGGCCTGCTATAACTGCGGAAACTGCACGGCGGTTTGCAGCCTGACGGCGAAGGATGCCAATTATCCTCGAATCTTCCTGCGTTACGGCTCGCTTGGCATGAAGGACGAGATTCTTTCGGCCCGGGAACCATGGCTCTGTTATGCCTGCGGCGAGTGCAGTGCCGCGTGTCCGCGCGATGCCGGACCCGGGGACTTCATGGCCGCCGCGCGCAAGTTCGCCATCGCCCATCACGAGCCGACCGGCCTGACGCGCCTGCTTTTTACGAACAGCCCGTTTGCAGTCGTGTTCACGGTGCTGCTGGCCGTCGTCATGGGCACTTTCATGATGATGGTTTCGGATCGCGTCGATCCGGATAACGTGCTGAAACGCTGGATTTTTGACCACCTTTCATTTTCAGTCATCCACGACATGGGGATGGTCATCTTCACGTTCATGGGCCTGTCGGCCCTGCTGGGAATGATTCTGATGGGGCGTCGCCTGTTTGCCGGAATGCCGAAGCTGGAGAATCCGCGAAAGGCAATCGTCAGCGCAATTCACAACGTCAGGGCCGAACTGCTGACAATGAGGCGTTACCGCAAGTGCCAGGACGACGAGGAGCCGTATTTCAAGGACAGGAAGTGGCCCTTCCAGCCGTGGTTCGTCCACTGGAGCATCATGTGGGGCTTCATCGGCCTGCTTTTCGCGACCATCCTGGACTTCCTGCTGAAGGATCCCGCGACGACGACCTGGTGGCCAAGCAGGATACTGGGCACGGTTGCCGGCATCGCCATGATGTGGGGCGCGACGCTGGCGATCATTTACCGGATAAAGGGTGTCGCCCGGCAGTACCGCAATTCGACCCTGGCCGACTGGGCCCTGCTCGGGGCGCTTTTTGCGGCCGGCCTGACAGGTTTCTGGATGGAAGTCGCGGTCATGGCGCACCTTGAAAACGACCTGAACGCGGCGATCTTCATTATTCACACCATCGTCTCAATGGAACTGGTGCTGCTGTTCGCCTTCTCGAAGTTTGCCCATGCCGTTTATCGTCCGCTTGCCTTGTTCAATTATTTCCTTCGTCAGAAATGATTCTTCCGGTGGTATCCTTCATGCGGCTTGTTTTGCGGGGGCGGCGATGAAGATTCTGGTCGTTTATGCAACGCATTCCGGGTGTACCGAGGATGTGGCTCGTCGTATCGGCACGGCGCTTCGACAGGGCGGGGCGGAGGTCAAGGTGATTCCGGTCGAGTCGGCTCCGGCCCCTGCCGGGTTCGATGCGGTGATTGTCGGTTCCGGTGTGCGGGCCGGCAAGTGGCACGGCCCCGCGATCAGGTGGATTGAGAAGCATGCGGCCGCCGTCAGGGCAATTCCGCACGCGATGTTCACGGTCTGCCTCATGATGAGGGATGGCCAGAAGAAGGCGCCGGAAGTCCTTGCCTTCACACAGCCTGTCTTCGATCGTCTTGACCTGAAGCCGGTCGGGGTCGGGCTGTTTCCAGGTTGGTTTGTGCCGGAAAAATTCCCGTTGTTCGAGCGGATCATCTTGAAGATGATGAAGACGCCAAGGGGTGATTTCCGGGATTTCGACGCTGTCGATTCGTGGGTGTCCGTGGTCGCGCCGCGGCTTGGCCTGGCGATTTCCATGGATGATGTACCCGAAAATCAGGCGGACCCCGTCGCGGAGGGGGATTCGTCGCTGCAGGTGGAAATGTGAACAGGATTGCATGTCTGGTGTCAGTTCTTGCGGTCGCGCTGCCGGCGGCGGCACTTGCGGCCGAGCTTGGCCCCATTGAAATTGCCCCGCAGGAAAGCGGTGTGCAGATGACCCGCTTCGAAAAGAAGACGGAGGCCCTGTACAACTATTCCTGGAACGTCAAACGTGATGGAGGCAAGGTGGTCTTTTCCGCAAAGGGCGACAACAACAAGTCGGGTGCGAAGCGGATCGAATGGACCGAGAATTCGGTGATGGAACTTAATGGAAGCAGCCTGCGGACATTGTCCTGGTCAAAGGATTCCACCGGCGCCGAGCAGGAAAGCTGGAAGCTGACGTACGACTGGGCGGGTGGAAAGGTTCACTACAACTACCAGGATCGCGCCGGCGGCAAGAAGGAAAGCAAGTCTGTCGAACTGGGTTCAACGGCATTCTCGTCGGACGCCATGTATTTCATGCTGCGCGGATTTCCGTTCGAACAGGGCCCCGGCGCCAGGATTGACGGGGATTTTGTGCTGACGAACGGGCAGGTTCTTCCCGCGTACATCATCCTGCGCGGTGAAGAAAAGGTGACCACGCCGATGGGCACGTTCGACACATATAAGCTGGAGATGAAGCTGAAGGGCGCCCTGGGCCCAATCGCCCCGAAGATGTTCATGTGGTTCACGAAGGACAAGCCCCACCTTTTCGTGCGGTATGACGGCAAGGAAGCCGGCATCACGTCCGGAAAGACCGTGAATGTCCTGTTGAAGTTCAGTCCGGCCGAGTGGATCAAGCCCCTTCCGCCCCCGGCCCCGGTTGCGACTCCCTGAAGGTGACTTGATGAAGTCAGTTGCGCAATTCTGGAACCGGCCTGCATCGGTTGTCCTGATCCTGTTGTGCGCCTGCGGCGGCGAGGCGGCTCCATCCGGTGAAATCGGCGTCCTGACGTACAATGTGGCGGGACTTCCCGCCGAGCTTTCCGGTTCGGATCCCGTTGCGAACATGCCGAGGATTGCGCCCCTGCTGAACGCGTATGACCTGGTTCTTGTCCAGGAAGACTTCTGGTATCACGCGGATCTGGACGCCGGAACGACGCACCCCCACAAGTCACCTCCGATGTGGGAGACCCCGGACTGGGACAAGATGGGTGACGGCCTGAACACGTTTTCGGCATACCCGTCGGGCGAGTTCACCCGCGTCGCCTGGGAGCAGTGCAACGGCCTTATCGACAGCGGCGGCGACTGCATGACGACAAAGGGATTCCTTTACGCGCGTCTCGAGGTCGAACCCGGCATCGCCATCGACGTTTACAACCTGCACATGGACGCCAGCGGCTCGGAAGAGGACATCGCCGCCCGCAGGGCCCAGTCAGCGCAGCTTGCGTCGTTCATTGCCCTGAATTCGGAAGGTGTGGCGGTCCTGCTGGCCGGCGACACCAACCTGAAGGCCACCCGTCCCGAGGACCTTCAGACACTTGACGATTTCCTGGCCGCCACCGGCCTTGTCGATTCGTGCCGGTTCCTTGAATGCGGCGACGAGAGAATCGATCGAATAATGTTCCGCAGTTGTCCCGATCTGGAACTTGAACCGGTTGAGTGGTCCATTCCCGAAGAATTCGTTGATGCAGACGGTAACCAGCTTTCCGATCACCTGCCGGTGCTTGCCAGGGTTGCCTGGCGCGTCTTGTAGAAGCGAGCCTGCCATTGCCAGGGACAACGGAATTGCGAGGTTATTGGCCGATGAGACTCTCATCGGACTGATTTTGACAGTCCCGGCGTCCGGAGTATAGTCCCCAGATGGACTACTGCATTGGAGAGCTCCATGATCGGTATTCGCAATCGGATGATTGTCCTTGCGTCGTTTTGCGCGACTCTGATCTGGGCCGGCTGCGGCGGCGGGATCCCAGTCAACGATTCGATCGAGGAAATCCAGGATTCCGTCGCTGAATCGGACGCGCCCCCGGACAGCCTTATTCCGCCGGACTCCGAGGACGACGCCAGGCCGGATTCGATTCAAGTCCCTGATGCCGTTCCTGATTCTGCCGACGCGTCTGATATTGCGCAGGAGGATCTGCAGACAGATCCTGGCGACGATGCGGTGGACTTCGAGATCGATGCCGGCAGTGATGTTGGTGACGTCGATGATTCCGGGCTGGCCGATGATGGTTCCGACACCGATGCAGACGACGTGAAGGCCGGGGATTTGAGTGATGGCGGTGATGGTGACGCAATTGCGGATCAGGACGTGACGGACGATTCCGTTATGTATGATGTCCAATCCGATTCAGCCGATCCGGGCTTCAGCCCCACCATCTGCAGGCCGTGCCGCGTTGATTCCGACTGCGCCGCCGAAGGATACCAGCCCGTCGCTTCATGCATCCCGGTTTCCGATCCGTCCGGCCTGGCGGGGTCATTCTGCCTGATTCCATGCCTGGAAGACTCCGGGTGCCCGGACGGTTATGAATGTCTTGACTCCGATGATTCTGGAAACAAGGCATGTTACTGGGCCGGTGGCGACGGACAGCCGTGCGAGTGCGGCGTCCTGCAGTCCGGGGCGGACACGTCGTGCACCAGGGCCAACATCCATGGGACGTGTGAAGGGGTTGCGGAGTGTACCCTGACTGGATTTGCTCCGTGCGGCGCCGCAATACCGGCGGCCGAGATTTGCGACGATGTGGATAACGATTGCGACGGTTTGACCGATGAGTTCCTGGGAAGCTCGCCATGCGGGCTGGGGGAATGTCAGCACGACGTATTGAATTGCGTGGATGGAAATCCGGGCAACTGCGAACCGATGCAGGGGGCCGTTGTCGAGACGTGCGACGGGAAGGACAACGATTGCGACGGCATGACCGATCAGGGATTCCTGTTCACGGAAGTTGACGGTAGCCAGCTTGCCAAGGGCGCAGCCTGCGGAGTCGGCGCGTGCGCGGGGGGCACCGTCGTCTGTTCACCAGATCAGCTTGGATTGACCTGCGATTCCCTTTACAAGTCGTCCATCGAGATTCTTAACGACATCGATGACGACTGCGACGGCTTGATCGACGAAGGGCTGTGTCGTCCGGACTGCACCGGGCGCGAGTGTGGCGGTGACGGCTGCGGCGGATCCTGCGGAACCTGCGCCCTTGGGTATTCGTGTGGTTCTTCCGGCATCTGCGTCCCGGACGGCATGGTGCAGGTTCCGTTCAGCATGTTCTACATGGGGTGCGATCCCGCGACCGACCCGGCCTGCCGTCCCGGCGAAAACCCGCGCCATTACGTGACCATATCGGGATTCTTCATCGACCGGACCGAGGTCACGGTCGCGGCGTATGCCCTGTGCGTCGGCGCCGGCGCGTGTTCCGCGACCAGAACCGAGGGCCTGTGCCAGTGGGGCCATTCTGGACGGGAGCAGTACCCGATCAATTGCGTTACCTGGGAACAGGCGCAGTCATACTGTTCGTGGGTCGGCAAGCGGCTTCCAACCGAGGCCGAATGGGAACTGGCGGCCAGGGGAACCGATGAACGTCTTTATCCCTGGGGAAACGGCGCCCCCTCATGCGGGCTCGCCGTCATGCTTGAATCGACCACCCCCGGTTGCGGAACCGGGGTTCCGGCAATCCCCTGTTCCAGGTCGCCGGCGGGTGACAGTCCATTCGGCGCCTGTGACATGTCAGGTAACGTGCAGGAATGGGTTTTTGACTGGTATGACCCAAATTATTACTCCAGCAGTCCGCCTTTGAATCCACACGGGCCTGATGCAGGCTCGACACGGGTTACCAGGGGCGGACATTATGCCGTTCACGACGCCGCGTGGCTGCGAAGCGCGGCACGTGGCGAGGCCGCGGCCAGCATCGACGGAGTCGAGACCGGCTTCCGCTGCGCGAAGACACATTGAACCTGCCTACTTTCTTGTGCGGTCGCAGAATTGAGTGGCGCTCGGTATGCAGGTCGGGGGCTTTGGCGGATCCATCGATGTAAGTTCCGCAGTCGTGTCGCATCCGGGAAGACCTTCGAAGCTTTGTCCGCCATAGGGACAGAACGTGTCGCCATTGGTCGTGTCCGGCGGAAGTGAAGTCTTGTCGAAGCTGACAGTCACCACCTGAAGGGTGTTGTCGTCCCCCAGTCGCGTAACCTGAAGTGACCCGCCTTCAAAGGCAATTCCCGCGTTCTGCAGTTTGGCGCCGTAAAGCGTGGCGCCGTCGAACACGGTTCCCTGGAGCAGCGCGCCGACAAGGTTGGCCCCCGTCAGATCGACCCCGCGGAACGTCGTCGAGATCAGGTTCGCCCCCGTAAGCGAGGCACCTTTCATGGTTGCCTGGCTGAAGTCCATGTTGCACAGGACTGAATTTGGAAGCTGGATGCCCTGCATGGTTGCCTGGGCAACGGTCGCCTGGCCGCCGTAAATCTGGGCATAGGCGGCGTTGACTCCGTTCATATGGGCGTGATCCAGGCGGGCGTTCGGCATGTACGCATAACTCAGGTCGGCCGGCTGAGTGTGGTCGTCGCCCTCGAATACAGTGTTCGACAGCTTTGCTCCCTTCAGGTTGCACGAGGACATGTTAGCCCCGCGGAATATGGCGCCGTCGGCCACCGCGCCTGACAGGTCAGCGCCGACAATCCTGGCATTCGTCAGGTTGGCCTGTATCAGGGACGCGCCTTTCAGGCTCTGGTTGTCTGCCAGCCGAAGGCCGATCAGGTTGCAGTAATCGCAGTTGTTGTTTCTGATCAGTGTCGTCTTGTTGTTGTAAGACGCAAGGCTCTCGACATAGATCGACTTCACCGTTGCCGAAAAGGTGGAAAGCGTGTCGGTCGCGTACTGGTACGGCCAGTTTTCACCAAGATAAACGGTATCCCGGTAAAGCGTGGCGACGGTGTTCGGCCCGGCCCAGATTGAGCCAATCAGCATCGAGGCATTGATGTTGCAAAGGTCCTCGCACGGACCTTTCAACACCCAGGCATGCCCGGCCCTGTACTGACCGCTGAATATCCAGAGTTCCCCGTCCGCGGGTCCGGCCTTCGGCAGGTCGGCCGCCTCGCCGGCCCACGTCACGCGGCAGCCCGCGCCGGGCACGTCGGGCGGGTTTGCCCAGACCTTGAAACTTCGCTTGAAATCCCAGGCCCAGGTGTAGTCCTGCAGGAATCTGCCGTTGTCCAGGCAGACCGGCTGGGTTCCGGGGTTCGTGACGACAACCGAACGGCCGGCAAACGATGAGGCCGTGTAGATGATCGCCGTCGTATTGGGGCCGGCATAGACCGCCCTGGGATCCATGGAAGGCGAGCCCGGCGTTCCCTTGAAGTCCTGGCAGGTCTGGTCGAAAACCCAGACGGTCGTCGAGCCCGTCGGGGTGCATGTGTCCGCGATGCCAATCTGCCCCTGCTTCAACTGGTTGACGGTTCCCGCGGTCAGCGTGGAAATCGCGTTGCACGCCTTCCCGGTCGATCTCGGAACCGGCGGCCTGGCCATCATCTTCATCCGATCGACGTCCGCCGTGCTCTGTGGACTTACGAAAATCAGTTCGTCTCCCTCGTCTCCGCCACCGTGCTCGAACACCTTGGTATAGAGGCCTTCATCAAGCCAGACGGTCTTGCACCCCTCACCCTCGAGCAGGTCAAGGACGGTGTCGCCGGATTCGTTGATAAGGCTCATGGCGTGTGGCCTGACCACCGAGCCGCCTTCCCAGCAGAAAGTGTGCTGATGTCGATCGAAGTACCTGTATTCGAATTCATCGACCCCGGGATCGACCCCGGAGTCCATAAGGTCGTTGCTGCCGGATCTGCGGTGTTCCAGATAAACGATCAGCGTGTCGTCCGCGTTCAGGCTGACTTCATCGTCAAGGATTCCAAGCGAGTGCTCGTGATAGGCCATCCCGGGTGATCGCGGCTCTTCGGGCCGCATCAGGGTCACGTCCTGGCCCGGCACGGCGTCAGGATACTCGGTCATGTCACCGAAAATCTCCTGCCAGCCCAGGTCGCCCAGCCCACCCTGGTCATCGACTCCGCCAGAACCTTCACATCCGGCACAAATCTGGAGCACGGCCGCCGCCACAATAATTCGCTTCATGATCGCCTCCGGTCGAACCAGGCACGTCGTTACGGATTGGGGGTGGAAGGAATCCATTCGCTGACCGAAGGTTCGGTCCTGCCACCTGGGCCCGCAATGCTCTGGTAATTCAGGCTGTACACGTTTCTCCAGAAATCGACCGTCATCTTGTGGGCCGCCACGCCGATTGTGCGGCTCAAGAATTCGCCCTGCGGGTCGTAGATGTCCAGCCGGTAGTCGTTAACGTTCGAGCCGTCGTTGACGTACGAAAGAACATAGATGTAACCCATGAATTCGACGCCCATGTCCAGGTACGTTACAAGTTCCGTATCCGCGAACAGATCCGCGAAGTAGTCCTGCTTGTCGTTGAAGTACTTGACCGGGTTCCCGTCGATATCCAGGGCCTGGATTCTCTTGTTCAGCGTTTCAAGAACCAGCAGCACGCCTTCCGCCGTGAACGCAATGGCCTTCGGTCCGTACATCAGTCCTTCCCTGGTGCCTTCGCCGCCAAGCAGCCTGGCCCACGGCGCCGCATCGTCCGAAGATCCCTGGGCCGGAATCGTCAGAATTTCCAGCTTGCTGTTTGACCAGTTCGCGCCAACCACGTACCCGGCGTCATTGATCGCGATGTCGTCAAGCGGTTGCGTGAATCGCCCCCAGCTCAGCCCGGATGAGCTCATCGGCGTCGATTCGTCGGCAACCACGCGTCGCAGGTGGTAGTTGCCGTTCCTGGTGTCCAGGAAGAAATTCATGCCGGTGCCGTTTTCCGGACCCATGAGTTCATAGACGATGGTCGTCTTTTCCGACATTCCGCAGTCAAGCGTCTTGTAGCCGATGTTCGGATCGGCCTTCGCCGACATGTTCTGGACGAAATGAAGCTGCATGTCGGTCGTGCCGGTGTCGCACTGGGCCATGTTCGGACCGGCGGCCTGCCAGGAGTACCCGAACATGCCGGCGCGCTGGCTGAAGGTGATGTTGTCGAGCGAACACAGGTGGGAACCGACGTTGGCGCACGAAAGGCTGGAAAGCGTCTCGGTCGGCGCGTCGCCCGCGACCCACTGATACTTTCCGCTGGCGTAATTCAGCTTCTGTTTGTGGTGATAGTTCGTCGTCTGATCCAGTGGAACCTTGATCTCCTCAAGGGTGATATCGAGCTTCAGCTTGTCCTGTCCGGAAGGAACCAGGTTCGCGACCCTTCCCGTGCTTCCGCGGCCGGCAAGCCAGTTGTTCTGTGCGAAGAAGCCAACGGTCACCTCGACGGTGCCGCCGGCCGGAACGTCCTCGAACTCCACGACAATCGGGTCTGATACGGTCGTTCCCGGAAGGGCTCTCATCGGAAGAATCCGGTGCTTTTTGTCGGCATAGGTGGCGATGACCTGGTACTTGGTGGCCGTTGCCGGGAACTGATAGTCGTCCGGGTCATGGAAGATGGTGACCTGCATGTCCATCGTGGGCGTTACGCCGTTCTTGATCACCCACGGGCTGCTGGTCACTTCCGCCGTTGTCTGGGCGACCGCGGACAGCGTCGCCGAAACGCTGAGCATTCTCAAACCCCAGCCGACGAAAGGAATGGCCCCTTCAAGTTCAGCCTCGGTCAGCTTCTTTGTCACGTAAGTGGCCAGCTTGGAGCACGCCTTTGACAAAATCAGGTTGCCCACCAGCGTCGCGCTGCGCGACAGGACGGCCTTCGGGCTTCCGCCCAGGCCGATTTCGGCCGCGTTCTCGCCCGCCAGGAGGAAGCCGGCGACCGCGATGATCGCGAAGACCAGGTCGTCATCCGCCATAAGATCCTTGTACCAGGACGTGTTTTCGATGCCCACGCCGGCGGCCAGGAAGAACAGCGGAATGCCGTACTCGAAAACGAACGTCATGATCATCCCGTTGTTTGCAACCTTGGGATAGTCGAGCTTGCCGGTGCCAAGCCCGCCGCCCATTATTTCGATGGATTGCGCCTCGTTCGGCACGTCGATGGTGAAATCGACCCAGTCGGCAGGAAGCGGGATGCTCATGATTTCGACGACCGGCGGGACCTTGCCGACGTACATGATGTCGTGATCCTTGTCGTCATGGGAAGTCGCCATCGAGGCTGGGATGGTCATTCGCGTGCCGTCCGCCTTAACGAATCCGACATAGAACGTAAGGTGTCGCAGCCAGTGGTTCTTCAGGCCGATCTTCACGCGCCGCAGGCCGTTGTCCGGGTTGTTGGAAAGGGCCTCGACGCGGGCCTCGAGGCCGGAACGTGAGTTGGTGTAATCGAGTGTCCAGTCATAGGCGCCGGCGGCACGCAGGGTGTGTGTTGCCACCGGTTCCGGGGATGCATCGATCGCGCCGGTTCCGTCCTGGACGTGCCAGGTCTTGTCCCGCAGTTCGAGATCATTGTGGGCGGCCCGAAGCAGGGACTTGACGGCAGTCTCGGCCTCCTCCGCCGTCCTGTCCGACAGAACGTAGTGATAATAAGGCGTTCCATCCGATTTCATTCGGCGGTTTCCTTCCTCGTCCAGAATCGGCACCAGAACCGCCCAGCCGTCCTCGTAATCGTCGTCGTGTTCGTATGCGCGCCCCTGCGCCGATATCGCGTCCGTCAGTTCGGAAAGCCCCACGGCGTTTTCGATGTGCGTCATCACCAGGGCCGCCACGTCCGGATCAAGGCTCGTGACTGCCGGATGGTGGAAGAGAAGCGCCTTTGCGGTGTCCAGCGGTGTGAGCATGTCGTCCGGATCGTCGTTGGCGTCCCGTTTAACAAGCTTCTTCGGCACGAACTGCGCATTGCGCTTCGGCATGGGGTTATCAAGGTACTGCTGGTATCGCGGCCAGCCCTGATAGGCACGCAGGGTTCTGGCCTTCTCCATCGCGACCTGCGGTATATGCAGCCCGACCAGGCCAAGACCGTGCTCGCCATCGCGATCATCTTCCGGGCTGTGCGTCACCCACATCAGGGCGACACGGTCATCCGGCAGATCTACGCCCTCGGCATAGTGGGTCACGTCTTCATCGTCGATCGTGCCCTGCAATCCGTTCTGGTTCAGGTACAGGTCGCGGGTCTCATCGGTGTGGGCCTTCATCGGATAGACCCTGGCGCCGACATGCAGCCAGGCCGTCTCGTCCGCATCCAGGCCGGAAAGATCCGCGTGGAGCACCACGCCCCCCGGCTGATCGCCCGTGTCTGTTTCCAAAGTATCGATTGCGTCCGAATTCAGCGTGTCGGTGGGCCCCGCATCGCCCCCGCAGCCGACGGTGACCATGAACATGGTAATCGCGGTCATTGAGAAGGTCAGGAAGATCCCCCGAATCCTGTGGCCTTGTTCCTTCCTCCGCCGACTTCTTGACATCATGGTTTTCCCCTTTGCTGCAAGGATGCAGGAATGATTTGCCTGCATACTATACCTTCGCTTTTCAAGCATGGCGACATTGATATGCCGCGCGTCAGCCATTTTCGTGCCGGCGAGCCTGTTCAACCTTGCCGGAATAATCTTGGTGTCGCGGACTTATGCTGATCGGGGTGCCGTCACAATGATGGCATGGCGACATCGCATACGATGGGGACGTGATCGAAAACGGTATCCACGATGACGGGTGGATGTCCCTCGGTAACGCCGGCCGCCCAGCAGGAGCCTTCAAGGATGTTGCTGACGACATGATCGATGTTTCCGACACCACCGTACGTCGGCGCAACATCTTCCCCAACCTCCGTCAGGAAATGGAACTCCTTGTCCACGCCGACGAAATCAAGAAGTCTGGCGGCGCTGGGATCGAATATGACCGCACGTCCGGGATCGGTGTTGAAGTCGCCCATGACGACGCTGACATCGCCCGTGGCGCCAGGCCCGGCACCGCACATATCGACGAATATCTGTTCGAACTGCCAGGCCCGGCACTGCATCTCGTCTTCCTTGAATCCAGACGACGCATGGACGCTGACCAGGTTGATTTCGCCACCGCCATTCAATTCGATTGTGGCACGGCCGATTCTTGCGCCCTTGCCGCATGTATCCACTGTGCAGCCGGTCATTCCTTCCAGGCAGAAGTCGTCGTCACAGCCCCTGAACCGGCCGAACGATTTCCGAACGGCGGAGCATTTGTCCGGCTTGCCGGGGTTACACATCACCTGGTAATCATCCCCGGTGATGATGGACGCGACCGTCGGGTCGCCAGGCCGCCAGTCCGTGCAAATGAAGTCTGTTCTTGATTCCAGCGGGATGTCGGCACATTCGGCGGAATGAAAGATCTCCTGGAAGGCGATGATGTCCGGCGCCTTAGCGTCAATGAAATCCTTTGCGGCCTCGATTGCCGGCATCCAGGCCAGACCATCCCCATAATACTCGTCTGACTGGCTCGCATGCCACTCGGTGTACCGGTCGTCCGGATCCGCCTTCCCGTTGGCTTCGGATGTCCCGGTATTGAAGGTCATCAAGCGAATGGGCGGGATCGTTGCCGGGATGTCCCCCGATGTCTGATCCGTCTGCATGTCGGAGACGTGGTCATGCCCGGCATGGGAGTCGGCCGTGGCATCATCGATTCCGTCAACATCCGCGGCTTCAATGCCTGAAAAGTCGGTTCCGAACGGATCGGAGGCGCATCCAGCCGCCATCCCGACCAGGATGCACAGAAGAATTCCAGGTCTTTTCATGGTATCGCCCGCAATCGACGGACAATCATATTACGTTAAGAGGATACGGCAGAATATCCGGAATGGTTCCAGTCACTGGCATACCGACATGCCGATGCACTCCAGTTCGCCGGGACAGGATTTTCCGCCGCCCATCATTCCGCACATGAAGATGCAGAAGTTGTAATTCAGGCCGCCGGCGTTCGTGCAGGTTCCCGCCCACAGGCCGTCCGGCCCGGCACAATCCTCGTTGGTCTGGCACTTCAGCGCGCAGTGCGCCCTGGTCGCCTCGCCCTCGATGCACTCCCCGGAGAGGCATTCGGCCGGTCCAGTGCAGGCCTCGCCGGCTTCCTTGGTTGCCACCGTCGTCGATGGTGGCAGGCAGAACTGGCTGGAAACGCACTGAAGGTGGGCGGGACACCCGTTGCCGCCACCTACCGCTCCGCAGAGCAGCAGGCATGTCCCGGAAGTATCGCCATCCTCGATGTAGCAGCCGCGGGTGTAGCCAGACGGATGTGACGGGCAATCCTCGTCCTTTGTGCAGCCTCTCGTGCAGAAGCCGTATTTGCCGTCTGGAAACACGAAACATTCCATGCTGACCGGAACCCCGTCGAGGACGCCTTCGCACTCGGCGTCGTTGTTGCACTCGCCGTATGCCTCGACCTCGGTCACCGTCAGCAGATCTGTTGTCGTGTCGGGACTTTCCGTGTCCGACTGGCCCAGTTCCTTCGTCGTCGTGTCCGCATTCCAGCCCGTGTCGGTCAAACCCGTGTCGGTGGTGCCGGAATCCGTGACGGCTCCCAGGTCGCGTTCGACGGTCTGGTCGGCGGTTGGAGCATCCTCGCGCGCAGTGTCGGTGACGATGGGAACATCGGTTCCGCCCAGGTCGTCTTCGGCTCCGGCGCCCCCCGAGCATGCAATTGAAAGCAAAGCGGCAATGGTCGCGGTCGCCACGGACAGTGTTTTCATGTTGTTGGTTCCTTCTGAATCCGAGGGTTTATTACCAGACGGCCGCAGTCGTTTCAATAGAAATTGACAGCTTCTGTCAGTTTCTTTGGCGGATGATTGCGGCTTTGGGCGGTCTTCACGTTCCGGTTGTCCGCGAAGTGATGTCGTCGGCACCGTAACGTGCCGTTTTACAAAGCGTATTTGTTTACAATGCGGCGTCCGGCCGCGTCGAACCTTAGTATTCAATCAAGGTCTTTCCGGCTTGCGGAGCTGCCGAATGAAAAAGCTGGTGATTGCATTTGTGCTGTTGATTGGAACCGGGTGTGCCGTTGAAGACGAATTTGCCGACGACCAGTTGGCTGGCGAAGTGCTCGCTTCCGACGAGGGCGGCACGGACGACTCCCAGCCTCCGGCGTTCGGGGTGGCCATCGTGGCCGGTGGCTGTTTCTGGGGTATCGAGGACAAGCTCAAGAAGGTTGATGGCGTAATCGATACCGACGTCGGGTATTGCGGGGGAACCGTGCCGGACGTCACATACGAGATGGTCTCAACCGGTACGACCGGGCATGCGGAATCGGTCAAGGTTCTTTACAACCCGAGTGTCATTACTTACGAACGGCTGATCGCGAGTTTCCTTCGAACCCATGATCCCTCCGTCGTGCATCCGTTGTCGGGGTACGGTTCCCAGTACCGTTCGGCCGTCTTCTATCTGACGGAAGAGGAGCGGGAAGACGCCCTGCGCGCGATTGCGGCATTGGACAAGTCCGGGCTCTGGGACGACCCGATCGTGACCCAGGTGGTGCCGGCCGGACAGTTCTGGATGGCCGAGGAGTATCACCAGGACTATTACGACAAGTAGCAATCAGCCGAACAGGTGGCGGAAGAACAGGACGACCCTGGCCAGCTTGACCATCGGAACCATTATCTTCGGCGTCGAATAGCGTACCGGCCGCCTGGACATGCACCTTTCAAGGTGGTCGGCGGCCCTTTCCACGGTCATGATGAACGGCAGCCGGTCGCCTTCCGGCATTTTGGTTCGGACGAATCCGAAGCGCACGTTCGTCACGGCCACCCCCCTTCTTCGCATGGCCGGCGCGATGCTTTCCAGGTAGCGCGTGAATCCCGCCTTCGAGGCCGAGTACGATGGGTGTCCGTGGTCGTTGAGTTCGTCCGCCAGGCTGGAAATGCCGATGAAGTGGCCGCCATTCCTCTGAATCATTCCGGGGACGACGGCGGCGAACGTCCGGATCATCCCCATCAGGTTGACGTCGAAGACCGATAATTCCCGATCAATGTTTCCGACATCAAGCTTCAAACCGATTCCAGCGCAGTAGATGCACAGTGACGGGCGCGTCGTTGCGGCGATCCGGTTAACCTCCGCGGGATATGCCGGATCCGAGACGCTCATCGCCAGGTGAGTGCAGGAAGCGTGGTTGACGGGCGACGGGCTTCGTGAGATGCCGTGTACCGTCCAGCCGCGTTCCAGCAGCCTTCGGGTCATCGCCAGTCCTATCCCGTCCGAGTTACCGACCAGAAGCGCGACCTTGTCCATGGCCAGACCATTTCAAGAGGGCCTGATTGTACCTTCAAATGAGTGGAGCCTGTTATCCGGATGTCAGCGGCGGGGAATCGAACCGGGCATGGCGGCCTTTCCCGGCCTGGCTTTCCTGTCGCCCCGCCCCGACTTCTTTTCAACCGGTTTCTTGGACTTTTTTGAATCTTTCCTGATGTCCCTGTCCCGTACGGAAGGTGCGGCCGTGGTCACGGTCGGACGGGTCGTCCGGTGATCACGGGCAGGCGCCGTGATGCCGGATCCGCGCGCGTTGTCGCGGGGCTGCCTGACTTCCGGACGAGCCGGAACAACCGCCCGGGGTGGATTCTCGATCCTGACGCGGTCGCCGCCGTCGTGGTTGCGATCCCGCCGATCCTGATCGTGCCTTCCATGTCCGTCGTGGCGTCCGTCGTGGCGGCCATCGTGGCGCCCGTCATGGCGTCCATCGTGGCGGCCCGGGCGGTGGGCCGGATGGTGCGGCCGCCGATCCGGGTGCCTGTGGTGCCATCCCCACCATCTGTGGTGATGGTGGTGGTATCTGACGGGCCCGGCCCACCACCAGGGATAGCTGCCAAGGTGATAGGCCGGCCTGAGCCATGCAAACGGCCGTCCATAGGTGACGATCACGTAGCTAAGTCCTGCCTCGTATCGGCTGTCCCTGATGGTTCCCAACTGGTTATGCGGGATGTCATACAGGGTGGCGACCAGGTCGGGCAGCGCGCGCACAAGGACGTCGATTCCCTCATCGGTCTGGCCGGTTACCTGCCTGATTACCGAACCGCTGGTCGCGCCGATTCTCCTGATTGTAAGAACGAACACGCCGCCGACTTTTCCCAGATCCGCGCTGACCGCCTCGGCCGCGTCGATTGCCCTGGCAACGGCAACGATGCACGGCATGTCGTTTTCCTGGCAATCCCCGCTTTCGACCGCGGCATCGAACCCTTCATCGACAGCGTCCTGATCCAGAACCCTGACACCCGCGGCGCGCCCGATTTCCCCCCCCAGCCAGGCTGACACGTCGTCAACGGTTTCCTGCGGCAACTCCGTGATCGCGGAAACACCCCAGAACAGGGCTGGCCCCCTTTCCAGGGAGACTGACGGACTTGAAAGCGCAAGCATTGGAATCATCGAGGCCGTCGTCAGCAACAGTCTTTTTGAAAACATCATGATTCTCTCCCTGTTTTTGTGGCCGGCCGGTGGCCTGTCGCCGCCGATCCGGCACGGGACAGATTCTATGGGTTCGCAGGCAGCCAGGCCGCCTTGTCGGGAAAAAAAATTGTACTGAAGATGTATCCGGCCCGTCTATCTGCGACCGAAGCCGCCCCGCCCACGGGTCGGCCTGGAAGGCTTTGAACGTTTTCCCGGGGCCGCCTGGGACGGCCGTTTCTTCCCGTTGACGGACTGCACGCTCCCCGACGGGTACTGGCGCGGGCCGGGGCGATCCGGCATGACGTGCCTGGGCGGGGGCATGTTTCGTTCCGGTCGTACAACAGGACGTTCGCGCCGCGGATCCGGCCTGTCCGGCATGACGTGCCTGGGCGGGGGCATGTTTCGTTCCGGTCGCACGACAGGACGTTCGCGCCGTGGATCCGGCCTGTCCGGCATGACGTGCCTGGGCGGGGGCATGTTTCGTTCCGGTCGTACGACAGGACGTTCGCGCCGTGGATCCGGCCTGTCCGGCATGACGTGCCTGGGCGGAGGCATGTTTCGTTCCGGTCGGACGACAGGACGTTCGCGCCGTGGATCCGGCCTGTCCGGCATGACGTGCCTGGGCGGAGGCATCCGTCGTTCGGGCCGGAGCATTGATCGCGGCCTGGCATGGACACTTTCGCCGGCACCGGTCCTTATCCCCGAAATTTCCTGGCGGGGCTGATTGTGTCTGGTTTCTCCGTGGCCCCATAACGGCAGCCTGCCAATCCTGGCGAGCGGCTTGATCCATTCAAAGGGATTTCCGAAAGTCGCAACTACATAGCTGTATCCGTTCCTGCTGCCCGATTCGGCAACGGTTCCGGCGGTCTGGTACTCGATGTCGTAAAGACGCGCAATCATCTCGGGAATGGAGTCCACAAGGATCTGGACATCGTCACGCGTCTGACCGGTTACCTGCCTGACAACCAGCCCGGTGCCGGAATCGATTCGCTGAAGCGTCAAGACGAGTGCGCCCCCGACATCGTTCAATTCGCCCGTGACGGCCTCGGCGGATCTGGTCTGGCGTGCGACGGCAGCCAGGAACAGCAACGGATCTTCCGACCATTCATCGGAATCCGCCACGGTCGCGATCCCGGCATCCACCAGTTGATCGTCCGTCGTCGCCATGCCTGTGACGGCGTCGAATTCATCGACCAGGGTGAATGAAAGCATATCGACCGATTCCCTCGGCACATCCTCGGTGGCCGTCACGCCCCAGACCAGTACCGGCGGGCCGTCCTGCCCGGTCGATTCGGTCGCATGTGATGGACATGGGGTCAGCGCGACCAACAGGGCCGCAAGAGGCGGAACAATGCGTGTATTCATTTCATCTTCCGGATCATCGGTTCGATACCGGCATTATAGCGGCATGGATCGGTGCGGGGGGAAAAAGATCAAGGCTTCGTGATCCTGAATTCGGCACCGATCGGGAAATGATCTGACGGATATATGCCGTCATAGCTGGACTTCAGGATTTCGGCCGACACGGCCTTGAAGCCGCCGTTGTGCATGACCCAGTCGATCCGGTTTCCGGAGGTGACGCCAGTAAAAGCGTGGTACGTACCTTCCTCGGGCAACCCGAGTTCAACCCAGGTATCGATCATGCTGCCGGTCACTCCCTGGTATTCCGCGGCGCCCGTCATGACGTTCCACGGAAGCGACTGGAACCCGCAGTTGAAGTCGCCCGCCAGGAGCACCGGACGGCCGTTGGCCAGGGAAGCCATCTGTTGCAGCGTGACAACGGCCATCTTTTCCCGGATGCCTTCTTCGCCAGTGTGATCCCAGTGGGTCGAAAAGACGTCGAATTCGAAGCGATCCGCAATCCTCCGGAAGTGGCCCCAGGTCACGATGCGCGGATACAACTGGTCTTCCTCGTCGAACTTCGTGCCGATGACTTCCGGGGTTTCGCTCAGCGCCAGCGTCTTCGTTTCAATAAGCTCATATTTCGACTTGTCAAAGAAGATGGCGCAGTACTCATCCACGATGCTTCCACTTCGGTTTTCACCGATCCAGTCCAGGCGCGGGATGTTTTCCTTGATGAAGTCCTGGGTGAACTGGTAACCCTCCTGAACAACCATGATGTCGGGGTTGAATTCGTTGATGATGTTCAGCGCTGGCTGCTGCCTTTCTTCCCACTTCTTGCCGGGCTCCGAGTCGAACGGCATCCTCAGGTTGAAGCTCATCAGGCGAATGTTTTCGTCGTACCGGATGGGAATTTCCGGGATTGTGATGCTCATCACGTCGTTGCCGTCCAGGTCAACCGCCCGGATCTTCAGGCCATCGCATCTCGATTCGACGATTGCAAAAGTCGGAATGCCGTAAATCCGGTGGTACGGATCCGGAAAGATGTCGGTGGGCTGGCAGTTGTCCATGTCCATGCCGCAATCGCAAAGGCCGCCGATTGTGAACATGTGAAGCCCGTCCTGCTCGCCGTACTCGATGCCGTGCATGTGACCGTGAAAACTTGCCTGGAACCCGAATTCGCTGAGCAATGGAATCATTGCGACCTTAAGGCAGTCGTCCCCGTCGAACACGCAGGTGTCGTCCCACTGCAGGCTGTACGCCGGCTGGTGAATGAAGAACAGTTTCCACTGGGCGGTCTTGAATTCATTTGTCTCAAACTGCCTGCGGTACCAGCCGACTTCTCCCCAGTCCGAGTCAGAAGTCGAAAGGTAGAAATCACGGATCCATCCGCCGCCAATCCATACGTTCCCAAGCCTGCGCGACCACCAGCCTTCGCCGTAGCCGGTATCGATTTCATCGACGTTTCCCTGCGGCAGGGCAAATGCCTCGAAATATCCCTCGGCGTTCTTTTCGTCGTGGTTTCCAAGGGTCGTCCAGATGTTCACGCGTGTGCCCAGGTCGCGGAATCCCCGGAAGGTCAGGTCATATTCCTCCGGCAGGCCTTCGCCGGAAAGGTCACCGTTGCCGAGGACGAAATCGACGCCTTCCGCAAGAGCCAGTTCGGAAAATCTCTTAAGGTTGGCCTCGTTCGCATGACTGTCGGCGAAGACGGCGAACTTCATTTCCACAGGCCGGTCGGGCATCGTCCGGAAGGTCAGATCCGTGGTCTTCAGGTCACCCGCCCTTGCCGAGTAGTGTATTTCGGTCGCCGCGGGAAGTCCTTCAATGGTGATTTCGTACTGGCCGTTGACGTCGGGCTGGCCGCATGCGGTCCTTGGCGTCCCGTCCCACGTGTAATCGACACAGCCTTCGTCTTCGGTTGGATTCTCGGTTCTGAAGACGACGGTGACGGTGTCCCGGTCGGACATCTGGATCAGCGGTCCCCGCTTGAATGTGGTGTCGCCAATTACCGTCCATGTCGGGTAAGCCTGACGCGGCTCGCATCCCCCGGCCCACTGGAACCCGGTGTCTTCCAGACCGGAATCCGCGTCCGGAATCGCATCCTCACGCACATCGACCACGTCGTCGGGGCCAGTTGCTGCATCGGCATCGGTGGTGGCATCCGGCGAATCCCCGGGGTCATTCGCAACGTCCGGCGCGTCGTCTGCCGCCGCGTCCTGAAGCGGGTCGGCGATATCCGGGCCGGCATCGGGGGCCGCGTCCTGCACGGCATTCGAACTTCCGCATCCCGCCGTCATCATCATAAGAATTGCTGCTGCCACCATCGCCCTGGCGTTGTGATTTTTCATCTGTTCCCCTTTTTCTGTGGTCCGGCACGAACGGCACGCGGTCTTACCGGAGCGGTTAACTGCCACATTCTAAAGTAATTCGCGATTTGGGCAACACCCGGGCTGGTGTCGAATGGAAGTCAGGCTTCACCGGAAGGAAGGCGAACATGAACGCCGAAACGTGTCACGGTTCCTGCTGCCAGCCACCGTCGAACCAGCCAAGGCCTTGAAGGGCGTCCCACGCGCTCGGGCCGGCGTCCGGGCCCAGGCCCATCTTCAGTTCATAGCCTTCAAGCTGGCCTGTCGTGTCATTTGCCAACGACTGCGGTTCCACCATGTAGCCGGTCGCGTCGTTTGCCAGTCCAAGGGCGAACTTGAAGGAACTGGACATCCGTTCCTTGGCCATCCCGCCGTACTCCGGCGACGGCTCCCCGGGGAAGGCAACGAACTCCGCGTTGCCCAGGCGGTGCCAGGAGACCGGAATCTCGCGGACAAGGAGCGTGCCGTCCTGCTGGACGTCGATGAAGCGCTTCGGCAATCCCATGTAAGTGTAGGCGTCCACCATGAACGACTCGCGGCCGACGCAGGAATACGTGGCTTCGCGGCTTTGGATGCCGAAATCCCCCGCCGGGGTCAGGCTTCCCGAAACCGCCAGGACCGCGTCTGCCAGGTTCTTCCCGATTTCATAAACCTTGTCCCAGAAATCTTCCTCGTCATAGAAACTGTACCTGCCATGAACCGCTGCTTCAAATCCCTGGAAGTACATGGCCGGGGCGTCGGTAGCCTTCTTCATCTCCTCGCGGTAGCCCCATATGAAATCGGCCGTGGCCAGGCGGTTCGACTCGGGCGCGATGGTCGGGTGCTTCGCGAAGTTGGCGATTGTCACAATCACCTTATCCTGTCCGTCTTGCGCCTGGATGATGCCGACCTCGGTGTCGAGCACTGGCGAGCAGTCCTTGTCCCTGGCCGAAATGCCTTCGAGGTTCGTCTTTCCGTAAAGAACCGTTGCCGGCTTCAGTGCGGCGGCGGCCGCCTGGGCCAGTGAAGTGAACTGGGTGATCGTTGTGGCCAGGAGTTCCTTGTCCGGGCCTTCGTCGATTTCCTGCGAGAAGCCCATCAGATCGGATGCGCCGTGGCTGTGGCTGCTGGCAATAACGATCTGTTCCGGCGTAATGGCCATGGTCGGCGCCAGGGCGTCGACGATGGACTGGCGCAGAACCTTGATCCCGGGACCCCAGTCGCCGAAGTCCCACATGTATCCCGCCAGGTCGGCGCTGATCAGCAGAAGGGCCTGACCGGCGTTGTTTGTGAACAGGGCGGCCTGGGCCATCAGCGGGTCGTGGGTTCCTTCCGTGACTCGGTTCATCGCGGGTACGCCGTAGCCGCCAAGGATGGTTCCAACGGGAGGGGTGATGTCGAGTTCGGCGTAACCGACCTGGAAGCTGTCGGGAACAACCGGTGGCAAATCTTCGGGTGATGCGTCGTTGATTGCATCGCCGGAGCCCTCGTCAGTCGCCGCGTCATCCCCAGGCACGTCCCCCGGGGTGGTTTCGTCGGTGCCCTGCGAGCCGCCCCCGCAGGCAAGCATCGTCAGCGCGGCCGCAATCGCAAGAATCGTCGCCAGCTTTTTCATCGTTCAGTGTCCTTCTGGAAGAAACAACCACACGAAATCAATCGTCACTGCCGGCCGGTGCCGCAAGTGGCGTGACCCTCATCAGCATCCCTTCGTCGCGATCGAAGGTCCAGAGCAGTTTGCGGTTCCGCACCTCGACACGTTCGGTCGGCCTGAACCTGGGAACGTTCCAGTCAAGGAGTTCAACCTTGGCCACGGACCACGGAAATTCCAGTTCCACCGTGGTTGCCCGCGCACCGGGATTTGCACCGATTATGAATGCCTGCCTGCCTGCCTCGTCCCACTTGACTGCCAGGTGTGCCCGTCCCCTTCCGTCGTAGCCTTCCTCTCCCATGAACGTGGTGTTGACGCCCATGTCAAGCCTGGGGCTGAGGAGCGCCGGTTCGTACACCTCCGGGAAGCTGAGGCCGCGGAAGATGGTGTGCATGATTTCGGCTTCCGGGCCGCTGGTCGATGGATATCCGAAAAATACGATTCCAGTCGCTCCGGCAGCGATTACCGACAGGGTTTCCTTGATAAGGTAATCAAGTGGCGGGAAAGTGCCGGCGGCCCAGGAGTCCGAGTATTCGCCCTCGCACTCGGCTTCCTTGATACTGTTGCCGAACGCGTATCCCTGCAGCCACATCCATACGACCGCGTCGGGATTCCTGTTCCTGACAAGCGACTCGGCAAGCGTGAATCCGGAGTCGAAGTAGCTTCGATGGGCCTCGTCGTCGGTCTCGATCCAGTGGTCGTAGCCTTCACCGATATCGCCAATCTGACCCGTGATGATGGCGGTCAGGGCCTCGTCCGGGTCGTTGGTGTCCCAGCGGTTCGATACATAGGCGTATGCGTCGCCAATCATCATGTTCGTCGTCTTCGCGAATTCGGCCACCTGCCAGTCGGGAAGAACCTCGCCCTTGCCGTCCCCGCCCCCGCGCATCCTGAATGTCGGGTGCCAGGACATGTGGCCGACCTGTTCGATCGGCGGCAGGTTCGGCATGCTTTCGATCGAGTATTTTCCTGACCTGGTGATGAATTCCCCGAATTCGCTGCTCATCTCGGCGATACGTTCCTCGGAGTAGCCGTCCATGTCAGACTCGCCGAATGCGTTGTAGATGATCGGCACCACGTCGTCCTCCGGAGCCGGTGACGTGCCGTAGTTGCGGTGGAAGATTCCGTGGAACCTTGGTGTAACGTCGAGTATCTCCGTCGTTCGTTCGTTGTAGCCCCACAGATAGACGAAGTTGGCACCGGCGGCGGCACCTGCGCGGGTTTTGCCGATGTTGATATCGACATATCCCCGCCCGGTGTCCCGGTCACATTCGCCCGGTCCGGTAACGCCGTCGTAGGATTTGCCCGGGCTTGCGTGCATGCCGATTCCGAAGAATTCTTTCCTGCCAACAGTCACGAAGTTGTCGAACTCGATGGTCTTCGTGGCCCCGGCAGTCCAATAGACCGGTTCCATCGAACCGGTATCCGGGACGACGTCCGCGGAGTCGGGTGTATCCAACGCAGCGTCTGTGACCGCATCTGCTTCCCGAAGGTCGGCCAGAACGTCCGGCGCCAGTTCCATCCCGTTGTCCTGCGGCAGTTCGGACGTAGTGTCGGCCACCACGGCATCGGCACATTGCGCGCCGCCGTCCGGGCAGTCGCAGTCGTCGCCGCAACCGAGAGCAACCATCGGGATGGCCAGGGAAAGGGCGAAACAACCCAGCCGGTTCCGGAAACCGTTCATCATCGACTCCTTGTGAAATGAAGACTGCTCAGATTCGACCGGGGAAACCAGCGGCGAGAACATCGACAATCTTCAGACATTGCCCGCTGATTTCAGCCAGGTCGGCCTTGCAGCCACCCTCGAACCAGTAACCAAGCGCCGATCGAATCGAGCCGAAAATCGCGCCGCCAACAAGTTCGGCGTCACGGTCGCAAAGGAACGGCCTGCCACGAAATTCCCGCAGGGCCGCGTGAACGTGCCGCTCAAGCCGGCTGTCCTGCTCGATATCCAGTGCGATCAGGTGCTTTGAACCCATGACTATCTTGTATTCGGCAAGCATGGTCTCGCGATCCTGATCGAATGCATTGGCCATTCCAAGCAGGGCGTTCTTGATTCGCTGATAAGGCTCGATTCCGTCCTCGTCTTCCTTCAGATAGCGAAGCAATCCCTGCTCGCGTTTTTCATAGTCCCTGAACATCACCGCTTCCTTGCTGGGGAAGTAACGGAAAAATGTTCGCTGGGAGACTTCGGCCTTTTCGACAATCTGATCGACCGTCGTGTTGTCGTATCCCTGTTCAATGAAAAGCCGGGTGGAAATCTTCACAAGGCTTTCCCAGGTCTTGGTCTTTTTTCTTTCCCTGAGAGATATCTTTTCCAACTTGGATTTCCTTTAAGAAGACAACCAAAAATAGATTGCCTTGCTTATAATGTCCATGATAGAGATTGATGTCAGGGGCTGTCAAGTTACAGATTATGACAGCCTTCGGAATTTTTTCAGACTGCTCGAGGTTCCAAAATGCTGAATCAAAAGGGATTTATCCGATCGGGCGTTGTGCGTATGTCGCTCTTCGCGATCATGGTTTCGTTTGCGGCAGGTTGTTCTTCCGGCCAGGATTCTCCCGACACGATTGGTGACACCGTTTCGGACGTGATGGATAACGAAATTGAACCGACGGATTCCGGCCTGGACCTGGCAGTCCCGGACGAAGGCGGCACCGATCTCGCCATCGACGCCGCCCCGGAAGTTCACGTTGTTCCGCCGTGCGTAATGAAGATCGGCGTCGGCAAGAGGGATGTCAGCCCGGTCGTGGAACCGTTCGAGGACACCAACGGCAACAACTGGCGTGATGATGGCGAGGCCTTTACCGACACCAACGACAATGACGAGTACGACCCGACTTACATCGCGGGTTTTGGCCCGCGGCAGGCCCAGGGTATCCACGATCCGATCTGGTCCCGTTGCATGGCAATCGAGAGCACCGGCCAGGCCTACCTGTTCTGCGCGACCGACTCGATTGGCATGGGGCTTTCCCATTACGACCGCATCGTCGCGAGAATCAAGGAACTGCGCCCGCAGTTCAATCTTGAGGACAGCCACGTCACCTGGGCCACCACGCACACGCATCAGGGGCCGGACACCCAGGGTGTCTGGGATCTCATGCCGCTCGAATATCTTGATTTTATCGACGAGCAGACCGCTCAGGCGGCAGTCGAGGCGCTTGACTCGATGGTTCCGGCCGGCATCCGCGTGGTCAGCGCCGAGCAGCCCGATTCCCTGGTTCGCGACATCGACGTGCCGGTCGTCATCGACAGGAACATCAGCATCATCCAGGGCGTCGCGGAGGACGGCGACGTCATCGGGACGCTTGTCAGCATTGCCAACCATCCGGAGTCAGGCGGTCCGGACAACATGAAAGTTTCCAGCGATTTCCCGCACTACCTGCGCCAGAAGGTCGAGGAAGTGCAGGGCGGCATGGCCATCTTCTTTGCCGGCGCGTTGGGCCTGATGGCGACGCCCGTAATGGACTGGGACAACACCGGCATGTGGTTGACCGAGCAGGTCGGCAACGCCTATGGCGACATCGTCAACCAGGCCCTTGTCGATCCGCCGGCGCCGTCGTGCGAATACATGTTCGCGGCCGAGTCGCGGCCGTCGATGAAGCTGGAGAATTTCGACTTCTGGGCCGGAATCGAGTCGGGCCTGATCAACGGATTCATCGATTACCTGTACGGGGAAAGCGGGGACGAAGGCGCTCCCTGCGGCTTCATGGGCTGCGTCGATGTTCCCGTAAGCGTCGTCAAGTTCGGCGAACTGCTTACGTGGGTCAACGTCCCCGGCGAGTTGACCCCGGAACTGGTCCTGGGGGTCTATCCCGACCCCGAGCCGGTGCCGGGCGAGTTCGCCGACGCCGAGCGCGAGCCTTACCTCGAGCAGTTCATCGACACGCCGAACCGCTTCGTCGCCTGCCTTTCCGACACGGAGATTGGCTACATCTATCCAAGGTATCAGGAGGACAGGCCGAACCACGAGCATCAGCGCAATTCGGCAAGCCCCAACGTCGCCGGCACCCTGATGGCCGGTTACGCCGCCCTTTTTGAGGACATTGCGGCCAGCGAGGCCGCATTCTTTGGTGAAGACTCTGCCGAATAGCGAAGATTCCCGCACCGGCCTTGTCCGCTCGGGAACGGAGAAGCGAGATGGAGAACAGGAAACAGGCGGTACCGACTTACGGGGAAAAGCTTCTATCGACACTTGACGCAAGTTATTTCGACAACTGCGGCGTCATCTGCGCCCAGGAAGCATGGGATCTGGTCAAGGACGAGTTTCCCGCCACGCCCGTGGTCGTGATGGTTCCCGAGACGATGGAGCAGTCCCTGCTGGAAGCGCAGATCAGGCGGGCGCCGGGGGGCGTAAAGACCTGGTTCGGAATCGGTGGCGGATCGGCATGCGACGCTGCCAAGATGGCCGTCTGGCTGCTTGGCGGCCGCCTGATCCTGATGCCTTCGATCGTCAGCGTCGATGCGGCCTTCACTGCCGCCGTCGGTGTGCGTGTTGACCATCACGTCAGGTACGTCGGGATGGTTTATCCCGACTACCTGCTGATCGATTTCGACCTGCTGCGCAGGTCGCCGAAGCGTCTGAATATCGCCGGCATCGGCGACATCCTGTCGATTTTCACGGCCCTGCCGGATTGGCTGCTGGGTCGTGATGTGACAGGCGAAAAGTACAGCGACCAGATGGCTGCTGAGTCGGCAGCGCTGCTTGCCCGGCTGATGGCCGGCGCCGTGGAAATTCGCGATTGCACGAACCTGGGCCTGAAGCTGATTTCGGATCTTTACTACGCCGAGGTCGCGCTTTGTGACGCACACGGCAACAGTCGCCCCGAGGAGGGATCCGAGCACTACTTTGCGTACTGCCTGGAATCGCTGACCCATCGTCCCTACATCCATGGCGAGCTCATTTCAATGGCGGTGGTTCTGACCGGGATTTACCAGGGGCAGGACGTTGAACCGGTGGTTCGGTTCCTGGATCAGGCGGGCGTCTGCTGGCGCCCGGATCAGGTCGAGGTGACCCGCGCCCAGATTGTGGCGACCCTGCTGGCGCTGCCCGAATATCTGAAGGGCGAGACACATCTGCCGTACGGGATTTATCATCATGTTCCAACGACGCAGGAGCGCGTCGATGATCTGCTGGTCAAGTTTTACTCCTACGTGTGACAGCGGGGTGCCGATGCGCAGCAGGACGACACTGGCGGCGGCCTTTCTGGCCGCCTGTGCGATGGTTGCGGGATGCGGGGACGAGCCAGTCAAGCCTGTCATGGCAGATATCGTTCCGCACGTCCGCATTGCCGCAAGCGATACGCTGCACGAGGCATTCCCCTGGCCGATCGAGGCGCAGGACGGTCCGGCAACCATCCGTGACGGCAATCCCGGCACCTCCTGGAAGGTTCCTGCGGGGCAGACGGTGCTGACGCTGGACATCCAGCCGTGGCTTCAGCGCCCGGTGGAACTGGGTTCACTGTCAATCCAGGCGTCCGGAGGCGTGGATTCGGTTTCGGTGGCGCTGATGGGTGCCTGCGGATCCACGGCCACTGTGGTCGAGTGGCCGGACATCTCGGTCGCGCTGGACTTGTCCGGCCGTGAGGCCGGCTGTGTCGAACTCACCTTGACCGCTTCGGAAAACGCGGCTGTTTCCTCGCTGACGCTTGTCGCCATGGTTCCTGCCGCGGCAGTCGCCGCCCCGGCGCCGGCCCCGGTCGATGTCCGGGTGTCGGACAGGCCGTGGAGCGGGGTCATCGAGGGCTTCTACGGCGTGCCGTGGTCCTGGGAAGAACGCAGGCGCATGGTCGATCTGCTGTCCCGAACCGGCATGGGCAGCTACATCTACTGCCCGAAGTGGGATCCGTTCCACAGGGCCGAGTGGCGGGATCAGTACCCCGAAACGGACCTTGAACTCTTCGGCGAGCTGATTTCCTACGCCGCGGACAGGGAGGTGGCTTTCTCCTTTGGAATCAGTCCCTTCATCGACTTCGACACCACGACCGATGACGATTACCAGATCCTGAAGTCGAAAATCGAGGCGTTCATCCTGCGCGGCGCCACCAGCGTGACCCTGCTGGCCGACGACATCGAGTTCGAGACCGCGCACCCGATCGGTGGCGAGATGGGCCAGGCCCATGCGGCCGTCGTCAACAGGCTGCTTGATGATCTGCGCCGGATCAATCCGGATGTCGTCATGGCGTTCTGCCCGACGGTGTATTCGGACGAGCGTATCGAGAGCCTCGGGGAGGCCAGCGGGGATGGCGCGGCGTATCTTTCGGCCTTGTCTGCGCTGGATTCTGACGTCCAGATCCTCTGGACCGGACCGCATACGTCCGATGCCGTGATGACCGCGGCCGACATGGACAATTTCCGATCGTTTTCCGGCCGCAAGCCGGTTATATGGGACAACTTCTGGGCAAACGACGGCGGCGACGGATTCCTGGGCCGCACAATGCTGTCAACTTATACAGGCCGTGAGCCGGCGCTTGCCGACGCGGTCACCGGAATCATGCACAATCCGTCGATACAGGGCGGGCTGAGCCGGTTGACCATGGGCACCTTCGCCGATTTCATGCGGAACCCGGACGGGTACGATCCGGATGCCGCAATCGATTTTTCAGCCGGGCTGGAAGCGACTTCCGGGGCTTCGTTCGATTCGGATTCGGAGCGCTCCCGGGAACTGGTTCGCTATTTGATGTCCCTGTTCGACGGAAATGCGCAGTTGATGCCTGGAAGCCGGCCGGTCGCCAGGCTGGCCGATTCGCTGGCGAACTCGCTCAAGGAAGGCGGAGACGGTTGGCTCGGTGACGCCCTGGAACTTGCGCCGCATCTGGCGCGCATGGTGGTTGCCTGGTCCGAGGTTCACCACTCGGATCTGGCGCCTGACATAGTCGATGAACTCTATTATCCGCTCGAAAAGGCGCGTCTCGAGGGCGAGACCGGGCTGCTGGTGCTGAAGGCGCTGCTTCAGAAGGCGTCCGGCGGCAACGCCGCCGCTTACCTGGAGCAGGCCGCCGTTTCCATGTATGAGTCCAACAGTTGCAGGTTCACCTTTGGCGAGGGCGAAATCGAGGACCTGCTCGAGGCCGCTTCAAAGGCCGTTGTTAAAGTCGGAACCGGGCGCCTTGTCGAAGTCGCTTTCGATGTCCCCCCATGCACCGCCGGTTCCGAGTGGTCAGTTCCGGTGTCCGCCATGGACTCGTCCGTGTCGGTGTTCGGGCTTCCCGGAGCGACGGTGAGGGAAGGCGCCATCGGATGGCTGCCGCCGCACGCGGGTATGTTTGCAGGCGTGGTTATTGCCGTGGCCGCCGACGGCCTCGGCTTCATGGAGTTCGAAGTGGTGTGCGAAGACCCCGGAAGGGGAAAGGAATGAGAAGATGAGGAGTGTACTGATTGCCATCGCTTTCCTGGCCGTGACGACCGGTTGCGGCGACGACAACCAGCACAGCGGGGACATCCCCGGCGACGACGTCATGATGGACTCGGGTTCGGATACGACTTCCCCCGACGTTGTCCCGGATGTCGCGGGCGACACCGCACCGGACGTGGTCGAATCCGGCATGTCGCGCCTTCGCGCCGAAGGGATGAACATCGTTGACGAGGACGGAAACGTCGTTGTCCTGAAAGGCGTGAACCTTGGCGGATACCTGTACCATGAAACGTGGCTGACACTTGTCGATTACTCGGCCCAGGCGCGTGCCTGGAAGGTCGCCGTGGAGATGGAACTCGAGGATATCGTTCGACCGGTACTTGTCGCGATCGGTCCGCAGATCGTCGCCGGAATGGTCGGCGTCAGCGATGGCAGCGGTGGCAGCATAGGTGCTGACGCATGGCTGGAACTGCTGCGCACCGAGCTTGGCGAAGTTGCCGACACGGCCACGGTTGAAGCCTATTTCACGGAACTGGAAAAGTACCTGCCCGCGATATACGACGACTCGGATCTGCCGATCTACACCAAGCTTGAGGAACGTTTCGGAATCGAGGCCAGGGACTCCCTGCTGGACACCTATCAGGGCGCCTGGATTCAGGAAAGGGACATCGAGTGGCTCGCCGGGCAGGGGTTCAACCTGGTGCGCGTGCCGATTGGATACCGCACGCTGACGAAGGGCAGCCACCTGGCGCAGCCGACGGAACTGGTCTGGAACGAGGATGCGTTCGCACGGATCCATGCCTTGCTGGACTGGTGCGAGAAGTGGGGAGTCTATGCGGTTCTGGACATCCAGGAATGCCCTGGCGGACAGAACGATTACTCGGGCCCGGCGCTGCTTTATTCAACCCAGATGTACCAGGACATGACGGTGGATCTGTGGGAAGAGATGTCCGCCAGGTTCCACGACAGGAACGTCGTGGCGGCATACAGCCTGCTTGCAGAACCGATGGGCGCCCCGTCGCGCAAGGCCCGCGACGATATGTACGACAAGCTGGTCAAGGCCATTCGCGCGCTTGGCGACGATCACCTGCTGGTGATCCACGACGGCTTCAAGGGAATGGACGGAATGGCCGACCCTGCCGAATACGGATGGACCAACGTCGTGTTCTCGACCCACATCTTCGAATGGTCGGCCAGGAATTTTGACACATTCAAGGGCACGGTCGATCTTTACGACTTCTTCTTCCGCACCGCCCAGGAGACCAGGAACGTACCGTATTTCATCGGCAGCTTCTCGGGCATCTTCGATGAGCCGTGGGCTTACGAGGCGGTCGAATACATCGTCGAGTGGATGGGAAAATACGGCTGGTCCTGGTCGCTGTGGGCTTATAAGGACGTCCAGGATCCGGTGGCCGCGGATCTCTGGGGCGACAAGTCAAGCTGGGGCGTGAAGAGCCGTCTTGTCGGCGAGTTCGACCGTCCCGACCTGTTTATCGACAGCGAGGAGACCGTCAGGCAGAAGTTCGCGTCCTACGGTTCGCTTGAGCTGGAAGTCAATCAGACCCTGCTGGACGTACTCAAGGCTGATTTGCAGTCGCAACCCGAGTGATTGGAGCCGTCCCGCCCGTTTGGGCGGGGGCATTGAAAACGATTCCGGAGGAAGACCATGAAGAAGTTCCGGACAGGATCGAAATGGCGGATTGGCGCCGTGGCGGTGCCCGTCGTGGCTGTGCTTGCCGGCATGCTGGCGGCCGGGTGTTCCAGCGACGAGCCGGCTTTCGACAAGTCGGTTTCGCGCATCGTCACCGAGCGGACCTGGTTCAAGGATCAGGAAGGCCGCTATGTCCATTTCCGCGGCATCAACGTCAGCGGCGATGCCAAACTGCCCGTGATGCTTGACGTACCGCTGGACAACGGCCGCGATTTCACGTTCGTCGGCCGTCCGTTCCCGCTGGACGAGGCAGACAAGTGGTTTGGTCAGATCCGTGCGCTCGGTTTCAACTCCGTCCGTCTGCTTTTCCTGTGGGAGTCGGTCTTCCCGGATGACAGGAACACTCCGGACAAGGACTTTCTGGACTACTTCGAGGCAATCATCAGCAAGGCCAACGACCACGGCATATACGTGCTTATCAACATGCACGAGAACCTGTGGGGGCGCGACATGGTCGCCAAGTTCAATGACCAGGCGCCCGGCGTCCGCGGGGACATCGAAAACATGCTGTACTCGCTGCTGCCGCCGCACAACAACCAGGTAGTTGGAGACGGCGCGCCAACCTGGGCGACGAAGGCGTGCATGCCTTACAAGAAGTTCGACAGCCCGAACTGGGGCACTACTTACCTGCTTGGCGCAATGGCCAAGGATAATGACGGCATTCCGGGCAGCGATTTCCTCTACACCGTCGAACTGGTCGCCGGGATCCTGGGATTCGACCTGCCAGCGGGACTTGTCGAGGAAATCGGCGCCAAGCTGCCGGCCCAGCCGTTCGACCGGTCCGAGACGGCCGGCATGCTGCCGCTGTCCGGCTGGTGGGACAACATGATCTTCAGCATCGACATCCAGCGTTGCTATGCCGCCATGTTCGCAGGCGACTCGGTGTTTCCGGATGTCAGGATCGAGCCGGATGGCACTGTCAAGAACATCAACGACGACGAAGTCAGCGAAGACGCGATGGACATGAAGGAGTACTTCCAGGGGTCGCTCGAGCGGGCCTGGGTCGAGGTGGCGAAGAGGGCTGTCAAGTATCCGAACATCATCGGTTACGACCTGATGAACGAACCGGCCGCCTCGCTTTATGTCTTTGCCGCCCTTGCCCTGTTCTTCGAAGTCGGCAATGAAGCTGCGGTCAAGGAAGTCCTGAATCTGCTGCTCCCGAACGAACTGCTTGTGAACGGATCCCCGCTGGCAATCGATTTGCCGTTCGAGCCGGGCGACAACTGCGACGATTCCTGCGCCAACACCTGCGGAACGGTCTGCAATACGGACTGCAACGCACAGTGCGGAACCGACTGCGATGCCATGTGCGGCGCCGACGACAACTGCAAGGCGGTATGCCAGGAGCAGAAGTCCAACTGCACCGAGCAGTGCAACACCCAGAAGACGGCCTGCAACAAGCTGTGTTCGAACCAGGTCGCGACCTGCATCGATCTGTGCCGTGATCCGGCCCGGGATCAGCTTGGAACCAAGGTCTTCTATCTTCTGAAGTTCCTGGAAGTTCTTCCGCCGGACGCCGAATGGGAAACCAGGGTCAAGTGGGGCTATGGCGACGTCGATCTTTTCGGCGCCCTGGGCGTCCTGGATGCATTCGACTACTTCCTGCTGCAGCCGTACTTCGAGCGCGTCGGGAACGCGATCCAGAAGGTCGATGAGAACGCGATCATCTGGCTCGAGCCGACCGGATCGGGCGGCATCAACGGCACGTTCATGACGAAGCCGGCCGGCATCAAGCAGGCCGTCTATGCGCCTCACTACTACCCGGACATCTACCCGTGGCTCGGGTTCAACATGCCTGAACGCGATTTCTCGGTGGACGAGATTCAGTACCGCGACTACACCAACGACCTGATTGCGTCGGCTTCCTCTTCGAAGGAGTCGCTCGGGAACATTCCGGTCGTCTTCGGTGAATTCGGCACCTACTGGAATTACAAGTACAAGGGTGAGGACTGGGAGGAAAAGGGCATCCTCCAGTCGATCCGCAACAATTACTCGCTGTCGGCGCACTTCCTGGATAACTACTACGAGTCGTACGAGAAGATGTTCGTGTCGAGCTTCCTGTGGTGCTACTCGATCCGCAACACTTACGAAAACGGCGAGGGCTGGAACAAGGAAGACTTCAGCATCATCGGTCCCGACCAGAAGCCGCGCGGCGAACTGGCGTGGTCCAGGCCGTATCCGAGGGCGCTGTCCGGCAAGCCGGTTGCCATGCACTTCTACTCGGATTACCACTACTACGACCCGGAAAAGGGCATTCCCGATCCAAGGCGCGAATTCGAACTGGTGTTTTCAAGCAAGGAAACCGACGCGCCGACGATCATCTATGTCCCGAACGCGCAGTATCCCGACGGATTCCATGTGTGGCTGTCGGACGGATGGATGGCCTGGGATCAGGCTGACCAGGTGATGTACTACTATCCGACGAACGACCTTCCGGAAGCCGAGCACAAGGTGATTATCAGGCCTCCGTTCGAGGAGTGGACCACCGAGGGCTGGAAGTACTTCGTCAAGGGCGGCCAGGTAATAAGCCGATAATCTGGAGGAATCGTCATGATCACGCGCATTTTCCATGAATCGGCTTTTGGCCGTGGAGCAATTGCAGCAGCATTCATCATGATCCTGTCGTCGCATGCAGTGGCGCAGGAAGTGGAACCCGAGGCCCAGCCGGAAGCGGTCGGGATCGAGGAACCTGTACCCGCAACGGAACAGGCGGTCGAACCGGCAGACGAAGCAGTTGTTGAATCTGCCGGCGAACCGGCTTCTTCCCCGGATCCGGAGGCGGCTGCCGTGGCGGAACCAGGCGATTCGGCCGGGACGCCGGAAAAGCCGGAAGAACCGAAGAAGAAATGGAACGTGGGCAAGTACGTCCAGTTCCATGGCCTTCTGCAGACGGTAATCGTCTATCGGAACGACTACGACTTCGATTCGACGCCCCGGTACTACGACGTCGAGGGCCAGACCGTCGGCATGCTGGGAACGTTCTTCAAGCCACAGATTTCCATCACGCCGGACAAGCATCTGCGCATCTTCTGGGAAATGGAGCTTGGCCTGAACCTCTGGAGTCGTCACAACCCGGATCAGTACACCAGCGGAAACTTCGACACTTTCCGCCTTGCGCACCGTGAACTGTACGTTGAAGGCAAGTTCTTTGAAAAGAAGTTGAATTTCAAGGTCGGTTACCAGTTCTTCGAGGATCCCACCAGGCTTTTCCTGGGTCACTGGCTTGGTGCCGCCAGTGTCGGCAGCGATTTCGGCAAGGCGAAGATCACGGCCACGGTCGGCCAGCTTCCAGGCCAGACCTATGAAGGTATCGGGCTGGATGCCAACAACTTCAAGCACGACACTTTCGTCTATGGAGCGGCCGCGGAGATTCCTTTCAGGCAGTGGAAGTTCGCCATTTCCCTGATGGGGATGCACGACGCCGAGACGGTCGGGCAGACTCTCGACCTGATGACCGCCAGCGCGCGGATTTCTGCCGACTACAAGTGGATCAATTTTGGCCTCGATCTGGCGCTTCAGTACGGCAAGACAGACAGCGGTGCCGCCTTCGCCGACGAGACGACTCTGGCATGGGCACTGCAGGCGTTCGCCCAGATCAAGAAGCACGGCTTCGACTTCCAGCTCAACCACATGATGCTTTCCGCCGACGATCTGTACGACCGCAACGGCACAAACGGCGCGTTCTTCTACTCCGGCAAGAGCCGCAGCAGGACGATAATCCTCTCCGAGGACGAAATCCGTGACCAGGGATACAACATCGATGAATTCATGGGCCAGCGGCGCAACACCTTCAACCTTCTGCGGTCGGGGTTCAGCCTGACCGACTTTGCGCTTGCCTACAACTACAAGGATATCTTCGTTCCCGCGATTATCGTCGGCGCCGGATTCTCGCTTCAGCCGGACAACGCGCTTGGCGGCAGTCTTGTCGGTGTCGAGGCTGATCTTGATCTTGAAATCAGGTACAAGGATCTTCTTTCGTTCCACGTCATCGGCGGATTGCTGGTGCCTGGCAAGGCCGCTGCCGCGTTTGTGAACCGTGGCGACATGACCAGCACCAACATCCAGTACATGGTGGAAAGTTCGCTGGCGGTGATGTTCTAGGACTTGCCGTTTGTTTTGTTGGGGTGGAGGACACGATTTTGACAAAGGATTTCATTCCCGCATGCGTGCTTGCATTTACTCCGCACGCCGATGACGTCACGCTTTTTGCTGGCGGCACCCTGGCGTTATGGTCGTCGCGGGGGTGTCGCGTTCATGTCGTAAGGGTCACCAACGACGAAAAGGACTCCACCCGGCCCGACATCCCGGGGGCCATCGAAAGGAACCGCGCCGAGTTCGAGGGCGCGATGTCGATCCTGGGCGTGGCCGGGGTTTCGCATCTGGGTTTTCGCGACTGCGAACTGATGGACGTGCCATACGGCGTCCTTCGGGAAAGTTTCATCCGCAAGATCAGGGAGATCAGGCCGGAAGTAATCGTGTCGTTCGATCCCGCCGAAAACGATGATGAGAACCCGGATCATCACGTTGTCGCCCGGGCGGTGGCTGACGCAAGCTGGGCCGCCGGCTATCCAAACTTCCATCCGGAGCACGCCGGCCAGGGCCTTGAGCCGCACGTTCCGCTGGGAAATTTTTATTTCACGCGCCATTTCGTCAGGGGTGAACACGTCGTCGATATTGCTTCGTTCCTTGACACCAAGATTGAGGCGGCTTTGTGCCACGAAAACATGCTTTGCACCCTGATGAACGATCAGAGGCGCAGGCTGAAGGCGGCAGGCTTCGATTTTCCATACCTGATGGGACGCCCCGATTCGGAATACGCCGAATACTGGCGAATGGTTGTCGGCGCCTCCGCGCAACTGGCCGCACTCGGCACGGATCTGGAGTTCGCCGAGAGGTTTCGGCACACGCTTATCACTGAAGATGACGCGCTGGTTCAGTTGCTCTCCGGTGCGTGCTCACCAGCGGACTGATGTAATTTTCTCCAATTCGCCCGCACGTTGAACGGTTCCGCTCAAGGTGATTATCGACAGGCAACCTGATCAATCATGTGGCCTGAGGTTCAGGAAAGGTTGAAGAGGGTGGATCAGAAGCAGCCCTGGGTCAGCTTCTTGGTGGTCTCCTGGCAGACTGGCGGAATGAACTCGAGGGTGCAGTTTTCCAGGAAGGTTCCGACCTCGCCGCAGTTCGGCGCCGCGCCCTTCCAGCCCTCGACCATGTCCTGCTTGCAGAACAGCAGCCCGCCACAGGAACCGTCGCCGTAGTTGTACTGGCGGGTAACCGTGCCATCGCAGTTGTAGTCCCAGGAGTTGCAGTTGTTCTGAGTGGTGTACGGAGCGGCCCCGACCGGCTTGGCCCTGCTGTCGGTGTCGCAGCAGTCGCCGCCGACGATCGTGTTGAACGGTGCCACCGCGGCGCACAGGCAGGCCGTTTCGGCGCTGCCGAATCCGTCGCCGTCCACGTCCTTGAAGAACGTGGTGCAGCCGGTGGTGTTGGCCGGATCCGTCACGCCGTCGCAGTCGTTATCAAGACCGTCGCAGATTTCGGTTTGCGGGAAAGTGGTCTGGGTGCATTCGAGCTTGCCGGTTGCGCAACTGGTCGTGCCGTCATTGCAGATTCCAGGGAGTCCGGTCGAGCAGGCGACGCCGGCGCCGGGGCTGTTTTCGTCAATGTCGTTGTCGCAGTCGTTGTCGATGCCGTCGCACTTTTCCGCTTCCGGGAAGTTGGTCTGTACGCATACGACCAGGCCGTTGGTGCAACCGGTTTCACCAACCTGGCAGTTGCCAAGCTGTCCGGGAACGGCGCAGGGCATTCCGTTGCTGACGGGATCGTTGTCGATGACGCCGTCACAGTCGTTGTCCTGCTTGTCGCACTTCTCGGCGGTCGGCTGGACGTTCGGGACGCAGGACAGGACGCCTTCCACACAGGCAACGGTACCGGCCAGGCACGGGCCCAGAAGGTCGCTGTCGCAAGCGGCGCCGGTGTCCGTCAGGTTATCGTCGGCAAAGCCGTTGCAGTCGTTGTCGATGGTGTCGCAGATTTCCGCCTGGGGTTCGCCCGGAACGCATTCGTTGACCACGCCGGCTTCGCAGGCGGGAATTTCACGATAGCAGGGACCGATGCCGCAGGTAAGGATGGTTGTGTCGGGCGTGTTGACGCAGGCGCCGCCGACGCATTCATCGAAGGTGCACGCATCGCCGTCATCGCAGGTGACCATGCCGCCGGGAATGCATTCGCCGGCAACGCAGGTGTCGGGGGCGGTGCAGAATTCGCCGTCGGAGCATTCGGTGCCGTCGTCAACCGGGATGATTACGCATTCACCGGATTCGGTGTCGCAAGCCGGGCGGTGGCACTGATCGTAGTCGGCATCGTCGAAGTAATCGGCGCAGTCGTCGTCAACGGCGCACATCCAGGGCATTTCGGTCTCTTCAACCGGTACGTCCTCGACCGGGATGTCTTCAACCGGTACGTCCTCGACCGGGATGTCTTCAACCGGTACGTCCTCGACCGGGAGATCCTCGATCGGGTTGTCGTCCGGCTGGTTCATGTCCGGCTGGTTCATGTCCGGCTGGTTCATGTCCGGCTGGTTCATGTCCGGCTGGTTCGTGTCCGGCTGGTTCATGTCCGGCTGGTTCGTGTCCGGCTGGTTCGTGTCAAGGTAACCAAGATCGGTCACCGTGTCCGTCCGCCCCGTGTCCTCGACGATATCCTCGCCGGCAATGTCCTGTTCCGTCGTTTCGGAGACATTGATGTCGTCGCCCTCGGTCACATCGACAATCGGGTTGTCGGAACCGCATGCAGAAAACGCCAGAAACGCGAAACTGATTATCACACTGAGACGCTTCACCATAAAACGCTCCGATAAAGAGACGCCCTATTCTATAAGGTGGTCATGCAAAAGTGCAAATTTGCAGCAGAAACGGAATTCGTAAGGCGTTCAGGACTCCTGGATGGCCGGATCCGCGTCGGCGATGAATACCGTGAATTGGGTGCCGACTTCCCATTCGCTGTGAACCTCGATGCGGCCCTGGTAAAGGTCAACCAGCTTCTTGACGATCGAAAGCCCGAGACCGGAACCCTCGATTCTCTTAGTCTTCTCGTTCTTGATCCTGACGAATTCGCCGAAGAGACGCTTCACGTCCTCCGGCTTCATTCCGATGCCGGTATCCCTGACCTGGATCCTCATCATTCCGTCCGGGGTTCTGCCGACCGTCACATCGACATGGCCCTGGTCGCGGTTGTACTTGACTGCATTCGACACGAAGTTGTTGATGATAAGCTCTATCTCGCCGCTGTCGGCCTTCATGGTCGTTTCTCCGTCCTTATGGACATCGACCGTGATGCCGCGCCTCTTGCCCAGTTCACGTCCGGAATCCGCCGACAGATCTGCAATTCGCAGTACATCGACATCGACGACATCGCGCCTCTTGCTTCCGGACTCGATCCTGGTCAGATCCAGAAGGTCGGCAATGAGCTTGTGCATGCCGGACAGGCGGAAGATGGCGCGATCCATCACGTCGGTGTAGTCGTCCAGCGTGTCGCCCATCACGCGATCCTTCATCATCATCAGGTATCCCTCGACCGCGGCCGTCGGGGATTTCAATTCGTGCGCGACGACGGACAGAAACTCGAAGCGGACCCTTTTCCTTTCGGCGACCAGCTTCATGGCCTGCCGCTGAAGGACGATGTGCTTGGCGGCCTTGAACAGGCAAGCGCGCAGCTCGTATGGGGTGAAGGGCTTTGCCAGAAAATCGAACGCCCCGCTCTTGGTGGCCGCGACTGCCGTTTCAAGCGACGCATACGCGGTAATCATTATGGTAAGGACTTCGACCTGCTCGGCGACCAGCTTCTCGAGAAGTTCGATTCCGCTCATTCCCGGCAGCTTTTGATCCAGCAGGAGTATGTCCGGCGGATTCTGCTTCACCATTTCATAGGCGTCTTCGGCCGTCTCCGCCGAATCCGTCACGAGGGCAAAACTGGACTTGAACTCCGGCACCTCGACGACCACGTTGCGAAGTGCCTTCGCTATGGCCATCCTGATGCCAAGCTCGTCATCGACAACCAGTACTCGAAGCTCGTCCAAGATATACCTCACGCAAGGGCGGGCGAAGTCTATTCCACGGGAAGCAGCATGTCGATGTGCTTCCTGATCTGGTCGTAACGAAGGGGCTTCTCGAGCATCACGTCCGCCTGGATCCACGACCGTTCCTCACGCGTGGCGGCATCGAACCCGAGTCCGGTCTCCGCCTCGACCCCGGTTGCCATGATGACCGGCCGTGTCGCGTCGATCTTCTTGATCTTCCGGCTGATTACGAACCCGCTGTCCATGAATTCCATCATCAGATCCACGATGGCAAGGTCGAAAGGTTCGCCCTTCGAAAGAAACTCTTCCGCGGCTGCCTGCCCTTCGCACCTGATCACCGTAAACCCGTCAGCCTTCAGGCGTGCCTCGGTGATGTCCAGGAAATCGACGTCATCATCGACAATCAAGATCCTTCTGCCATTCCCGTTTCTCATCTGCTCGCTCATTTTCCTCACCTTTTCACACGTTGTTCCCGTACCTGGGCAGCGTGATAAAGAAAGTTGTCCCGGTCGGCCCGCGATCGGGATCCACATTCGATTCAAACCTGATGTCGCCACGATGCATCTTGACGATGCCGTAGCTTACCGGCAGTCCGAGCCCGGTTCCCCGTCCGACCGGCTTGGTCGTGAAGAACGGCGTGAACACCTTTTCGGCATTTTCGGGGGGAATGCCAACCCCGTTGTCCGCAATCCGGAAGATTACCTGTCGTTCGGTGAACTGGCAGCCAAGGACGATCCGGCCACCTTCCGGCATGGCCTCGATCGCGTTGACCAGCAGATTGGTAAAGACCTGCATCAACTGGTCGGAGTCCAGCTCCGCCATCGCTTCGTGATCCGGGCACTGGATTTCCACCTTGATGTTGTCCGGAATCTGCACCCCGAGCAACGAAGACTCCAGAAATTTGCGCAGCACGGTCGGCTGCAGAAGCACCCGGTTCTGCCTTGCGAAGTTCAGCAGTCCGGACACGATGCGCTTGCACCTGTCTGCCTGCTCCGTGATGATCTTAAGATCCTCCCTCATCTCGGGCTTCACATCGCAGTCTTCGGACAGCAGGTGTGAGTACATCAGAACGACCCCGAGCGGGTTGTTGACCTCGTGGGCGATGCCGGCCGCAAGCTGACCCATGCTTGCAAGTTTTTCGCCCTGGACAAGGGCGTGCTGGGCATGTTCCAGTCGCTTGTTAACGTCCGCCAGTTCAGTGACCGAGCTCTTGAGCTGGTCAATGGTGTGTGGAAGGCACATCTCACCTTCGGCCAGGCCCTGGAAGATGGCGATGGCATGTTCCAGGCATGTATCGTAACCACAGGCCCCGCAGTTCAGTTCGTCTTCGGCGGTCTCCTTTCCCAGTCTGGCAAGGATGTCGTTGACTTCCTCCCGGCTTGGGGTCGGCATGCGCCGATCCTCGGGCTTGAAGGTCTGCGAAAGATCCAGGTCGGGATAGCGGTACATGTCCTCGACCCACTTCTCGGGATCGAACGTCGTCATCCTGTGGCGGATGTAATCGGCAATCATGGCCCGCCGCGAGTAAAGCGGAACCGAACTTGAAACGGACGGGCCCATGATGCATCCGTTGCAGGCCATGACCTCGACAACGGTAGCCTGGATAGCCCCGGACTCGAATTCCCTGATTGCCTCGACGAACGTATTGTGTCCGTCAACCACCGCCGCTTCGGAAGACATCAGTCGCTCGTCGATCTTCGCGGTCTGGACAAGCCCCCCGCTGACCGGGTATATCCCGCCCAGCTTGGCAAATGGGGGATCGAAGTTGGTCGGAATGACTTTGTCGGGATCGATGCCGGCGTCCCGGAACATCTCGCGCAGTTCGCCGAAGGTCAGAACCTGATCGACCTGCCCCCGGGAAAGTTCGACCGCCTCGGCCTTCTTCGCGATGCACGGGCCGATGAATACCACCGCCACGTCATCGCCGTACATCCGGTGGACGTACCGGGCCATCGCCACCATCGGTGAAGCAAGCGGTGCCAGCGATTCAGTCAGGTGGGGCGACAGGTGTTCGACGTATTCCACCGCGGCGGCGCAGGCCGTCGCGATGAACCGCCGCTTTGTTCCGGAATGGCGCTTCACCAGTTCGTTGTACTTCTCGGACACCAGATCCGCGCCGAACGCGACCTCGTTGACAAGGTCGAAACCAAGTGCGCGAACCATGCCGATGAACTGCTCCGGACTGCAGTCGGTGAACTCGACCGGGAAGCTCGGGGCAACACACGCCGAAACCTTCAGCCCCGGTCTTTCCAGCAGTTCCTTCACCTGTTCGACGGAACTCATGACGGCCTTGGCCTTCTGGCTGCATACCTGGACGCAGTTTCCGCATCCGATGCACCGCTCCTGGATGACCTCGGCCTGACCTCCGCTGATGCGTATTGCCTTGGCCGGACATTCCCGCACGCAGGTGTAGCAGACCTTGCAGCGATCCCCAATTGTGGTGACCAGTTCAAGCGCCATTTCAGCAGCTCCGCCAGTGCCGTCAGGACATTAACATCGCCCAACGGCCGTTAGAAATCAATGTCCCTCCTGGAATACGTCGTATGCAGCAGGTGGTGGCTCTTTTCGCCAAGCGGCTCGCCCAGATACTCCTCGTACAGACGCTTGACCTGCTGGTTCTTGTGGGAAACCCTCAGGCTTTCGTCGCGATCGATTTCGTAAAGGGCCTTCAGTCTGGCCTTGATGGCCTTCAGATCCGCACCGATCGGCTGGCCGCCGCCACCGATGCACCCGCCTGGGCATGCCATGACTTCAATGAAGTGGAGATCGGATCGTCCGTTCCGGATTTCCTCGACCAGCTTCCTGGCATTGCCAAGCGTGTTGACGACCGCGACGCCGATTTCCAGGTCGCCGATCTTCACGTGGGCTTCCTTCACGCCATCGAGCCCGCGCACGGCCTTGACCTTCAGTTCCTCAAGCTCGGCCCCGGTCCCCATGAAGTACGCCGTCCTGATGGCGGCCTCCATGACGCCGCCGCTTGCCCCGAACAGCTTGCCCGCCGAACTCCTTTCCCCGAAAGCAGTGTCGGCGCCTTCCGGTTCCAGGTTGTTCAGGTGAAGTCCGCGCATCTTGATGATGCGTGCAAGTTCGCGCGTGGTAAGGACTGCATCGACGTCCGGGTATCCTTCGCTGACGTGGGTTGGAAGCTGTGCTTCATACTTCTTGGCGGTGCAGGGCATGATGGACACCACATAGATGTCCTTCGGGTCGATTCCCTGCTTCCTGGCATAGAAGCTCTTTATCACCGCCCCAAGCATCTGCTGGGGGCTCTTGCACGAAGACAGGTTTGCCAGCATGTCAGGGTAGTTCTGTTCCATGAAGTCGATCCAGGCCGGACAGCACGATGTGAACATCGGAAGCGTTCCGCCGTTCTTGACCCGGTGGAACAGTTCGCTGGCCTCTTCCATGATGGTAAGGTCGGCCGAGAACGAAGTATCGAATACGCGGTCAAAGCCAAGACGGCGAAGAGCCGCGTTCATGGCACCGTTCACGTCGGCCCCCGGGGCCATTCCAAAGAGTTCGCCCAGCGTCACGGAGACGGCCGGGGCGTGCTGAACAACCACGAACTTTTTCGGGTCGTCGATAGCGTTGAAGATGTCCTTGAACTTGCTCTTTTCCGTCAGCGCGCCTGTCGGGCAGACGATGATGCACTGTCCGCAATCGACGCAACTGGACACGTTCAATCCGCGGTTGAATGCCGGGGCCACCTTTGTCTTGGATCCCCTGCCGACGAAGTCGATGGCTGAAACGCCCTGGACTTCCTCGCAGACGCGGACGCATTTCCCGCAAAGGATGCACTTGTTCGGGTCGCGCACGATGGACGGACTGCTGGTGTCCGGCTTCAGTTCCGCCCGCAGGCCGGTGTAGCGCCGCTGACGGACCCCAAGTTCCTCGGAAAGATCCTGCAGGTGGCAGTCGCCGTTCCTTGCGCAGTAAAGGCAGTCGTCCGGGTGGTTTGAAAGCAGCAGTTCGAGAATCGTCTTGCGTGCCTTGACCGCCCGTTCCGAGTGGGTCTGGATCTTCATCCCGTCGCGGACGGGGAAGGCGCAGCTCGGAACCAGGCCTGGGACACCCTCGACCTCGACGACGCACATGCGGCACGCGCCGGTCGGGAACAGATCCTTCATGTAGCACAGGGTCGGTACCTTGATGCCCGCCCTTTCAAGCGAATCCAGCAGCATTTCGCCGGGATTTGCCTCGATCTTACGGTTGTTGACTTCAATGGTAATCATCTGGAACCTCCCGGTTACTCCACAATCACGGCGCCGTGACGACAATCGCTGAAACAGGTTCCACAGCCAATGCACTTGTCCGGGATGATGTAATGGGGGCTCTTCGGGGCTCCCATGATCGCCTCGGTCGGGCAATGGCGTGCACACAGGGTGCAGCCGATGCACTTGTCGGCGTCGATGCTGTACCGGAGGAGTTCGGTGCACGCGCCGGCCCGGCACTTCCTGTCATAAATGTGTTCCTCGTACTCCTCCCTGAACCAGCGCAGCGTCGAAAGAACCGGGTTCGGTGCCGTCTGGCCCAGTCCGCAAAGGCTCGTGTCCTTGATGACCTGTCCCAGCCTTTCAAGGTAGAGCACGCCCTGGAAGCGTTCCAGTGCCTCGATATCCTTTTCGTTGCGGCGTCCCCTGGTAATCCTCTGAAGGATTTCCAGCATGCGCCTGGTTCCCTCGCGGCATGGAATGCACTTCCCGCAGCTTTCGCGCTGGATGAAGTCCATGAAGAACTTTGCCAGATCGACCATGCAGGTCTTTTCGTCCATGACCACGAGACCGCCCGATCCCATCATGGCGCCGACCGTCTTGAGCGATTCGTAATCGACCAGCGTGTCGATGTGCTGGCTCGGGATGCAACCGCCGGACGGGCCGCCGATCTGTACCGCCTTGAACTGGTGTTCGCCGGGGACGCCACCGCCGATCTTCATGACGATGTCACCGATTGAAGTTCCCATCGGAATTTCAACCAGCCCGGTGTTCACGACCTTGCCCGACAGCGCGAAGACCTTGGTTCCCTTGCTGCCGGCCGTCCCGACGCTGCTGAACCATTCGGCGCCGTTGCGCATCAGGATTGGCAGGTTTGCCAGGGTTTCGACGTTGTTGATCACCGTCGGCTTGCCGAAGAGTCCCTTGACGGCCGGGTAGGGCGGCCTGGGCCTCGGCATTCCGCGCTTGCCCTCGATGGAGTTGATCAGGGCGGTTTCCTCGCCGCAGACGAAAGCCCCGGCGCCTTCCTTGATCTTTATTTCGAAGTCGAAACCGCTGTTGAGGATGTTATGACCCAGAAGGCCAAGTTCCCTGGCGACGCCGAGGGCTTCCTTCAGGCGCTTGATTGCCAGCGGGTATTCGGCACGGATATACACATATCCCTTGGAGGCGCCGATTGCGTAGGCGGCAATCGCCATGCCCTCGACAAGGCGGTGGGGGTCGCCTTCAATAACGGCGCGATCCATGAAGGCGCCCGGGTCGCCCTCGTCCGCGTTGCAGATGAGGTACTTCTGGTTGGCCTGGGCCTCATGCGCGAACTTCCACTTGGTGCCCGTCTTGAAGCCGCCGCCCCCGCGTCCGCGCAGGCCGCTCTGCTCGACAAGGCTGCATACCTCGCCGGGGGTGACGCTGTGGATCATCGAGGCAAGTGCCTTGTAGCCGCCGCGGGCAACGTATTCGGTGACGCTGGATGGATCGATCAGCCCACAGTTTTCAAGAACCCAGCGGGTCTGCGGACCGAAGAACGGGTGATCCTTCATTGTGACGACGCCGTCCCACGCCTGATCCTCGTCGCCCGGGTTGAACTGCAAAAGTACGTCCTTCCGGATGGTTTCTTCGGGGAGTTCATCCTGGAACACAGCGTCAAGAATCGGATGCACGCGATCGACGGTGACGTGCTTGAACGAAAGGCGCGGCCTGCCGGGAAGCTGGACATCCATGAGCGGTTCGCACGCGCACAGGCCTATACAGCCAACTTCCACGATGTCCGCGTCGATATCGTGCTCGTTAAGGTATCCGCGGATGCCTTCGAGCGTGGCCGCCGCCCCGGCGCCAAGTCCGCATGTGCCGGTTCCCATGAAGATCACGGGCTTCGCCACGACTTCACGCCTGACCATCCGAAGCGCGTCGTGCCGTTCGCTGACCGCGCCGGAAATGATGTTAAGCAATTCGGCCTTCAGTTCCGGGCCGGGTTTGCCCTGATTGCCGTTGCCCTGATTGCCGTTAATGATGACGTCGGGACTCATGCTTCGGCCCTCCTGCGGTAAGTGTTCAGAATCCTGGTGATCTTGTCTGGGGTCACCTGGGCATGGAATTCGCCGTTGACCGCGATGACCGGGGCAAGTCCGCAGGCCCCGATGCACGCAACGATTTCCAGGCTGAAGAGCCCATCCTTGGTCGTCTGTCCCGGCTCGATCTTCAGGTTGCGCTTGAGCGCCTCCAGGACGGCGGCCGAACCCTTCACGTGGCAGGCCGTCCCGCGGCAGACCTGTATGTTGTACTTGCCACGAGCCTGAAACCTGAACTGGTTATAGAAGGTCGCGACCCCGTAAACCTTGCTTGGTGCAATGTTCAGGTGCTTTGCGACGCGAACGACAGCGTCCCGTGACAGGTAGCCTTCGCTTGCCTGTACTTCCTGCAGGATCGGGATCAGGCTGTCTCTTTCAGCATCCGCGAACCGTCCGAGGATCTGTTCGATCTGATCATTCATCGTGCCACCATAAGTTATTTTCTGCCCGGGGCCCTTGTGCCCCCTGACGGCGTAATAGCCAACCTTTTCGATCACGCTGCTGATATCCATCGTGTCGACATAGACCTGATCACCGACCTTCAGCCTGGTCGGGGCAAAATTCAGGATTCCGGTTACACCGGCATTCACAAGCCTCTGCGCGACAGCGTTGGCGTCCTGTTCCGGGACGCACAGAATGGCGGTCCGGATTTCATCTTCCCTGATTCTTGCCTCAAGCGAGTCCATCGGATACACGCGACATCCGCAGCACACCCTGTTCGATTTTTCCGGGTCGCTGTCGAATGCCATTGCAATGACGGCCTTTCCCGGCCTTGCCCTGAAGAAGGCCAGCAGCGCGCGTCCCAGGTTTCCCGTTCCAATCAGCGCGACCCTGGTTGAATGAGGGTGATCCAGCAGTCCGGCCAGGTGTTCCAGCAGGTCGGAAACCGAGTATCCCGTGGCGGTGCTGCCGGACAACCCCAGGTTCATCATATCGCGCCGCACCTGCGCGGCCGTTACCCGGGTCTCGGCGGCCAGCAGGTTTGAAAAGACGTGCGTCACCCCGCGGGCCTGAAGATCCGAAAGGTGTCGCCTGTATTCGCTCAGGCGCTCGACTGTCTTCTCCGAAAGCATTCTGTAACCCCTGCTTCAGCAATCCGGACGCGAATTGTCCGGGTTGTGCGGTTTTCTAACAGAGTTGCAACCTCTGTCAGCTTACGTTGTGAATTATGTCACAAGCTGGAAAAATTGCAAGGGTATTCTGGTAAAGAATGTAAATGATGTGAAACGGACAATAATACGCAGGCTTGCACATTGGGCTGTCGCGAATCGCGTTCAATCAGGTCGTTTGCGGCCCCGCGAGCATCGGCATGGATTTCGGCTTTACGTTGTCGGTTGGAATCAGGTGGTCCGGAGCGTGGCTGAAGCGGATTTCAGCCGGCGCGGCATGTCCCGCCAATGCATCTGGCCGCAGGCCGGTCGCCGCAGCCACACGACTCGAAATCGACGCAGTTTGATGTCCAGTCCGCGGCGAAGTCCCGTTCATCACGATACCATTCGGGGAATTTTCCGAACGGCACCCAGCAGGGGCCGTCCTCGGGATTGCAGAAGGCCGGCATGACCACGCAGTCGTCGTCGTCGAAGCATGAAGTCGGGTTTGTCGCCGCGTTGTTCAGGTACCAGGCCATCGTTTCGCAGTCGATCCGGCAGAAATCGGTTTCCTCGCCGTCGGTGCACGGCGCCCATTCGGTGCATTCGGGTCCCCTGCGCCAGCAGCCGGCCTTTTCGTCGCAGATTGTTGTTTCATTGTTGTACCCGCAAATGAGCCTGTTCGCCTGGCACGGGCAGCATCCGCATGGCGACAGGCAGTAAAGTTCGACGCACTTGCGCTTGTCGTAGCATGGAATCGATTCGCAGAAGCCTTCCGCGTGTCCCGTGACCGCGAACTGATCGTCGATGTCCGCAAGTCTGCAAAGTGCCATGAACTGATCCGGGTCGATTGAGCCGTCAGGTGCCTTGGTCAACTTGCCAACCCAGGCCGAATCGCCTTCGGGGCACTGCGCGCCCTCACCGGCCGTACCGAATGTTGCCGCGTCGAGCACGGCCTTGATTGAAGGGGAAAGTCCGGATGGCAGCTTTCCGTGCATGCACACGCGGAATTCGGAAAAGCCGGGGGCGTTGTCCCGGGTGAAGTTCAGCTTCGATTCGTCGCAGCAGGGACCCTCGCCCCTGACCGACGTGGCGGCCCGGGCGCGTTGTTCCCAGCCGGAGTAGGTGACGCCGTCGCATCCGCAGACGAACTGCCAGCCGTTTTCGGGGCCTGTCATGTGGTCGGGAAAGTTCGGATTCACGCAGACTCCAGGTCCACCGCATTTCCCGGGCAGCGTGTCGCAGAATTTGAATCCGTCACAGAATTTTCCGGATTCCTCGTCGCAGTCCATCGGCCGGCAAGGCCGTCCGGTCGCGTTCCAGACGTCGAGCCCATCCTCGAAGCCGCTTCTTTCCCTTGAGTAGCAAAGGGTTCCCTCCTGGCATTTTCGTGGTCCGGAAAGCCCGCAGGGCCGGGTGTAACACTGGTCCCCTTCCGGGTGCGCGTAGAACTCGCGGGTGTAATACGTGCCTTCGTCCAGGCAGGCGAAGTCGGAATAATCACAGAAGAACTCATAGCAGTTGGAACCGTTTCCATAATCGTCGCCGGATTCGCCTTCGTCCGGGCGCGCATTGCCAGGGTCCTGTCCCGCGCCATCGTCAGGCACGACCTCCGGGGCGTCAACATCGGCCGGGTGCAGGTCGTCGGTGATTTGATCCGGCTCGGCGTCCAGCACGTCCCGGTTTCCGCCCGCGCAGCCCGTCACCAGCAGAATTGCCGCCATCCAGGCCACGGCCGTTCGAGGCCTGTCGTACTTCCGAGGTCTTTTCATCGGGGCGCCTGTTTGCCTTGAGCTGTATGGATAATATGCTTCGGGACTTTTCAGTTCAAGTTCGCGTGAACAGGGAGCGGCTAGTCGCCAGGGGCATCGGTGATCAGGCCTGTGTACTTTGCCATGTAATACGGCAGCAGGAATACGGTCGGGGCGTTCCAGGAACGACCGTCACCGCCTTCACTGCAATCGTATGGGTTGCCGTTCCACCAGAACGTCCGGATCTCATCGAACGGGGGAACCGCCGTGAACTGCCGATCCCCGTGACGATCCTTGGCCGGGTTGATTTTGTAATCCTTGCGGTGGCAGTTGTCCATCAGCCATTCACGAAGGTCGTCCGGCAGTTCCCGCAAGGTGCGGCGGGCGTTTTCGGCATCGGGGTCGGGCATGCCCGACAGGGCGGCGACACCTGCCCACCAGGGGTTCCTTTCCGGCTTTTCCCAGTCGTACAGGAACTGGAAGCCATCCCTCCATGCGGCAAGCCTTTCCGCGTTCGGTTCGTACCGCAGGACAGTGGTGTACGCGAGCATTGCGAGTTCATGGTCTGAGTGGTTCGCAATCGAGGGGTTGACGATTGTCAGCGTGTCCTCGGACGGAATCATCGCCTTGTTGTACTTGTGCGTCGTAATCAGGTTTTCGTACGTGTCGTAAAAGAACTTGTCCCCGGTCATGTGCCATGCCGCCAGAAGCAGGCCGATGCCTTCGTTCGAATTCAGCCACGCGCCACCGTAATACTCGCCCATGCACAGTTCCAGGCTGTGGCCGTTTGCCATGCAGACGTCAAGACCATCGACCGCGATGCCGACCGTATCCGGCCCGAAGATTCCGAAGGTCGTGTGGGTTCCGTCGAGGTCGATCAGGTTCATGCCGTTCCGGGCTATGTAACCGGCCAAATCAGCGACATAACCTGCCACTTTGGCCCGTTCCTCGTCGTCCTTTGCACACAGGTCGTAATAGATCGGGAAGCCGAAAGCGTGCCCGGCGATTTCGTCGCTGCTCGTGTCGGCCTTCCAGACGTACTTCTTTCCATCAACCTCGATCGGGTTCCAGCGCAGATGCGTCGCGTGGGGCACGCCTTCCGAATCGACCTTGGTCACCATCTCCGCGCAGCAGACCTTGTAATCGTAATAGTTCAGCTTGCCGTCGATGCACGGTACCGTGCAAGGCTCGCCGGGGCCGGGGCATCCCCCGGAACCACCGTTGTTGACGAAGTCGCCGCTGCAAGGGATGAAGTCCGAGTCCTGGCTGATGATCGACCGGGAAATGAACCCGCGTTCCTTGCCAAGTTCCCCGAACGTGACCCACGGGAAATCAATCAGCTTGTACATGTTCTCCATGGCCCGGTGCGCATATTCGTAATACTTCTCGTCCCCCGTCGCGGCGTAGGCGAAGCACCAGCCTCCGATCATCATCTGGGTCCAGAGTCCGTCGTTGTCCTTGTCGTGAAGGCGCATTTCCGCCATTGGATCCCAGGGGGATGCCGTGTTCCCGTCACTCGAGAAGAAGCCGTCCATTCTCCAGAAGTGCTTGACCATGTCGTCGAAGACCACTTCCTTGTCGGCCAGGGTTCTTTCGACGCGAATTATCCTGGAAAGCCCGTTCGGGCCGCCAAGCCAGATTTCCCCCTGGGGACCGGTCGCCACCGCCGGCAGTCGTTTTCCCAGCAGGTGCAGTTCTTCCGAGCCGCCTTCGTAATCGACTTCGTCGGCCATCCAGCGCAGGCCATAGAAGTATTCGCTGGCCCCGAAATCAAGCGCCAGGGCGGTCGCGCCCATCTCGTGACCGAGCACGAATCCCCAGTCGGCGCAGGCGATGTCGATGACTTCGCCCCATGCGAGTTGCCCGATTCCCGTGGTTCTGGTGGTCCAGATGCTGCGATCGCCGGTAATCGTGAATCCGGTCTCGGATCCGACGGCCAGAGTCGAGCCGCACATCGCCACCGACATCACGTTGCTGTCCGCCAGTCCGCTGTTGTCGCCGGTAAAGGTCTTCAGTTCCTTTCCAGGTTCATACATCAGAAGGCCGTCCTTCGTGGCCGCGAAGACCTGGGAGGAAGTGTCGCTTGCGGCCAGGTCTCGGATGTCGATATCGGCAGTCCCCGCCACAAGTTCAAGCGTGGCCTCGCTCTGGCCCTCGGAAGCGGCCTGGTCAAGGCGGAAAAGTCCGTCGCCGCGGCCGATGTAAACCTGTCCGTCCGAGGGCGTGACGACCACAGCCTGCAGATCCGCGCCGGACACGTGCCACTGGTCGAACTCGCCCGATTCAACGTCGATGGTTACCAGCAAGTTCGATGTGACGAACACGGTTCTTCCGTCAAGGTCGTGGTCCGAGAAATGCCGGATCCCCTTGTCCAACGGTTCGCGCGGGGTCTTGACCGGCAGCGGCCACGCCAGGCTGAATTGCGATTCCCCGTCCCCCTTCGCCAGGAGTCCACCCGCCGTTCCAAGCAAAATCCCGCCCTCAATCCTCCGGATATCGCGAATGTCCGTCGATGGCAGCACGTCGGGTGTATTGAAGTACTGGGTCATCTTCTGAAGGTATGGTTCGTCCGGAACGCTTACGGGCGAATTCCTGTTTTCGTTGATCAGTTTTGCGTCTGGATACTGGAACGGGACATCCTGGTCGATGTCCGGGCCGATTTCGTCCAGACCGATGTCTGCCGCGTCGGGTGGCGTGTCAGGCATCGTGTCCGTTCCGACGTCGGTCGGCGGCACGTCGGCCGGATCGACATCATCACCGGGGATGTCGCCAGGATCGACCGAATCCTGAAGCACGTCCTGCCCGGGCGTCGCGTCGCCGCCGCATCCCGCACCGGACATGAACGCAACCGTGGCCGCCGTCACTGCAACCATAAGAAACAGGCTGTTACCTTTCATTCGGGCCTCCATCAAGTCAACGGGACACTGCCCGGAAACCGGGCGGAAAGTCGATCCGACCGGACCATTATAGTCGGCAAATCACAAACTTTCCCCGGATTGTTTGAAAGCTCGGGGCACTTGAGGCATTATCAGGCCGATTCTCTTTGTGGGACGTGCATACAATGTATTCGCTTGATATCGATAATGATCCCGATGCGAAGCGTTTCGAGATTGAAAAGGTCGATGTGTTTTCCGACGAGGTCGGAACCCTTCTGAAGTTCCGGATTGACCCGAAAAAGGCGGGAATTCCCGAGTATGTCGAGGCATGGGTCGGCGTGCGGGATTCGGCCGGACGTTTCATCAAGGGGCGCGAGCCATTCGTCGATGATGACGGGGACTTCCTGACGAACGCCGAAATCGTTAACGGGAACTGGGCTGTCTTCATCCCGACCGGTGCCCTGGCCCACGACCGCGAGGGCGTCTATGCCGTCTGTTCGGTGATCGTCTCCGACGACCCGGAAGACGCCGACTACGGGCTTGTAACCGGTTATGTCAGTCACGACGTGATGATCCCGGCGCCCCGGAAGTGGGATGTCATCGAATGGCTGCGTCCCATAATCGATCTGTGCGGGATAATGGCCACCGTTTCCGAACTCCAGACGGACGAGGAGTACCGGATGCTGGCCGACAACTTCATCGACTGGTTCGAGTACGACGGCGTCATCGATGCCGCCAGGCTTGCCGATGCGCTGAAGAAGCCGGTCATTACGGACATGAAGGACGCCGCGATGGCCATCCCGCTGCGCATGCCCGAACTTATGCCCGAAAATGTGGTGGTCACGCTTCTTTCCCTTTTCGACGTGCCGCTTGAAAACGGGGACAAGCTTGAGGGCACGGCCAGGGCCGAATCGACATTCGTCAAGAAGGTCGCGGATCTTTACGGTATTCGTGGCAACCACTGGAAGGATCTTCTTGCGTCATATCAGGATGTCCAGTTCGAAGACTGATGAAGCCCCGCAACTTTCCCCTGAAGATTTTCGGTATTGAATCAGTAACCCTGGAAGGAGTCGGTCATTCGACGGATGAAATTTCTGGCGGCAAAAATTATTCGGCTTCGCCGACGGGCTGCGGTTCTGTCTGGAGTTGATCCTCGGGAATCGACGGTTCCTGTTCAGGTTCGGGCTGGAATTCTTCGGCTTCGCCGACGGGCTGCATTTCAGGATCGCCCTGGCCCAATTCATTGGCGCCGACCACCTCTTCATCTTCCCTGTCGGTGTACTTCGGAATCCGCGCCTTGCCTTTGACCACGTCGAAATGGTATCCCAGCGAAACAGTCAGGTCGTGCGTGATGTTCTTGTAAGTACCGGGGAAGTTGTTGCCGTCGCCTTCCCAGGTGACCGTGCGCTGCAGCGTGAAAACCGGCATGTACGCCACGTCGATGAAGAATCCGGCCCATTCGGTGCCGAAACTGATGCACGGCATGACGCGGTTCGAATCCGGAAGCATCGGGCTCAGGTACTGGGCGCTGGCCGGGTTCTGATCCCACAGGAAGCCGGCGCGAACCGCGAAGTGGTTCTTGAAGAACCGGTATTCGCCGCCGATGCGAACCTGCCAGGCGTCATGGTACTTCGACACCTCGGAAAGTTCATCCTGCTTTCCGGTCGGTCCAAGCGGGATGCCTTCCGACAGCTTGAATTTCAGTGTATCCCAGGTTGACCACTGAATCCACTGGGCGTCCAGCTCAAGGCTGAAACCCTTTGCCGGGAAGAAGCGAACCCCCAAAAAGACGATGTGGGGCAGGTTGATTTCCGCCGAGAAGCGCTGGTCCTTGAACCTGGCGGCCCACGGTTCGGACACGTCGAAATCGACATATCCGGAGTCGGCCGCGATCTTGATGGCCGTCCTGTACGAGGCGCCAATCCTTACCCATTTGACAGGCTGGTACATCAGGCCGATGTTGGCCCCGAATCCCCACGCCTCGCCTGACAGGTTGATCAGGTTCAACGGATTTCCAGGTCGATCGTCAAGCCCAAGGGTCAGGGCCTTCTTGATCTTGAAATTGCCGTACATCGCGTCGAATCCGACGCCGATGGAAAATCCCTTGAACGGGCCGAATGCGATGTTCGGGTTGATCGTGAACGTCTGCATCGAGGAACTGATGATCTTGTGGTTGCCTTCCCAGTCCTTTGGCCAGTTGATGGCAAGACCGAAGTTGGTGAATTCGGCGATGCCCACGGTAAGCCAGTCGTTAATCCGATAGGAGGCGAATGCAGCCGGCACGGGCTGGGGCGCGTCCGACGCGTACGTCTTGACTCCGGTCACATCGTTACGGTACCAGCTTATCGGAATGAACGTGGTAAGGCCGGCTTCGAACCAGAAGCCTTTTGAGTATGCCAGGTTGGCCGCGTTCCAGTACTGGTTCGCGGGCCCTTCGCCGGCCGCGACCATGGCGCCAGCCTGTCCGAGCCCGGGCGCCGTCATTTCCTGGATGTAGAATCCGTTGGCCGAAGCCACGGCCGAAGTCAGGGACATGGCCGCCGCGAGGACGACCGAGAAAATCCTTATTCTGTGCGTCAGTCTTTTCATTCCCGGAGTCCTCCCTATTCGCATGTGGCCTTGGTGGTGAACGTCCAGCCAATCACGATGTCTTCCCTGGTTTCGACTGCCTTCGCCTGAAGGACGACGGCGTCAAACAGCGGCTTGTGAAGGGCGCGCAGCCCGTCAAGCAGCTTCAGGACCCCGAGGACGCCGAAAGGCCCGCTGCCTGCCAGTTCAAGCAGGTCGGCATCGACTTCCCTGATCGGGCGCTCGACCGGATCGGGATCGCCGGTGTTCATGACATGGATAAGGATCATGGTGTCCAGGCGGCTGTCCAGGTTCGGGCTGTTCCATGTGGTCCTGTCCTCGGTCAGCAAGGGGGTGTCGATGTACGAAGTCACGACGCCGTCGCCGTTCCTGACCGCGAGTCCGGTTCTGGTCAGGCCGAAATACGTCTCATCGACGGCCACGTTGCCGGCCGCGTCCTTCATCCCGTTCGTGCCGATCACAAGATACTTCGAATCGGCGGAAAGAGGCGCCGTCGCCTTGACGAGAACGTTCGTCATCCCGTCCTCGACAGTCGGGGTCACGGTCACATCCACTTTTTCCAGCGTGACGTCCTGCCCGCCCGTGACCTTGAACAGCTTGACCGTGTCCTGGTTGATTGTGGCCGTGTCCATCGCGACCTTGAAGCCGAAGCCGATTGCCGGATCGCATTTGATCTTGACCGGCACCAGTTCTCCGTCGCCGTTGACGTAGTCGGCCGGTGAAGCGACGACGGGGTTGCCGCCCATCAGCGCGGCGCTGGCGTCAAAGAACGTCGGCATCGGGTTCGACGTGGTCGTCCACTGGAAGGCCGCGACCACTTCGGTTCGGTCCCTGACATCCTTCACACCGCCCAGGCCTTCCCAGATCTTCAGGACGTAGTTGGTGATCTGGCGGGCCCCTTCGGCCTGCCTGGCCGCATCCAGTCCCTCAAGCACGCTGTTGACGGGATTGCCCTGTGACCCGATATAGGCGAGTCCGAATTCCTGTTCGGTCACGGGATGCTTGACCTTGAAATCACACTTGCCTTCGGTCGGGCATTCCTCGTCACGCGCCGCGAACACCAGGAACGTGTTATCGACTTCGACCGGCGCGGTGATGTCGGCGTCGGTCTCATCCTTGCCGACTACGGCCCTGATGCCGGTTTCCTCTGTCATTCCAGTAACAACCACCGCGTAGGTGTGACCGGGGGTGAAGTCCTGCGGCGGCTGAAGGATAGCGCCAGGCTTCAGGCGCAGCGACAGATAATAAGGATAGGCCTCGGAACGGTTGTAGTTGATGATCCTGTAATAATCGCCCGGCATTATCACGACCGGAGATGCCGGATCCGTGATATCCAGGAAGAACAGGTTTGCCGTGTCACCGTTTGTTCCGTCAAACGGAACGATTGAATCGTAAGCCGGTATCTTCGAGAACGGGATTTTCGGCGCGAAGCTGGTGACCCAGCCATTGAGCCTGTTCATGCCCGCAATCAGCGATTTGGTCAGGGCAGTGTCCTCGACAACCGGGTACCCCAGCGCCTGCGCGACCGCGGCGGCAGTTTCATCCACCACGGGCAGCGCCATCCCCGTCGGCATGGCGTTCGGAAGAGGCACGCCCGGGATGTAAACGATTTCGGCCTGCTTGACCGGGTTCAGGAAGTTGTTTGGAAGCGGGATTACACCCCAGTCGGCGTTATTGATCAGGATCGGCCGGCTTTCGTAGTCGTATGCTTCCGGCACCGTCATTTCAGGCTTGCCCAGACATCCTGCCGCCAGCAGCACGCATATGGCCGCCGCGGGCACCGGGAGTCTCTTGAACCAGCGCGCATGTCGCATTGAAGGTTCCTCCAGGGAATTGTGAATGTGAACCGCACAAAGGACGGGCACGCTTCATCAGTGCGCCCCCGACCCGGCCGGCCCCCGCCGGATCCGCTGATGTACTGACTGTTTCCTAAACGGATTGATGCGGTTCGTCAAGGTCGGCGTGCAAATTCCGGCGCCCGGTGCTAAAATCCTCCTGTATAAAAATTTCCTGGTTGCGAGCCTGGTACCCGATCCACTCTTGAATGCGGGGTGTCGATGGTTGCCGACCGCGAACGGATGTTCCGCAGGCAGTCGTTGCTGACCTACGTCGGCATCGGTGCGGTGATTGCCGTCGTAAGCTCGATCAGTCCGACTGCCGGACACATCCTTCTTCAGGGTTGGGCGATCATCCTGCTGGTCGCGGTTTATATATTCGCCACGCGCACGTTCAGACTGACCGAGGATCGCTGGTTCCTGTTCATCGGGGCCGTGCTTCCCGGGGTAATCCTCACAAGGATTTTCGAAGTTCTTTCGATGAGGGAATTCGGGATCTTCCCGGAGTTCCACGACGGACTCTCGATTCAATTGCGCAACGCCTCAAGATTGATGGAGATGGGTGTCATACTCCTGGCACCCCTTCTGTCGAGAGCCGGCATTCACAGGTATCTGCTCACCGCCTCGTCTTTCGGGGTCGGGATCGCGATGGTTTCCGTCCTCGTGTTTTCCGACTGGATTCCCATGTGCCTGTTTGAAGGCTCCCAGGGGCCGTGCGGTAAGATCCTCGTTGACATTGGCATATGTGCCGGCTTTCTTCTGGCGGCCGGCGAACTCCTTCGAACCGTAATTTCCGGACACCGTCGCAAGGAATCGAGCATTGATCGGGAAAAGGCGGTTTTGATGCTGGTCGCCGTCGCATTCTTCCTGATGGCGGCGATCCTGTCGGCATTCTATCTGAACCGGTATTCCTGGATTGCCTGGGCCGATGCCATGCTCGTAATCGCGGGCTGGTACCTGGTGCTCGAGATCCTTACATGGCGTGGGCTGGAATTGCCGATCCAGATGATCAGCCGTTCCCGGAGCCAGCTTGAGGCCGCCATATCGGCGGCGGTTGACGCCATTGTCGTCAGCGATCTGAATGGCATTGTGATCGCGATGAACATGCGGTTTCGGATCTTCTGCGGCCTTGGTGTCGAGGTCGAACGCGATGCACATGTGTCCATGTTCATCAATCGCGCGATACGGAGTGCGATCAAGGCCGGACATCTTCGCCAGAAAACCGGGGCGCTGCTGGAGTCGCCCGGTGCCGAAGCATTCGAGCGTTTCGAGATGAAGGATGGACGGATTATCGAGATGTCGTCCGTGCCGTTCATGTTCGAAGGGCGAATCGATGGCAGAGTCTGGACCTTCAGGGACGTCTCGCAGCGTGAGCGGACGACCGCGCAGCTTGAAAGAACCAGCTGGCGCCTGGATAACATCCTGTCCGCCGCGCGTGAAGGCATTTTTGAAATGAATCTCGATTCCGGGGCGTTGTGGGTTCACCGCAACTGGTCGAAGGTCGTGGGCTGCTCGACCGGTGAGGTTCCATCGAACTGGAGCCAGTGGAGCCGAATGATCCACCCCGATGACCTGGCCCTGATCCAGCGGGAGATCAGGCACAGCGGCAACGGTTCGAGGGAGTGCGGTTTCAATTTCAGGATGGGCAGCGACGCCGACGGGTGGAGATGGTTCAGCTCGACCGGGAGGATCGATCTGACCGAGTCAAGTGAAGGCGGGAACGCATGGATACTTAACGGGGTTCTTCGCGACGTCACCGCGGAAAGGGCCCGAGACGCCGAGATCCGCCGTCAGCGCAGCATGATGGAGGCACTCGTTCAGAACATGCCGCTTGGTGCGTTCGTCAAGGAAATACCTTCAAGGCGGTACGTGATCTGGAATTCAACCCTGTCGAAGCTTTCGGGGCTGATTCCGGGCCAGGTCGTCGGACGTCGCGACGTGGAGATCTTCGGGCCGGATGTGGCGGCAAGAATAAGGAAGGCCGACGATGAGGTGACGGGGCAGGGCGTTTCGGTTGTCCTGGAGAATTCATGGATTGGCGATTCCAGCGGTCGCAATGTCAGGGTTCGGATGGTTCCGGTCATAGACAGCGACAGAACCGTGACGCTGATCATAGGAATCGTTGAGGACGTCACGCAGCAGCAGCAGATTGAACGCCTTGCACACCAGAGCCGCAGCATGGAGGCGCTTGGTCGCCTTGCGGGTGGCATCGCGCACGATTTCAACAACATCCTTCAGGTCATCATCGGGGCGGCGGATTCCCTGAAGGTGTCGAAGGCCGTCCGGGGGGCGGCCTCTGAAGATCTCGATCACATTCTCGACGCCGGCGACAGGGCGATGTCGCTTATCCGACAACTCCTTACTTTCAGTCGACAGGAAAGCAGCACGCGTGAGGCTGTGGATATCGGCAAGGCCGCATCAGAACTGCTTAAGATGCTTCAGCGACTTATCGGTGCGGATATCAGGGTCGATCTGGACGCCCCGGTTGGCAGGTACAGTGTCTTCGCCGAAAGAAGCCGGATTGAGCAGGTGATCATGAACCTGACGGTCAATGCGGTCGATGCCATGCCGTACGGAGGCACCCTCGCGATATCGGTGACTTGCGTGGATGCGGACGATCCCTCCGCCTCGGGTCACCCGAAGGCGGCGTCGGGCCCATGGATATCGCTGGCGGTAAGGGACTCCGGCATCGGTATTCCAAGGGAAGTCCTTGAACACGTCTGGGAGCCCTTCTTTTCCACCAAGGAGGTTGGAAAGGGAACCGGGCTCGGCCTGTCCACCGTTTATGGCGTTGTCGAGAGCCTTGGCGGCTTTGTCACAGTGGCCAGCGAGATGGGGCGGGGAACCGAATTCAAGGTGTTCCTGCCGCAGTACCAGCCGGAGAGCCAGAGGCGTGGCGAAGCCATTCTTCCGGGCCTGGAGATGCCGGAGAAGGCCGGTCAGCCCGTCGTTCTGCTGGTTCGTGCCGACGCGGCTGCCCTGGCTGCCGATGCGGCGACCCTCGGGAAGGCTGGAATGAAGGTTATTACGGCCTCCAGCGGGCCCGAAGCGATGCAGCGGCTATGGGATGCCGATGAAAGCGGGGGCATCAATCTGATGGTTCTTGATCTGGTGATCTCCGGCATGGGCGGAAGGGACATCTGTGACAGATACCTCATGGATCATTCCAAGACGCCGGTGCTGTTCGTCCAGGGGCCCAGCTCAACGGTAGTATCAATGGAATACCTTGCCGAGGTAGGTGGGCGGGTCATCTCATCGCCATACAGTTCCAGGCAGTTTCTTCTTGAAGTTCGTGCACTTCTGGGTGGCTCGGTCAAGAAGTGAAAATGTTTCAAAAAAAATTGTAAAGAAGATCGGGCCGTCGAAGACGGGAGCCGTTGGCAACCCCTGTCGAAAATGTTCGTCAGACCCAGTCCCGGTGCTGCTTTGCGTATGTCGATAGCCATGTCGCCCGCACTGGTCGCACATTTTCCGGAATTGAGCGCCGAAATGAGGCTATTGGACTGCCTGTAACGCCTGTTCAAAAGTTGTGTAAAAAATTCGGAGGTCTTATTTGTCCTGTTTTATTTATTCAATTAAATCAAGGTGTTTTTGTGTAATTTGGACACCGCTATTGACCTTTGGCTGGGGCCGTCCTATATTCCTGAATGGACGTGACGACGGGAAGTCGGATGGCCGGTCCGAAATCCTGAAACGAACCCGAAAGGGGTCGCGAAGGGAACAAGGACAAGAACCTTGAAAAGGCCGGCAGTCTCGGAAGAGACAAGCCAATTTCCCCGGTTCTTTGAAACTTTGAAGTACAGGGAAAGGTACCCAGACCGGGAACCTTCCTGAAGTACCCGTCAGGAGGCCGAAAGGCCGAGGCCGGGGAAGGGGAAGGCCTCAGGAAGGGAAAAACCCAGGAGAGCCAGGTCCTTGAAACGGGGGGAAACCTTACGTCGGGACCCAACCAGCGGAAGGCTTAAACCCCTGAAGCGAGGCCGTGACTCGTCATTGACGAAGTCACGCGGCGATCGCGGACACCCTGTCGATGAACCGGAACCAAAGGTGGCAACATGCGAAAGCACGGCGCGGCCGGAGGCGTACCGACAAAGGCCGGCTGCGAGAGCGGCGTGGATATGTCGGGGTCCGGGGAGACAGGTTGCTGAATCGACCTTCGGGTCGAAAAGGCGCGTGATCCAACCGTCTGCCAATCGCAGGAGGGGATACCGCGGCCGAGAGGCAGCGGTGATTTCCGTTTGGGCAAGCTCTGAAGGGAACCGAACCCCATGGACGCGCCTGGTTGAAAGACACCAGGGAGGTCGCTTCGGGAGCAAGACGTCGAACCGCATGGTAAGCGGAAGGACGTAACTTGACCCGGGTCTGGATGGCCCGGGGGTGGTTGCTCGAGCGTCCGGGTTGCGTCGAAGGGGCGAAAAACCTCGTGAGAGCGGGCATCGCGCAGGCAATGCAGGGTATTCCAGGCTCAAACTCTGAAGCAGAGCGAAGTCTGAGGAAGGTTTCGCGAACCTCGTAACAGGGGGCGCGCCCTTCAGCCGAAAACCGTGAAGCGGCCAGAACCGCAGGACGGGAGCGTCGAACCAGTAAGACGCCAGGCTGTCGGGGGATCTTCGAGAGACACGTTAACTGCAAGAGAGGATGTCGAACGGCAGCGATGTCGTTGCGGCAACCTGGAAATATTCAGCTCTGGGGGGGACAACGGTCGTCCACCTGTCTTCACGTCTATTAAAGGGCGTCGTGCTTCGGTACGGCGCCCTTTTTTTTTCTGTCGCGTACACAGGTACGGTTGCCGGTTCAATTCGATGCGCCGTAGTCTGGCTTCAGCCGTTCCAGGATTTCGGGAGTGCAGCCTTCCGGCGCGTTTTTCGCATTGCAGATCGCCGTGACGCCGTCAGGCAGGTCGAATTTGTAGTCAGGATCCTGGTTTGAAACGGATCCCATGACCGGGTGGTCGGTGTTGATCAGGTGAGCGCCGGATTCGATGGCCTTTGCCGCCTTCACTTCGGCTTCGGCGGCCGGGGTATCCGAATCGTCGGCGTTTGAACGAACCAGATAGTTTTCATCAACGGCCGATTGAATTTCCTGGAACCTGGATTCCCTGTCGGGGTGCATCAGTTCAAGAATCGACGACCACGGTTCTCCGCGTCCGTTGCGGCCGAATATCAGGGCACCCTCAAGATTCGGGTGCTGGAGCAGGTATGCGTCAAGGTGCTCCGCGTTATCAAGCATCAGGAACATGACCCTTCCACGGGATTGTCCCAGCGTCGGCCAGCCGTCCTGCACCAGGGCCTCGCGAAGGCTTGAATGACCGTTGCGGACTTCGTCGGGCGTGATGATTCGTTCCCTTTTGAATACGGTCAGGATTTCCTGTTCCACCAGATCCAGGCGCCCGACAAGTTTCAGATCCTCGCCGTCCATGTCGTCCTTCGGTTCGATCAGGATGAATATCGGCAGATGTGAAGGGTTGCGGTCGGACCAGTTTCGCACAATCCGAAGACAATCCTTGAACTTCACACATGTTGAAAGCGGGTCGGCGAAGGGGACGTGGAAGACTTCAAGGTCGTTGTCGTATGTAAGATGAATGTCCAGTTCGACCTGGCGCACCGCCTGGCTTTCCAGTTGCACGTCAAGCGGGGCCATCGTGTACCGCCACTGCGGCAGGCTTTCCGGCGACTCGATGTGATAGCTGTTGTGCGTACCCTTTATCTGAATCTGATTGAGCCTGATGACGTCGTCCATGACGAGCGTGTCCGGATAAAATGGAACCCATGCGTCGCCATGGTCGGAGGTCACGTCGGACGGTATCAAGTCGTCGTCGGCATCAATCGCCGAGTCATTGGTGGTGTCGTGGACGGCGGCGTCAGCCACATCCGGCCCCGAGGCGTCGGCAACGTCGTCCGCCAGCGCGTCAGAACCTGCAAGGTCGGCCCCCTGCGAGCCCGACGATCCGCATCCGGCCGCTGTCAGGGCAAGCATCAGTAAAAGCGACCTTCCGAACCGGGAATTGACAGCCATATTATTGAACACCCCTTCAGGAACCTGGGAAAGGTAACGGAATCACTGGGCCATATGCTACGTCAGCCTGTCGAAATCGTGTCAACAATTCGCTCCCGCGCCTGTGTGTAATCGGTTCAAAAAGTCAATCGCGGCATCCCAGGCACTTGAGTCGACGTTTTTCGACTGAAGCCGGGTCGATCAGTTGTGCACAAGTTTTGAACATGTGTGCGAATTTAAGGGGCAAGTATTCGGTTTTGCCGGATATTTTCGCGGAACGTGGCTGTCTGGAATTCGTCCGACGTCAGTGCGCGCGGCAGTCCGGAAGTGTTCAAAAGTGCTTCCGGGGCTGTCGAAATCATCGCTTCTTCCTGTGCATGAACGCCGCGGTTCACGAGTCGGCCGGATCGGCCATCAGCCGATCAACGGTTTCCAGCAGTCTCTCGGGCTTTCGTCTCAATACCGGCGTCTGGCCGAAAAGGGCCTTGAAGCGATCCCGGTTCCGGCATGCGTCCCGGACGGCATGAAGGTCGGGGCAGAAAAGTCCTTCGCGGGGAAGGAATTCGACCGGCGTTGGCCTTCGCGGCGAGTTGTGCGGGCAGGCGTCCTGGCAGATGTCGCAGCCGAACAGGTTGCCGGCCAGATTGATGTCGGGTGGCGGCGGTTCCTTTGAGGTCACGGTGATGTGGGCAAGGCAGCGCGACACATCCACGCGTCCGTCACCGGGCAGGGCACCGGTCGGGCAGGCGGAAACACAGGCGGAACATGATCCGCACCCATTGCCGGCGACAGGTTGCTGTTCGGGAACCTCGATATCGGTGATGATTGTTCCAATGAAGCAGAATGAGCCGAGTGCTGAAGATATCAGCAGGCCGTTTCTTCCAATGAATCCCAGGCCGCCCCGGCAGGCCCAGGATTTTTCCAGTATAGAGCCCGTGTCAACGTATGATCTTGCGGCCGCGCCATGGCGTTCGCGGAGCGCGGCTGCCAGCGATTCGAACCTTGCCCCGACCGTTTCATGATAGTCCCGGCACCAGGCAAAGCGGCTTATCCATGCAGTTCCTTCCGGAAGCGGATCAGGCCTTGCCGGCAGTCCGCCGTAACCGACGAGTCCAACCCAGACGGATCTGTCGCCAGCGAGGATTTGCCCGGGATCAAGGCGCTTTTCCAGTCCCCTTGCCAGGTAGGCGAATTCCGGCGGATAGCCGGCATACAGGTCAAGGAGCGTCTTCCTGTCGGCCGGAACCGGCCTTGAAGGCACCGCGGCAAGTGCGTCGATACCGAATTCCCGCGCGAGTTCCTCGATTTCCTGTTGCGTCATTTCGGCGGCGTTCCCGGATTCTTCCGGTATTATAGGGCGTCTTTGAACCCGGTGAAGTTCTGGAAGAGCGGATTGAGGGAATCCAGGTTTCAGGCCGGTCGCTGGCGGGCATTTCGACCAGCATCACCTTTCCTGAGATGGATATCACGATTGATCTCGGGGAATGCAGCGGCGCCGCCCTGCGGACGTCCGTGGTGGCGCTGACGCACGGCCATGCCGATCACATCGGCGGGCTGGCGATGTATCTGGGGGTGCGCAGCCTTTACGGCATGCCGGATCCCACGATCATCACTCCCCCCGGTACCGTGGCCGCAATGACCGATCTGATCGATTCCCTGGGAAGGCTCCAGGGCAAGCCGTTCAAGGCAAGGATTGTTCCAGCCCCCGAGTTTGACCGGACAATGGATCTCGATAACGGGCTGCGTCTTGGGACATTCCGCGTGAACCACTATCCCGGCGATCTGGCCGATGGTCTTGCCTGCGGATACGTGCTTTCCCGCGTGACCAGGCGCTTAAGAAGCGATTTCGTCGGACTTCCGGGGCCCGTGATTGCCGAGGCGAGGTCAAGGGATCCGGGAATAGTAACCGAAGATGTTCTGCCACTGGTCGCGGTCAGCGGGGACACGACCCCGGAATGGATTGCGGCGGCGCCCGAGCATGTACTCCAGGCAAGGGTTCTTTTTCAGGAGTGCACGTTCCTGGGCCGTGGCCGGGATCCGCAGGCGGCCCAGAAGGGCATGCACACCCATGTCGATGAATTGCTGAAACTGCTGCCGCTTGCTCGAAACAGGGCGGTCGTGCTTTATCATGTCAGCCAGTTCTACCGTCCCGAAGATGCGCGGGAATTGATCAACGCCGCCGTCGCCGGCGTGACCGGTCCACGGGTTCATTTGTTCGACATGGGTGACAGGCTGTGATAGTGAAAGTTGACCCTGGCGCTGGCTTCATGTCGGCCGGGGCGTTAATTCAGCAAGGGCGGGCGAAGTGGCTGGAAGACTGATGACCTGGGTCAGATCGAAAACGACCCCGGAACAGCGAAGGCTGGTGAAGTTTCTGATGGTTGGCGGATCCGGCGTGCCGGTCAACCTGGTGACGGTATTCATTGCCACGGCGCTGATGCCGGCCGCGGTCTTCTCCGGCCTGCGAAGCCTGCTGGCGGACATGTTCAGCTTCCCGGAACTGACATCCGTCGGAGTTCGCGACATCGTCGTGTATTTGATCGGGATAGTCGTCTCGATCTTCACCAACTTCCTTCTGAACAACTACTGGACCTGGGGAGATCGGGTTCGAGCGAATCCGGGCGGCGGCTTCGTGTCGCGCCTTGCGAAGTTCTATCTGGTAAGTTCGATTGCCGCGTCCGTCCAGCTTGCCGTCTCGTCGGTTCTGTCTCCGCAGATGCGCGCGACCGTCATTTTCAACTTCCAGATATGGGGCGATTACCGGCTTTACCACATCGCGGCCCCTTCGGCCGGCATCCTGGTCGGCCTTGTGATCAATTACGTCGCCAACAACATCTGGACTTTCCGCAAGAAGGATTGATGGCCCCGGGCCTGCTTGACGCAATGACGCATTACAGCACAGTTGACCGGCATCGCCTGTGCGTGTAATCTTGCGCTGCATTCCGTTGCCGGAGTGGTGAAACAGGCAGACGCGGCGGACTCAAAATCCGTTGTCCGCAAGGACGTGTGGGTTCGACCCCCACCTCCGGCACCTGATGGCCAGGCGGCTTCATGCCGCCTTCCGCACCTTCGGAGGATTTCTATGCATCTTCGATCGACTGCCCTTATGGCACTTGTTGCACTTTCTGCCGCGCTTGCCGCTTCATGCGGCGACGATTCGGTCGATCCCGCCCTTGTCTGGGGCGATCCCGTTGAGGAAGGCATCTACGGCACTATGGTCGATATTCCTGCCTCGACGTTCACTCAGGGGTGCGACAGGCAGAACATGGGTTGCTCTGCCGATGAAGTCGCGAAGAAGGTCGAGGATCAGGTCTTCGGATTCCAGGTTTCCCTTTCGGCCTACAGCATCGACAAGACCGAAGTGACCCGGCTTGCCTACCGTGAATGCGTCGAAGACGGCCGGTGCACGGCGCCGCGCTGTAACTGGGATCCCGTCGTGAATCCGAACCGGCCGGTCGTGTGCGTGTCTTTCAAGCAGGCATCGGATTTCTGCGCCTGGTCCGGAAAGCGACTTCCGACCGAGGCTGAATGGGAGTTTGCGGCACGCGGCGATGACGGAAGGAAGTTCCCGTGGGGTGATGAAAACGCGACGTGCGCGCTGGCCGTGATGGATGGCGTCGATGGCGTCGATTGTGGCGAGGGCACCGACAAGCCGGTATGCGTCGGCTGCGGAACTGGCAGTACTGTGAAGGTGTGCAGCAGGTCACCCGCCGGCGACAGTCCGTTTGGCCTGTGCGACATGGCCGGAAACGCATGGGAATGGGTTTCCGACTGGTACGGCAAATACCCGAAGGATGCCGTGACCGATCCGAAAGGACCGGACTCCGGCGAATTCCATGTGTCGCGTGGTGGCGGGATTTACGACGTTATGGCCAACCTTCGAACCACGAACAGGTACGATGCCGACCGGATGGTGACGAACGGATTCGACACCGGTTTCCGCTGCGCCGGCGACGCCGACTGATAGACCTTTCTTTTTCAGCATCCCTTCATCGTTTCTTTTCAAGATTTTACATCGTCTTTTATTGCAGGACAGGGTTGTCTCCGGGCGTTGTCTGAGTCGGTACGCCGAGTCAGGAAGTGCCATTACTCAAAGAAGTCATATCCCGGGGGATGCCGGACTTCTCACGGAGGGCACGATCCACTGGGCGGTGGAATCTGCAGGGATGGCGAACTCCACGGGGACCGCGGACTTCACGGGGACGGCGGACTTCGCGGGGACGGCGGACTTCACGGGGACGGCGGACTTCACGGGGACGGCGGACTTCACGGGGACGGCGGACTTCGCGGGCACCGTCCCGGAAAATTTCATGTGTGGGGCGGACGGCAGCGCGGACGGCGCTGTTTCC
>Ga0208939_1000103_pt1 | contig 72183 bp, 51 predicted proteins | sample AD_STIC12_MetaG_FD_184437 | JGI IMG/M metagenome (GOLD analysis project Ga0208939, IMG submission 184437) | Active sludge microbial communities of municipal wastewater-treating anaerobic digesters from USA - AD_STIC12_MetaG (SPAdes) (version 2) | ecosystem: Engineered > Bioreactor > Anaerobic >...
GGAGGGGTTTGGGTCGATTTCGGAGGGTTAAGGCGTGGTATTTGGAGGTTGGTTCCCATGGCGCGGACCCGCCCGGGCGGGCAGTTCTCGGAATTTTCGACGCACCCCGCTTAGGCGATGATTTGGGATCGTCCTAGGGCCGCAGCATAAAAGAAACTTGTTGTCAGCACGGGGGTTTCTGCTACCCTGCGTTCCCAATGCGGCGGGGCCAACGCAGACAAAGAGCGTTTACCCTGGCATTTTCAGCGACGCAGAACACAACAAGCAACGAATCGAAGCAATAACGGAAACATGTTACATCGCAGGAGGAAAGCGAATGAAGTTTAACCAATGGACGCTCGGGCTGGCCGCGGTGGGTCTGGTTAGCCTCGGTACGGCCGCTCAGGCCGAAGAAGCACAGAATCCCATCTTGACCGCGTTGTCGTCCACGACGATCAGCGGTTATGTGAACACCTCGGCCATTCTGCGGTTCGGGCCGAGTCTGCCCAACGGCGACTACTCGACACCGGGGCGCACCTTTGACGCCAACAACAAGTTCAACGGGTTCAACCTCGACGTTGTCAAACTGCAGATCGAAAAACCGCTGGACGAAAGCCAATGGTCCGCGGGATATCAGGTTGGGCTTATCTTCGGTCCGGATGCGAACACCTACGGCACCGATTCGCTGGGTGGCGACAGTGATTTTGGCATCAAGGACGCCGCCGTCACGCTTCGGGCCCCGGTGGGCAACGGATTGGACTTCCGCATCGGCTACTGGGAAAGCCCGATCGGCTACGAAGTCTTCGACGCGGGCAACAACCCGAACTACAGCCGCTCGTACGCATATGCCATCGAGCCCAAGCAGTTCACCGGCGTGCTCGCTTCGTATCGTGTCAGCGAAATCCTGAGCCTCTCCGGCGGCATTGCCAACCGCGGTTGGGAAGTCGGCGGCACATGGGATCATCCCGTCCGCTACTACGCCGATAACGCGATCAACAAGCGCAGCGGCGGCAAGACCATCCTGACCTACCTCGGCTCCGTCGCCCTCACGGCTCCGGAGAGCGCGGGCTTCCTCGAAGGTGCCACCCTCTACGGCGGCATCATCGACAGCGGCATGGCGCACGGACCCGACGTCCTCAACCTGTACGTCGGCGGCACGATGCCCACGCCGGTCAAGGGTTTGTTGCTCGGCTTGTCTTATGACTACCGGGGGAGCAGCGGGGACAGCGGATACGACTCGTCGTATGCAAACGCGTTCGGCGCTTACCTCTCCTATCAGTTGACCGAGAAGCTCAAGTTCAACGCCCGCGGCGAGTACGTCCGCGGATCGAACGGCACCTGGTACTCCTCCGGCGACTGGGACCTCGACAATACGGACGACAACGGCAACCCGGATCCGCTCCTCGTCATGGACAGCGAGAAGAACGAGTTGATCGGTGTCACAGCGACCCTCGAATACAGCCTCTGGGCCAATGTGCTCACGCGACTCGAGTTCCGTTGGGACCATGACTGCAACGGCAATGGTATCTTCAACGATTACATTCCGGGCGTGAGCAAGGGAACCGACGACGCCTTCCAACTGGCTCTGAACGTCATCTACAAGTTCTAAAGCCTTTCCGCTCCGCACCCCCTCCCGGCTGGGCCGGGAGGGGTTTTTTTTTTCTCGAGACCCGCCCGTTGCAGATTCCATCGTCGAAGCACTCGCGCGCGACCGGACTGCAGACGCCTGGTTGATCGGGATCGCGCACCCGTGTTACACTTGACTGCATGAAATCTCTCCTCGACGTTCGGGTGCCGGTCCGCGCCCGACGGCGGCTCGCAGTCGCGGCATGCATCGGCTCTTTGAGCGCCGTCTGGCACAGCCCGCAAATTCTCGGCGCGTCATCCGCTCCGGCCGATGCGTCCAACCAGCCGGCACGCGACGCTGCGTTCGCGCCCGCCCGCATTCGCGAACCTGCGGTTGCCGGATTGTTCTATCCCGCGGAAGCCGGGGCGCTGTCGTCGGCCGTCGATCGCCTCCTTGCGCGCGCACGGCCCGAGCCTGTGCCGAATCTCAAGGCGCTCATTTGCCCGCACGCGGGCTATCAATTCTCGGGGCCGACTGCCGCCCACGGCTACAAGCTTCTGGGCGGACACGACTGGCGGACTGTGGTTGTGCTGGCGCCCAGCCACTACGCCCGTTTCAAAGGAGCAAGCGTGGTGGGGGCAAGCGCGTTTCGCACACCGCTGGGAGATGTCCGCGTGTCGAGTTTGGCCGCACGACTGGCCAGGACGCCCCCCTTCGGCCCGGAAAGGCCCTGCCCCGTGCAACGGCCTGCTTGGGCTGGTCAATCGAGCCGGCCATCCCCTGCGCGCGGCCAGGATACGCCGCACTCCTGGGAACATGCGGACGAGGTCCAGGTGCCATTTCTTCAGAGGGCGTTGAAGGACTTCGAGATTGTGACAGTGATCCTGGGCGAGGTGGATGCTGCCGAGGTCGCGCGCGGTCTGGCCGGGCATCTCGATGAGCACACTTTGGTGGTAGCCAGTTCCGACCTGAGCCATTATCATCCCTATGACCAAGCCAAAGCGCTCGACACACGGTGTGTGAAGGCCGTTTGCGACCTGGACCTCGATGGCATGCTCGAGCAGGAAGCATGCGGCCGGGCGCCGATCCTGGCACTGATGCACCTGGCCCGTCAAAAGGGATGGAAGGCCAAGCTCATGGACTACCGCAACAGCGGTGACACCGGGGGCGACAAGAGCGGCGTGGTGGGCTACGCCTCGATTGCTTTCACCGGCGAAGCCGAGGGCTCGAACCCCTACTCGATCGAGGAACGCCGACGCCTGATCGAGTTGGCGCGCCAGGCGGTGCGCGAGGCGGTCACAACCGGACGCTCGCCGTCCGTGAACGCAGAGGACTTCCCCCCCAGCCTGCGCGAACCCAAAGGGTCGTTCGTCACGCTCACACAACAGGGCGCATTGCGAGGCTGCATCGGCAACCTCCGCGCCACTGAGCCGCTCTATGCCTCGATCATCAGCAACGCCCGCAGCGCAGCCACGCGCGATTACCGGTTCCCCCCGGTGCGGAAGGAAGAACTCGACTCGATCGAATTCGAGATCAGCATCCTGAGCGACCCAAAGCCGCTGGACTTCACGTCTCCGGAGGATTTGCTCGCCAAACTCCAGCCGCACCGCGACGGCGTCGTGCTCGAAATCGGCTCCGCTACATCCACGTTCCTGCCCCAGGTGTGGCGCCAACTCCCGGACAAAGTCCAGTTCCTCTCAGCCCTGGCAAAGAAGGCCGACCGCGGACCCGATGACTGGAGAAAGCCCGGCACGCGCGTCCTCGTCTACCGCGTCGAGGCCTTCAAGGAATCGGAGTTGAAGCAGTGAACCTTGCGCCCGTCCGCTGGGCCGTGGCCGGGCTGGGATTCTCGAGTGCTGTCACACAACTGGTCCTGCTGCGGGAACTGCTCGCGACGTTCCAGGGCAATGAGCTGATTCTGGGACTGCTCCTGGGCACCTGGCTGCTGCTCACCGGCATCGGGACCCAGCTTTGGCGGGCAGGTTCGATGGGAGAGAGTGCCCGGCTTGTCCGCCGCAACTCGGAGAGCGATGGGCGAAGGGCGGCTGAGGATGAAAGTGTTGTGCATCCTGCGGATTGCTCTCCGCGCGCGCCATCGGTTGCGAGTCTCCCAGGCCTTGCCGCTCTCCAGATCTGGATTGCCTTAATCCCCTTCGCCCAGGTGCTCGCAGTCCGGCTCGGACGCGATGCCGTCTTCCTCCGCGGCGCGACGCTGGGCCTGAATCAGACGGTCTGGAGCAGCTTGCTTGTCCTCGCCCCGTACTGTCTCGCCTCGGGCGTCTTTCTCACACTGGCGTCCCGGGCGGCCGGCGAAACGAATGCGGCTCGAGGCGTGTCGACGGCGTATCTGGCCGATTGCCTGGGCAGCGTGATCGGCGGCGCGTTGTTCACATTCGCTTTGGTCCGGTGGCTGGATCACCTCGCCCTGCTTGTGGTGCCATCCACAGTCAACCTGCTCCTGGCAGCGCTGACTCTTCGCCGGATCGCCAGAAACCGAATCGCTGTGCTGCCCCTCGCGCTGGCGGCGTCTCTGGTCGCCTGCGTCGCCTGGCTCGATCCCGACGCCCTCACCACCGCCTGGCAATCCCGGCCCGATCGGGTCGTGTTCCGCGCCCAGTCGCCGTACGGACGCCTGGTGGTGACCGAATCCGCCGGCCAATTGAACTTCATCGAAAACGGATTGCCGCTGCTCTCGAGTCGCCAGATCGAGCGCGCGGAGGAAATCGCGCACATCGCAATGGCCCAACGCCCCTCCGCCCGCAACGTGTTGCTCATCTCGGGCGCGCTCTCCGGCGCCGCGGGTGAAATCCTCAAATACGGCGTGACCAACCTGACGTGCGTCGAACTCGACCCGGCCATTCTCGAGGCCGGACGCCGCCTGCTGCCCGAGCGACTGACGGACCGGCGCCTGCGCGTCGTCAACACCGACGGTCGGCGCTATGTTCAGCGTGGGGACGGCCCGTATGATCTCGCGATAGTGGACATGCCGGCCCCGGCAACTGCGCAGTTGAATCGCTACTACACCGCCGAGTTCTTCGCCGAACTCGGGCGCGTGCTCGAATCGGACGGCGCCGTGGTGTTCGGACTCGGCCAGTACGACAACTACGTCAGCCCGGAACTCGCCCGGATGCTCGCCTCGACGGCGCGCACGCTGCGCCTGAGGTTCCGCACGGTCCTCCTCCTGCCGGCCGCCAAGGTCTGGTTCCTAGCTTCAGACGGTCCGCTGACGCCGTCCATCGCCGCGCGGCTGCGCCAGGCGGGCGTATCCGCCCAATGGATGAGGCCTTCGTATCTCGATGCCATGCTCACTCCGGAACGATTGGCGGCAGTCGCAAGCGCCGCGGAGCTGCCTGCGCCCGTAAACTCCGATTTCCGCCCTGTCCTCTACTTTCTGCACCTCCGCCACTGGTTGAGCCAATTCGACGTCTGGCTCGGCGCGGCGGCGATTGTGCTCGGTTTCAGCCTGGCAGTCTATATCGCTCGGCTGAGCGCCTCGGCTTTCGCGGTGTTCAGCGGGGGGTTCGCCGGCTCGGGTCTCGAGGTCGCCCTCCTGCTCGGCGTGCAGGTCCTCTACGGGTCTTTGTACCAACAACTCGGTCTGATCGTCACTGTGTTCATGGCCGGTCTGGCCGTGGGCGCCTGGCTTGGCGGACGGCAAGGCTCTCGGGCAGACCTCCGCCGACTCGCGTCAGTGGCCTTCGCGCTTGCCATCTACGGCATCCTGATGCCTTGGATGCTGACCGCTCTTGCCCAAATGAGTCCCGCCGGGATGCCACCCTGGTTCGGACAGGTCCTCCTCGCCCTCCTCACGGCAGGTCTGGCCGTCCTGGTCGGACTCGAATTCCCGCTGGCATGCCGCGTCGAACGGGCGGATGTGGGCACCTTGGCCTCGAGGCTTTTCTGCGCGGATTTCGTCGGCGCGTGCGTGGGAGCGATTCTCGCCGGCGCCCTGCTTATTCCCATCCTCGGCGTGACCGCGGCGTGCGGTGTGGCGGCGAGCCTCAATGCGCTGGCGGGCCTGCGTCTGCTCTGGCGCGGAAGAACATCATGCACAAGCTCAATCCAATCCTCTTGAAAGCGGTTCGCTGGACTGGTTGGCCGCTGCTGCCCCTGGTTCTGGCCTTCCTGGCGACCGGATATGCCATCAGCGGCCGATACGGATTGGGGCACTTGCTCGATCAGCAGGCCGCGCTGACGCTGCACAAGCTTCTCCACGCCCCCCTGCTCCTGCTGCTCCTTGTACATTCCATCCCGGCGATCTATCTTGCCCTCCAGCGATGGAACAGAACGCGAAAACGACCCGCCGTTCGCACCCACGGACACCCGCCCGGCTGACCCGCCGGCGAGCCTTGGAAGTCGGCGCCCTCGGATGCGCCGGACTGTTCGGCGCCGACTCGATTTTCTCGTTTCTTCGGAGGTGGAAGCAGGATGCCGAACCCGCGGATGTTTTCAAGGGCGACGCCCCCTCCGAGGCGGTGTGGGACCTCTGGCGGAAACGCGGCTGGGTCCGGGAGGCGCAGCACTACCTCAAGCTGGACCGCAACGTGCAATGCAAGATCTGTCCCAACAACTGCCTGCTCGAACCGGGCGATCGAAGCCACTGCCGCAACAAGGTCAACCGGGGCGGGACGCTCTATACGCTTGCCTACGGCAACCCGTGTACGTTCCACGTCGATCCCATCGAGAAGAAACCGCTGTTCCATTTCCTCCCGGGCAGCCGCTCGTTTTCACTCGCCACGTCCGGGTGCGTGTTTCGCTGCCTCAACTGCCAGAACTGGGAAATCTCGCAGAAGAAACCTGAGGAGACCAAAGATCCGCAGGGGGGCGAATTCCGACTGCGCCCGCCTGTGCCGCCGGCGCTCACTCTGGGCCAGATTCGGCGCCTGAGCCTCTTCCCCGAGGATCTGGTGGCGGTGGCGCAGGATCTCGATTGTCCGTCGATCTCCTATACCTACTCGGAGCCGACTGCGTACTACGAATATGCGTACGACTCGTGCCGGCTGGCGCGCGCCGGCGGGTTGCGCAACGTGCTCGTCAGTTGCGGCTCGATCGAGGAACGCCCGCTGCGCGACCTGGGCCAGTACGTCGACGCGATGCATGTGGATCTCAAGGGATTCAGCGACGACATCTATCGCAAGCTCAACTCCGGGCGCCTCGATCCCATCCTGCGCACCCTGACCACGCTCAAGAGCCTGGGCGTATGGGTCGAGGTCATCAACCTCGTCGTCCCGACCTACACCGACGATCTCGACATGATCCGGCGCATGTGCGGGTGGCTTGTCGCGCATCTGGGTGTGGATCAGCCCCTCCACTTCTCTCGATTCCATCCCCAGCACAAGCTCACTCATCTCGCCCCGACGCCCGTCGATTTCCTCGTCCGGGCCCGCGACACCGCCCGGCGTGAGGGGCTGCGCTATGTCTACATCGGGAATGTGTCCGGCCTCGCCGACGCTCAAACCACCTTCTGCCCAAACTGCAGCCGCCCTCTCATTCAGCGCGACATCTTCGCCGTCGCCGCGCTGGACGTGGTGGACGGCAAGTGCCGCTTCTGCAACACCCCCATCGCCGGAGTCTGGGCGTAAGCTGCCTATTGAACCGGAAGAGTCAGTCGATGATCGTCTTGGGGAAGTGACGCCAAGTGCCGAAGAAGGCGTCGTTGATGCTGTTCAACATCCAACTTTCAACGAACCGCTTCGTTGAACGTTGAGCGTTGGAAGTTGGGCGTTGAACGTTCCCCGGTTCATGGGTCCAATGCGCATTAAACCGTTGAATGTCAATACTTTCCATGAACCGAACCTTGGAGGGGGACGGCTTGCCCTCCGCCGAAGGATGCTTGTGAAGGGGTGTGGGGCGACGAGGCCCTGCCTGCCCTGCCTGCCGGCAGGCAGGCAGGCGGCAGGCAGGCGGCAGGCAGGGTCTTGTCCCTCGCCAAAAACCCCCTTGATGGTCGTCCGCCTTCGGCCTTTACCAAAACCGCCGAATGGACTATCAGACAAAGCGTCATGCGCTGTCGTCTTGTCCTTCTTCTCGCTGCCGTGCTCGCAACTCTCGGCGTCGCGCATCCGGGCACGCCGGTCATGCGCGTCGTCCAATCCTCAGCCGCAAGCTCGAACCTCCTCCGGAACCCCGGCTTCGAACTGGGCACTTCGAACATGCTCACCTCATGGTCCCCCGGCCCCCAGGGGCTGCGCGTTGCCCCCGGCGAAGGCCGCACCAACTCGCAGGCCCTCGCGTGCCGAGCCCCAAATACCGCCGGCTGGTATGGCGCCAGCCAAACGCTGAGCCTCAACCGCACCAACTGCGTCCCCGTCGTCGTTCGGGGCTGGAGCCGCGCCGCAGGGGTCAGTGGCAGCGCCGACAGCGACTATTCCCTCTACGTCGACATCGTCTACCAGGACGGCAGTCCGCTCTGGGGCCAGACCGGCAACTTCACCACAGGCACCCACGACTGGGAAGCGCGCGAGTTCGTCATCCTGCCCGAGAAACCGATCCGGTCCCTCACCCTCTACTGTCTCTTTCGAAACCACTCCGGCGAGGTCTGGTTCGACGACGTCTCCGTGGCCGAGATCAGCGCCCCCGCCGGCGCCTTCCTGTTCCAAGGCACCCCCGTGACCGTCGAAACCCTGGCCTCGCCCTCGGGACAGCCAACCACCTATTCCACAGGCGACGGCCTCGAACTCATGCTCACCGGCGGACGCGTCGCCCGCCTGTGCGTTGACGGGCGCAACCTCACCGGCAGCGCCCCCTCGGGGTTCCTCGCGCGCGACGTGGCCACAAACTCGGACGTCTTTTCCTTCGAAGAAGGCGCTTGTCCGGATCTGAATCTGCTCCTCCGCGCCACGATCATCACCAATGCCGATCATCTGGCCGTGACAGGGACCGTGGTCGATACCACCGGCACGGACCGCGCCATCATGCTCCTGTTTGCCCTCCCCCTGGACGCTGTCGGCTGGAGCTGGGGCCACGATATTCGCGAACAAAGACCCGTTGCCGCCCCCGAGGAACTCAGCAACACCGTCGGTGTGAACTGCGGCGCCAATGGACGCCATTCCGTTTATCCCCTGGCCTGCGTCAGCGATGGACGGTCCGGACTCGCCCTTGCCGTCGATATGGGGAAGCCAGCGCAGTACCGCCTTGCCTACCATGCCGGCACGAAACAATTGCTTGTCGCCTACGACCTCGGGTTGGTGCCCGAAACCGCCCGGTTCCCCTCCGGCGCGGAGTTCCGATTCGTCCTCTTTCGATTCGATCCCCGCTGGGGTTTCCGCGGCGCGTGGGAGAAGTACACAGCCATGTTCCCCGCATACTTCGAGGTGCGTTCGAAAGACCAGGGAATCTGGATGCCTTTCACCGACGTGAGCACAGTCAGCGGCTGGCAGGATTTCGGCTTCCGCTATCACGAAGGCAACAACAACGTCCCCTTTGACGATGCGAACGGCATCCTGAGTTTCCGCTACACGGAACCCATGACATGGTGGATGTCCATGGACCCGGCACTTCCGCGCACAATGGCTACGGCGCTCGAGGTTCGGGACGCCTACGCCGCGGGCGCCCCCGGCACCCGGCAGCGGATGGCGATCGTCTCGCGCAGCGCCGGGATGTTCGATAGCACCGGCCAGCCTTGCCTTCTCTTTCGCAATGAGCCGTGGGCCAACGGCGCCGTCTGGAGCCTCAACCCCAACCCCCTTCTCCCCGCCGACCCCAACGCCGCCACTGTCCACTGGAATGCCAGCATCCGCGAATCGCTCTACGGTCCGAACGCCAAGGGCAATCTCGATGGCGAGTACCTCGACTCACTCGAGGGATATGTCACAGCCGACCTGAATTTCCGTCGCGAACACTTCGCTTCCAGCACGGTCCCATTGACGTTCGACACGACAACCGCCCGTCCGGCCCTCTGGAAAGGGCTGGCCGTCTTCGAGTTCACCCGCTGGATCAGCGACGATCTCCATCAATTCGGCAAACTCTGCTTCGCCAACGGGGTTCCCTACCGATTCAGCTTCCTATGCCCGTGGCTCGATGTCATGGGCACCGAAACCGACTGGCTTTCCAATGGCCGATACGCGCCGTCTTCCCACGGCCAAATGTCGCTGTGGCGCACCCTCTCCGGCAAGAAGCCCTACCTTCTCCTGATGAACACCGACTACTCCAGTTTCGGCACGAACCGTGTCGAACGGTATTTTCAGCGCAGCCTCTTCTATGGCATCTACCCGTCGATGTTCAGCCATAATGCGGCGGAGAATCCCTATTGGCAGAACCCGACCTGGTACAACCGGGATCGCCCGTACTTCAAGCGCTACCTCCCGATCATCAAACGGATTGCCGAGGCCGGCTGGCAACCGGTCACCCTGGGCGCCTGTGACAACCCGAACATCCTCGTCGAGCGCTTCGGCCCCGCTTCCGATGGCGCCATCTACTTCACCTTGTTCAACGACAGTGCGACCACTCGCGCGGCCACGTTCAGCGTGTCACTGGATCCGGACGGAGCTGCGCCCCAGAGGGTAGCCATCGATTTGCTCAGCGGTGTCCGGCTCGAGCCATCGGGGCCGGGTTGGCATGTCCAATTGGCGTCGCAGGCCGCCACGGCCATCAAGGTCCTGCCGCCCGCCAGGTTCACCGGCGTTGCCCTCTCGCCTACCGGCAGCATGCGGCTGACCATCGACGCGCCGCTCGGCTCATCCCAGGTCCTCGAAGTCTCGAACAACCTGGCCGCCTGGCTGCCTCTGGGCACCAACACCATCGAGACCCAGCCCCTCGTGTGGATCGACCATGCGACCGCCGGCGACTCCCGCCGCTTCTACCGCCTCCGCTGGTAAATGGTCCGTCGCCGGCCACTGCCATCGTCGGGGACGAGAACGCCCCCACTCCCACGGCGCAAGCCGTTGATAATTAACAAAAGGGGTAACCCGAACGTCCAACGCGCAACGTTCAACGTCCAACTTTCAACGAACCGCTTCGTTGAACGTTGAGCGTTGGAAGTTGGGCGTTGAACGTTCCCCGGTTCATGGGTCCAATGCGCATTAAACCGTTGAATGTCAACGCTCTCCATGAACCGTGGTTCTGTAGCCGCGGACGTGAGTCCGCGCCATCTCGCTCCGTCAAAAGCAGAAATCAGCGCCGACTCACGTCGGCGGCTACAAATCGGTTCATGGTCCCCGTTCGCATTCACCGGTCGAATGTCAACGCTCTCCATGAACCGAACCTTGGAGGGGCGACGTCCCCGTCGCCTCTGGCTAGCCCGGATATGAGAGCCCGCGAAGCCTTGTACAAGATCCGGGCTAAAGCCTCAGCCGGTAGTAGCGCTGCGGCGCGGTCGCGTTGGTCGAGTAAGGACTGGCGGCGTCCGGCACGGGGGCCCACGCGCCCTCGATCAGACTGTCTTTGGCTTCGAGCACGCCGGGGCCGGTCCAGACAATCTCGATCCGGCTGCCGAGCATCTGCACGTGGAGTGGCCCTGGCGTGATCGCGGGCAACTCGGCAAATGCATACACGAGCGCTCCGGCGGACGGCGCGATGTCCAGACTCGCCCACGTGTTGCTGATCAACTGCAACGCCAGGGCGATCGTCTCGTTGTCGTAGACCCGCTGACCATCGCTGTCGTAGGTGGCCTGACGCGAGATGCGGCACTCGAAATCGGATGAGGCCGCTGCGGGTCCGATGACGAAGTCCAATCCGCTCACATTGCCTTCGTTAAACTGACCGCCCTTTTGCTGATACCCCCATCCGTTTTCGATCATCATCTCCGAGCCGAGTCCGGCGGTCACAAAGCCCGTTCCCAGGTCGTTATCCGTGTCAGAGAAGATGTGGAAGTAGGCGTCCACCGGCAGTTGGCCCACGTTCGCGTGGAAATTGAACCGGAGGTAAAGGTAGATTTCGTCGTTGGCGACATAGATTTCGTTGAACTCGAGCCCTTCGGCCGTCTCCTGCACCTCCGTTGCCAGGGGCTGCATCTCCGCCCAGTCTTCGAAGCTGCCGTCAATCAGGATCGCTGACCGGAAAACGGCGGTTGTGTCGGCGGCATTGCCAAAGAGGTCTTCAACCCCTTTCACTTCCAGGGTGTAAACGGCGCCAAAGCTCAGAGCCGTCGTCGTCAGGGTGACCGTTCGCCGGTCGGCCGGATCGAGCGCGGCTGCTTGCACGCTCGCCCCGCCGCTGAGCGTGTAGTGACCGGGTGCAGTGGCGGAAGCAGCCTCGACCGGCTCTGAGAAGACCGCGACCACCTTGCGGCCCGAGCCAGCCAACTGCGCGACCAGCGGCGGATATGTATCCGGAAGCACGCCCAGGCGCGCCGTGCGGCTGCTGACAGCGCCCAGACGGTTGCTGACTGTCACGTGATACTGGCCGGCATCGCCGAGCACCGCCTCGCCGATGGTGTATTCAGGCCCGGTCGCACCCTCGATCGGCGCTTGGTTCTTGAACCATTGATAGGCGAGCACCGGCGAGCCGATCACCTCCACGGCAAACGTGGTCGATTCCCCCTGAAGGACGGTCCGATCCGCCGGCTCGGCGCCGTTTGTCAGGCTGACCGCGACGGCCGTGGTCGTCAGTTGGGCGGTGCGGCTGACGGCCTTGACCCCCGTTGCGTTTGTAATCTCCACCCGGTACCCGCCTGCGTCGGTCACCAGCACCACGGGAATGGTCAGTGTCGGCTCCGTTGCACCCTCGATCGGTGCGTCGTCTTTGAACCACTGATAGGCCAGAGGTGTGGTGCCGGTCACGATGCCAACGCCGAACGTGGTTGCCTCGCCCTCCGTCACGGTGCGGTCGGCCGGCTGGGTGGGATCCTCGATCGCCGGCGGAAGGCTGTCGATTGCCTCCAGCTTCAAGCCGAAGGCCAACTCGGTCGGCGTGCCGGCCGCCTGATGGACCTCGGCCTCGAGGACATTCGCCCCCGTGACCAACCCGCTCGCAGGCACAGTGAAGAACTCCGCCTGACCGGGCGCAGCCGGACCTCCCGTGGCGGGCGTGCCGTACCCGATCTCCCCATCCGGCATGCGCACACGCTTGACCTCCGCGCCGTTCAGATACAGCACCGCACCGTCGGAAAGATAGAGATTCGCCACCAACGCAATCCCCAGACTGTCGTAGTCCCACGTGAACGGAACACGCAGGTAGTACGTGTTTCGGCCGGAAGCAAGGGTCGTAGCAAGAGTTGGATAGGTTCCCGCCGGTACTCCAAAGCCGAAGAGCCCAGGACCGCTGCTCCACCCGTACAGAATGTCGTCGAAGTCGAACGCCAGCCAGTCTGTGCCCCAGTCCGTCCCATCATCGCTGTACCGCCAGACCGTGCCGTCGAGTGACACCAACGTTGTCGAGCCCGTGGCTTTCGGGGGAGTCGGCGCGAAATCATAAGCCGCGCCACCGCTGTCAGGCGCCATATCGACCGTGTCCCAATTGCTGTCCTCCGCCTCGACCGCCAGCAGGATGCTGTTCGAGGCAAAGACCAGTTCGCCCCCGGCGTCGCGCACCTGCCGCGAGATGCGAACCTCGAACTCCGTGGTCGGTCCGCTGGGTGCCGCCGCCCAACCGAGATTCGAGGCGCTGCCCTCGTTCCATCCTCCGTTCTTCTGCTGATAGCCGCCTCCGTTCTCGATCATCAGTTCCGAGCCAATGCCGCCGATCGACAGACCCGTCCCCGGATTCGCATCCGCATCGATGAACACGTGGTGCTGGAACGCGCTGTAGTTGATCTGGGTGTAGAGCTTCACCCGGATATACAGGTAATTCTCGTCATTGGCCACATAGACCTCCCGGAAGTCGAGTGATCCCGAGTCGGCTTCCGCGTCGACGACGGCGGGCGCCACGCCTGCCCAGTCTCCGAAGTCTCCGTCAATGGTAATCCGCTTGAACTGACCGCCGACGGCAGGGCTCATCCAGAGCAGGCTCGCGCTTACAACAACAGCCAGCGAGGCGCGCCTCAGACCATCTGCGACTCGTGACTTCATGAACAGCCGCCATGCCTTCCCTCTCTCTCGCGCCTCGCTCCGCGGAATCCTTGAAACCTGGAAGGAGGGGGGGGGACAGAACCTGACTTGATCACCACATGTTTGGGATTTCAAGGACTCCGGATGGATGTGGAAGAGGGATTTCATGGTTGCCGACGATGCCACCGACTATGGAAATGGTCAACACCCGAGTGGCGGCAACTCGCGACCCAGAAAAAGCGATCGTCAGGGTAGCCGGCGATCCACACCAGCGTCCCCACGGGCAGCCGATCATAGAGCGGCATCAGATCGCGTGCCGCCAGGTGAACGCACCCGCGCGAGGCGGGGCGGCCCAAGGTGAGTTCATTTCCGACGCCGTGGACGTAGATGCAGCGTTCGAGCGTGTCGACTTTCCCGCCGCGATTCCACCCCGGTTCGAGGCCTTCGAGCCAGAGGACCCGATGAGCGATGGCGGCGTCGGGCTGCCCTTGCCATGTGAAGCCGACTGGTTCCCGATTCACGAGCACAACCCCAACCGGCCATCCCCCTCCGGCCTTGTGCGCGATGCGGTGGAGTCCGAGCGGCGTGCGGTTGGAGTCCATGACCTGCCCAATGCCGAAGCGCGAGGTCGAGATTCGGTACCGCATGCGTCGGCGCGCCGTGCCTGGGAGGAGAGGGCGGTGAGTGGGGATCGCCTGAGCCGCGGAATCCAGTTCGATCCATTCCATCTGTTGAGCCTGCACCCGCACAAGCAGGAGATGGCGGGTCAACCGAATCCCAAGTCTGCGGCAGGCCAGGATCATCCCCGCGGGCAGGCTTGGCGCGGAGATCGCGCAGCGCGGCAGGGCCGCGATCAAAGGCAGGAGCACCGATCCGGCGGCGGCGGGAGAGGCTCTGGACTGCTGACTGCGCGATTCCCAGAGAGGGACTCTCCAGCAACCGCTGGATCGGTGCTCCGAGATTCGTCGCGGGCTGGGCGGCGCGGTTCTCACCTCAGGGTCTTGACCAAGACCTTCGAGCGCCGTCCGTTCTGGTTGTACTTCTCGCGCCGACCCGGCGGCAGATCTTCGGGCGAGCCTTCCTGGAATCCGCCTTTGGACTGGAAATAGGTGAAGGCCTGGGTGGACAGGGCGATCAACTCGCGCAGGCCCAACTCGCGCGCCTTGTCCTCGATGAACTGCAGCATCTTGCGCCCGATGCCCTGATTCTCGTGCGAGGGATTCACATACAGACAGGCCAGCTCTCCCTTGCCCGACTCGGGGTGAATATGCAGGGCTACACAGGCGACCGGGTTCTTGTCGATCTCGAAAATGTAGTAGTCGCCGAGCGTTTTCTCGATGCTGCTCCGGCTCCGCTTCACCAACTCCTCGGACTTGACCGAGGGCTGGATGAGTTTCAGGATGCTGGGGATGTCCTTCTTCATCGCGCGGCGGATGTGCTGGTATTCGTTGGCGTAGACGAGCGTGCCCACCCCTTCGTTCGAGAAGACCTCGGTCAGCAACGCCTCGTCGAGCCGCCCATTGATCACGTGCACGCGTTGGACGCCGACGCGACAGGCCGCCACGGCGTGGATGGCTTTCGAGAGTGTTTCCGCCGGCAACTGCTCGCGGCCTTCGGCCAGAATGCGGTCGAGGTCGCTGGCCAGGATTTGCCGGAAGAGGCGGCCTTGTTGGAACAGGCCGTCATACGTGGTCACAAAGATCAGTTTGATCGCTTTCAGCGCCTCGGCGACCGCCACCGCGATGGCGTCGGAGTTCACCCGGTAGGTGCGGCCTTCGCCGTCGAAACCGAGAGGCGGGATGATGGGGATCACGTCCTGTTCGAGCAGGGTTTGGATCAGATCGATGTCGATCCGCTCCACCTTCCCTGTGAAGAGGTGATCGACGCCCTGGAGGATGCCCATGGGATGGGCCACGATGGCGTTCGGGCAGGCGGCCCGCAGGTCCTGAGTCGCCAAGCCCTCGAGGATTTCGTGGGTGAGCCTGTTGGCGGCCGTGAGCGCCAGCTTGAGCGTCTCGGCATCCGTCACCCCGCTGCCATCGAGATTCGACGGCTGAACCTGCTGTTGGCTGGCGAGCAGGCAAATTTGGGCCGACGCGCCGTGCACCAGCACGACGCGAATATTCAAGGACCGCAGCACGGCCACATCCATCAGGATGTTGGCGAAGTTCTCGTCTGTGACGATGGCCCCATCGACGCTGATCACGAACGTCCGTTCGCGAAAGCGCGGAATGTATTGCAGGATGCCCCGCAGATCGGTTGGTTTCACTCTGACGCCCGCATGTGTTCGTTGCGACGCCGCCAATAGGTAGGCACTCGCGACGCAGATTCAATGAATTTCTGCCGGGCTCCTCCGACGAGGCGATCCGATCGCCCCCCCGCGCCGCAGAGCGGCGCTTGCCGCAGCCTGGTGATTTCACACGCCTCGCGATGAACCGCAACCGGGCTGGTTGGCCTTGTGCAATGCCCGGGTCCGAGCCATCTTCGCCGTCGACCAAAATGACCATGCCGCTCAGCGACGAGGAAATGCGCCGGTACGCGCGGCAGCTCATCCTGCCGGAGATCGATTTGGCCGGACAGCACACGCTGCGCGCATCGAGCGTCTTGTGTGTCGGCGCGGGCGGGCTCGGGTCGCCAGTCGCGCTCTATCTGGCGGCGGCCGGCATTGGACGGCTGGGGATTGTGGATGCCGACGTCGTGGATTGTTCGAATCTCCAGCGCCAAATCCTGCACGGGACCGGCGATGTGGGGCGGGCCAAGACCGACTCGGCCGCCGACGCCTTGCGCCGTCTGAATCCGCACGTGGATGTCGTGCGCCACGCGGTTGGGCTGACGCGGGACAACGCGTCGCAGTTGCTCGAGGGGTGGGACGTGGTTGTCGGAGCCACCGACAATCTCGACGCACGGTATTGGATCAACGAGGCCGCCGTGCGGCTTGCGAAACCGAATGTCTACGGCGCGATCGGACGATTCGACGGACAGGCCAGCGTGTTCGCTCCGCATCGGGGCGGGCCCTGCTATCGCTGTCTGTACCCCGAACCGCCCGTTCCCGGACCTGAGTTGGGGGCGGCATCCAATGGAGTCCTGGGAGTGGTGCCTGGGATCGTCGGCTGCATCCAGGCGGCCGAGGCGCTCAAGTGGATTCTCGGCATCGGCTCTTCGCTGCTTGGACGCCTGTTGGTCCTCAACGCCCTCGAGATGCGGTTTCGCGAAGTCCAGATCCGTCCCGACCCGGCGTGTCCGGTCTGCGGCAAGCATTCTGCGGGCGGTCGAGCGACCGGCTAATCGCTCGATTGCCAATTCCCGCTTGGCAAGGCCGGTCTTTTCGTCATGCTGTCGCCATGAAATCGATCATTCTTGCCCTGGTTGCAACCGCGACATTCACCGCCGGCCTTTTCGCCGCCGACTCGGAAGAAGGCTTTGTTTCGCTCATGGATGGGAAGACCTTCAACGGGTGGAAGAAGGCGGTCGAGAATCCCGACACCTGGAAAATCCAGGACGGCGCGTTCGTCGCCGCCGGGCCGCGCTGCCATTTGTTCTATGTCGGGGACGAGAAACCGTTTGTGAATTTCCACTTGAAAGTCGAGGTGATGACCGAGCCGGGCTCGAACGGCGGCATCTACTTCCACACGCAGTACCAGGAACAGGATTGGCCCCGGGCCGGATTCGAGTCGCAGGTCAACGTGACCCACAGCGATTGGATCAAGACGGGCAGCCTGTACGGACTTGTGAACATCGGGCGGGCGGCGGCTCCCGACAAGCAATGGTGGACGCAGGAGATCATCGTCAAAGGGAAATCGATCACCGTGCTGGTGAATGGCGAGCGCGTCTTCGAGTACAACGAACCCGCCGGGGCGCAGGCCGGCCAGCCTTTCGCCCGCAAGCTGGACAAGGGCACCTTCGCCCTCCAAGCCCACGACCCGAAGAGCATCATCCGCTACCGCAACATCCGGGTGAAGCGGCTGGATTGAGCCCCGCCCATGACCAGGCGAGAGACCCTCACGCCTCGCGAGCGGGTTCTCAAGGCGTTGAACCACGAGACCCCGGATCGCGTGCCGATCGATCTCGGGGGGAATCAGACCGGCATCCATCGCAACGCGTACCGCAACCTGATCGCCCATTTGGGGATCCAGGACGAGGTGCGTCTGATGGACGCCGTCCAGCAACTGGCGCAACCGTGCGAGGCCCTGCTCACCCGGTTGCACGTCGACACGCGCTACATCGCCGCCGGGGCGGCATCGAGTTGGAAGGGCGGCATCGTCGAGACCCAGCGCGACGGGAAGCGTTGGGCGGACTTGACGGACGAGTTCGGCGTCCGGTGGTCGATGCCCGAGGATGCGCCCTACTACATGGACATCACGCTGCATCCGCTCGCCCAGGCCACAATCAAGGATCTGCCCGGATACCCCTGGCCCAAAGGGGACGACCCGACGCGGTTTGCCGGGTTGCGCGACCGCGCGTTGGCGTTGCGGCGCGACACGCCCTACGCCGTTGTGAGCGGCATCTCGGGCGTGGTCTACGAAACGTGCTGGTACCTGCGCGGACTCGAACAATGGTTCTGCGATCTGATGACGAACACGGAGTTCTGCGCGGCCCTCCTCGATCAGACGCTCCGATTCTGGCTCGATTGGTTCCGCGTCTTCCTCGATGAAGTCGGCGATCTGGTCGACGTGATCATGATCGGAGACGATCTGGCTGGGCAGAATGGCCCGTTGTTCAGCCCGGCCCTCTACCGCCGCCTGGTGAAACCGCGCCAGAAACAACTCGTCCACTCCATCCGCTCGCGCACGAACGCCAAGATCTGGTATCACACCTGCGGCGCCTGCACCGAGTTCATTCCGGACATCATCGACAACGGCGCCCACATCCTCAATCCAGTCCAGATCAGCGCGCGCGGCATGAATCCGGCCGACCTCAAGCGGCGCTTTGGCGACCGGATCGTGTTTTGGGGCGGTGGGGTCGACGCGCAGCGGATTCTGCCGCGCGGCACGCCCGACGAGGTTGCGGCCGATGTCCGTCGGAATCTCGAAGCTTTCATGCCTGGAGGCGGCTACGTCTTCAACAACGTGCACAACATCCAGGGCGAGGTGCCGCCCGAGAACGTGCTCGCGCTCTTCGACACCGCTTGGGAATTCGGTTTCTACGGGTGATTGGACGGGCGATTTGAGCCTCGCACGCCGGCTCTTGCCCGATCCTTTGCGGAAATGGCACTCGCGCAGTGAAGCTTGGAGTCGCGCCTCCAGCCCAACGACCGCCTGGGAACCAACAGACGTGATCGGGTGAGCGGGGGGCTGCCATATTGATCTTCTCCTTTGCGCTCTGCACCCTGCGCGCCCGCGGCAAATCAGGGGTCACATCTTCATAATTGACATTTTGCCGAGCATGGGCCAGGCCGGCAGCCCAGGTTCGCCCGGAGATCCCCCGGCGCAAGACCTGGCGGGGCCGGATCGGCGCGGCACGCGGGCAATTGTCAAATGTGAAGATGTGACCCCATGCTTTTAGTGAGGCCTTGACCCCTCCGCTCCCAGTTCGCAGAGTGGCGCATCAGAGCCTCGATCGCGGGAGGATCGGGTGTGGGACGCGATCCGAACGGATCGAGGAGGCAAGGACTGACCGGATGAAGGGCTGTTATCAGAGACTGATCGGGATTGGATGCGTTTGGGCTGCGTCGCTCCTGCGTACGGCGGGGGCGGCGGAGCCGGTTTGGAACATCCGGGACATTCCGATCGAGAGGGTTTCCGTGGTCGCGCACCGGGGCGCCGGATTTCTGGCCTCGGAGAACACCCTCGAGGCGCTCGAACTTGCCTGGGGCATGGGCTGCATTCCCGAGGTGGACGTGCGGACCACGAAGGATGGCCACGTGATGATGTTCCACGACAAGGATTTCTCCCGGATTCTGCCAAACGCGCCCGACGCCGTGCGCAAGCGCAGGCTCGAGGACCTGACGTATGAGGAGGCCAAACAGCTCGACATCGGCGCATTCCGCGAACCGCAATTCGCCGGACAGCGGATCGTCAGCCTGGCGGAGATCGTCAGGGCGCTCGAGCGGGATTCGAGACGATCGGTCTATCTCGATGTCAAGAACGTGGATTTCGCGGTCATGGCGAAAGTGACCGAGGGCGTGCACGACCAGGTGGTGCTGGCGACCGGCGTGGAGGCCGACCTGGCCCGCTGGAAGGCGGTTGCGCCGCGCAGCGATACCTTCCTGTGGATAGGCACATGGGGCGACACCAACGACGCCAAGGTCGAGAAGCGCTTCGCCGCGCTCCGGGAATCGGACTTCGCCCACATCGATCGGCTCCAGGTGCATTGCCACTTCGACACCAACACAGGCGCCATGGTGCCGAGCGACGACTTCATCCGCCGCGCGGGCGTCGAGTTGCGCCGGCACGGCATCGAGTTCCAGACCATGCCCTGGAATGTCCCCGAGCGGCCCGACGCCTACGTCCGGCTCCTCGACCTCGGGTCGGCCGGATTCGGCACTGACCGACCCGATGTCGCCATGCAGACGATTCGCGAGTATTACCGGCAGGGGCGGGCGGACTGGAACGTGCGCGACCACATCCCGCTCGGCAAGGTGGTTGTGCAGGCGCATCGCGGTGCGGGCGACCTGGCGCCCGAAGGCTCGCTCGAAGCCTTCGAGCTGGGGTGGAAACTGGGCTGCATCCCGGAAGCCGATCTGCGGCAGACCAAGGACGGCGTGATCGTCTCGTTCCACGATGCGAGCTTCGCGCGAATCCTGCCCGACGCGCCGGAGGAACTGAAGAGGAAGGGCGTTGAGGATCTCACATTCGAGGAGGCCAGGCAGCTCGATGTCGGCGGTTTTCGAGACAGCAAATTCAAAGGACAACGGATGATCAGCCTGGCCGAGATGGTCCAACGGCTCAAAGCCCATCCGCACCGGGCCCTCTACATCGACATCAAGAGAGTCGATTTCAGGCGGCTTGCCGCCGAGACCATCGAGGTGCATCGCCAGTTGATCCTTGCCAGCACGAAGCACGACGAACTCAAGCTCTGGCGCCAGCTCGCCCCCAGGTCGCGGACACTCCACTGGATGGGCGGTCCGCGCAACTGGACGAGCCCTTCGACGGATCCGACGGCCGACCCGCAGGCCCGGCTCGCCCAACGCCTCGAAGCCCTGCGCGCCGTCCGTTTCGCCGGCATCGATCAGCTCCAGATTCATGTCAACACCAGCCCCGAAGGTGTCTTCTTCCCGAGCGAGGCTTTTCTGCGCGAGACCGGACGCGAACTGCGCGAGCACGGCATACTGTTTCAGACCCTGCCGTGGGGCCAGAATGATCTCCGAGTCTTTCACCGTCTGCTCGATCTGGGCTGCGCCAGTTTCGCCACCGACTTCCCGGACGCCGCGATCGAGGCCATCCGCCAGTATTATGGGCGGCCGCGCGACTGAGGTCTGTGCAACAATTCATTCCAATTTTTGCGAGAGTGCCGCCGGGTCAGATGCGAGGCCACTCCCATCTCTGGCGCGCCGTGACGTTCCGTAACGTGAACAGCTCACCCGTCCTGGGTGTTCGCTCGGTGACACTGATGCTCACCGACGCCGACAGCGAGGCGGGAACAGGGGTTGTTTCGTCAACACACATTAAGCGACACTATGAAAAGCACACGTCAACCGATGCGGCGTCTGGTCTTGGGCGCACTCCTGGCTGGTTGCGGGCTGAGCGTGACCTCGAGGCTCGCGGCGCAGACAATCCCGCTGGACGGTCTTGTGGCGCGTTGGGACTTCGAGGAGGGCAGCGGAGCCATCGCCCACGACACATCGGGACCGAACGCGAATCACGGCACTCTGGACAATTACACCGACGACGCGCAATGGGTGGCGGGGCGATTCGGCGGCGGCCTCGCCTTCACCGGCGCGACATCGAACCGCCTGGTTGTGCCAAGCCATGCGAGCATTGCGGCGGATTTGGCCAACGGATTCACAGTGTCGGCCTGGTTCAGGTCCAACGTTCCGCTGGCGTCGAACGCGAGCACCTACGCCCTGCTCGAGAAAGGCAACATGTTCTTTCTTCTCCAGGGCGTGGCGACCGAAGGCGGCGGCATGAACTTCCTGTTGAAGAAAGGGACCGTCAATCAGACCGTCGGCATCGTCGACGCCTTGTCGGCAGACACGTGGTATCACGTCGCCGGCGTGTTCACGGGAACCGAGGCCCTCGTTTATCTGGATGGCGCCCTCAAAGGCAGGCGGGCCGTGGCGGCGCCGATCGACGTGACGGATCTCGCTCTGGTGATCGGGGGCGATGATCTCAATCGAGTCTTCAACGGGACCATCGACCAGGTGCTGATCTGGAACCGCCCGCTCACCGCGGAGGAGATTCTGCAGGTCGCCGCCCGCGTGGGGGCGCCGACCGTCACCGGCCAGCCCCAGGCCCAGAGCGTGTACGCCGGCGGTACGGCCACTTTCTCGGTAAGCGCCGCGGGCCAGAATCCTCTGCGCTACCTCTGGTACCGCAACGATCAGCCACTCCGCACCCAGACGGCCGAAACCCTGGTTGTCGAATACGCGACGCCCGCCGACGCCGGGCTCTACCGGGTCGAGGTCAGCAACGACATCGGAACCGCCAAGAGCCAGTCCGCCAGCCTCGAAGTCCGCTCCGTCGAAGGCCTGCAAACCGCGCGCGTCCTCTCGATGCACTTCAATGAAACGTCCGGGTTGACGGCTTCCGACGCCTCCGGCAATGGCAACAACGGCCAGTTGTCCGGGTACTGGGATGAGACGTCCCACTGGAGCGCCGGCCGGGTCAACGGCAGTCTCAGCTTCGACGGCGTCGCCAGCCTGGTCTCCGTCCCGCAAAGCCAGTCGCTCAGCCAGGTCCAGGGCGAGGCGACTTTTGCCTTTTGGATTCACCCGCTCGGCTGGGGCGTGCCTGAGGATGTGGGCGTCTACACACGCAGCGCTTCTTACATTCTGCGCAAAGCCGATCAGTTCGGCATTCGTCTCATCAACGACCCGGGCACGGTTGTGCAGACCCTGGTCAGCCGCGCGGGCAGGGGAGCCGACGCCGGCGGGGTCGTGCGGAGCGCCTTCGAGGTGAACGCGCCGCAGGGATCGGTCGCCCTCGATCAGTGGCAGCACTGGGTGGTCCTCTACCGCAACAACACTGTCAGTTTCTTCCGCAACGGATTCCGCGTGGGCGATCCCGTCCCCGGCACTCTCGGGCCGCCCGCCGAGGCCGGCCTTGTCATCGGCGCCTATGACGACCTTGCCACCGTGACGAGCGCCAGCCGACTCGAAGGGCGTTTGGACGAGTTGGGAATCTGGTCGCGCCCGCTCTCGGAGGCCGAGATTCTGGAACTGGCGGGGCAGGATGTCGTCGGCGTGCCGGTCATCGTGCAACAACCTGCCGGGCAGAAGCGGATCGAGGGGACGACCGCCATGTTCGAGGTCTTTGTCACGGGGAAACGCCCGCTTGAGTACCAGTGGCTCAAGAACGGCATCCCGATCGCCGGCGCGGTGCAAAACACTCTGACCCTGAATCGGCTCCAGCCCGCCGATGCCGGGGGCTATGCGGTTCGCGTCACCAACAGCGAGGGGATGACGACCAGCGAGGCCGCTCTGCTCGAAGTCGAGGCGCTCGATGCGATCACCAGCGGGCTCGTGGCGTATTACACGTTCGATGACGGCCCTGGAACCACGCTCACCGATTCGAGCGGCAACAACTTCCATGGCCAATTGGTCAACATGGACGACGCGTCGCGCATCGCCGGGCCCATCGGCGGCGCCTTCCGATTCGACGGATCGGACGACTACATCGTTGTCGGGCATGATCCGATGCTCGATCTGACCACCGAGGCCACGGTCAGCGTTTGGCTCAAGGTGGACGGCATGTCCCCGGCCAACCACGATCGGGTCATCCGCAAGGGCACCAACTTCGACTTTGTGCTCCTGCCCGGCGGCGTTGTGCGCACCTACGGGATTGGCAAGGCTCCCTACGACGGCCCGGCGCAATCGTGGGAACTCGGCATCTGGACCCACTTCGCCTATGTGTATCGGGGGGGGACCGTTCAGTGGTATCGGAATGGCGAGCCGCTCGGCGCGCTCCTTTCCGGGCGCCTTGGCGAACTCACCGCCGACCCGCTGGTTATCGGCAACTACGCCGCCGGTCTGACCATCAATCGTCCCTACGTCGGCAGCATCGATGACCTGGGGATCTGGCAGCGCGCCCTGAGCCCCAGCGACATTCTCGGCATCTATGTCAACGGCCAGCAGGGCAAGCCTCTCAATCAGGAGTTCAGACCGCTGACCATCACGGCGATCAAACCGGCGGCTGAGGCCGTCGCCCTCGAGTTCTACACGCCCTTCAACAATCGCCCCGCACAGATCGAGTCCAAAGCCGCCCTGTCCGATCCCGCCTGGCTCGTCGTGCCGAACCTCACATTCGTCGATCTCGGCCAGGGGCTCTTCTCCGCCTCGATCCCCGTCGGAACCGCCCCAGCCGGCTTTTTCCGGGCCGTCGCCCTGCCGCCGCCGCCGCTCTTTTTCGACGACTTCGAGCAGGCTGTGCCGGGTTGGACTCATGCGGGCAACGAGGACCGCTGGGAACGCGGCGCGCCCACGGTTGGCCCGACCGCGGCTTACAGCGGGGCAAACGTGTATGGCACCGGTCTGAACCGGAATGTGGGCGCATACTCCTACTGCTGGCTCCAGTCGCCGGAGATCGATCTCACGGGCGTCAGCTCCGCCACGTTGCGATTCGCCGAGTGGCTCAACCTCGATTTCCTTGCCGGCGTGCCGGTCGAACAGCAGGCCCATCAGGTCATGATCAACGTTCTCGATGCCTCGACCCTGGCCACGGTGAGCGACGCGGTCTATGTCAACGCCGGCACTTCGGGCGGCTGGCAGATTCGGCAGGTCCGTCTGGTCGGAGAAGCGGTCGGACGCAAGATCCGACTCGAGTTCCTGCTTCAGACCGACGCCTTCAATCTGCTTGAGGGCTGGTACCTCGACGACGTCACGATCACGTCCAACTGATTCGAGGAACTCACCAATCTTGTGATGCGATGAGTCAGCGAGTGTTCTCGCCCGCGGTGTTCGCGCTGGTGTGCGGGTGTCTCGCCGCGCCTCGAGCGCCCGCAGGGGATCCGGAAGCTTTCGCCCGGAATCCCATTATCCATGCGGACGTGCCGGACATGGCGATGATACGCGTGGGCGACACCTACTACATGAGCAGCACGACCATGCACATGAGTCCGGGGCTGCCCATCATGAAGTCCAAAGACCTCGTGAACTGGACGCTGGTCAGCTACGCCTACGACACGCTCGAGGACGTTGACGCGCTGAATCTCAACAACGGCAAGAGCGCCTATGGCGGCGGTTCCTGGGCCAGCAGCATCCGGCACCACGACGGCACCTATGTGGTCACCACGTTCTCCCAAACCACCGGCAAGACCCACGTCTACACCACGCCGGACATCGAGAAAGGGCCGTGGAAGGCGACTTCGTTCAGACCGATGCTTCACGACCACTCGCTCTTCTTCGACGATGACGGCCGCGTCTACATGCTCTACGGCGGCGGCGATCTCCGGCTTGTCGAGTTGAACCCGGATTTCTCGGGTTTGAAGCAGGGTGGCTTCAACCAGGTGGTCGTCACAAACGCCAGCGCCGTCGCCGGCGCCGCCATCGGCCTTCCGGCGGAAGGCTCCCAACTCCTGAAGGTCAACAACACCTACTACCTGTTCAACATCGTCTGGCCGCGCGGCGGAATGCGAACCGTCATCGTCCACCGCGCCAACACCATCGCCGGCCCCTACGTGGGCCGCGTTGCGCTGCAGGACAAGGGCGTCGCGCAGGGCAGCCTCATCGACACGCCTGGCGGCGACTGGTTCGCCTACCTGTTCCGGGATTTCGGGGCCGTCGGCCGAATCCCCTACCTCGTCCCCGTCCAATGGAAAGATGGCTGGCCGGTATTCGGCATCGAAGGCAAGGCGCCGGACCGGTTGGACCTGCCCCCGAGCCGGGGGCTCATTCCCGGCATCGTGGCTTCGGATGAATTCGATCGCGCAGCGGGTGAACCAGCTTTGCCGCTGGTCTGGCAGTGGAACCACAATCCCGACAACACGCTCTGGTCGGTCTCCCAACGCCCGGGCTTCCTCCGCCTGACCACGGGCCGCACTGACGCCCATCTCCTCGCCGCGCGAAACACCCTTACCCAACGGACCATCGGCCCCGCGTGTTCAGGCACGACCTCGGTCGACGCGCGCAACATCAAGGATGGCGACTATGCGGGGCTGGCCCTGTTGCAGCATCGCTACGGATTCGTGGGCCTGACGTCGGAAGCCGGCGCCACCTTCGTCGTCATGGTCAACGCCCAGTCCAATGCGCCGATCGAGATCGAGCGCGTCGCTGTGCCTTCGCAAACGGTGTTCCTGAAGACGGAGTGCGATTTCCGGAACCGGACCGACACGGCGCGGTTCTGTTACAGCCTCGACGGCACATCGTGGACGGCGATTGGAAACGAGTTGAAAATGAGCTACACGATTCCCCATTTCATGGGCTACCGGTTTGGGTTGTTTTGCTACGCGACCAAAGCGCCCGGGGGCTTCGCGGACTTTGATTTCTTCCGCATCAGCGACAAGCGCGGCGGTCCCGATCGGGCGCCCCGGTGAGGACAAGCCATAGCATGGCGAAGTGGACAGGCACAGCAGCAGCCATGGGCCGTTTTCCTTGCGGGCGCCTTTTACGGCAGGTTCGAGAATGGCGTCGTAGCTCGAACCGCGCATGGCAGGGAAATCGTGCGGGCATTGGCGCATGGCCTTGAGCAGACCCACCGCACCCAAGCGCCGGGGCGGACGCGGGGTGAGCAAGAGGCTGTGCTTGCCATCTGGAGAGCGAGTCGTCCGATGCCCATCGCGGGGCTTCAAGGCGCGACCACTCGAAGAGCGCGCGGACGGACCGAGAAGCGGGCCGGGAGCGGACCAGCATTGTCGCCGTCCACCTGAAACGGAACGGCCTCGCCGCTTGTGAGCGTGAACCGGTCCGCACGCAGATGCCGTTCGCCCGGCACGGCGAATCCGCCCCGGAACAGCCAGGAGAGGGCGAACCTGGCCATGGTGACGACTCCGATCCGGGGCAGCACCCGAATCGCGAGTTGGCCGTCGCGCAGACTGGCGCCAGGGAACATCGTCACACACCCGCCGTAGAGGGTCCCGTTGCCCACCAGCACCAACTCCCCGCTCGATGTCGTGCCGTCCGGAAGCGTCACTGTCACCAGCGGTTGAGGGCCCCGCATTGCCCGCAAACCGGCGATCCCATAGGCCAAAGAACCGATCCGCGTCTTCCAGGTCCAGTCGACAAGCCCGATGGCGCGCGAGTCCAGACCCGCCCCGGCGAGTTGTGCGAAGCAGCGACGGGTTGTTCGCCCCTCGACCTCGAATTCCGCCCAGGGCAGGTCGATAGCGGTTTCATTGCTCTCGCGGAGCAGACACCAGGCGGCGTCGGGGTTCAACGGCAAGCCCAGTTCCCGTGCGAAGACATTCATGGTCCCCAGCGGCAGGATGCCCAGGCGCGTCCGTTCGAGGCCGTGTTCCACGCCGGCGATGCCATTGAGCACTTCGTTGACCGTTCCGTCGCCGCCCGCCGCGACCACGGTGTCAAATCCCTGGCGCACGGCCTCGGCAGCCAGATCGACGGCCGCTCCAGGACCGGTGGTCGGCATCAGGACACAGTCGCGCGCCCGGGCCTCGAGTCGTCGACGGAAGCGCTTGGCATTGTTGCCGCGCGCGGTCGGATTGAACACAACGCAAAGGCGCATGGCGCGCTTCACGTCCTCGGGTTTTCAGGCATTGGCCGCCAACAGGCGGTTGACCTCTCGCATCACGGCAAAGGCGTCGGCAACATAAAGCACGTCGGCCTTGCCCCGCGCCCACCCGCAGTTCGGATCGAGGCTGATGGCCCGGCGCTCGTTGATGAAACGCCAGCCGACGGTGTGGGGTTCCTCGCCGTGACAGCAGGTCGAGAGCCCCTTGGGATGCCGTGGCGTCGCGCCCGTCTGGCCAATCTGGTTCAGGTGCGAGAGAAACGACAGGACGGTCTGGCCCTCGCCGCCCAGATCGACCAACGACTTGGTGCTGCCTAGCGAGGCGCGGCTGCGCTTGAGAAACTCGAGGATGATCTGTTCCGCCTCGACCACGCGCGCCTGGCCGTCGGCCTGTTTCTTGGTCCAGCCCGCACCGGCGACGAACAGAAGGTCGGCGTCCGGCCGGATGGTCTGGGCATCGGCCGCCGGCGCCCGGACTCCGACGACGCTCGTTTTTCGGGCGGCCTCGGGCAGGGTCACGTCGATCATCTCGACCGCGACAGCGCCGCCCGGCGGGCCGTCCCAGGGCGACTGGCTGCCGGGATCGATGAGGACAATCCAGGGTCGTTGGGTCCGCTGGACGACAGCCTCCATGCGCTGCCGATAGTACCAGCGGTTCACGAAAGGTCGGCTCTCGCGGGCGCCCAGGGCGGTGACATGGGTGTCCGCCTGTCCTCCGGTGCGTTGAGCGACGCCAGGCAGGCAGCGCGACAAGCGGCTAGTGCCCGGCGCGACGACCACCGTGGCCTGGCTGGCGCGGACAAGCGCCTCGGCCGCCAGCGCGTCGCTCGCATAACGGGCCGACCCGAAGTCCGGGCCGGCCACACCCAGGAACCGCGTTGCGCCGCACCCGGCGATCCGATCGGCGGCTGTTTGGACCGATGGCCCCTGAAGGCCGACCGTCAGGCTACAGCCGGCCAAGGCGGCAGCGAGCGAACGCGCAGCGCCCAGCGCCTCGAGAGCGGCTGGGGCGAGTGAGCCGTCAGGCTCGGTGGCCGCAAGAAACAGGATAGTCTCCATGATGCACCTCACTTCGAAATCCAATCGACAATCTCTCTGGCGACGTCCTCCGCGGAGGCGTCCTTGACGATGCGCGTTTCGCGCAATTGTTTCGGCAAAACAACGCTGTCGAAGCTGAGCCCCGCGTCCGCCAGTTGAATCGGCTTGGCCTTTTGGAGGGCGGGCATCAGCGTGCGCATGTTGATCATGCCAATCTGCGGATTGTTCTTCGGCTCGGGGAGATGGCCCGTGGCCCAGCCGAAGAGGGCGGGCGGGCCGGCACAACGCGAAATCTGGTGCTGTCCGCCTTCAAGCCGCTCGACCACCTCGAAGGCCCCGTCATCCTGAATCTTGAGTTCATCGACGCCCTGGAATTGGTCGATGATGCCAAGACGTTCGCCGACCATCGACAACGTCACGCCGGCCCCGCGGGACGCGGATTCCCATCCGCCAAACACGAGCAGCTTCGAACGGTCGAGTCCGGGAATGGCCTGGATGCCTTCGGCGAGTGCTGCGGCGACGGCCGAGGCTTCGGCGAACCCGCTGGCCGAGCCGTCCAGGGGCACGAACTCGAACGGCACCTTTTGGGCGACGGTCATCATGACCTGTTGCAGCTTTGGTTTCGGGCCGAGGCTGACGAGCCAGACCTTGGTGCCTGGCCGGTTCTTGGCGAGGTGCGCCGCCTCGTAGAGGGCGTGTGCGGCCCAAGGGTCCAGGACGAATGGGAGCATCGCCTCGTTCTTCAGCGCGGGTCCGGCGGGCCCGGCGACCGGTTCGAGGGTTTGGAGCGGGTCGGGCACCAGGCTGGCGCAGACGACCACGTGATACGCAGTGCTCATAGGATTGCTCAAGGGCTTGCAGGGGCGACGCCGAGGTAGTTGCCGAGCCCGACCACAACGGTCGAGAAGATCAACATCAGGAGACCGAGAAACAACAGGGTCTTGGTGAACCCGCTCGAACCCTTCCACTCCTTCAGAGCGATGCCCCAGAGCGAACTGAAGATGATGATGCTGGCCATGTGCAGGGTCCAACTCGAAAACTTGTAATCGCCCATCTGCGTCTCGCCCATGGTGTAGAAAAAGAACTGCATGTACCAGGTCGTCCCCGCCAGGGCGCTGAAGAAGTAGTTGCTCAGCCTCGGGACGGCGCTGGCGCCGGGCGCAACCGGGCCGCAGACGGTCTTTGCCGGGCTCTCGACGTGCTCCTCGCGCAGCGTCGGGCTGAAGTACTGGTAGCCCGTCCGGTTGCGCACGTTCAGGTAAGCGCACCAGATGAAGTTGGAAGTGAACCCGCCCAGCAGGACAACGCAGAGTTTGGGCAGACCGGTCCAGAGTTCCGGTGTTCCGTGCCGGCGCGACAGGTCGGCGATCGGCGTGGCGGCGTCCAGGCCATAGGCGAAGCAGGCGCTCATCACCCCCGAGAAGGTCGCCATGAGAATGCCCTTCACGAAATTGAACTCCTTGATGGTCGCGCGCTTCTGTTCGTAGGACATCTCGCGTTCCTTCGACATGCCCGCCATGCCGGCGACGGCGATGCCCAGAAGGCAGATGCCCACGCCGACCAGAATGACCTGCCCCGAAACCGTCCCGAGAATCTTGGGCACGAACTCGCCATGAAAGATCGGCGGCATCAGCGTGCCAAACGCCGCGCAATACCCGAGCGCCACCCCCATGCCCAGTGACATGCCCAGGTACCGCATCGTGAGTCCAAACGTGAGCCCGCCCAACCCCCACATCGCGCCCCAGAAATAGGCCCAGCCAAGTGTCCCCGCCGACGCCGAGGACAAGACGGTCACCAGATCGTTGGTCTTGAGCGACGCCAGAATCCAGGGCGCAATAATCCACGAGAAGAAACCGCCCACCAGCCAGTAGACCTCCCACGACCATTTGCGGACGAAGCGGTACGGGACGTAGAAGCTGCCGGACGCCAGGCCGCCCAGCCAGTGGAAAACCACGCCCAGGAACGGATTTGCATTCATTGGGAACCGCCTTTCATCCAGTGAGGAGAGAATGCGAACCAGACGACAGCGGCTCCCAGCATCGTGGCCTTCATCGGCCCTTCCCCCATCGCTTTGAACAGGAAGAGCAGAGGCGGCACGACCGTGGCCGCGAGGGCCAGCGGGGCCAGGATTTTGGCAAGCGTTTTCATTCGTCGATTAACGACAGGACGGGCTGCTCGAAAGGCCCAATCCCGCCCGCCTGTTCATCAGTTTCGTGAACAGGATGTAAAGGGCGCCGCAGGCAACCCAGCAGGGGAGCGGCAGCATGAACGAATTGATGTGCTGCGTCCTGTAGATCGCCAGGCCGATCGCCACCGGGATCGCCCAGGCCAGCAGAACGGCGACGTTGAAACGAATCCCATGCCGCTCCGCATAGTTGGTGGCCAGGCCCAGTCGTCTGGCCAGGAAGTGATCCACGACAATCACCGCCCCAACTGGGGCCAGGATCGTGCCGTACAACCCCACGAAATCCAGGAGCTTCATCGCCACCGCCGGGAACACCCCGGCGACGGTGCAGAAGGCGCCGGCGATGATCGTGGCGGTTGTCCGGGTCATCCTGGGGAACATCCCCTGAAACGCCAGCCCGGCCCGGTAGATCGTCGGGTTCGCCGTGGTCCACCCCGCCACGGCGACGCAGAGCAAGCCGGCCACACCCACCGCGTCGAACACCATCGGACCGGGCATCGCCCCTTTTTGCGGGTCGACGCCGAACTGGCGCACCCAGTAGACGAGCAGGAGGGCCGCGCAAATCCAGGCGACGTAATGGCCGAGGAACATGCCCGCCGCCGAGGCCCAGCCATACGACGGCTTGCGGGCGAAGCGCAGGATCGAGAGATCGGACATCCCGAGATGCACAGCTGCGTTGCAGAACCAGGCGAAGAAGACGATGCCCCAGAAGCCGATTCGCCGCGGAGCGCCCTCAGGCGGGTCGATCAGCTCGAAGAGATTGGTCGACCCGAGCTTGGCCAGCATCACCACGCCGCAAGCCACAAAGACAAGCAACATCCAGGGCGCCGCCAAATGCCCCACGCGCGCCACAAACCCGTATCCGCGCACCGCGACGAACGTCATCGCCGTGCCGATCGCCATGCAGAGCAGGCACCACACAACGCCCGTTGGCCAGGTCTGCTCGAATGTCGGCATCCTCACGCTCTCGCCCAAAGGCACGCCCACGGCCGTGGCCGAGACCGTGACCATGGCGCCTGCCAGGAAACAGAACAGGATGCCGTTGAACAGGTTGTAGAGGACGACCAGATTGCGTCCGCAGATTCTCTCGAGCTGGTAATAGAGGGTCAGCCGCCTGGCGGTGGCGATCTCCGCGGTCAGGAACCGCCACGTCAGGACCGCCAACAGATTGCCCAACAGGAGGCCGAAGACCATGTCGAAGGCGCTGGCGCCCCAAGCCACAAACAGCGGTCCGATCATGAACTCGGTGCCGGCCGTGTGCTCGCTGGCATACATCCCCCAGAACGCGCTCGAACCCTTGCGCGCCTTCTCGGGCACCGGTTCCCGCTCGAACTCGCCGCCGGTCCCGCCTGAGGTCTCCTCGCTCACGCCAGTTGCGCTCGTGAATTGCGTAGGCTCAGACCCGGAAATGCATATGCCTGTCCAGGCGTGAGATTCCCATGTCAGCGTTTCGAGAGCACGTCGGCTTCGTACCGCTTGACCTCGGCCAGCCACGCTTCACCCGCCGGCACGTCCGCCTGCAAGCACGCGTAGTCCCATACCGCGCCGAACGGCAGCGACTTGGCCTCCTCCATCAGGGCGAGCCGGCTGGTGTAATCGCGCTCGAGCTCGGCCCGCTTGAGCGCCGCGATCGGCGCGAGCATGGCGAGCAACAACGCCCGGCGCATGTTGCGCATGCCGATCACCCAGGCCGCCACCCGGTTGATGCTCGCATCGAAGTAGTCCAGGCCGATGTGCACCCGGTCCACGTAGCCGCCCCAGACGATCTCCTGCGCGATCGCCTCGAGATCGTCGGTCAGCGTGACGACGTGGTCGCTGTCCCAGCGCACGCCGCGGCTGACGTGCAGGGCTATCTCGGGAAGGAAACAGAGCGCCGACGAGATCTTGTCTGCAATCCCCTCGGTCGGGTGGTAATGGCCGGCATCGAGGGTGAGGAGCACCTTGCGGCTGACCGCGTAGCCCAGGTAGAACTCGTGCGAACCGGGCGTGTAGCTCTCGGCCCCAATCCCGAAAAGCTTGGGTTCGACCGTATCGACATTGTAGACCGGGTTGATCTTGCGCGCGAAAATGGCATCGAGCGATTCCGCCAGCCGTTGCCGCGGCCCACGCCGGTCCGCCGGCGTGTCCTTCATGCCGTCCGGAATCCAGAGGTTGGTGAGGCAGGTCTTTCCGAGCGCTTTCCCGAACGCCGCCCCGATCTCGCGACACCGGATTCCGTGCTCGATCCAGAACCGCCGGATCCCTTTGTCCGGATGCGTCAGCGTCATCCCGCCGTCCACCTTCGGATGCGAGAAATAGGTCTGGTTGAAGTCGAGGGCGATCTTGCGCGCCTTGGCCCAGGCGATCCAGTTCTTGAACTGCGCGGCGCTGAGCGCGTCGCGCTCGACACGCCGCGCGCCCATCTCCGCATAGCAGGCGTGCAGATTGAATCGGTGCGTGCCGGGGACCAGCGCCAGGGCTTTCTCGAAATCCGCCCGCAATTGATCGGCGGTACGCGCTTTGCCCGGGTAATTCCCCGTGACCGCCAGGCCGTCTCCGAGCGTGCCCCCGGCCGTTTCGAATCCGCCCACGTCGTCACCCTGCCAGCAATGAATCGACAGGGGGATGCGTGCCAGGCGTCTGATGGCCTGCGCGGTGTCAATCCCCAGTTCGGCATAGCGTTCGCGGGCCAGTGCGTACGCGCGTTCGACAGACTGTGCTTTCATGATTCTTCGTGGTTCCCCGCGCGCCTCAGCAAGGCGCGGCATCCCGGATTCCGATTCCTGATCCAGCGGCTGCCTGGCCGGATCATGCCAGCAGGCCGCGCCCCAATGCCAACGAAAAACAGCAGCCCTCCACCCTTGGTTTGCGGCTCCGCCGCGCTATGCCTGTGCGGTTCAATCCGGAACGGCGAGGACCCAGCTTCGGGCAGAGGTCGCAAGAGAGGCCAAGCGTTGAAGACGGTTGCCGTTCTTGACGCCAGCGTTGTGATTGGCGCGTGCGGTTGGGGAGCGGAATCGCACTTGTGCCTGGTCTATCCGGCCAAGCGTCGGTTTCGATCCGCGGCGAGTGCCTTGATCGTCGACGAGTGGCGCACAGCGCTCGGACACACGGCAGGGGAAGGCGCCAGGTTCCGGCGCGATCCGTGGCCGACCCTGGATTGGCTCATTCGCATGACAGGCCTGGTGACGCCGGCGCCGTTGGGCAAGCAGCGCAGCCGGGATGCCAAAGACGATCCATACCTCGCCGCCGCGTTGGCGGCGAGAGCCGGCTTCATCGTCTCTCGCGATCCGGACCTGCTGTCCCTTGGTGGACCTTTCGGCATTGAAATCGTCACGCCCCGCGCCTTCCTGAGCCGTCTTACCAATCCGCATCAGTTCCGCTCGAGGCGCGTCTGAACCAACTTGCACGTTGCATACGCCGCCTGCTGTGTCAGGCTCCATGCTCATGATCGAGCGCGACTTCGATGTGCCATTCGTGGCTGACCTGGCTTTGCGTGAGAAGCAAATCCAGCAGAATTACCGCCCCGTCGTGGCAGTCCACAAATGGTTCGCTCGACGCCCGGGGACCTTGTTTCGGGGTCTGCTTCTGTCGGAGTTCCTCGATGCGCCCCTTCGCCAGACGTTCTACAGGGGCCAGTCCCTCCCGGACCTCAGAATCCTCGATCCTTTCATGGGTGGAGGCACCACCCTGATCGAGGCGAATCGCGTCGGGTGCGCGGTAACCGGCTTCGATATCAATCCAATGGCTTGGTGGATCGTCCGACAGGAGATCGGAGAACTGAACTTGGAGGAGTACCTTCAGGCTGCTCGCGTGCTTCGTGGTGCGTTGCTGAACGACGTCAGCAGGTTCTACAAGACCCAGTGCGAGACGTGCGGGAGCGAAGACGCCCACGTCAAATACTTCCTCTGGGTTAAGTCTCTGACGTGCCAGGGCTGCGGAACGCTGGTTGATCTGTTCCCCAATTATCTGCTCGCCGAAGATGCCAGGCATCCTGCAAACGTCTTCGTTTGCCGCGCATGCGGGCAACTCTACGAGAGCAAGTCACGCAAGGATCCGGGCGACTGCCCACATTGCAGGACCGCGTTCTCCATCGAGTTCACGGCTCGTCGGAACCGGTCTAAATGCGAGCATTGCGGTGCGCTCAACGCGTATCCTCGTCCAGCGTCTGGTCCGCCCACCCACCGGATGTTTGCCATCGAGTACCATTGCGAGCATTGCCGGAACAGCCACTCAGGCCGCTTTTTCAAGAATCCGTCAGCCGACGACCTGCGGCAGTACAATGAGGCTCAGGCGTGCTTTGACGCGCTACGTTCGACTTTTATCCCCGAAGAAGAGATACCGGCTGGGGACGAGACGGATCGGCTGCACCGCTGGGGCTATCGCTTCTATCGGGAGATGTTCAATGCGCGACAACTGCTCGGCTTGGAACTGAGCTGCCGTTTGATTCGCCAGCACCGGAGCCCTCAGATCGCTGAGGCGCTGGCCACAAACCTCTCCGACCTGATCCGGTACCAGAACATGCTCTGCCGGTACGACACGATGGCGTTGAAGTCTCTGGATGTCTTCTCTGTCCACGGATTCCCCGTCGGCCTGATTCAGTGCGAATCGAATCTCCTCGGCGTCGCCGGAAGGACCGCCACCGTGGGCAGTGGGGGCTGGCTGAACATCACCGAGAAATTCGCCAGGGCCAAGGCATACTGCCAACACCCTTTTGAAGTCCGGCATCTGGGTCATCGAAAGGTCCAGGTCCCCATTGACGGCGAATGGATCGGCGACCGCCGGCACCGAGCGGGTCAAACCCAAACCAAACAGGTGAGGCTGGAACGTGCTGATGCCACGGTAGTCAGCCTCGAGGGCATGAAGTTCGACGCCATCTTCACTGACCCGCCTTACTTTAGGAACGTTCAATATGCCGAGTTGATGGACTTCTGCTACGTGTGGCTGCGCAGGCTGGCCCTTGCTGATCACCCCGAATTCGCACCGCTGACCACCCGCCACGCCAACGAGTTGACGGGCAATGACAACATGGGGCGCACGCTCGAACATTTTACCGAGGGAATGTCACGTGTGTTTCAGAAGATGGCGAGCGCGTTGAAGCCCGGGTCACCCCTTGCGTTCACCTACCACCACAACCGCTTGGATGCCTATTACCCGGTCGCCGTGGCAATGCTTGATTCGGGGTTGGTCTGTTCCGCCTCTCTTCCGTGCCCCGCCGAAATGGGGGCCTCGATACACATCAACGGCACCAGTTCCTCCATCATTGACACCGTGTTCGTCTGCCGATCCACCGGGAAAGTTCCCCGTCGCTGGCTGTCGGCTAATCCCGCGGCCCTTGCTCAAGTGGTTCGCGAAGATCTGAGGCTATTGGCAGGCGGCGGAGTCAAGGCGACGCAAGGAGACACCCGCTGCATTGCGTTCGGCCACTTGATTCGTCTCGCGGTCTGGAACCTGCGGAAAGGCTGGAAGTTGACCCGACCCGCCAGATCGCGCAAGGAGGCCGTCTCGAAGTGGATCGAGGACTTTGGCGGAGTCGAAGCGGTCCTCAGAGAACTCGGTGCCGACTTCACCAGCGCTCAGGCAACTCAACAATGGCTGGCCAGCGAGGAGCCACAGCCCTACCGGACGCGCGTGCATGAAGTATCCTTTTGAAGCCAGCTACGCCGAGATTCTGGCCGACCCTGAGGAGTTCGTTACGGCGGTCTTCTCCAGTCTTGCCTCGGAGTTCCTGGTGCTGCCGAAGGGAGATGGATTTGTTGACTACCCGCAGTTCGAGGCCGGCTATGAGGCGCTGAAAAGGGTCACGATGGGTTTCTCGGTTCTCCCGCAAAAGGAACTTCTTCAACTTGTTACCACCAAGCCAATCTGCCTGATCGTTCTGCGATCAATCCTGGGTTTCACACCGCCAGAGTGGGCCTACTTGACCAGTCAGCGAAAGGGCGTCGCGGTCAACCAGAGCTTCGTGCGAACGCTGGACCGCAAAGTGCGGATCCAGCCGCTGCGACCCCTGCGTGCAGACGGTGTAACGAAACAACGCCTTGTTGCTCTGGTCGAAACGGCGTGTGATCTGATGGAGGAAGGCTGCCCCGCCGTGAACAGTCACAGCATCCACCGCCTTCACAAGGCGGACACCGGAGGCGGACTCGATACCATCCGCGCCCTGGCTGTGATGGGCGCGCCGTATGCAATGCTCCTCTACGAGCGGTTCCTTGGCCGCCCGTTTGCCGGCCACCGTGATTCCGTGAGTGAACTGGTGGGCGACAACCTGGAATGTGCAATCGAAGAGGTTCTCACGAAACACGGCATCAGCTACCGCAAGACCAAACGCGCCGAGCGCATTCCTGGATTCGATCAGGCCCCGGACTTCATTGTGCCAGACGAGTTTAACCCGGAGGTGATCATCGAAGCCAAGATCACAGAGGACGATGGCACGGCCCGCGACAAGGTCACGCGCATCCAGCACCTTGGAGAGCTGAGCATGGGCGGCGCCGCTGGGGGCAAACAGAAGTATCAGGTGATCGCTTGCATCGCCGGGCGGGGCTTTGGTGTTCGCCGTGAGGACATGAAGAAGATGCTGCTGGCCACACGGGGCAAGGTCTTTACGCTTAAGACACTCGATCAACTGGTCGAGCATTCACATCTGCGGAAGTTCAAGACCAAGGTGTGAGTGACGCCCGCGCCAGGATCCAACAAAGCCCTTCGTTGAGCGTTGAACGTTTCCGGTTCATGCGCCCAATGCGTTCGTCACAGGGCATCCGCGAATGGACCTGCCTGCGCCGAGGCTCCGGCAGGCTCGCGCGAATGGACGCGAATCGAGGGGGATCCGGGGGGATGGCAGGAACCCGCGCACTCCGCTGCGCGCACTCCGTTATGGCCAAGCGCCGGAAAAGAGAGTAGGAGAGACGCATGCTCGAGGCTGCGCAACCGACGAGGCGATCATGACAACAGTTTGTGGCACGGATTTCTCGATCCACGCGGCGGAGGCGGCCACCGTGGCCGCAATCCTCACCGCCCGGGCCGGCGGGACGCTGACGCTGGTCCACGCCTGCGACAGCGCCGGGATCGACACGCGATCGCCGGACGCCGTGGCGGCGCTCGAAGAACGCGGAAGGGCGCAATTGAACGCCGAAGCCGAGCGGCTCCGCAAACTCGGCGCAACGGTGCGGACCAGGCATCTGTCCGGATCGCCTTCATCCGTGCTGCTGGATGTGGCGGCTGAGTCGAAGGCGCGCCTCATGGTCGTGTCGTCGCTGGGCCATTTCCCGCCAAGCCGCTGGCTGGTGGGCAGCGTGGCCGAGCGGCTGGCGCAGAATTCGACAATCCCGACCCTCGTGGCGCGGGGAGACAAGCCGTTCACGGCATGGGCTGCCGGCAAACGCGCGTTGCGCGTGCTGGTGGGGTACGATTTTTCGTCGAGCGCGGACGCCGCGTTGAAATGGGTCGACACGCTCAAGCAAACGGGCCGATGCCGAATCACGGTGGCTTACCTGGCGTGGGCGCCGGAGGAGAGTTGGCGGCTGGGTGTGCGGGACGATTGGGCCATCACGGCCAACGCGGCTGAAATCACGAAGTACATCAAGCGTGATCTGATGGAGCGATGCCGGGATATCCTGGGCACAACCAATGTCCAGATTCGGATCGGCGATGGCTGGGGCCCCGCCGGCCCGGAACTCGTCGCCCTGGCCAAGGCCGAGTCAGCCGATCTGATTGTTGTCGGGACCAATCAGCGCCGCGGACTCGAGCGCCTGTGGCTCGGGTCCGTGTCGCGGGCTGTGCTGCACCGGGCGCCCGTGAGTGTGGCGTGTATCCCTTTGCCTGCCGCCGAGGATTCGCCCGCGCCGACCATCCCCGAGGTCCGGCGTGTGCTGGTGCCGACGGATTTTTCGACTCTGGGGAATCAGGCGATCCCGTATGCGTACGCCGCGCTTCGGCGGGGTGGGGAAGTCTGCCTCATGCACGTGGCGCCGCCGCTTGCGCGCCGCGGCCTCGAGTCCGAACAACTCGAATCCCAACGGGCGGCGCGTGAGTCCAGTCTGTCGGCCAGGTTGCGCCAACTCATCCCGCCCCAGGCGAAGGCGCTCGGGCTGCGCACGCACGTGCAGGTCGTGGACCATGCGAATCCCGCGACGGCCATTTGTCAGGCGGCCGAGCGGTTCGGCGCCAGCCTGATCTGCATGAGTTCCCGCGGACGGTCTCGGGTCGCCAAGGCGCTCCTCGGTTCGGTGGCCCAGGCGGTCATGACCGGCAGCCGCCGCCCCGTCCTTATTTTACGCGATTATGAATCCTGACTATCGCCAACCCATACGACAGCGGTTCCTCCGCCTCGTTCTGCTGATCGCCCTCCCTCTCGCCACCGCGTGTGTGGCGTCCGGCGCGTCCATCCGGGTCGGCATGATCGGCCTGGACGCCCATGCGGTGCCGTGGACGCAGATCATGCACGGACCCAATGTGGCGCGCCCGATCTCGGAGATGCGGGTGGTGGCGGCCGTGCCCGCCTTCAGCGCCGATGTGCCCTTCAGCAACGACAACATCGCGAAGAACATCGCGGCCATGCGCGATTTGGGCGTCGAGATTTGCGACACCATCGAGGCGATGCTCGGGCGCGTGGACGCCGTCATGCTGCTGAGCATCGACGGACGCCCGCACCTCGAGCAGGCGCGTCCGGTCTTTGCCGCCCGCAAACCGCTGTTCATCGACAAGCCGGTCGCGGCGACGCTCGCCGACATCATCCGAATCTTCCGCGCGGCCGAATCGAGCCGCACGCCCTGCTTCTCGAACTCCTCGCTGCGTTACAGCCCCGGCATCGCCGCCATGGCCAAGGACGCCAAGGTCGGCCGCGTGCTGGGCTGCGACGCGTACAGCAACAACCAGTCCATCCTGCCCGGACACCCCGACCTCTATTACTACGGCATTCACGGCTGCGAGATCCTCTTCACGATCATGGGACCCGGCTGTCAGACCGTCAGCCGTGTCAAGGGCGAGACGGCCGACATCGCCGTCGGCACCTGGAACGACGGACGGGTCGGCTCTTTCCGTGGCATCCTGCGGGGACAGACCGGCTTCGGCGCGCTGGTCTTCGGCGAGAAAGGCATCGCGCCCTCCGGCCCGTTTGAAGGCTACGAGCCGCTTCTGGTCGAGATCGCGAAGTTCTTCCGGACAGGCAAGCCGCCCATGTCCGCCCAGGATACAATCGAGATTTACGCTTTCATGGAAGCCGCCGACGAGAGCCTGCGCCAGGAAGGCCGCCCGGTCTCGATCAGCAGCGTTCTCGAGAAGGCTCGGAAGCAGGCGGACGCGCCTGGCAACCCGTGATCGGCGCGGTCTTCTGCGGCAGCCGGCCCGTCCGCTCCAATTCGAGAAGCAGCGGTTTGCGCCAGACGCCCCCGCTGTATCCGCTGAGCGCGCCGTTTTTGGCGATCACGCGGTGACAGGGCACGATCAGGCAGAGGCGATTCGTAGCGTTCGCCCGCGCGACGGCCCGCGCGCCCGTGGGTAAGCCGATGCGTTTCGCGACGGCCTCGTAGCTCGCTGTCGCGCCGTAAGGGATCCGCTGCAACTCCTCCCAGACACGCTCCTGGAATTCCGTGCCCCGCAACTCGATGGGCACGGTGAAGGTCCGGCCCTTGCCTCGAAAGTAATCCCGCACCTCGACGCGCAGGCGCTCGAGCACCGGATTTGTCCCGCACACGATGCAAACACCGAACCGGCGCTGCATTTCGACGCGCATCCGTTCGAATTCTCGAGCGAGGCGCCCCTCAGACCGATCCCCATCCTTAGCCTCAAAGCCAATCCCAATGCCTTCCCAGCTCTCTCCTCCCGCGCCTCGCTCCTTCGAATTCTCGCGAAATGGAAGGGATAGGGGTGAGGGCCAAACCGGACTTGATCGCACCATGTTTCGGGGTTCGAGGATTCGAGCGAATTCGAGCCAGCAGATAGCCCGATCGCTCGCCGCGGCCAGCATCGGTCCCAGGGGAGTCTCGATGAGCCCAACCAAGCGACGGGAACTCGCGGCGTTGTCCGGACGGTCCCGTCCAAATACCCGTTCGAACTCGACGTGCAATGCGTTGGAATCGCCCTCCGCGGGAATGGCGCTGTCTTCTTCCCGCCCTGGGGTGTCGGATTTGATGTGGCGCATATCCGCACTCTATCGCCCCCTCAGCCGGCAAACAACGCTGGACACGTCGAATTGGACTTCATCGCACACTTCATCGATTTGTTGCGATAAAATGACAGGTTTCTGATCGATTGTTTGACGCTCAAGAGATTGTCTGTCACAATGCTGCGAACGCAGGGGCGGACGGAGAGATGCCATGACTGATTTCGAATCGAGAGTTCTCATGACTGGCTTCGGCGTGGTGGCCCAGGCCACGCTGCCGATGTTGCTCGATCATCTGCGCATTCCGTTGCGGCAGATCACCGTGATCGACTTTGCGGACCGCGAGGAGGAGCTGCGTCCCTGGATGAACAAGGGGCTGCGCTTCGTGCGCGAACGCGTCACGCCGCTGAGCCTCCCGCGGCTGTTGTCCACACACGTGGGGCAGGGCGGCCTGATCGTCGATCTGGCCTGGAGCATCGATTGTTTCGACATGCTCGAGTGGGCGCACAACAACGAGGTGCTTTACGTCAACGCGTCGCTCGAATCGTGGGACCCAGCGTCGGACATGCACAGCAAGTCGTCCCTCGAGAAATCGCTCTACGCCCGCTACCAGAAACTCCTGCCGCTGACGGCGCGGTGGCGTGACGGCGTGACGGCGGTGATCGACCACGGCGCCAATCCGGGCCTGGTCTCGCACTTCGTCAAGCAGGGCCTGCTCGACATCGGGGCCAAGGTCGCGCGGGAAACCGATCTCCCTCGAGGTCACGCCGCGCGGCTGAGGCGGTTGATGAAAGCGGGCGACTTCGCGGCGCTGGCGCGCGAGCTGGGTGTGCGGGTCATTCATTGCAGCGAATGGGACACCCAGCGTGCCGCGCGTCCCAAGCGTCCGGACGAGTTCGTGGCCACCTGGAGCGTCGAAGGCATGTGGGAGGAGTCGATTTCTCCCAGCGAGATCGGCTGGGGCACGCACGAGAAATGGCTGCCGCCGTTCTCGACCAAGCCGGAGAATGGAACCGCCAACCAGATCATCCTCTCGCAGATGGGGCTCAACACCTGGGTGCGCTCCTGGGTGCCCGACCAGGAAATCGTGGGCATGATCGTCACACATGGCGAGTCGTTCGGCCTCTCCCACGCCTTGACCGTCCTCGAAAACGGCCGGCCCGTCTACCGCCCGACGGTTCACTACGCCTACATGCCGTGCAACGACTCAATCGTCTCGCTGCACGAACTGCGATGCCGCAACTATGAGCTGCATCCCAAACAGCGCATCCTCACCGACGAAATCGTCGAGGGCATGGACGTCGTCGGCGCACTGATCATGGGGCATCGCTATCAGTCCTGGTGGACCGGGAGCATGCTGAGCATCGGCGCGGCACGGCGCAAGCTGCCGCACTTGAACGCCACGGCCGTGCAGGTGGGCGCCGGAGTCATGGCCGCCGTCTTGTGGGCCATTCAGAATCCGCGGCGCGGCGTCTGCTTCCCCGAGGACCTCCCGCACTCGGAGGTCCTCCGCTGGGCGCGCCCCTACCTGGGTCGACTGGTCTCGCAGCCCACCGACTGGACCCCGTTGCGGCGGCACCGGGTCTACTTCGACGAGAACCCGCAGGCGCAGCCCGATCAGAGCGATCCCTGGCAATTCAAGAACTTCCTGTTCCGTCCCTGAGCCGGCCGGCGTTGCGCCGGCTGCGCCATGAAAAGCGTCCTGGTCGATCCCGACCTGCTCAGCGCCCAGTGAACCGGAGGAGCGGGAACAGCCTTTCCCCGGTTCCGACGAGGGCCACCAGGGCAGGCAGGCGCACCCCCCGAGGTTCATGACAAGCATTGACATTCAACGGTTGAATGCGCACGGGAACCATGAACCGGTGCGGAGCGGCGACGCCCCCTCCAAGGTTCGGTTCATGGAAGTCGCCCTCAGTCCTCGCTCTGAATTCGATCCAGTTTGAATTGCTCGGTCATCGAAATCTCGACCTGGGTGGCCTTGCGCATGGGACCCAGCACGCGCACGCGTTCGACACGCCCTTTCGGTCCGACAATCGCGAGCTGTTCCCGGCAGGCAAACTGCCCGGGCTGAGAAAGGTCGCTTTGCCTGGTCAGCCGATGGCCCTGGCCGAAGAGCGCCTCGACGTGCTCCTGGGCCAGGTGGATGTGATGCGCTGAAACCTCGATGGGGATCGGGTCGTTCCGGTGCGCCTCGATCACGCGGGTGAGGTAGGAGCGATTCAACGCGCGCAAGGTCTCGCGGGCGATCTCCAGTTCGTTCACCCGCCGTTGCAGATGCTGCGCAGCGCGGAGACAAACGTAGGCGTGTGAACTCCCATGGAATCCGTAACGGCGGACCCCCATCTTCTCGTAGTACTCGTAGGGCAGACCATACAAGTAGGCATAGGATGCCAGTGTGTGATGAAACCCGCTGTCGAACACCGCCACATGAGGCACGGCCGGGAAAATCCGCCGCGCCGCCTGAATACCGGCCAGGTTCACCGGATTGTGCAGCGGCGCCAGCGGGTTCAGGGTCTCAATTTCACGCAGCACTTCGTCGTCGATGACCACCCCTTCGCTGAATCGTTCGCCGCCGTGAACGACGCGATGGCCGACCACGGTGATCTCCGACGGTTCCCGGAGCACGCCCGTTTCCTTCGCCGTCAGTTCGACCAGCATCGCCTGGAAGGCCTCTTCGTACCCGCCCCGCGGAAGCTCGCGCGCCACCTCACCCCGCGGTCCCTGCTGAACCAGCCGCATGCCTTGCCCCCCAATCCGTTCGATCAGACCGCGCGCCGGCTCGGCTTCGCTCGCGGTGTCGAAGAACGCGTACTTGAGCGATGACGAGCCGCAGTTGATGACGAGAATCTTTTCCGGACGCTCTCCTTTGAGGCCCAGGCCGTAAGGGTCCCCACTCTGGCGAAACGCCGCCGCGGTCTTGACCGGATCAGCCAACAGGTGCTTGAACCGCTGGCTGCCAGTGAGGATTGTCACGACGGTTTCCTTGATGAGCACTTTCGCCAGAGGCACCGGATCATATACCCCAAAACCACGTCCCGCTTCAACCGCGGAATCGGGCGAGGCCAAACGAGTGCTCGACATTCATTGTCGCCGCACTCCTTGCTCCGGCGCAAGGCATAGTGTCCAACGCCCTGCGACCTCAAGGCCCGAGAATCCGTTTCACAGCAAGGCTCGCAAGAGCGAATCCGAACGTCCCCGTCACGAACACCGCCGTTCCGAATATCGGGCGGGCGGGATCAGGTGTCTGTGCCGGCACAGGCCGCTCGGTGGAATGGACGCACGGCACGCCGAAGGGTGCATGCCCTCGAGGGAAAGCGTAGTCCTGCCGAAGGATGGCCCGGACTTGGGCCAAGAGGCGGTCATGGCTGCTGAACGCGAGGTCGTCGATCCGCACGCGGGTTGGATCGCGGCGCCCTCCCGCGCCGCCGCTTGTGACAATGGGGATATGCCGGGCGCGGCAACCCGCGATAAGGCGGCTCTTGTTTGCGGCGCCGTCGATGGCGTCCAACAGGCAGTCGTATGGCGTTTCAAGAATCCGGGCGGCGGTCTCCTCGCCGAAGCGGGCGGGGATCATCTCGAGGCGCAGGCGCGGATGGATGAGCCGGACCCGGTCCGCCAGCACCTGGGCCTTAGGTTGGTCGAGGGTCGGTTCGAGCGCATGAATCTGGCGGTTGATGTTGCCGACACTCACGACGTCGAAGTCCACCAGGGTCATCCGCCCGACGCCCGACCGTGCCAGGGCCTCGACGGCCCACGAGCCGACGCCGCCAAGGCCGACGACACAGACGTGGGCGCGGCCCAGGCGGGCCAGCGCGTCGCGGCCCAGCAAGCGGGCGATGCCGTCGAAGCGTTCGTCAAGGCCGGTCACGGGAAGGGGGGGTGATATTCAACGGTTTAATGCGCATTGGACCCATGAACCGGGGAACGTTCAACGCCCAACTTCCAACGCTCAACGTTCAACGAAACGGTTCGTTAAAAGTTGCGCGTTGGACGTTCAGGTTACTCCTTTTGTTAATTATCAACGGCTTGCGCAGGCGGTTCATGGAGAAGGGGGTTCATGGGCAGGCAGAGCCCTTTCCAGCCCGCATTAGCACGTGTTTGGGAGTGCTCGGCTTCGCCGTGGTCACAACTCGATGAAACATGCGGGCTGGAATCCTTGACCGGTGAAACATGTTGCAGACAAGTCAAGTTTCTGTGCTGCGTCAAACGGCTCAAGGATTCTACTGAGCGAGGCGCGGGAGAGAAGGGGCGGGGAGACACGGGGACGCCTCATGGGGAGAACCGGATGTGGTCTGAGGCGCGGCTCGCTAGAACTCGGCCGACCCGGGGGTGCGGGCGAAGGGAACGACGTCGCGGATGTTCCCGACGCCGGTGAGGAACATCAGCAGGCGTTCGAAGCCGAGGCCGAAGCCGGCGTGCGGCACGGTGCCGTATTTGCGCAGGTCCACATACCACCAGTAGTCCTCGGGCCGCAGCTTATGGTAGCTCAGGTTCTCGAGGAGGGCATCGAGGCGTTCCTCGCGCTGGGAGCCGCCGATCACTTCGCCGATGCCGGGCACGAGCACGTCCATGGCGGTGACGGTTTTTCCGTCATCGTTCAGGCGCATGTAGAACGGTTTGATCTCGCGCGGGTAGTTGAAGACGGTGACCGGAGAATGGAAATGCTGTTCGGTCAAATACCGCTCGTGTTCCGATTGCAGATTGAGTCCGTACTCGACCGGGTACTCGAACGTCTTGCCGGACGCGCGGAGAATGTCGACGGCCTCGGCGTAGGACACGCGCTGGAAGGGGCGTTCGACGACGAATTGGAGGCGGTCGTGGAGGCCCTTGTCGACGAACTTGCCGAACAGCGCGAGGTCCTCGGCGCACTCTTCGAGCGCGTGCCGGGCCAGCGCCTTGACGAACTCCTCCGCAAGGTCCATGTCGCCCTCGAGGTCGCAAAAGGCCATCTCGGGCTCGATCATCCAGAACTCCGCCGCGTGCCGGGCTGTGTTCGAGTTTTCGGCCCGGAAGGTCGGACCGAACGTGTAGACGTTCGACAGGGCGCAGGCAAACGTCTCGGCTTCGAGTTGCCCGCTCACGGTCAGGTAGGCCGGACGCCCGAAGAAGTCGGCCTGCCCCTGGTCGTCGATGTTCCCCTTGAGCGTGGTGACGCGGAACATCTCGCCGGCTCCCTCGCAATCGCTGGTGGTGATGATCGGCGTGTGGACATAGACGAAATCGCGTTCCTGGAAGAACGTGTGCACTGCGTAGGCAAGCCGGCTGCGCGTCCGGAAGATCGCGCCGAACAGATTCGAGCGGGGGCGCAGGTGCCCGATCGTGCGCAGGAATTCGAGCGTGTGGCCCTTCTTCTGGAGCGGATACGACGGATCGGACTTGCCGAGCAGACGCAGGCGCGCGGCCTGGAGTTCCCACTTCTGGCCCGCGGCCGGAGAGGGCACGAGTCGGCCCGAGACCTCGGCTGAGGCGCCGGTGATGCAGTGGGCCATGTCGGCATAGCCGGGGACACCCGCGTCGACGATCGCCTGCAGGCTGCCGAGGCAGGACCCGTCGTTGAGTTCGAGGAACGAGAAACCTTTCGCGTCGCGCCTGGTTCGCACCCAGCCGGCAACCGTGATCGCTTCCAGCGGTTCGACGGCCGCGAGGGCATGTTTGATGAGCGTGCGCTTCATAGGCAAAGAATCGAGCCGTACAATCCGGCTGGCCGCGGACACTAGCAGCACCGGAAGACGCCTGTCGAGCTGCGGCGCGCCTCGGCGCATCCGAAGGCCCCGCAACTGAAGATGATCGGATAGAGTTCCTCGGCATACCACAAGGCCGCGAAATACAGCCCGATGGGCGCGGAGGCAAAGACCGTGCCGCCCTGTGTCGCGCTCGCCAACCACGCCAGGCCGCGACGGACGGTTTGGTGCCCGGCGTTTTCGCCGGTCATCAACGCGTGCAAGGCGAGCGCCGTTTCCTCGACGGTCGCCGGGGACTCACCCCCACCCCCCCAACCTCCGTCCTCGCGCTGGCTCCGTCGCAGCCATTCCTCGCCACGCGCGATGGCGGCCTCAACTCCGACTCCGACTCGGCCTCGAACCCGCCGCATGGCCAAGAGAACGCGTGACGTCCCATACACTGGATTCTCGAGGCGCGCCTCGTGTTGGTTCCCGAACCACAATGGAATCCAGGCCCCGTCCGGACGCTGGGCTTCGAGCAGGGATTCGAGCGCGCGGCGCGCGGCGCGGTTCAGGCGCACGCGCAAGCGCGTCTCGAGGCGCGGTTCCCAGGTCGCCCACGCTGCAAGCACATGGGCTGTGATGTCCGGACAACTCCGATCGAACGGCAGATTCGACCAACCGCGGCAGAAGGTCGGGATGCCGCCGTCGCGGTTTTGGAGATCGAGCAGCCACTCGACGCCGCGAGCGGCGGCGGCGCGCGTCTCGGGCGAGTCTCGGTCCAGCGCGTGCAGCGCCAGCAGGGCGCCCGCCGTATCGTCAGCATCGGGCACGCCGCCGGCGAGGTTCGTCCATGCCCAGCCGCCGGGCGCCGCGTGGGTGAAGGGATGCTCGATCTGATGTTGCTGGCCCAGCAACCAGTTCACGAGGGCAGCCCGCTGTCCCGCATTCAGTCCTTCGAGTGGCGTCGAGCCGCAGCCAAGCGCGCCGATGCTCAACGTGGTGACCCATGTGCTCAGATTGACGTCGATCGGCCAACTGCCGTCGGCCCGCACCGTGCGGAGCAGAAACTCCGCGCCCGCCATTGCCACGGGATGGCCGTGCAGTCCGCACGCGGCCAGAGCCGAGACGACGAAACCGGTCAGGGGGATCGCTTCGAGGAATCCGCCGCCGGCGGGCTGAATCTCCCTGAGGATTCCGAGAACGCGTGGTTTGAGCGCGTCGCGCAGCCGACGCAAGGGGCGGACTCCATGCCCGGTGTGCTCGTGGCGGGCCAGGCCGATCGCGATGAGCGCAGGCACTGCGTAGCTGACCACGGGCAGGCGCAGCCACTTGAAGAACCGATGCGGCATTGCGGCCAACTCGAACGGCAACTGGGGAACCGCGGTCCAGGCTCGGTCCGGATCGCCCAACCGACCGCACAGCGCGCAGAACGTGAGGATCGGCACCGAGAATGTGCGGTCCTTTCCGTATGCATCGAGCACGCGATCGGCGATCTGATCCGGGGCCAGGCTGCCGAGACGCTTCTCCAGCCACCGCTCCGCACGCTCGCAAGCGCCCCTGTGGACCATGCGGTCCGAGGCCCAATCGAACGCGGCCCAGCTCAGCAGCGTCGTGCTGAGGTTGGCCGGGCTCGATGGGGTGTCACCCCACCCGCCGTCCGCATCTTGATGTTCCTCGAGCCAAATCAGGCCGCGGCGGACAGCGCGGTCGTGCCCCTTCGCATCCGTAAGAGCCAACGCCACCGTGGCGACGGCGGTGGAGAGCGCGCTGCTGGATAAATACCCCGTCCAATGACCGTCCGGCGTCCGACGTTCCAGAAGGGCGCGCCGCGCGTTGTGCGCCGCCGCGGCGATGCTCTGGTAATCTAGGGGGTCTGGGGACATGACGCTGCAGCGGACTACATTTCACCTGGGGCGACCAGGTTGCCGAGCGCCAGGAGACCGTAGAAAGCGTATTCGCAATCCGGTGTTGGATCGAGCGCATGCGCGTGGAACCCGCCCGAATCGTCCCAGCATCCGGTCACAAACTCGAGGCAAGAGTCGATTGCGACGCTCTCGATCGCGCCGATCCGGTTCAAGGCGTGCAACGCGGTCGCGGTCGAGAGCAAGTCCGATACGGGCGCCAGCGCCGCCGCCGCGAAACCGCCGCCTGCGCGCTGTTGGCCCAGGAGCCACGCGACCCTTTTGGGCGGCACCGGTTCCCCCAACTCATGCAGCAACAGCAGCGCCGCCGCGCTCACCGGCGTGCTCGCGGCTCCCCATCCGTCACTGTTGACGAATCCTCCGGAGGCTTTGCCCAGGCTGGCCAGGATGGCACCCAGGCCGGCTGGATTCGGAAGCGGCTCGTCAAGGGATTCGATCGCCAGCGCGCCGATGAAACTTTCGTAGACGCTCCCTCTGCGCTGGCCGGGCAGTCGATGATAGCCGCCTTCGGCGCATGCATGACGCGCAAGCCGTTCACTGAGGCCTGCGCCGCAGGCCGGAGGCGCGCCGCCGGGGGCCAGTTTCTCGATGCAGCGCGCCAGGCAGGTCAGGTGCACGAAGTCCAACGGGGCATCGAGTCGGGACTCGACGAAGCGGCGAATCGGTTCGACCGGCAGATCGAGTTCGAGCGCCCGAGCGCACTCGAGACCGAACATCGTGTAGTAGAGGTCGCCATCCGCGGTCCGCCCGCGAAATCCCCCATCCGCGGCCAACTGGGCGCGGACGAATGCGCTCAGGGCCGAGCGGGCTTGGGTGTCGAGGCTTGAGGCGGCGCGGGCCAGGGCGCGCTGGAGCGCGGCGGCGCACCGGGTGCGGAGTCTCGGGACGAGAGGGGCGGGCGCGGCCGGGCTCATGCTTTGGCGGGCGCGGTTGGCGGAGGGCCGAGGAGGCGGCCGACGAGCCGTCGCAGCAGGCCTTTGAGATGGGCGTTTTGGAGGGGGCTGAGCGAGCGCTGGGCTTCGTTGCGGTAGTGTTCGAGCAGTTGGCGGGCTTTGTCCTCGGTGCGCAACATGAGGAAGACGTCGCGGAAGATTTCCCGACGGGTGGCGGCGGACGCCTCGGTGCCGAATGCGAGTTGCAGGCGGGCGCGGGCGTCGCCAGACGCCTGTTCGCAGGCGATGGAGACCAGGATCGACGGGCGCCGGGCCGCGGCGTCGCCGGGCGCCTGAGGATCGAAAGCGTCATCGAGGTCGTCCCGGATTTGGTAGGCGATGCCCAGGGCGGCGCTGAAGCGCCGCAGCGGCTCTTCGATCGCCTCGTCCGCGTCCGCGCACACGGCTCCCAAACGCAGCGCGACCTCGAATGCGGGCGCGGTCTTGCACCGGAACAAATCGAGCGTCTGGGCGGTTGTCAGCGGCGAGGCTGAGCGCATCCAGTCCAATTCCGCGCCTTGTCCCAGACAGAGAGAGCGATGGCCTTCGGCGGCGATCTTGAAGGCGCGCACCCGTTGGAGCGGCGTGAGCCCGCTGTCGGCCAGCAGGCGGTAGCCCTCGCCGATCAGATAATCGCCCAGGTTCAGCGCGATGGGCATGCCGTGTTGGCGCGCCAATGTGGGGGCGCCATACCGGAACTCGTCGCCGTCTTCGATGTCGTCGTGCAAGAGGGAAGCCTTGTGGAAGCACTCGGTGGCCATGGCCACTTTGCGCACGGAGTCGGGCAGCGAGTCGGTATCAGCGAGGCCCGCGAGTGTGTTGTGGACGCAGACGGTCAGCAACGGACGCCAGCGCTTGCCCGCCTGCGCCAGCCACTCGTGCGCCTTGAGTTCCGTGAACGTGCCGGCGCAGCCCAGGACGCTCTGCAGTTCGTCTATCTGGAACCACCGCTCGACCTCGCGCCGCAGGGCGTCGATGTCGAGCCGCCCGGGCCACACGACTTCGGACTTGAGCCGGATCGCCTCGCGCACCCAGTCCGCATCCACGCCGGTCGCGTCGCAGCCGTCGCGGAACAACGGGATGGCGATGCCCGGGATGGCGTGCATGGCGGCGTGGGGGAAGGCGCGTTCGAGCACGTGCAGGCAGCTCACGCCGATGACCGCATCGACCCGGCCCTGTTCGAGGAGCCGGGTGACGACGGTTGTGCCTTCGGCCACGAGTGTGACACAGCCCAGACCCTGGGCCTCCGCCTGGAACTCGCCAATCAGACAGCGCCCGCACTGCTCGCACAGCAGGCCGAATTCGTCCATCTCCGCCGCACAGTCGCCGCGCGTGCGCAGGCATTGGGGCAGCAGGACAACACGCCGGTCGAATGGAATGCCCGCCAGCGTCTCGCGCCATGTTTCATTCCCGATCAGGACGGTGGTGAAATCGCTGTAGGCCGGGTCCTGGCCGAGCGACTCAATCACGGCGCGCGTATGAGCGCGCAACTCTTCGAGCGTGAGTGGTGGGACGAGCCGGTGGCGCGCGACATGGTCGCGCGCCGCGGCCCGCAGGAGTTCGCGCATGGCCTTATCCTTGGGCACACGCTGCGCCGGGCGCGCCAGCCTTCTGTCCGGCGTCGAAACCGCCGCGGGTCGAGGGGAAGGTTCAGCCATAAGCGCCAAATCCAAAAAACCAGTATTTCTTGGCCAGCCGATAGGCCCAGTGACTCTCGGGAATCTCTCGCCCCGGCATGTGATGCCCGGGGCGGCACTGCATGGCGGCCAGTTCCGCCAAAGCCGTGCCCCGGCCCGTGGTGTCGCGGGCCCCCTGGGCCGCCATCCATGCGCGCAACGCGTCCGGGCACTCGAGCAACACGCACCCGCGGGTTTGCGAGGCCGCGAAACGCCGAAAGGCACCCAGAAAAGCCGACCGCTCGACGAGCGCCACCGTGTCATCCGAGTCGCGCGCGTTCTCCCGAGCGAACTGCACGGGGGGGCACGGCTCGAGATCGCCGTGCGGCCCGATGTGATGGCTGATGCCCGTGGCCGCCGGACACAACGCGCGGCCGTCGGCGTCCCAGTAGGCGTCGACGACAATCAGAGGGAACCGCGGGCGGATGTCGACGATGAAGCGCCGCAGCGCCACGATGTCGTCGGCCGACAGGCAGAGTTCCGCCGACGGGTCGGGTCCCATGGGCCGGTAGATGTAGTACCACAGGTAATGGACGCCGTACCCGATCAACGCCCGGACGAAGGTCTCGGACACCAAGTCGCGGAAGTTCGATTTGCAGATGCTCGTGGCGACTCCGATGAGCAGTCGCTCGCGGCGGCAGCACTCGATTCCCTGGAAGCTGCGGCGGTAAACGCGCGTGCCGCCCCGGCGTTGGTCGCTCACCTCCTCGAGGCCTTCCACACTGATCAACGGCGTGATGTTGCCCAGGCGGCGCATCGCGCGCGCCGCCTCCTGATCGAGCGTCGTTCCGTTGGTGAACACCTGGAAATAGCAGTCCTGGTGCCGCCCGAGAATCTCGAACAGCCGCGGATAAAGCAGCGGTTCGCCGCCCAGGATGCCGAAAAAACGGCATTGTTCGCGTTTGGCCTGGCCGATGATGCGGTCGAGGAGCGCCGGCTCGAGTTCCCTCGGCGGCGTGGTCGGCGTCACCCAGCAGCCTTGGCACTTCAGGTTGCACCGGTTGGTCACGGAGAGAAACAGGAACGCCGGAAACACCCGGCCTCGCCGCAGTCGCTTCTGAAAGGCCCGCACGCTGCGCACACCACCGAACCCGAGCGTCCATGCGCATCGCGCCAGCAGACCAAGGTCGACCTCGCGCGCCAGCCGGTTGAAATACGCGGGAATCACGATGTGCCTTGGCTTCGGTCTCGAGACGATGCCCTCCGCTCTACACTCTCCGACTCCGCCCGGCTCTCGCGGTCCAGGTGCCGTTGGCGCTCCGCGTCGGCCAGTTCCACGTCCCGCCGCAGAAGACGCCTGCGCTCAACTTCCATGCGGCGCGCGGCCAGCTTGGCGTAGACGTCCGTACCCAGAATCGCATCGAGGTCCACCTGGATGCGCGCCTTTTCCTTCGCTTCGTCCAGGACCGGACCGCCGTTGATCGGGGACTCGTGGTATTTCGGAAAGATGATCGCCACTTCGGGGCAGATGCGGGCGCACGCAGGGCAGTTTGTCTTGCAGGATTGCGGGCTGGCCACCCGGACGCGGCCTTCAGGCGAGAGATCGTAGACGCCGAACAGGCAGAACCCGAGGCATTGCTGGCAATTGGTGCAACGCGCCCCGTCGATCACCGGAAACCACGGAATCCAGCCCGCGGGCGCCGGGGCGTCCGGTGCGGCTTCCACGGGACTGCCGGGTGCGGCTTGGGGAACGCCCAGGCGCCCCAACGCCTGGGCCGCCGATCCTGTCCGCACGTCGAGCAGCAGAGCCCGTTCCGGGTCCAGCGGTGCAGCGGCCATGTGGAACAGGTTCCTGACCGCGCGTTCATGGCAGGCCAGAACCGTCGGGCGCGGCGCGCGGGACACGGCCTCGAGACGCGGGTCCCGGCGCGCCGCCAACTCGCACAAATCCGGCACCAGGTCGAACGGCGTCCCGTGAGCCCGGAGACTTGCGGTCAGGCTGCCCAGGGTCTCGGGCGCGATGAGCCCGGCGTGGGCGCATTGGCAGATGATCAGGCCTGTCTGCATCGGGGCGTTTTCACTCGGAACATAAGCCGGACGCTTCGGGACCTCGAGTCATTCGGATTCTGCATCGCATGGCTGACTTCCACTATAGGATACCGGATCGGAATGTCCAAATACCGGCTGCTGCCGCAAAGGCTGCAAGGGCGCAACTCCGAGTTGTCGGACATGTCATGTCGATGCCTCGTCGAGCCGGAGGAATTCGAGGCGATGATTGGCGTGCGGGTTGCGTGCCGACGGTCCGGCGACCAGCGCGGCCAGGGCGCCGGGGACCCGCTGCGTGCTCAGCCACTGTCGGGCGAAGTCAGGCCATTGCTCGGGCTCGTCGGCCAGCTCGATGGGATGAACGCCATAGGAGAAGGCCAGCCCCTGACAGACCGCCCGGTCGCCGCTCAGCGCCACGATCCACACGCGCGGATTGAAACGGGAGATCATCCGGGCCGTGGTTCCCGTGCGCGTCGGCACGAAGACAGCGGCGCACGGCACCGTCTCGAGCGCATGCTCGACCAGCGCAGCGATGGCTTCCGACGCTGTGAATGGGAGCTGCGGATCGGACAGCGCCTTGAGGTCGTCAAGCCGCACGGGCGGGCGGTGCGCCTCGGTAAAAGCAGCGATCCGCGCGAGCATCGTCACGGCTTCCTCGGGATACCTGCCGATGGCCGACTCGCCCGACAGCATCAGGCAATCGGTTCCATCGAGGACGGCATTGGCGACGTCGGTGGCCTCGGCGCGCGTGGGCAGGCGGTGCGCGACCATCGATTCGAGCATTTGGGTGGCCGTGATGACCGGTTTGCCGACGAGGCTGGCCTTGGCGATCATTTGCTTCTGGAGGAGGGCCATTTCCTCGATCGGCACCTCGACTCCCAAGTCGCCGCGCGCCACCATCACACCATCCGCCGCCTTCAAGATGCCGTCCAGGTGCTTGAGCGCCCCGGCGCGCTCGATTTTCGCGATGAGGAACGGCGTCTTGCCCAGGGCCCGAGCCGCGTCGCGCACCGCTTCGAGGTCCGCCGGCGTCTCGACGAACGACTGGCTCACGGCGTCCACGCCGTGTTCGAGCGCGAATTCGAGGCAGGCGCGGTCGCGATCGGTGAACGCACTCATGCCCAGATCGATCCCCGGCAGATTGAGGCCTTTCCGCGATCGGAGCTCGCCGCCCACCGCCACGTGGCAGTGCACGTCGTCCCCCGCGACCCGCTCGACTACCAGTTGGACCAGTCCGTCGTTGAGGAACAGGCGGTCGCCCGGCCTGACAACCCGCGGCAGCCGCTCGAGGCTCATCGAGACCCGTTGCCCGTCGCCGACAATGTCGGCTCGAGTGAGTGTGAAAGAGCCGCCGGCCTGCAGTTGGATCGGCTCGGGCTCAATCCTTCCGATCCGGATCTTGGGGCCGGGCAGATCGGCCATGATTGCAACACGCCGTCCCGTGGCCCGTTCGGCGGCGCGGATGCGGCGGATGCGCTCCGCGTGCTCGAGGAACTCGCCATGAGAGAAGTTGAGCCGCGCGACGTTCAGCCCGGCGCGGATGAGCCGTTCGAGCATCTCGGGCGATTCCGAAGCCGGCCCGATGGTCGCGACGATCTTCGTTTTATGAGTGGGAAAGGGCACGGCAACAGTCAGATGGAAAAGCAGAATCGCACGGCGCCTCGTGACGAAGCCGGGCCAACGCGGCCCTCAACGAGTCTGGTCCGAACGCGGCTCGACATGGCCGCAAGATGGCACACTGGCGGCCTGGGATGAAGCCCAATGTTCGGTCGGTGCATCCGGTTGTTGTCAGTGTTCCGTCCTTCCGGGAAGAACTATGTGAGCACGGACCCTTCCACAAACGGGTGTCCGTCCGCCAGCGCCTCGAGGTTGGCGACGGTTGCGCGCGCGATGTCCGCCAGCGCCTCGCGCGTCAGGAACGCCTGGTGTGCGGTGATCAGCACATTCGGAAACGTCAACAGCCGCGCCAGTTCGTCGTCCTGGAGTACCTGGTCCGAGAGGTCCTCGAAAAACACCCCTTCCTCCTCCTCGTAGACGTCCAACGCCACCCCGCCCAGCCGCCCGGTCTTGAGCGCCTCGATGAGCGCGGTGGTGTCGATGAGTGCGCCGCGGCTGACGTTGATCAGAATGGCGCCGGCCTTGACCAGTTCGAGCGTTTCGGCGCGGATGAGGTGCCGGGTCTCCGGCGTCAGCGGCAGGTGCAGGGAGAGGACATCGCTCAGGCCCAGAAGCGAGGAGGCGTCGACGTAGTCGACACCTTCCCGGGCGGCCCACTCCCGGTCCTTGAATGGGTCATGCGCCAGCACCGTCATGCCGAAACCGCGCAGGATTTGGGCCGTGACGCGTCCGATTTTGCCCGTCCCGAGGATGCCCGCCGTCTTCCCATGCAGGTCGAATCCGACCAGGCCATTGAGGGAGAAGTTCAGTTCGCGCACGCGATTGAAGGCGCGATGGATCCGGCGGTTGAGCGTCAGCAGCAGGGCGACCGCGTGCTCGGCCACGGCGTAGGGCGAGTAGACCGGCACGCGGGTAACACTGATGCCCAACTCCCTGGCCGCGGCGACATCCACGTTGTTGAAGCCGGTGCCACGCAGGGCCACGAGCTTGACGCCCTCGGCCGCCAGGGCCTCGAGACACGGGCGATCCACCTGGTCGTTGACGAAGGCGCATACGGCCTGGGCGCCCCGGGCCGCGGGTGCGGTGTGGGCGGTCAGCCGGAACTCGAGGAAACGCCAGTCAATGCCCAGATCAGCCGAGGCGTGTCGCAGCGCGTCGGTGTCGTAGGGGCGTGCGTCAAAAACGGCGCAGGTGATCACAGGCATTCAACTCGATCCATTTCAGGCTTTCCGCAGAAAACTGCGAACCAGAAAATCGGTTTCGTCTCTGACCGGCAAGAACGCACTTCAATTCCGCTCGAATGTGTTCTCGAGTGGCGCCGCCGCCTGCCAGCCTCCCCCCAGGGCCCGGTAGAGCTGGACGACGCTCAGCAGTTCGTTGAGGCGGGCCTGGGCCAGCACCAATTCGGACGTGAACAGTTCCTGCTCGTTGTAGAGCACTTCCAGATAGCTGGTGACTCCCCCTTCATAGCGCGTGTTGGCCAGTTCCGTCGCGCCGCGATGCGCCTCCGTGCGTTCCTCCTGCCGCACACGAAACTCGCGCGTCCGCTGGTAGGCGATGAGCGCGTCCGAGACCTCGTGAAACGCCGTCTGCACAGTCCGCTGGTATTGGGCCAGCGCCTCGTCGAACTTCGCGCGCGCGAGCCTCAGATTGGCCCGCAGCGCCCCGCCGGTGAACACAGGCGCCGAAACCGCGGGCCCAAATTGCCAGGTCCGTGCAGGCGCGGTGAAGAGGTCCGAGAGATCGACGGCCTGATAGCCGTAGAGGCCCGTCAGCGTCACCTGCGGGAAGAAGGCTGCCTTGGCCTGGCCGATGTCGGCGTTGGCGGCCACGAGGGCCTGTTCCGCCGCGCGAATGTCCGGTCGCCGTTCTATCAGGGACGACGGCAATCCGGGCGGCACGGCGGGGCCGAGTCTCTGGCGCAGCAATCCCTCGCCGCGCGCGGGAGACTCCGGGTTGCGTCCGAGGAGCAGGCTCAGTTCGTTCTCCTTGTGCTCGATGCGGCGATGGGTTTCGGCGATGGCGGCCTGGGCGGTGGCGACGAGGATGCGCGCCTGCTGGACATCCTGCATGGAAGCCACTCCGCCCTCCTCGCGCGCCGTGGTGAGGGCCAGCGAATCGCTGCTTGCTTCGAGCGTGTTCTGCGCGATCTCGAGTTCGCAGTCGAGTTCGAGCAGGCTCAGATACGCCGTAGCGACCTGGGCGACGAGCGTCTGGAGAACGGTTTGGCGCGCCGCCTCGGTGGCCAGCAACCGGGCGCGAGCGGCCTGGTTGGCCCGGCGAATGCGGCCCCAGAGATCCAGTTCGTAGCTGGCCATCGTGGCGTAGGCGCTGAACTGCTCCGCCTCCGGACCCACTCCTCGCGGGATGGCGGCGGCGCCGCGCTGCGAACTGCGGGCGGTGGCCCAGTCGCCGCCCACGCCCACCGCGGGCAGGAACTGGGACCGGGCCGCGCGCGCGGCCGCCTCGGCTTGGAGGACACGGGCGGCGGCGGCCTTGATATCCCAACTGTTGGTGAGCGCCTCGGCCACGTAGGCCCGAAGCTGCGGATCGGGCATGACCTCCCGCCAGTCGAGGTCCCCCAGCGACTCGGGCGCCGTCAAATCCCGCCCGTCCGACCGCGCGGGGCGATAGGCGGCAGGCGTATCCAGGGCGGGGCGTTGGTAGCGCGGTCCGACAGCGCAGCCGGCCAACAGGGCGAGCGCAAGAGGCACTGACCGCCGAATCTGGCCGAGTGCCGTGCGCTCGGGCCGGGCAGGAGGAACCGTCTCGTGTGCATCCGCGGAATCCGGAAGGCGCGTGCGCGTCAAGTCGGCTGCAAGCCGGCGCTTCGATCCCGCATTCCATCGACGGCTCATCCGCACACTCCTTCCGATTCGCCGCCGGGCGAGGCGGCATGCGCCGGCAGCGGGGCGGTCTTGCCCGCGCGCGCGGCCAGGGTCTGCACGAACACATAGCAGACCGGCACGAGGAACACCCCAACCGCGGTGGCCACGGTCATGCCGAAGACGACGCCCGTGCCCATTGTGCTGCGCGCGGCCGCGCCGGAACCCGAGGCCAGCATCAACGGCACGCAGCCCAGGATGAAGGCGAACGAGGTCATGAGGATCGGACGCAATCGGAGCTGCGATCCCGCGACGGCGGCCTCGATGATTTCGCGGCCCTCATCGCGCCGCATTTTGGCGAACTGGACGATCAGGATGGCGTTTTTGGCGGCCAGGCCGATGAGCATGATGAGGCCGATCTGGGCATAGACGTTGAGGTCAAACCGTCGAACCAGCAGGCCGGTGAAGGTGCCGAGCACGACCAGCGGCGTGGCCAGCAACACGGAGAAAGGCAGGGCCCAGCTTTCGTACTGCGCCGCCAGCAGCAGAAACACAAAGACGATCGCCATGCCGAAGACGACGTTGGCCTCGCCTTCGGCCCTCTTCTGCTGCAGGGTGAGTCCGGACCACTCGAAGCCGTATTCGCGCGGCAGTTGGCGCGCGACATCCTCGATGGCGCGCAGGGCCTGGGCGGAGCTGTAGCCCGGCGCCGGCGCGCCGATGACTTCCGCGGCCGGATACAGATTGAAACGGGCGGCGAAGTTCGGTCCGGACATCGGCTCGATTCGGACCAGGCTGTCGAGCGGCACCATCTTGCCGTCGCCGTTGCGCACGTAGAGGTCGCCGACCTGGTCCGGGCGGCTGGCAAACCGGGGTTCGGCGGCCACGAATACCTTGAACACGCGTCCGAATCGGACAAAGTCGTTCACGTAGAGCCCGCTCAGGTAGGCCTGCAGGGTCGAGAACACGCTGTCGACCTTCACACCCAGCATGCGCGCCTTCTCGCGATCGAGTTCGACGCGCACCTGCGGGGTCATCGGCTGGAACGTCGTCGACAACCGTCCGATCTCAGGGCGCTTCGAGGCCTCGGTGATGAACTGCTGCACGCCCGCTGACAGATGATCGACCGATCCGCCCGATCGGTCCTGGAACTGAAGCGCGAACCCGGACACATTGCCGTACCCCGGAAGGGCCGGCGGACCGAACGCGAAAATGCGCGCTGGCGGAAACGCGAAGAATGTCCGGTTCCATTGCCGCGCAATGGCGCCGGCCTGCAGCGCGGGCGTCTTGCGCTTCTCCCAGTCGTCGAGACCGATGAACATCAGGGCGGCATTCGGGGTGTTAAGGCTGTTGAGCAGATTGAAGCCCGAGACCGCAACCACGGACCGCACGCCGGGCGTGGCCATGACGATTGCCTCCGCCTTCTCGAGCACCGCGTCGGTGCGCTGCAGCGAGCTGCCTTCCGGCAACTCGACCGCCAGAAACAGGTAGCCCTTGTCCTCGTCTGGAATGAACCCGCCCGGGACAAGCTTCGAGAGAATCAGGATGCCGCCGACGGCGGCCACGAGCAGCAGCATCGAGCGCGCGGCCTTGCGGACCAGGAAGCGGACGATGGCGGTGTAGCCGTGGGTGAAGCGGTCAAAGGTGTCGTTGAACCAGCGAAAGAACGCGCCCACCGGCCCCCGCCGGGGCGTCGGCTTGCGCAGGAGCATCGCGCTCAGCGCCGGACTGAGGGTCAGGGCATTCAAGGCCGAGAACACGACCGACACTGCAATGGTGATCGCGAACTGCTGGTAGAGACGGCCCGTCACGCCGCCCATGAAGGCCACCGGCACGAACACCGCGCAGAGAACCAGGGCGATCGCCACGACCGGCCCGGAGACTTCACGCATGGCTTGGCGCGTGGCCGCGACAGGCGTCAGCCCGCGCTCGATGTGATGCTGCACCGCCTCCACCACGACAATGGCGTCGTCGACCACGATCCCGATGGCCAGCACCAGACCGAAGAGGGTCAGTGTGTTCACGCTGAACCCGAGCAGCGGGAACGCGATGAACACCCCCAGCAGCGAGACCGGGACCGTCAGCATGGGTATGATCGTGGCGCGAACGCTCTGCAGGAAGACGAACACCACCAGGAGCACCAGCACCAGCGCTTCGAACAGCGTGTGGACAATCTCGTTCATCGACGCCTTGATCGGCAGCGTCGAGTCCAGCGTGATCTCATAGTCCATGTCCGGCGGAAACTGCGCCTTCCGGTCCTCGAGCAGGCGCTTGATCGCATCGGCGGTCGCCAGCGCGTTGGCGCCGGGAGCCAGGTACACGCCGAGCGCGGCGCAGCTCTGCTGGTTCAGACGGGCGCGAAGGGCGTAGGTCTGCGCCCCGAGTTCCACCCGGCCGATGTCCTTGATCTTCACGTGCGAGCCGTCAGGGTTCGAGCGGACGATGATCTCCTCGAACTCGGACGCCTCGCGGAGCAGGCCGAGGGTGCGGACGTTGTACTGGAGTTCCTGGCCGGGCGGGGCGGGCTCGGCCCCGATGACCCCGGCGGGCGACTGCGCATTCTGCTCGCGGATGGCTGAACTGACGTCGTCGGGTGTCAGGCCCAGAATGGCCAATTTGTCCGGGCGCAGCCAGATGCGCATGGCGTAGTCCTGGGCGGTGAAGTTGTTCACGTCGCCCACGCCCGGCACGCGCTTGATGGCGTCGACGAGATTGATGTTGGCGTAGTTGCCGAGAAACACCGAGTCCCACATCCGCCCCGGAGAGAACAGCCCGATCACCAAGAGGACGTCCGGGCTCGAACGCTTGACGGTCACCCCCTCGCGCTTGACGGCGTCGGGGAGCTGCGGCGTGGCCAGCGACACCCGGTTCTGCGTGTTGACTTGCATGATGTCCACGCCCGTCCCCACATCGAACGTGACATTGAGCGTCATCGTGCCGTCATTGGCGCTGACCGACTGGAGATAGAGCATCTTGTCGACGCCGTTGACCTGCGATTCGATTGGCGTCGCCACGGAGTCCATCACCGCCTCGGCCGCCGCGCCGCGGTAAGTTGCGGTTGCCTGGATGAGCGTCGGGCTCACGGCCGGATATTCCGCGATCGGCAGACGCGTCAGGGAGATCAGGCCCACCAAGACGATGACGATGGAAATCACCATCGCCACAATCGGGCGGCGAATGAAAAAGTCGGCCATGCGCTACTCCTTGCCGGCCGGTTTCTGAGCGCCTGCCTGCCGTTCTGCGGCTGCCTGGGCCATCTCCTCGGCCGTCATGGGATGCACAGGCGCGCCTTGCCGCGCTTTCTGCGCGCCCTCGACGATGATGCGTTCGCCGGCTTGCAGGCCCTCGTCAATCACCCAGGCGCTGCCGGCGCGCACCCCGGCCTTCACCGGGCGCTGCGTGGCGGTGTTCGCGTTGTCCACCACCCAGACGAAATGCTCGCCCTGCAGCTCTTGCACGGCGCGTTGCGGGACCAGAATGCTCGGCCGATCGATCCTCAGAACCATGCGCACCCGGCCAAACATCCCGGGCCGCAGCGCGCCGCCGGGGTTGGGGAACACGGCGCGCGCCCGCAGTGTGCCGGTGGTGGTGTCGACCGCGCGGTCGGCGAAGACCCACCTGCCCGGCTCGGCGTGTTCGGAGCCGTCGGCCAGAATCAGAGTGAGGGGGACATCGATGAATCGGAGACCGAACCGGCGCTCGACCTCCAATCCGCGCAGGAAGTCCACCTCGCTGATGTTGCCATAAAACCAGATCGGATCCAGTTGGGAGATCGTGGCCAGCAGCGTCGGCTGCCCCTTGCCCACCAACTCGCCCACCGAAACCTCCTTCGCCCCAATCCGACCTGAGGCCGGCGCGCGCACATCGCAATAGGAGAGATCCAGTTCCGACGACTTGAGCCGCGCCTCGGCGGTTTGCACGTTCGCCCGGCCGACTTCCACCGAGGCAATCGCATTGTCGAGATCCTGCTGCGGGATTGCGCGTTTCTCGGCCAGCGGTCGGAGGCGGGCCACGTCCTTCTCATACTTGTTCAAGGCGGCCCAGGCCTCGGCCAGGCCGCCCTTGGCGGCCTCGAGCCGTTCGAAAAACGGCTTGGTGTCGAGCAGATAGAGCGGGTCTCCCTGGTTCACTGTCGCACCCTCGGTGAACAGAACCTTCTCGACAAAGGCCTCGACCCGCGCACGCACCTCGACGTTTTGGGGCGAATCCAGTTGTCCGATGTACTCGATCACCACCGGCACGTTGCTCGCGGTGACCTCGGCGATCAGGACCACCGGCGGCGGCAGCGAGGAGGGCGAGGGCGCCTTCGTGCACCCCGGCACAAACAGCGCCGTCGCGAGCAAACCTATCCAGGAAAAGCCCCGGCACCATCGCCCCGACGATCCGGGGCATGGCGACGCGGTGGCTCGATCTGTCAGGCACGGCGAACCTGGTTGCATAGGCGTTGCGCGGACTGTGTCACATCCTCGCAAAAAGTCGAACAGCGATTTTTAGGATGTTCATTTTCGGGCCGAGGCCGTACAAGACGCCCATGCTCAAAGCCGGAATCCTCGGTTTGCCCAACGTCGGCAAATCCACGCTGTTCAACGCCCTGACGCGTTCCCGCAAGGCCCCGGCGGAAAACTACCCGTTCTGCACGATCGAGCCCAACCTGGGCGTCGTGAACGTGCCGGAGCCGCGCCTCGAAGCCCTCGCCCGCATCGCCAAAGTGCCCACGACCATTCCGCCGGCGATCGAGTTTGTGGACATCGCCGGCCTGGTCAAGGGCGCTTCCCAGGGCGAAGGCCTGGGCAACAAATTCCTCAGCCACATCCGCGAAGTCGACGCCCTGGTCCACGTCGTGCGCTGCTTCGACGACCCCGAAATCGTGCATGTCACCGGCAGTGTCGATCCGGTCCGCGACATCGGGATCGTGACCACCGAACTGGTGCTGGCAGACCTCGAAGCCCTCAAGCGGCGGCGCGAGCGCATCCTCAAGGAGGTCCGGGGCCTCGATAAGCACGCGCTGGCGGAAACCCATGTCCTCGACAAGCTCGAACCGCACCTCAACGCCGGCCATCCCGCCCTGACGCTCAACCTGGCCAGGGAGGAATGGGACCTGGCCCGCCCCTGCTGCCTCCTCACCACACGCCCGACCATCTTCGCCGCCAATGTCAAGGAAGCCGATTTGCCGCGTCTCGACCAGAACCCCTACGTGGTCCAGGTGCGCGATTACGCCCGACGCCACCATGCCTGTGACACCGTGGTCGTCTGCGCGCAGTTGGAGAGCGAAGCGGCCGATCTGACGCCCGAGGAGGCGAGACTCTACCTCGAAGAATTGGGCGTCAAAGAATCCGGGCTCGATGCCCTGATCCGCAGCACCTATCAGTTGCTGGGACTCCGCACCTTCTTCACCTTCAATGAGAAGGAAGCGCGGGCCTGGACCATCCGCGGCGGCGAGACCGCGCTGCGCGCCGCCGGAACCGTCCACACCGATTTCGAGAAGGGCTTCATCAAAGCCGAGCGCGTGAGTTGCGCCGACCTTGTCCGGTGCGGGTCGGTGGCCCACGCGCGCGAAACGGGGCACTACTCGCACGAGGGTCGCGACTATGTGGTGCGGGACGGCGACGTGTTGCTCTTCAAATTCAGCGTGTGAACAAGCCGCGAACAATCCCGGAGGGCTCATGCAGTTGTGACCACCGCGAACCTGACAACTCCAAGAGGCGGACCGATGCGGGCTATACCAGCGTCAGAAGTTCCGCCGCGTGAGGGCACGCGGCCTACAGATTTGTAGGCCGGGTCCCCTGACCCGGCGCTGTATCGGTTTGTTTTGCTCTGTGTAGAACGCGGCTGCCGCCAATCCAACAAACTATGCAACGGAGACTCATGCAGACTGTCCTTCTCGCCGCCGCGACCATGAGCGGCGGCTCAGCGCATTCCGACGAAGGAATGTGGCTGTTCAACAACCCCCCGCGCCACATCCTGCGCGAACGCTACGGATTCGAGCCGTCGAATGCCTGGCTCGAACATCTCCAGAAAGCCTCCGTCCGGTTCAACAGCGGCGGGTCGGGCTCGTTCGTGTCCGAAGACGGCCTTGTGGCCTCGAATCACCACGTCGGCGCCGATGCCCTCCAGAAGTTCGGCGACAAGGACCACAATTACCTGCGCGACGGATTTCATGCCCGGACCCTGGCCGAGGAGAAGCAGTGCCACGACCTCGAACTCAACGTCCTGATGAGCATCGAGGATGTGACCGGGCGCGTGAATGCCGCCGTCACAGCAGACCTCAGCGCCGAGGAGGCGTTTCTCGCCCGCCGCAAGGTGATGGCCCAAATCGAGAAGGAATCACTCGACACCACGGGCCTGCGCAGCGACGTGGTGACGCTCTATCAGGGCGGCCTCTACCATCTCTATCGCTTCAAACGTTACACCGACGTCCGCCTCGTGTTCGCCCCCGAACAGCAGGTCGCCTTCTTCGGAGGCGATCCGGACAATTTCGAGTACCCGCGTTATAACCTGGATATCTGCTTCTTCCGCGTCTACGAGAACGGCAAGCCGGCCAAGGTTCCCCACGCCCTCCGCTGGAGCAAGGCCGGCGCTGCGGACGGCGAACTGGTGTTCGTGTCGGGCCATCCCGGGCGCACGGATCGGATGCTGACGGTGGCCGAACTCGAGTATCTGCGGGACGTGCAGTACCCGTACACCCTCCAGTTGCTGCATCGGCGCGAGGTCGTGCTCGAGGCATGGGGTCAGCGCAACGCCGAGAACGCCCGCAAGGTCCGAGACGACCTGTTCGGCGTCCAGAACAGCCGCAAGGCTCGCGAAGGCGGCCTGGCCGGCCTGCTCGATCCGGCATTCATTGCATCCAAACAGGCCGCCGAACAGAAGCTCCGGGCGGCTGTGTCGGCCGACGCCCGTTTCCAGGAGGCTCGCGACGCCTGGGACCGCATTGCGGCGGCGCAGGCGGTCATCGCCGAGCACGCGCGGATGTATCGCCTGCTTGAAGCCGGGCACGGATTCAACAGCGAGTGGTTTGGCGTCGCCCGCACGATCCTGCGGGCGGCCGAGGAACACCCCAAGCCGGACGGCGAGCGCCTGCGCGAGTTCCGCGACTCGAACCGCGAGTCGCTCGAACTTGATCTGTTCTCGACCCGCCCCGTCTACGACGATTACGAACAGGTCCGGCTCGCCGATTCCCTCACGTGGCTGGTCGAGCAATTGGGCTACTCGAATCCCCTGGTCCAACGCGTCCTCGATGGCAAGTCGCCCCGACAGCGCGCTCTCGACCTCGTCCGCGGCACAACGGTCAAGGACGTCGCCCGGCGCAAGGCACTCTACAACGGCGGCAAGAGCGTCGTGGACGCCGCGTCCGATCCGATGATCGACCTAGCGAGGTCGATCGACACCGAGGCGCGCGCATTGCGCAAGACGCTCGAGACCCAGGATGAAATCAAGCGTCAGGCCCACGCGCAAATCGCAAAAGCCCGGTTCGCCATCGACGGCGCCAGCACCTACCCCGACGCCACCTTCACGCTCAGATTGGCGTTCGGCCAGGTCAAAGGATACGAGGAGGCTGGACGGCACGTGCCATTCCAAACAACCTTCGCCGGCCTCTACCAGCGCTGGAAGGATCAGCAGGGACTTCCGCCCTTCGACCTGCCGCCCCGCTGGCTCAAGCGCAAAAGCGCCCTGAACCTCGATACCCCTCTCAATTTCGTCTGCACCGCGGATATCATCGGCGGCAATTCCGGCAGTCCCGTCGTCAACCGCGCCGGGGAATTCGTCGGGATCATCTTCGACGGCAATATCCAGTCCCTGGTCCTGGACTTCTACTTCACCGACGACGTCGCGCGCGCCGTGTCGGTCCATTCCTCAGCCATCCTCGAATCGCTTCGGCGCGTCTGCGGGGCCAAGGCATTGGCGGACGAGTTGGTCGCCGGCCGGCTCAAGTGAGAGGTTTCTAACCCGCATAGTAGTCCTCTTGCGAGACACGACTGTCCTGTGCACTGACTGGGTGCACACTATGCGGGTTAGGCCTGATACGCCAACCACAGGGCGCGATAGTAATGCATCACGCGCAACGGATCAGCGCTCTCGGGGATCTCCGCCAGGCAGTAACCGGCAAACCCCGCCGCGTTCAGCCGCGTCATTAGCCGCCGCCACGGATACTCTTCGAGGTAAAGGTCGCGCATGTGCACCGCCACAATCCGGTCCTTGACTGAATCGAAATTGGCGTCGAAACCCGCGCCATCGAGATCGCTCTGATTCGAGTTCCAGCACACGCCGACATTCGGGTGCCGGGCGGCCTCCATGATGCGGCGGATGTGCGGCAATTGGGACGTGCCCGACCCGTGCACTTCGAGCCGGATCATCTGGCCGTAGCCCGCGGCGAACGCGCCCAATTCGAGAAGGGCCTTCCCAATCTGTTCGAGCGTCTTCTCGACAGGCACCTCCTTGGGCAGGCCATTGGGACGCACCTTCACGCCGCCGGCCCCCACGTCGTACGCAAGGACGATGTACTCTTTGGTGGCCTCGATGTCTTTCCGCAGCTTGGCGGCGTCCGGCGTGTGGTAATCGAACGCGCTCCCCAAACCCATCAGCGCCACCGGCGAGTCCTCGAATCGCTTCTTCACCTCGGCGCGCTCGGCCTTGCTCAACGCCACCTCGACCTTGTGCGCGTGCGTGGTCCGCAACTCGACCCCCTCGAACTTCGCCGCCGCGCAGTTCTTGATGATGGTCGGCAGATCCCAGTCCTTGGCGAGATTGTACGTGACCAGTCCCAGCCGCATCTTCGACTTTGTGCCGGCAGAGGACGCTGTGGTCAGCGTGGGTTCCGCAGTTCGGGCGGCGGTCGCGCCGAGCCCGAGTCCGCCTAACGCCAGGCCGGCGGCTCGGACGAAAGCGCGGCGGTTCGAGTGCGCGAAAGAGGGCAAGCCACGGAGATGGGATGCGGAGTGCTCGTTCATGACGACCCCGAGGATGGGCCAACGTCTCCCCCGGTGTCAAAGGATTGCAACAGTTGCGTCGATTGCGAGCACCCCTGGACGAAATTGAACTCCCCAACTCTGTGTTCCCGGTGGTGCGCTCAAAATCCGGGCGTGACAGCGGCGGCATGGTCAAGCCAAGCTGTCCTGCATGAAGAACATGTTGTTGAGCGTGATCAGCGGTCTGGCCGTATGCGTCGCGACGGTCCTGGGTCAATCCGACACAGCGACGACGAAGAAAGAGGACGCCAAGGCGACCGCCCCCGCTGTCGCCGAAGTCGCGGTCATCGAGACCACCAAAGGCAGGATGGTCGTCGAGTTCTGGCCGGACGTTGCGCCAAAGACAGTCGAGAATTTCAAGAAGCTGGCCAGGGACAAATTCTACGATGGCACCTGTTTTCACCGGATCGTGAAGGATTTCATGATCCAGGGCGGCGATCCGCTGACCAAAGACCCGGCGGCCCAGGCCCGCTACGGCACCGGCGACCCGGGCTACAAGATCAAGGCCGAGTTCAACAATCGCAAGCATGTGCGCGGCGTGCTCTCGATGGCCCGCTCGGCCCATCCGGACTCGGCCGGCAGCCAGTTCTTCGTCTGTCTGGGCGAGGAGAGTTCTCCCAACATGCAATATCTCAACGGCAAGTACACCGCCTTCGGCAGGCTCATCAAAGGCGAGGACGTGTTGCTGAAGATCGGGGAGACCCCAACCACGATGAACGCCTACGGCACCGAACGAAGCGTCCCCACCGAGCGGATCGGGGTCGAGACCGTGCGCATCGTCCCAGCAGATTCCATCAAATGAACTCCACCCCGGATGAAGTGGCCGTGATCACGACCACCGAAGGCGACCTGGTCATCGCGTTATGGCCCGATGTAGCCCCGAACACCGTGGCCAATTTCAAGAAACTGGCGCAGGCCGGCTTCTACGACGGGACCTGCTTCCACCGCATCGTTAAAGACTTCATGGTGCAGGGCGGCGATCCCCTCACCAAGGATCCCGCGCGCGAGCGCTCCTGGGGCACGGGCGGCCCCGGCTACCAGATCAAGGCCGAGTTCAACCAACGCCCGCATGTGCGCGGCGTCATCTCGATGGCCCGCTCCCAGGATCTGGATTCGGCCGGCAGCCAGTTCTTCGTCTGCCTCGCCGACGCCCGGTTCCTCGACCGCCAGTATACGGCCTTCGGCGAGTTAATCCGCGGCGACGACGTCCTCGGGCGCATCGGCGACACGCCCGTCACGGCCGGCAGCGACGGCGAACGAAGCAAGCCGATCCAGCGCGTCGGCGTCGAGACCATCCGCATCGTGCCCCTCGATGAGGCGCGCTAGCCCGGACCAGGTTCAGCGCGCAGCCTGTGATCGACCCACTGGTGAGATTTCCGGGTTAGCAAGGCCTCGCTTGCCAGTGACGACCGCGAACGCCCAGTCCAAACGATCTGGCCATGTGCCTCGCCGGTTTGAGGCGGAGCCTCGCTAAGAACTATGCGGGCTGACTCAGTCCCACGAAACCCCTCCGAATTGCCGCCGCCGGTTGCTGTCGTGGGCGGCGGCATCACCGGTCTGACCGCCGCCTTTCGGCTGATGCAGGCGGGCGTGCCGATCACGCTCTACGAAGCCGATCAACGAGTCGGCGGCGTCATCCGTTCCGTGCGCGAGCACGGGTATCTGGCCGAGTTCGGCCCCAATTCGATTCTCGAAACCTCGCCCAAGATCAGCGGCTTGATCCGTGATCTCGGCCTCGAACCCCGCCGATGGTATTCGGACCCGGGAGCTGAGAATCGCTATCTGGTGCGCGGCGGCGAGCCGGTCTGCCTGCCTGCCTCGCCCATCAGGTTCTTCGGCACGAAACTGTTCTCGACTGGCGCGAAACTGCGCCTGCTGCGCGAGCCGTTTCTGCGCCGCGGTCCGGCGGACAAGGAGGAGAATGTCGCCGAGTTCGTCCTGCGCCGGCTGGGTCGGGAATGGCTCGACTACGCCATCAATCCGATGATCGCCGGAATCTATGCAGGCGATCCCCGCCGGCTCTCGGTCATCCATGCCTTTCCCCGTCTCCACGCCGTCGAGCAACGCTATGGCTCTCTCATTGTCGGACAGATTCTCGGGGCGCGCGAGCGCAAGCGACGCGGCGAAGTCTCGAAGCAGGAAGCGAAGAAAATCTCGTTCGACCAGGGCTTGCAGGTGTTGACCGATACGCTCGAAGCGAGGTTGCGCGCAGCCATCCGTCTCAACACGACGGCGACCGCCCTCAAACGCACGCCCCGCGGCTGGACGGTGTCGGTCCAAAGCGGCGGATCGACGGTCGCCTTCGAGCATCGGGCCGTCCTGCTTGCCGCTCCGGCGCACTGCCTGGCCCGAATCGCGCTCGATGCCGATGCCGGCCTGACGCTCGCGCCTTTGACTGAAGTCTACTACCCGCCCGTCGCAAGCGTGGTGCTCGGCTTCCGCCGCGCGGATGTCGACCACCCGCTGGACGGCTTTGGCATGTTGGTGCCCGAAGTCGAGAAGTTCCGCATCCTCGGCACGCTCTTCTCATCCTCGCTGTTCCCGAATCGCGCCCCGGACGGGCACGTGACTCTCACCACCTACGTCGGCGGTGTGCGGGCGCCGGATGTGGCCCTGCGCCCAATCGAGGAACTGTTCAATCTCACACTCACCGATCTCGCGACGATCCTCGGTGTCCGCGGCAGTCCCACGTTTCGACACGCCGTGCTCTATCGCCAGGCCATCCCCCAGTACGAGGTCGGTTACGGGCGCTTCAAGACCCTCATGGAAACGATCGAGGCGCGCGCGCCCGGCATCTTTCTGGCCGGGCATTATCGCAACGGCATCTCGCTGGGCGACTCGATCATCGCCGGCCATGACGTTGCGGATCGGATCGCGGCGTTCGCGCGGGGACAGTGAACCAGTCTCGCAGGGGCCAGAATCTGCCTGCCGGCCGGCAGACGAACCATCCGGGCTGAAGCTATGCAAGGCGCCGGCTCGGCGCCGGCCGTCCGTGGAATCCGGCGTATAACCGTCCGGCTCTCCTCGAGACGCGTCGCCAGAAACCGCTTTCGGCGGCCAGCACCTCTCGCCACGGTCTCTGCCGGTATTCCTTTAGGAACCGGAGCAGGTCGCGCGTGGTGAGGCCGCAGTCCAGGGCGGAGAAAAGCAACGCCGCCAGGTCCTTGAGCAGCCAGCGCATCGGGACGCGGCAACGCATCTGGACACGGTGCAGATCGATCAGCACCAGGTCGAGGGCGTCGGCGGGCGAGCCGCTCGGCTGCCATTGTTGCCAGTCGCGCTCGCGCACCAGGAAGTGGCAGAGGTAGAAGTCGCGGTGGTTGAGCCCGGCCCCGTGCATCAGGCGCGCGATGCGCGCGACTTTCGTCAGCAGCGCCCGCTTGAAGAGCACCTGCCTGCGCCCGCTCAACCCGCCCCAGGTCCGCGTGAGACTTTCGAGCGTGATCATGCCTTCGAGCGCCTCGGTGACGACAAACGATTCCACCGCCGCCGGCCACCGCCCACGTTCGCCCTTGGCCGCCACCCGGAGCGTTTCAATCCCCACCGCCCGCGCCCGGTCGATCGCCTCCCACTCGGAACGGGCGCTCACAATCGGCGCCCGGCCGCGGACCCAGTCCTTGAGCACCTCCGCCCAACCGCATCCGCGATGCGCCTTGATGAAAAAGCGGCGTCCGCCGATCTCGACCTCGACGGTGCGCCGATGTTTCACCTCGCGATGGACCTTGCCCGGACAGTTCAACAGCCATTCGAAGGCGTCGTGCGCGGGCCGGTGGCGTTCAAGATGTGGACTCAGTTCAATCACGGCTTGGCGATGCGCGCGTTCGCCGCCAGGTTGTCCTGAACGATCTGCTCGATCAGATCCGCGGCTCTGTCGTGGCAACTGTACAGATCCTCGCGCGCCGCATACTCGAGCCCGTTGGCGCTCCACCGCGCCTGTTCGCTCGAAACAAGCATCTCGGCCACCGCGCGGTTGCACTCGACTTGAGAAAAGGGCGAGCCCAGGATACGCCCGGCCCGCGCCCGCGTCACGTGCGGGGCATAGCCGCAGGTGTCCGTGGCCAGCACGGGCAGGCCCGACGCCATCGCCTCGAGCAGGATCATCCCGGCCGATTCGCTGTAGGCCGGATGCACCAGGAGATCGGACGCCATCAGCCAATCGAGCACATCCAGCCGTCCGCCCAGGAAACAAACACGATCGGCAACACCCAGGCGCCGCGCCTCGAGGGCGAAGGCGCCCGGACGATTCTGCCCGATCACCGCCAACCGGCTTCGCCGGCGGAGATGCGGGGGCAGGGCCGCCAGCGCCACAATCGCGCGATCGAGTCCCTTGACGCGAAAGCCCGAGCCCACCAGCAGCAGCAGACGCTCATCGAGCGGCCAGCCTTGCGCCTCTCGCACCCTGCGGCGCGCCTCCTGGCGCTGCGCTTCGTTCACGGACCGCCGGGCAATGCCGGGCGGCAGCAGATGAAAACGCTCGAACTCGGTGTCGTAGAATTCCCGATAAGCCGGGATTTCATGATCGGTCAACACCAGGATTCGGGTCCGGCGTCCGCGCTCGAAGACTTCGGATTCGAGCCGGGCGAAATGGCGGTACCGCGGGAGCCAGCGTGACCATGCGGGCTTGAGGCGACGCACCTTTGCCGCGTAACACGGGTCCGAGCCATAATACACATCCAGCCCGGGCAACTTGTTGAACCCGACAATGCCATCGAGCTGGCGCCGGGGCAGCGTCGATGCCAGTTGCCGCAGCCAGGCCCGGTTGCGTCCGACGTTGGTGAAGCCGCGTCGTCCGAACAGTTCGACTTCGATTCCCTCGCATCGATCGCCCTGCCAGGTGCGCGTGAAGATCGTTACCGCGTGCCCGCGCGCGGCGCAACGCGCGGCGATCTGGAGGCAATCCCGCTGCAGTCCTCCGTAAGGAAAGTAATCGAACAGGAGGAAACCCAGTTTCATGGCGATGGCCCGGCGGGGAACGGGAACGCGTCGAGAAGCCGCTTTTTCACGGCCTCGAGCCCCGGCCGTTGATAGGCCTGGGCCAGGGCCTCGAGCGCCACCCCACTCACATCGTTCTCGAGGGTCAGCACCGGCGGCTCGGCGAATCCAAACACGCTGTAGTAATCGAGATACTTGAAATCATGGCCCCGGATGCCCCCCGACAGCCGCATCCAGACATTCGGGATTCCATACGCGTCCGCAACCACGAGCCCATGCAGACTCGATGAAATGACGAACTCGCAACGGACCAGTTGGGCCAGGAACGTCCGCGGCTCGTCAAAGACGTTCAATATCCGCGTCTCCGGATGTCGTTCAACAAACCGCTTCACCCACGGATGATCGCGGTCCTTATAGTGCGGCACCAGGCCGATCGCGTGCTCTTTCCCACCGGGGGCGGGTCGTGAAAAGACCAGGTCGCACAGCAGGCCCGGATCGCCAAAGGCCGACGGAGGAGGCCCGTCGATCAGCGCTGCCGTCCGGTGCCCCCGCACGGCGTGATAGTGGTGTCGGCTCGAGGCCCGGGGCCGCTCCTCGATGAACCCGGTTCCCCAAACGCGCACCGGACGCGCCCACCAGCGTTCGGGCAGTCGGTGGAGAATGCTGCCGACGGCAATCAGGTCGCACCGGGCCGGACTGCTGTGCACCACGGGGCGTCCGGACAGCGCCTCGCAGAGTATGGGCGAAAGCCAATCCCCGAAATTGGGCTTGCTGCTCGACCAGTGGAGTCTGAGAGGACGCATGCGCACGACTCTAGCAGCCTATCGGACTTTTCCCCAACAATTTTGCCCGGCGTTTGAACAAGAGGGCGAGGTTCAGAGTCCAGCAGATAACTATGGGCCCACGCTTCGTGAACGTCGACCGTGACACCCCCCTGCTGCTGCCTGTGGACCTGCGCGACTGGGTGCCCGCTAACCACCTGGCGCACTTCATCCTGGACTTGGAGGTGGAGCAACTGCTGGCCAAAGCCGAGAGTGCGGACGCCACGCCGTTGGAGGAGGGGTTGAGGATTCCCGATGAGATCGTGCGGCGACAGGAGCGCAAAGCGGCGTTGGCGAAGG
>Ga0208939_1000106_pt1 | contig 71989 bp, 75 predicted proteins | sample AD_STIC12_MetaG_FD_184437 | JGI IMG/M metagenome (GOLD analysis project Ga0208939, IMG submission 184437) | Active sludge microbial communities of municipal wastewater-treating anaerobic digesters from USA - AD_STIC12_MetaG (SPAdes) (version 2) | ecosystem: Engineered > Bioreactor > Anaerobic >...
GACTTACAAAACAGCCTGCGCACGCTTTACGCCCAGTAATTCCGATTAACGCTCGCACCCTACGTATTACCGCGGCTGCTGGCACGTAGTTAGCCGGTGCTTCTTATCAAGGTACCGTCAACCTCATCCTATGTTAGAGGATAAGTTTTCTTCCCTTGCGAAAGAGCTTTACAACCCGAAGGCCTTCTTCACTCACGCGGAATGGCTGGATCAGGCTTGCGCCCATTGTCCAAAATTCCCCACTGCTGCCTCCCGTAGGAGTCTGGACCGTGTCTCAGTTCCAGTGTGGCTGGTCGTCCTCTCAGACCAGCTACTGATCGTCGCCTTGGTGAGCCTTTACCTCACCAACTAGCTAATCAGATATCGGCCGCTCCATTAACGCCAGGTCCGAAGATCCCCAGCTTTCCCCCTCAGGGCGTATGCGGTATTAGCCAACCTTTCGATTAGTTATCCCCCATTATTGGATACGTTCCGATATATTACTCACCCGTTCGCCACTCGCCACCAGGAGCAAGCTCCCGTGCTGCCGTTCGACTTGCATGTGTAAAGCATTCCGCCAGCGTTCAATCTGAGCCATGATCAAACTCTTCAGTTTAATATGACTATTACTTGTTTACCTCTTGCGAGGTGGTTTATTTCGCTTTGCTTTATCAACCTAAGAAATTTAGGTTGAGTACTCAAATTCATTTCAAGGTGTGTCTTGTCGAACGCCTTGTTTAACCAAAGCGTTCTATTTACATACTTGTCATAAATCTAAGTGTAAGCATTTGTATCTTGAGTCTTGCTTAAACCATACAACAAAACATTCTTAACCTTTTACAAGGCCAAGCATTCGTTGCGTCTAAGCAAGTGTCTTAACTACAAACACCCACACTTATCAGTCGTTCAGTTTGTTAAAGAGCAGTGCCAAATAATTACTATTAATTTTGGCGAAGCGCGCATTATACAGAGCTTTTCAGGCTGGTCAAGATTAAATTTGAAACATTTTTAATTTAATTCTCAAACCGTATTTGGCTTATCGCTTTTCACTTGTTATCGAAGCGAAGGCGCGCATTTTACAGGGCTTATACGTTTGGTCAAGCACAAATTTAAAAAATTACAAATTTATTACATATGCAGATCTAAAGCGGCAGCAAAAGCAATCTATTAATGACCCAAAAGGGCCATAGACTCCTGCATCGCAATCTATAAAATATAGATGCTAAAAAGTTATTTTGTTTGTATTGAAGGTTGCCAAATAAATGAAGCATATTTTTAACTTATTGTATATAAAGTCGTTACTGCTGTTAGCTAGCCTGACTATGTGCGCCAGCGTCATGGCGAACGATGCTGAAGCTCCGATAGGCGCCCAGCAAAATACTGAAAATTCAGCCTCATCATCAACTAAGCCGCCTATCGGCAATCAAGATGCCAAAGGATCGCTCAAAAATCCTAATTCAATGCTGGTTGCTATGGCATTCAAGTTCAAGAACTCCGATGGTACACCACGCGATTATGCGGAGGTAGCAGCCAATTACTGTCGTGCCGCCAGATCCGGCGATGCTGATGCGCAGTATGCGCTGGGCTGGATGTATGCCAATGGCCGAGGCGTTTCCCAAGACGAAAAAATTGCCGCGCAGTTATTTACCATGGCGGCAGAACAAGGACATGCCCTTGCACAAGAATCATTAACCAAGATTTCTGGCACCTCACCGCAGGCGCCTTTGCTTGCATGCCTTTTACCAGATCCGCCTGCACCTGTCGCGAGTTTGTCAAACGTCGAAACCGCGCAAAACGAACGAAAAGCCATTTCAGATAAAACGGCAGCATTGTTTTATTCACAAGCCCACATTCTAAAGCTGGTGAATAAGCTTGCACCACGCTACAACATTGACAGCAATCTGGCGATGGCTTTTATTGCCGTGGAATCAGGGTTTAATGTCCAGGCAACTTCACCGAAAAATGCACAAGGCCTGATGCAGCTTATTCCAGAAACCGCCAAACGTTTTGGTGTTAAAGATGCGTATAAAGCCGAGGACAACATTAAAGGCGGGCTGGCCTATCTGCGTTGGTTGCTGGCTTATTTTAAAGGCGACGTACAGCTGGTAGCGGCAGCCTATAACGCTGGCGAGGCTGCTGTTGAAAAACACAAAGGCGTTCCACCTTACGCAGAAACGCAACAGTATGTAAAGAAAATCGCCAAACTTTACAACAACTCAACCCATCCATATCAGGACAATTTGGTAAAGACTTCACCACTGCTTAATTCAGCTAACAAAAGAACGATGTAAGGAAGCGCCTTTATTTTAGTTACAATTACTTTCTTAAAGAATTGTAATCTTAGCAAACTTGCGCTTACCCACTTGCGCTACAAATGTCGCACCCTTATTAAGCTGTAAATTCCTATCACTCACTTTTTCACTATCCAGCTTGACGCCACCTTGCTCAATGGCGCGGTAGGCTTCTGAGGTGCTATCTACCAAGCCTGCCATTTTTAAAAGCTGCGCAATACCGATGCTCTGCGAGCCGATATCCACGGGCACTTCAGGCACATCATCCGGAATGCCGCCCTTGGCTCTGGTTTGAAAATCATTCAGCGCTTTTTCGGCGTCCTGTTGACTGTGGAAACGCGCGACAATCTCCTGCGCGAACCGCACTTTAATATTGCGCGGGTTTTCACCTGCTGCTACAGCAGCTTTCCATTGCGCGATAGCTTCTAGCGGTTCGAACGAAAGCAATTCGATATAACGCCACATCAATTCATCAGACACAGACATCAGCTTCGCGAAAATAATTTCTGGCGGCTCATTGATACCAATATAGTTGTTAAGCGATTTTGACATCTTGTGGACGCCATCCAAGCCTTCCAGCAACGGCATGGTAAGCACACACTGCTGCGCTTGGCCAGCTTGCTTTTGCAGTTCACGCCCCATCAGCAGGTTGAATTTCTGGTCGGTGCCGCCCAACTCAACATCGGCTTTCAGCACAACCGAATCGTGGCCCTGCAATAGTGGATACATGAATTCGTGAATCGCAATTGGCTGATTGGCTTTGAAACGTTTCGTAAAATCATCGCGCTCCAGCATGCGTGCCACTGTATGACTGGCCGCGAGTTTGAGCATGCCAGCTGCGCCTAGCTCGTTGAGCCAGGTCGAATTGAAAACAATTTCTGTTTTGTCTTTATCTAAAATCTTGAATACCTGGCTGGCATAAGATTTTGCGTTCTCCGCCACCTGATCTTTAGTAAGCGGCGGACGCGTGGTGCTTTTGCCAGTTGGGTCACCTATCATGCCCGTGAAATCGCCAATCAGAAATAAGACGTGATGCCCTAAATCCTGAAAGTGTCGCAATTTATTAATCAGCACCGTGTGCCCAAGATGCAGGTCCGGCGCAGTGGGGTCAAAACCTGCCTTGACGCGCAAAGGCGTACCTCTTTTCAATTTTTCGATGAGCTCTTGCTCAATTAACAGTTCTTCTGCACCGCGTTTAATAATCGCCAATGCCTGATTAATGTCTGTTTTCACAGTTTCTTCCAATAAAGTTTAGTCTTATGTTTTTTATAATTTGGTTGTTTTTTGTTGTTTTAACTTTTCTGTTACCATGCTTTTATATTCAAGCATTTGGGCGGTTTTAGTCATTTTTATGCTGCAACTGATACAGAAACGGGATAAAAAGCCTAGGTTTTCTATTTTAACGCAAAACCTCAGTCAGGTTGTGGCACAGGGATACCCTCTTTAAGAAAAACACTTAAATCATGCAATTATTCATTGGTATTATGTCTGGCACTAGCTTGGACGGCATTGATGTGGCTTTATGTTCGTTCGAGAACAATGCCTGTCAATTGCTTGACACGCATTTTGCGCCTTACCCCACCCAGATTAAAACTGGGCTACTTGCTTTACACAAACCCGGCAGCAATGAGCTGGAAGCCACGGCACTGATGAGCAACAGCCTGGCAGTCATGTATGCAGATGCGGTCAAGACTCTATTGGCTTCTAAAAAAATCAACACTTCTGCGATTACTGCGATCGGCTGCCATGGCCAAACCATCCGGCACCGGCCTGGCTTTAATGATGGCATAGGGTTTACGCTGCAAATCGGCAACGCCGCATTACTGACGGAACTCACCGGCATCACGGTGGTTTCGGATTTCAGAAGCCGCGACATCGCCGCTGGCGGCCAGGGCGCACCGCTCGTACCTGCTTTTCAAAAAGCCGTATTTGGCGATTCCCAGTTAAACCGCGCCCTGATCAACATCGGCGGCATTGCCAATATTACTTATCTTTCTAAAAAAGGTGATGTGCTGGGCTTCGACTCCGGCCCGGGCAACATGCTGCTGGACGCATGGGCGAAATTGCATTTGGGCAAGGCGTATGATGAAGACGGCGCATGGGCAGCCACAGGCGTGGTGCTTGACGTATTACTATATGACATGCTTGCTGAGCCTTATTTTGCAATGCCCCCGCCCAAGAGCACAGGACGTGATCTGTTTAACGATGACTGGCTGAAGCGGCATTTGCTTTATCCACATTTACGCCCGCAAGATGTCGCACGTACACTTGTAGCATTAACTGCGCAGAGCATTCATGATGCACTCGGAAAATGCGGCGATGTGGATGAAGTGTATTTATGTGGCGGCGGCGCACGCAACAGCTTGCTGAAAAACAGCCTGCAGTCATTATTGGGCGAAACAAAAGTATTGTTCACTGATGCGCTTGGCGTGGGTGTTGATTGGGTAGAAGCCGCAGCCTTTGCCTGGCTGGCCAAACAAACCCTGGAAAACAAACCCGGCAACTTGCCTGCGGTCACGGGTGCCAAAGGCCTGCGTGTATTAGGCGCCATTTACCCGCACTAAAACTCCCGCATTAAGCCACAAGCATCTTTCATACTTTATAATATTCACATTATCAAAATTAAGAAGTTCGTTATGAAACCAACCAAAGCCACCATCACCTTTGATAACACCCTCAAACCCATTGAATTGCCTGTGCTTTCCGGTACGGCGGGTAATGATGTGATCGATATCCGCGCGCTGGGCAAACATGGCGTATTTACTTACGACCCGGGCTTTATGTCCACCGCCTCGTGCGGTTCGCAGATTACATTTATTGATGGTGAAAAAGGTCTGCTTTACCATCGCGGTTACCCCATCGAGCAACTCGCAGAACATTGCGACTTTCTGGAAGTTTCCTATTTGCTGATGCATGGCGAGTTACCAAACGCCACTGAAAAAAACGAGTTCACCAAAACCATCAGCGGCCACACCATGCTGCACGATCAGCTCAACAATATATTCCGCGGCTTCAGGCGCGATGCGCACCCCATGGCCGTCATGATAGGCGTTGTAGGCTCGATGTCCGCATTCTATTTCGATGCGATGGACGTGTACAACCCGCAACATCGTGCGATTTCTGCACATCGTTTGCTCGCAAAAATACCCACCATCGCGGCCTGGAGCTATAAATACAATTCTGGCCAGCCGTTCATGTACCCCAAAAACAGCCTGAATTATGCTGAAAACTTCATGCACATGATGTTTGCCACGCCGTGTGAGGAATACACGCCCAACCCGGTGCTGGCCAAGGCATTCGAGAAAATCCTCATTCTGCATGCAGACCATGAGCAGAATGCCTCAACAAGTACCGTACGCTTAGTCGGCTCGAGCGGCGCCAATCCGTTTGCCAGCATCGCGGCAGGCATCGCTTCGCTGTGGGGGCCTGCGCATGGCGGTGCGAATGAAGCTACGCTCCAGATGCTGGAAGAAATTGGCGATGTATCGCGCATTGACGAATTTATCAAGCGCGCCAAAGATAAAACCGATACTTTCCGCCTGATGGGCTTTGGCCATCGCGTTTACCGCAACATGGACCCGCGTGCCGCCATTATGCGTAAAACCTGTCATGAGGTGCTGAACGAGCTTGGCCTGCAGGACGACCCGATGTTTAAACTGGCGATGGAGCTGGAAAAAATCGCGTTGGAAGACGAATATTTTGTCAGCCGCAAACTGTACCCGAATGTCGATTTTTACAGCGGCATAGTCATGCGCGCCATGGGCATTCCAAACTCGATGTTCACCGCCATCTTCGCCCTTGCCCGCACCGCAGGCTGGATAGCGCAATGGAGCGAGATGAATGCCGACCCGGAACACAAAATTGGCCGCCCAAGACAGCTTTATACGGGGGAAGCAAGACGCGAGTTTATGCCGATTGAGAGAAGAACTTGAAATACATTTGACGCAATAGCGCACCGAGGAAAATATGAGTCAAGAATCAGATCAACAGATTTTGTCAGTCCTGAAGGAGATTCGAGATGGGCAACGAGAAATCGTTACTCACCTAGAATCGCAACGAGCGCTAGCAACGGAGCAGCTAAGAAAGTCGCAAGAGCGAGTTGAAGAGTCGGTCGGTCTGCAAAAGGAAGCATTGCGCCGCCAGCAGAGCATCATGCGTATGGTAGTGCCAAGTATTCTAGTCTGCATTGCAGCCATTGCTTACTTGATTATTAGATACCTCTAATGACAGATCGACTCACATCCTGTGCAATACGCTTCACTATCGACGCCCTACAACACCTAAGACAACACCTCTACAAACCGCATGGATATTGCCTTACAGGCATCGTTAAATCATCCTGCAAACCCCAGTTGTTTTAAAGCTTTATACATATCACTTCCCACCACGCCGTAACCGCGTGCGTTGGGGTGTATCTGGTCCGCCTTTAAATCTCGTTCCGAAAGCACTTCTGAAAACACATCCTCAATCAACGGGGTGGCAGTTTCTTGGGCGATAGTTTCATACAACGGATGATCGGACAAATTACCCACAGCGGCTTTTAATGCGCTAATCTCTGGGATTGCCACCAGAATGGTCTTAACGCCTTGCGCCTTGGCGAGCGTTAAGATGTTTTTAAGATTGGTCATAATCTCGCTGTGCGGTGTCTGGTGCAGTAAATCGTTGCCGCCAAGCTCAACAATCAACAGCTTGGGTTGATGTTCTTCCAGCAGCTCCGGCAGACGCTCCAGCCCACCCGCCGTGGTATCACCCGGGATGCCAGCATTAATAATGTTCCAGCCTGTGGTTTTAGCCAATAAAGTCGGGTAATCTTCGCCCTGGTTTGCGCCTGTCCCGTAGCTTAAACTATCGCCCAAAACAACCACTGCTGAGCCTTTTGGAATGGGTGGGTATTTTTCACCTTGGCTGCAACTTGCCAGTATTAGGATTATTAGCAAATAAACAAATCTTTTCATTATCTGAACCTTATTAAAACCCAAACAAAAAGCCAAGCAGATGCTTGGCTTTTTTAATTTATTCAGCAAGTTAAGCTGAGAATCCTAAACAGAGAAAGAGCTGCCGCAGCCGCAAGTAGACTGCGCATTCGGGTTGCGGATCACAAATTGTGAGCCCTGTAGGCTATCCGTGTAATCAATCTCTGCGCCCATCAAGTATTGCAGGCTCATTGGGTCGATTAACAGGGTCACGGTATCTTTCATAACTTGCGTGTCGTCTTCGTTCACTTCTTCTTCAAAGGTAAAACCATACTGAAAGCCGGAACAGCCACCGCCGCTGACAAACACGCGCAACTTAAGGTCGGGCGTGCCTTCCTCTTCAATCAGTTCTTTCACTTTTTTGGCCGCATTGTCGGTAAACACCAACGGACTTGGCATTTCTACTTCTGCTGTATCTGCTACTGTATTCATTTCTTGCTCCTTTAAACCTTAATCGAAAGACCATTCATTTAGTCAATTGTTCAATCTAAAAATTTATTCTGTATCTTCAAGCACATTATCGCCAATGTAGACAAGTTTTCCTTCTATCACCGCGCCGGTGTGCATTTCGAGCGATTTGTAATGTAAATCACCCGTGATGCGGGCCTTGGTTTGCAGTTCAATAAAATGGCTGGACTTCACAGTGCCTATGACTTTGCCATTGAGCACGATTTTTGCCGCTGTCACCGCGCCTTCAATACTGCCATGTTCACTAATAATCAGCGTGCTTGGTGTGCCGTTCTGTTCGGTTACATCGCCGCGAATGGCGCCATCGACACGCAAACCGCCACTAAAATGCAAATCACCTTCAATACGGGTATCGGCACCCACGAGTGTATCAATGCGACTATCAATTTTGTTTGCTTTTTTAAAAAACATCTATTTTCCCAACTTGGCTTTAGCTAAATAATGTGCCAAAAAAATATTATTTTGACCTTTTGCCGCCCACCATATTTTTATAGAAGAATAAATCTTCCTTAATCTTAAGGTTCTCATCTTGAACGCTTGCAAGCTCTTTGGCAAGATTATTATTGGTTGCCAGTTCCACTTGCAGCTCACGCTGCGCGCCCACCAATTTGGTCTCCAGCTCTTTATTTTCAAGGGTAACTTGCTTTAATTTTTCGCCAAGGTTCTCAGTATCGCGCAACATCCAATATGCCGATGCGAAACCTAATGCCGCACACAAAGCTGCCAGCAAAGCGCGGAAATACCAAGGCCGTTGCGAACGCACCGCGACCTGCTTGGCTGTAAGCCCAAAGTGACGGCGGATTCTGCTGCGTACTGGTCTCATATCAACAAGCTCGGTTTACGGAAGTAACGGAACAACTTCCAGACCTGCGGCTTCATCAAAGCCGAACATAATATTCATGTTTTGCACCGCCTGTCCCGCCGCCCCTTTGACTAAATTATCCTGTACCACCAGCAATGTCAAATAGCCGGTATCCGCTTGTTTGTGCAAGGCAATCCGCAGATTATTGGCACCGCGTACAGAGCGCGTTTCCGGCAGGCTGCCCGCCGGTAAGACATCAACAAAGCGTTCTTGTTCATACCTTTTTTCGTACAGCGCCTGCAAATCTGTACTATTACCTTTGGGGGTAAGCTTCACATAAATGGTCGAGAGCATGCCACGTATCATGGGAATAAGGTGCGGCACAAAAATCAGATCGAGCTTATCGTCTGCCAGCTGTGTGAGCTGTGCGTGAATTTCCGGATGATGCCTGTGACCCGCTACGCCATAGGCTTTGAGATTGTCGCTCGCTTCGGCAAATAAAGTACCAATTTCAGCTTTTCTGCCTGCGCCCGATACGCCTGATTTCGAGTCCGAGACAATGGGTGCGGAAAAATCAATAAGGCCTTGCTCCAGCAACGGCGCCAAGCCAAGAATCACCGTGGTGGGGTAACAGCCTGGGTTGCCAATCACCTGTGCATTTTTTATTTGCTGCCGATACAGCTCTGGGATGCCGTACACCGCATTTTTGAGAATGTCAGGGCAGCTATGCGGCAGTTTGTACCATTTTTCAAACACTGCAATATCCTGCAGCCTGAAATCTGCCGCGAGATCGATGACTTTAACGCCTGCTGCCAACAGCGCCTTTGCCTGGCTCATGGCCACGCCATGCGGCGTTGCAAAAAATACCACGTCGCAAGTCCCTAAATTAGCGCTTGCAGGGTCGGTAAATACCAAATCGACATAACCGCGCAGGCTAGGAAACATGTCAGCTACCGGCATCCCGGCTTCACCACGAGAAGTAATGGCGGCAAGCTCTACCTGCGGATGCACCGCCAACAGACGCAGCAACTCGACACCTGTGTAGCCGGTGCCGCCAACAATACCTACTTTTATTTTCTTATTTGCCATAAGTCTTATCATAACAAAGTTAATGCATTAAATAAAAAAGGCCGCAATCGCGACCTTTTTTAATACTAGACGCTTTAAATTAGCGTTTAGAGAATTGTTTACGGCGACGTGCTTTGCGTAAGCCCACTTTTTTACGCTCAACTTCACGCGCATCACGCGTTACGAAACCTGCATGTGACAATGCGCTTTTCAACGCTGCATCGTAATCGATCAAAGCACGTGTAATGCCGTGACGCACTGCGCCAGCCTGGCCAGATTCGCCGCCACCCACCACGTTTACCATGATGTCGAAGCTGGCTGTGTTGTTGGTAAGCTCCAACGGTTGACGCAAAATCATACGTGAGGTCACACGTGAGAAGTATTCGTCGGCAGGCTTGTCATTCACAATGATATTGCCTTTGCCAGATTTTAAAAACACGCGCGCTACTGAACTTTTGCGGCGGCCTGTACCATAATTGTATTTGCCAATCATTTGTATATAACCTTAAATAGTCAATGCTTTTGGTTGTTGTGCAGCATGTTCATGCTTGTCGCCAGCATAAACTTTCATTTTTTTAATCATTGCGTAACCCAGCGGGCCTTTTGGCAACATGCCTTTTACTGCTTTCTCTAACGCGCGGCCTGGGAAGCGATCCTGCATTTTAGAGAATGTCGTCGTGCTGATACCACCTGGATAGCCAGAGTGACGATGATATTCTTTATCGGTCGCTTTTGCGCCAGTCACTTTAATTTTGTCGGCATTAATTACTACAATATAATCTCCGGCATCCACGTGAGGCGTGTAAATGGTTTTATGTTTACCACGTAAACGGTGCGCTACTGCACTTGCCAAGCGACCCAACACCAAATCAGTTGCGTCAATCACGAACCAGTCGCGTTGCACTTCGTGCGATTTAGCAGAAAAAGTTTTTCCAGAGAAAATATTCATAGTCTAACTACCAATACATTGCTTATAAAATCAAGAGGGCGGATTATATGCCCTCGAATGAAGGCTTGTCAATTGCCAAGCAGAGATTATTTGTTGATTTTTAATGTATTTACTTTATAACACTGTTTTCTTTGAATCTGCTTAAGATTTCAGTGCACGTGCCGATAGATTATTTAGTTGGCACACCGATTGCTTATTACCAATGCAAGACCAAGGCGAAGAATAAAACATCGAAAGCCGTACTTAAAATAAACAGGTGAGCAATATGCGAAGCAATTATACACTTAAACAGGCGGTGATTACCGCTTTGACCATACTGGCAGTTGGCACTCAAAACCAAGCGCTGGCGCTAGGTTTGGGCAATATCGAGGTTAAATCACACCTTGGGCAGCCTCTGCGCGCGAGCATCAAAATACAAGGCGCCGGTGAGCTGAAGAATGAGGCTTGTTTTAGGGGAATCAACGATTACAGCGCAGAAAACCAGCTTGCCAACGTAGATTTCAAGTTATCTAAAGCTGTCGATGATGTCGCGATTTTGACAGTCACCACCAGCCAGGTCATCAATGAACCGATTGTTAATTTATCTGTAATCGCGGAATGTGACGCCAGCATGCGTCGTGATTATGTGCTGCTGCTGGATCCGCTGTTGACTGCCGAAGTTGAAAATCCGTCTGCTGAAGCTGCTGTGATCACTGAGGACAAAGCCGGCTCAAAAGCCAATAGCACAGCCGGAACTGCCGCACAGAAACAAACTGTAAACGCGCCCGTAAGCTCTTCAAAAAAAACTACCGGGAAAAGGCAGAAAAATAGCAAAAGCCCTAATAAAAACATTGTACTGACCGCCGGCTATCAAGTTGAAAAACCCACAGAAACAATCGCAGCCAGCGCAGAAAATTATACTTCAAAAGAAAATAAACCGCGCTTGAGCATTTCTGGCGGCGATGCTTCAAATATTAACTTGAACAGCGCCCAGCTGCGCCTGGACAGAGAATTGCATTTCACGCCGGACACAGCGCCGCAAGCGCTTGCGGCCGAGGTTGAAATCCAAGACGAAATCACTGTGATGAGCAATCGTCTGGCACATCTTAAACAGCAAGTCGACACGTTAGCACAGGCCAATCTTAAGCTTAAAAGCGAAAATCAGCTTATAACACAGCAATTAAATGAAGCTAACGCGTTGAATAATAAGTTGGATTTTATCGGATATATATTAGGTGGCGGGCTGCTGATGGCCGGCGTTAACATCGCGGATAAGTGGCGCAGGCGCCGTCAAATTCAGCAGCTTGAAAATGCCCAACTCGCATGGGTAAACAACAGTAAAGCAACCACTAATTTTGGCAGTTTGGAAGAATTTGATACAAACGATGATTTTTTTGAACTCGAAACCCGTCAAGAACTAAAGAACACCGCTGAAAAATCAGCGGAAATTGCGGATGCTTCTGAAGATACAAAAGAACCCGCAGTGTCGTTTACGGTTGAGGAATTTAACTCCGAAAACAATGTGCTGGACCATGCCGATGTATTTTTGTCTCACGGCCGCACCAGCCTGGCAATTCAGCTGTTGCAAAATCATTTGCTGGATTTTCCGAAACAGTCGGTCACCATCTGGATGTACCTGCTCGACTTGCTTGCCAAAGAGAATCTGCAGGCGCTGTACGAACAAACCGCGCTTGAATGCAAGGAACACTTTAATATCAAGATTGCCGATTTTTCCAGAAACGAGGATGAATCAAACAGCAGTCTGGAATCATACACACGTATCATGGCGGGACTGCAACAGTTTTGGGGCAAGCCTGCCGCACTGACCTACCTGGATGATCTGATTTACAACAGCCGCCTGGAAGTGCGCGTGGGCTTTCATAAAAACGTGATTGAAGAACTCCTCTTATTAAGAAGCGTGGCACAGGAAGAGTTAAAAACTGCTGAAGTGATTCAAATAGATGAGAAGAAACTGGCAATGAAAGCACTTAAGGAAGCGCGCCTTGCAGCCAAAAGAGAAGAGAAACTCAAACAAATGGACGAGTTGCCAGAGCTTAATGCGCTGGACAATTCGGTGCCGGAAGACACCTCAACACCTTTGGAAAGATTTGAATTTAATCTGGTTGAGTACAAATAAAAGGATTCAGCGGATAATGTAATATTCTATCGCTAGGCCGATAAATATCACCAAGCCAATCCAGTTGTTGTGTAAAAATGCTTTAAAACAATTGGTTTTGTTACGGTTTCTTATCAAAATGTATTGCCTGCAGGCCAATACCAGAGCGGCTCCCAGGCCGATGAAATAAAACTTTCCATAGCCCATAAACTTGCCCACATAGACTAGCAAGCCCAGCATGACGGCATAACAAGCCATCACCGCAATCACGTCGTATTTGCCAAAAAATATGGCGGAAGAGTTAATGCCGATCTTTAAATCATCGTCCCGATCCACCATCGCATATTCCGTGTCATAAGCTATCGCCCAGAAAACATTAGCGACCAGTAACACCCATGCTAATGGTGGAATATAATCATTCACAGCGGCAAATGCCATGGGAATACCAAAGCCGAATGCCACGCCCAAATAAGCCTGCGGGATCGCCAGAAAGCGTTTGGTAAACGGGTATGTGGCAGCCAGAAACAAGGCCACGAACGACAACATAATCGTGGTTTTATTAAACAGCAGCACTAATCCGAACGCCACCAGACATAAGCCAGAAGCCAATAAATACGCCTCTTTTGCGCTGACTTCATTTGTTGCTAATGGCCGATTTTTGGTGCGCTCCACCAGACCATCATATTTGCGATCAGCAATGTCGTTCATCACGCAGCCCGCGCTGCGCATCAGTACCGCGCCTGTGACAAAAATCAGCAAGACAATCCAATCCGGAATGCCGCGCGAAGCCAACCACAATGCCCATAGCGTAGGCCACAACAACAACAAAATGCCGATGGGTTTATCCAGCCGCATTAAACGCTCGTAAGCGTCTAGTTTTTTACTTATGTTTTCAAAATTCATTTTAATAATTGTTCTAAAAAAACTTCAGTAACGAGAATTCTAGCGCAATTTAAACTGAAAATTGAGCGACGCGCCCACAACACTTTTGGTGCTACAGACATGTGCTCTGCAACCCGCATGGATATTGGATGGTGGCGTGACAGTTTTTTATATTCCAACGGCGTACGCTTTACTCTTGGGTTAGCAAACAAAGTTGCACCGAGCGGTTTATTACCTAACCGGCCAAGTCCATTCCATGCGCCTCTTAAGGACGCTCTTGGCAACACGCTATGCGCAAACACCACTGGCTGGCCGTTGCCAAACAATAATACTTCACGTATCAGTGCATGCTGACAGGCTTTCAGGCCAAGTACGGTGGTTTCATCTGCCAATGCCTTAGCATTCTTTTGCAGCATTGGCTGCACAGCAAATTCGCGGTAGCGTGCTTTTAAGCACGCGGTCAGCGAACTGTTATCAATCAGCCATGGCCGAAAATTGCCGCTCCATAACGGCCTGCCAAGCCATCCTGACTTTTTGTTATGCTGATGCATATGAATTTTCATTGATTAAACTTTCACCAATTCCCCTGCGTGGCTCAACCACCGTTCCAGATGCTGCTCAACCGCTACTGGATATTCTTTTATGAGCTTATCCGCCATGTTTTTCGCCGCCTCCAGCAAATCGGCATCGCGTTCCAAATCCGCGATTTTGAGCATGGGAACGCCGCTTTGGCGCGTACCCAAAAACTCGCCCGGGCCGCGCAAATGCAAGTCCGCCTGCGCAATCGCAAAACCGTCGTTGCTCTCATAGATCACCTTCAATCGTGCACGCGCGGTTTCACTAAGTTTGTTCTGATACAACAGGATACAAGTGCTTTTGGCCACGCCACGCCCTACGCGACCGCGCAGCTGATGCAGCTGACTCAAGCCGGAGCGTTCTGCATGCTCGATCACCATCAAACTGGCATTGGGCACATCCACGCCGACTTCTATCACCGTAGTGGCAACTAATAATTGTATGCTGCCTGCGCTGAATTGCGCCATGACTGCCTGTTTTTCGACCGGCTTCATTCGGCCATGCACCAGGCCGATATTGAGTTCGGGAAAGGTAGTTTGCATGTATACGAACGTATCATTGGCAGTTTGTAACTGCAAGGCTTCAGATTCTTCAATGAGCGGGCACACCCAATAGGCCTGGCTGCCTGCCATGCAGGCCTCGCGCACGCGCTGCAGAACCTCATCGCGCCGCTGATCTGATACCAATTTTGTCACAATCGGCGTACGGCCTGGCGGCAGCTCGTCTATCACCGAAACATCCAGATCAGCAAAATAACTCATGGAAAGCGTACGTGGTATCGGCGTGGCGGACATCATGAGCTGATGCGGTTCTGGCTCACCTTTTTTACGTAAGGCCAAACGCTGCTGCACCCCAAAGCGGTGCTGTTCATCAATGATCGCTAAGCCTAATTTATTAAATTGCACGGCGTCCTGAAACAACGCATGCGTACCCACGGCAAGCTGGGCGCGGCCTGTGGAGATGTCAGCAAGTGCTTGCTCACGTTCTTTTTTACTTTGGCTTCCTGTGAGCCACGCGATATTCAGTCTAAGCGGCATAAGCCATGTTTCAAATTTCTTGTAATGCTGCTCCGCCAGAATTTCAGTCGGCGCCATCAGCGCAACTTGCCAGCCGTGCTCAATCGCCTGCAACGCAGCCATGCAAGCGACAACGGTTTTACCGCTACCCACATCGCCCTGCAACAGACGCTGCATGGGGTGCGGCTGCGTTAAATCATGGCTGATTTCCGCCACTACTTTTTGCTGAGACTGGGTTAAAGCGAACGCCAGATTTTTTAATAACTGCGGCACCAAAATTTGCGAGGCCGAGATAGACGGCGCGTCTAAACTACGCCGTTTTGCGTAATGTTTGCGCATGGAAAGCTGTTGCGCTAATAGCTCGTCAAACGCCAGCCTGCGCCATTCCGAAGTACTGCGATTTTCTAGTGCGCCTAAATTGGCCTCGGGCGGCGGATTGTGCAGTGAGTGAATACTTGCTGCAAAGCTGGGAAGATTTAACTGTCTGTACACGCCGGCCGGCAAGGTTTCACCCAGCGCATCCAGATTGAGTGCAATCCGAATCGCCTTACGGATATTCGGCTGCGTAAGCCCTGCTGTAGTGGGGTAAACCGGGGTGAGCGTTTCAGCAACCTGTGTTTTTTCGCCCACATGTTTGCATTGCGGATGCACCATCTCGTAACCAAAAAAGCCGTGACGCACTTCGCCATATACGCATAATTTGTTACCCACTTTTAGCGCAGCAATTTGGCTGGGGTAAAAATGCAAAAAGCGTAACGTCAGCTGTCCACTGGCATCTTCCAACCTTGCAACCAAGGCTTTGCGCGGCTTATAAGTGACTTCGGCATGCACAATTTCACCCTCAACCTGCGCCGAATCACCCAACCGCAAATCACGTATTTGCGTAATGCGCGTTTCATCAATATAACGCAGCGGTAAATGCAGTAACAAGCCCTGAATAGTCGAGATGCCGAGTTTGCCAAGACTCGCAATTAACGGTTTGCTAAAAACCTTAAAATCGGCAAGATTACTCAGATGCAGCCTTTAGGATATGGGATTAAGTGAAACAACGTGCAAAGCGCATTTCAACACAGCCCGTTATTGTATTTTTTCTTCATTGTGAACTCCCTTGACGCGGTTAATCCTCACCACATCCGGTATTTTGCGCAAATTGCGCATTAATTCGGCCAAATGGATGCGGTTACGCACCTGCACGGTAAAATTCACATTTGAATATTTGCTGCCATCCGGCTCTTCCACGCTCACATTATCAATATTCGAGCCGACATCCGAGATGCCTGCAGCAATTTTGGCCAGCATGCCGCGCTCGTTGGCCACTACCATGCGCACGTTGACTTTAAACAGTTTTTTATTGTCGGCATCCCATTCCACATCCAGCCACCTGTCAGGATCCAGCTTGAATTTGCGGATGTTGGGGCAATCATGCGTGTGGATAATGAGGCCTTTATCTTTGTTGATAAAGCCTAAAATCGGGTCACCCGGAATGGGTCGGCAACATTGCGCAAACTGTACTGCCATGCCTTCCGAGCCGGTAATGGTGATGCTGTCAAATTTCTTATGCGTTTTTGGTGTTGAATTTTCAAACCCGTGCAATTCCGGATTGCCCGCCGTTAATTGATGTGCCACCATCAGGCTCACGCGCTTGCCGAGCCCAATATCGGTCAGAATCTCCGATTTATGTTTAGCGCCATAATCGCGCATCACTTTGTGCCATTGCTTTTCTGGCACCGCGCTCGGATCCACATGCAAAGCCCTTAACGCCATATTCAGCATGCGCTCGCCCAAATGGGCGGATTCTGTGGCCTGCAGCGTTTTTAAATAATGCCGGATGTGCGAGCGCGCCTTGCCAGTCACCACATAGTTGAGCCAGGCGGGGTTGGGTTTTGCCAGCGCAGCGGTAATAATCTCTACATTGTCTCCATTGCGCATCTCGGTACGCAGCGGCGCGAGTTCGTTATTGATTTTAACCGCCACGCAGCTATTGCCCACATCGGTGTGTACCGCATAGGCAAAATCCACCGCGGTAGAGCCTCTGGGAAGCGCCAAAATATTGCCTTTTGGCGTAAATACATATACTTCGTCCGGAAACAGATCGACTTTGAAATTCTCTAAAAACTCGTATGAGTCATCGCTTTCGGTTTGAATCTCCAGCAAACGCTGCAGCCATTGATGGGTTTGCTGTTGTAAAGTCGTGAGGTTGGCATCGGTGGTTTTATACTTCCAGTGTGCGGCCACGCCGGCATTAGCGATTTTATGCATTTCTTCAGAACGGATCTGCACTTCGATCGGTGTGCCAAATGGACCAAATAAAGTGGTGTGCAACGACTGATAGCCATTGGCTTTGGGAATCGCAATATAATCCTTGAATTTGCCGGGTATTGGTTTATATAGCGCATGCAGGCAGCCCAGCGCCAGATAACAGCTGGCGGCATCTTTTACCACCACCCTGAACCCGTATATATCATGCACTTGCGCCAGTGCCGTGGCCTTGTTCATCATTTTACGGTACACGCTGTACAGATGCTTCTCGCGACCTTTGACATCCGCTTCGATATGCGCATCCGTCAGACGCTGCTTGATCTCTTCCAGTATCTTGCCGATCACCTCTTTGCGATTGCCGCGTGCCACCTTTATCGCCTTGGAGATCACACGATAGCGCATGGGGTACAGATATTTAAAGCTTAAATCTTCAAGTTCCTGGTAAACGGGATTGAGGCCCAGTCTATTGGCAATAGGTGCATAAATCTCCAGCGTTTCACGCGCGATGCGTTTCTGCTTTTCTGATTTCATCGCGTCCAGCGTCTGCATGTTATGCAGCCTGTCAGCCAATTTCACCAGAATCACGCGCACATCCTGGCTCATGGCCAACAGCATTTTGCGGAAGTTTTCGGCCTGTGCCACGGTAGCGCTTTGAAACTCGATTTTATCCAGCTTGGTCAGGCCGTCTACCAGTTCACCCACTTGCTTGCCGAATTTTTCGGTGATGGCGGCGACAGCGACCCCAGTATCTTCCACCACGTCATGCAGCAAGGCGGCGAGCAAGGTCGGCAAATCCAGATGCAGCTTGGCTAAAATACAGGCTACTGCAACTGGGTGTGAAATATAAGGCTCGCCGGTTTTACGCGTTTGGCCTTCGTGCGCAGCAGCAGCATAGCGGTAGGCCGCCCACACTTGCTCGATGTCGGCCTGGCTAAAATATTCTTTGAGTAAGAGTGTGAGCTGCGAGGTTTCGGAATCTGCCGGCAGCAAAGGCGGCTCGGCAGACTGGAAGGGTTCCGCTGATGGTTTAAGAGCGGTTTTTGCCATGATTTTAAATGCTGAAACTTACATGCTCAAAGCTTGCTGGAAGCTTAAGAATGCGTACGTTGGTTTAAAATCTCCAAACCCACTTTACCTGCGGCGATTTCACGTAATGCAAGTACAGTCGGCTTGTCTTTTTGCCCTACACCATGCACAAACGGATCTGAGCCATTCGCCAGCTGGCGCGCGCGATACGCCGCAACCAGCGTCAACTGAAAGCGGTTAGGAATTTTTTCTAAACAATCATCTACGGTAATACGGGCCATAATAATTTCCTTTAAGTTAACTTTTGAATGAGGGCAGCGTAGCGCTGCAACTGTGATTGGGATTCAAGCCTGCTTGCACGAGTGATCGCCATTAGGTCTTGCAAGGCTACCTCGAAGTTATCGTTGATTGTAACATAGTCAAACTCCACTACATGACGCATTTCTTCACGCGCTGCTGCTACGCGCTTGGCGATGACTTCCGCGCTATCCTGGCCGCGATTATTCAGCCTTTCCGCCAGCGTTTCTACCGATGGCGGCAGAATAAAAATGCTGATCGCCTGTGGATAAATGGCACGCACCTGCGCGGCACCCTGCCAGTCGATTTCCAATATCACATCATACCCTGCCTGCAACGCAGTATCCACGCCGCTTTGCGAGGTGCCATATTTAGCGCCATGTACATCGGCGCTTTCCAAAAAACCACCTGCAGATAGAATTTCTAAAAATTGTGCTTCGTTCACAAAGTGGTAATGCACGCCATTTTCTTCACCGCTGCGCGGCCGCCGCGTGGTATGTGAAACAGAACGCTTGATTCGCGCATCTTTAGCCAGCAACGCCTCAACTAGGCTGGTTTTGCCTGCACCAGAGGCGGCGGTGATAATAAATAAGCTACCTGAAATCATCTGTCTATTTTAGACGATTTTAGGCTTTATTCATTACACTCTATTTTAAATATTTGCTATTCAATATTCTGAATCTGTTCTCGCATTTGTTCGATCAGCACCTTCAGTTCCATCGAAATCTGGCTGGTTTCGATTGCCACTGACTTCGAGCCCAGCGTATTCGCCTCACGGTTCATTTCCTGCATTAAAAAATCCAGCCGCTTGCCCACGGCACCCGCCGCATTCAGAATGCGCTTCACTTCCTCGATGTGTGAAGTCAGGCGTGACAGTTCTTCATCCACATCGATACGCTGCGCAAACAACACCATTTCCTGGCGAATGCGCTCGTCATCGTTGCTGTTGGTGGCCTCATTCAGTTTGGCGGTGAGTTTTTCCTGATATTGCCTGATTAATGCCGGCATCATCGGCTTCACTTTTGCGACATGCTGTTCTATTTGTTGCAAACGCTCCAGAATCACAGCCTTTAGCTTCGCGCCTTCGCGCGCTTTGGCCTCGATTAAATCCTGCAGCACTGTGTTCAAGGCGGCTCTTAAATCGTTTTCGAGCACATCCATATCTAATACCTCAGTCGCCATTACGCCCGGCATTTGCAGTATCTCTAACATGTTAACCGGCTGTGTATGTGGAAAATATTGCGCGGCGGCTTTTGCGCTTTCAGCTATTTGCTGCAATACGGCATGGTTAAGCTGCGGCAGGCTTCCGTTAGCGAGATTACGCACCAAGTTGAGACGGCAATCCACCTTGCCGCGCCACAGTTTAGCCTGAATAAGTTCGCGCACCACAGCTTCAAACATACGTAAATTGTCATCCAGTTTTAGCTGCAGTTCGAGATAGCGATGATTCACGGAACGCAGTTCAACCATCAAAATACCGTTTGTAGTGTTGCATTCTTGCGACGCAAAGCCCGTCATACTTAATATCATAGCTTGCTTTCTTAAAGTAATTGATGATAATTGTATCAAATACCCATGATTTTATGAGAGAATATTCCCAACTAGTTACATTAACGATTATTATTTGAACCAATAGATGGCTACCAGTAAAAATCAACCTTTGCCTATCGGCTATATACTGCAAGACTATATCATCACCAAAGTCTTGAGTACTGGCGGTTTTAGTTTTGTGTATCTTGCCCAGGATTTGAACAAGAACATTGTCGCCATCAAGGAATACATGCCCACTGGACTAGCCCTGCGCGAAGAAGGCGCTACTGTGCTGCTGGGCACAGAAGATGATGCAGCTACTTTCAAGCATGGCCTGAAATGCTTTTTTGAGGAAGGCTTGGCGCTCGCCAAAATTGATCACAAAAACATCGTGCGCGTGATTAATTTCTTTAGAGAAAACAATACCGTTTACATGGTGATGCAGTACGAGCGCGGCAAATCGCTGCAGGATTACATCCTCTCGCAACCAGACCCCGTCAACGAAAAATTTGTGCGGCGCGTATTCGGCGAGTTGCTCAATGGCCTGCGCGAAGTCCACACGCAAAAACTGCTGCATCTGGATATCAAACCGGCCAATATCTATATTCGCCTGGATGGTTCACCGGTATTACTGGATTTTGGTTCTGCCAGGCAAACGCTGACCCAGGTGCAATCCAAGCTGTCGCCCAGCTATACGCCGGGTTTTGCGCCACCCGAGCAATATTTTGAACGCAAGCAGCTGGGGCCCTGGAGCGACATTTACAGCGTGGGTGCAAGCATGTATTCCTGCCTGGCGAGGTCTGCCCCCATGGCTGCGAATCTGCGCGTTAAAGAAGATTCGTTGATACCTGCGGTCAAAATGGGCAAGGGGCTTTATACGGAAGAATTGCTACAGATCATTGATAATTGCTTGAAACTCGATTATCTGGAAAGACCGCAGAGCGTGTTTTCCCTGCAAAAAACCCTGCTTGAGAACGTGCCTCCGCTAGTACCCAAAAAACCTAGTCTGGTACACAAAATCAAGCATGTGCTGAATAAACCGCTGTAAGCATAGATTTGCCAAATGAAATTCACTATTTATCAGAATAGCCGCCAGGGGCCAAGAAAGTACAATCAGGACAGGCTGGCCTACTCTTACAGCAAAGACGCCCTGCTGCTGGTGCTGGCCGATGGCATGGGCGGCCACCGCAATGGCGAAATTGCCGCACATCTGGCGGTTAAAACGCTTACCGAGGCATTCGAGCGCCTGGCCGTGCCAACGCTCAGCAGCCCGGCCAAATTTCTAATCGATCATATTCAGCAGGTACATGACATGATCGAGAACGTCACGCAGTCCGAAGATCTCATCGAATCACCGCGCACCACCATCGTGGCCGCCATTATCCAGCGCGGCTATTTGTATTGTGCGCACGCGGGCGATTCGCGCCTGTATCATTTTCGTAATGGGCATTTGCTGTTTCGCACCGAAGACCATTCCGTGGTGCAATCGCTCTATAAAAAGGGCATGATCAGCAAAGAGGAAATGGCAACACACCCTTACAAAAACAAAATCTATAATTGCGTCGGCGGCGAAACCCCGCCGCAGATTGATTTGTCCGACAGGCACGAACTGCTCGAAGGCGATACCGTATTGCTATGCACGGATGGCGTATGGGGCGTGCTTGATGACCAGCAAATCAAGGAAATTATGCAACAAAACAAGACGATTATTGATGTCACCACCGAATTAATGGACAGCGCCGAATTTGCCAGCGATGAAAAAGGCGACAACATGAGCGCCATCGGTTTGCAATGGGGCGATCGGTTAATGAGCCAATCTGCGGTTTCTACACAGTTGATGCCGCTGGGCGAAACGACCACCATCATTAATCCGGTCACGCATCAGAATTTTGAAGAAACCGACCCGCTCGAGTTGTCTGATGACGATATTGAAAAAACCATCGCCGCTATCCAGAACGCTTTGAACAAAACACAGCAGAAGCCTAAGATTTAATACCAAGAATCTAAGTCTTAAGGCTTCAAAACCAGAATCTTAAAAAAATCCATGTTATAAAACCAATCGCATGGCGCATCGCTTATAATTGCCTTTTTCCATGAAACAATTATTAAGCAAATCAACATCATGCAAGCTCATCATCGCCCTAGCCAGCGCGCCAGTCATCAGCTGCGCGACATTGAAATCATCCGCCATTACACCAAGCATGCCGAAGGTTCAGTACTGATCAAATTTGGTGATACGCATGTGCTGTGTACCGCCAGCGTAGAAGAAAAAGTGCCCGGATTTCTCAAGGGCAAAAACCAGGGCTGGGTGACGGCTGAATACGGCATGCTGCCGCGCTCCACTGGCAGCCGCATGGACAGGGAAGCCGCCAAAGGCAAGCAATCTGGCCGCACACAGGAAATCCAGCGTCTGATTGGCCGCAGCTTGCGCGCCATCATCGACCTGGAAAAACTCGGCGAGCGCAGTATCCATCTGGATTGCGACGTGATTCAGGCCGATGGCGGTACGCGTACCGCCAGCATTACCGGCGCTTATGTAGCATTGCATGATGCCGTTTCAACACTGTTAAAAAGTGAAAAAATTACTGAGAACCCGCTCAAGCAAGCCGTGGCGGCGATTTCGGTGGGCGTGTACAAAGGTGTGCCCGTGCTGGATTTAGACTATATCGAAGACTCCGACTGCGACACCGATATGAACGTCGTCATGACTTCAGGCGGCGGCTTTGTGGAGATTCAAGGCACCGCAGAAGGCGAACCGTTTGATAAAACCGCGATGAATGCCATGCTGGATCTGGCGCAGGCTGGTATTACCGAATTGCTCGGCAAGCAAAAAGCAGCATTGGGCTTATAAGTGCTAAAAAAATTAGTCCTCGCCAGCGGCAATGCTGGCAAACTGCGCGAGATCCAACAACTTTTATCACCCCTTGATATAGAAGCTGTACCACAGTCGGCATTTAATATTGCCGAAGCGGAAGAGCCGCACTGCACTTTTATCGAGAACGCGCTCGCTAAAGCGCGGCATGCCAGCCTGCATTCCGGCTTGCCTGCGCTTGCCGACGATTCCGGAATTTGCGTCGATGCCCTGCAAGGCAAGCCAGGCGTGCACTCTGCGCGTTTCGCGAATATTAATAATAGCGAACCAAAAAGCGATGCAAAAAACAATCAGGCACTTTTGAACGCGCTGGCAAACGAAACCAGCCGCTCGGCCTATTATTATTGTGCGATTGTGCTGGTTCGCCACCATGATGACCCACAGCCTTTGATTGCAGAAGGCATCTGGCGCGGTGAAATATTAACTGTACCGCGCGGCACAGGTGGCTTTGGCTATGATCCATTATTTCTGGATGTTGCTTCAGGTAAAACAGGTGCCGAATTAACGCCCGAAGCAAAAAACAAAATCAGCCATCGCGGACAGGCATTGCAACAATTGATTAAGAAATTACAGGATTTATCATAATGAAATCACCCCTGACATCTCTGCCAGTATGGGTGCGCGACAACGGAAGCATTGTATCCTGCACCGAAAAAATCAAAGTCATGCGCGAGAATTTTGAGGAAATCAAACAAATCGCCCAGGACGCGCTGGAAGATGGCTTGCTGATGGAAGTATCTGAGACACAAATGCGCGAGGCCTTGCATCATTTGGTCGATCAGCTTGTGAATCCTTATCTAAAACAAAAAGCAGCGATTGAAAAAAGTTATCCCCATTAATCCGGAAGCAAGCTTCAATGCGCCTGCAAGGCCTATCAATACACGCTCACCAATTCTGGGCGAAGCTACGCTATCCGGCCTCACCACACCGCCGCCGCTGTCGCTTTATATCCACATTCCGTGGTGCATAAAAAAATGTCCGTATTGCGATTTTAATTCGCACGAGTCACGCAGTGAGATCCCTGAAAAACATTATGTACAGGCACTTATTAAGGATTTGGAGCAATCCGTGCCGCGTGTTTACGGGCGCAAAATCAAAAGCGTGTTCTTTGGCGGCGGCACGCCGAGCTTGTTTTCGCCCGAAGCCATTGATGAAATTCTAAGCGCGGTGCGCATGCTGATGCAGCTGGAGTATGGCGCAGAAATCACGCTGGAAGCCAACCCGGGCACAGTCGATACAGCACATTTTGTGGGCTACAAACAGGCGGGTGTAAACCGAGTATCACTCGGCATACAAAGTTTCAATGCAGATTACCTCAAATCACTGGGCCGCATTCATGACGATAAACAAGCCATACAAGCGGCTGAATTGGCACTTGATACCTTTGAGCGGGTCAATTTGGATATGATGTATGGACTACCCGAACAAACGCTTGCACATGCTTTGCAGGATGCGCAGCAGGCGGTCGTGCTTCAACCTGACCATTTGTCTTTTTACCATTTGACTTTAGAGCCGAATACGCCGTTCTACCGCACGCCACCGAGTTTGCCTGATGATGACGCCAGTGCGGAAATGCAGGAAAAAATAGAAGCTTTACTGGCTGAAAATGGTTATGAACATTACGAAACTTCTGCCTTTTGCAAACCCAGATCGCAGGCGCGGCATAACCTGAATTATTGGCAATTTGGCGATTATTTAGGCATTGGTGCGGGTGCACATTCCAAATTGAGTTATCACAATAAAATCACCCGCGAAACACGTCATAAACACCCCAGAAACTTTATGGAAAACGCCGAAAGCGGCAATGCCGTGGATAACGTTTGGACGGTTGAAAAGGCCGATCTGGGCTTTGAGTTTATGATGAACGCGCTGCGGTTAACAAAAGGGTTTGAAACAATGCTGTTTACAGAGCGTACCGGCATGCCCTGGGGGGCAATATCCATGCGCCTTGCAGAGGCATCAAATAAAAGTTTTATTACACAACAACATCAATTCATTCAGCCGACCCTGCTCGGCAGACGTTACCTGAACGAGCTGCTGCAGATCTTCCTGGATTAACTTATTTCTTTACGCGTATCCAGCAGCGCAATCAGCAATAAGATTTCGCTTAATACCGCTTTACCGAAACCCGTGCGCTCGCCACCGCGGTTATCAGTAATCAGGCTGCGTAAATACACCGCCGCCGCGTCATCTGGCCACGTGCTATACAGTTTTTCCATGATATGCGGAAACTCTTCCAGGCTTTGCGCCACCACCATGGCGATTTCTGTATCCTGCCAAGCGGGCGCGATGACGTTAAAAGTCTCATGTAAGCCTGTGGCGTAATGCTCAAAATCCTGTTGCAGATTAAGTTTTCTAAAAATTTCCAATAGGTACAGCCAGTGATAGATCGAGGCTTTCGGCTGTGATTCAATCGTCAATTTAAGGTGGACGATCGCATCGCTGGTGCGATTGATGCCCATCAGCAGCCTGGCTTCCTCCAGCGTAGCCTCCAGCCTGGATTCGGTCTCTTTAGCTGCTTTCGCCAGTCGCGTAGCTTGCACAGTTTCATACTCGGTTTTTACCAGCGTATTTTGCCAATGTCCGCCCATATCGGGCATAGTCGTCTGCACACTGGTGGCAACAAAGCCCATTTTTGCAGCCCTATTTTGCCGGTATTTTTTTAACAAATATGCGCCTAAACCCGCCAGCAAGAACAAGGCCAGCAGCATTTTTATCAAGTCACTGCTTAAATTGCCAAACAGTGAATTTGTAACTGGTTTCTCTGCTGTTGCAACTAGTGGCTTGTCTATCTCAGGATGATCTAGTTTCTTAAATACCTTTTTTGCTGGCAGGTTCAGTGTTTGATCCAGCGCCAGTTTTAGTTCATTTAACTTGGTTTGCAAAAAAATGAGTTTTTCATTTAATCTGGCCAGTTCTTCCTTCAAAAATGCATTTTTGCTGAGCAAAATTTCATAATCCTGCATCAGTTTTGCAGGTATTTGCTCGATTCCATAACTCATCTTCAGTTTTTGGCTATCGGATTTTTTTCGCCCCAACTTAATAGGATGCGTTCTGACAGAGAGTGATTTTAAGGTAGGAATAATCAGCGATACCGGCGTTTCAAAACGTTCCGATGGCTGAAGGTTTGGCCGAACAGCGACATTTAAACGCAAGGTTTTAAATACAAACTTCCGTTGCATCGCCTTGTTTTTAGGGTAAAACAAACGCGCGACGTCATTCAGGCTTTCGCCCGGCAACAACGGCCAGGTCATGCTGTTTGCACCATTCCCTTGTGATTGATTATCCACAACAACCGCATCATTCACCGCGGCAACAACATTGCTACCCACTAGCAGCACAAGCAAAAAAACTAAAATTGAATTCAGCTTCAAGTGAGTAATTTGCTAACTGATGAGTTGACGGGCACGCTGAAGCGCTTGTTTAACTTGGGCGGGCGCAGTGCCGCCAATATGGTCGCGGCTGGCGACTGAGCCTTCCAGCGTCAATACGCTAAATACATCACTCGCGATGCTGCTGCTGAATTGCTGCAACTCATTTAATGGCAAATCGGCCAGATCGCAGCCTTTGTTTACCGCGTGCTTTACAGCCAGCGCAACCGCTTCGTGCGCATCCCGGAACGGCATGCCTTTTTTCACTAGGTAATCGGCCAAATCGGTCGCCGTAGCAAAGCCCTCCAGCGCAGCCTGACGCATATTCGCTTTATTCACACTAATGCCGCGCAGCATGTCTGCATAAATTTCCAGCGTGATTAACACCGTATCTGCGGTGTCAAATAAGGGCTCTTTGTCTTCCTGGTTATCTTTGTTATAAGCCAGCGGCTGGCCTTTCATTAAGGTGAGCAAGCTCACCAAATGGCCATTCACGCGGCCTGTTTTGCCACGCACCAGTTCGGGCACATCCGGATTTTTCTTTTGCGGCATAATCGATGAGCCGGTACAAAAACGGTCAGCAATATCAATGAACGCAAAACGCGGGCTTGACCATAAAATCAGCTCTTCAGAAAATCGTGACAGATGCGTCATCAATAAAGCACTGGCGGCGGTAAATTCAATGGCAAAATCACGGTCTGAAACCGCATCCAGAGAATTCTCGCATACACCGTCAAAACCCAGCGTTTTTGCTACTAGTTCACGGTTAATCGGGTAACTTGTACCGGCCAATGCGGCTGCGCCCAGCGGTAATTTATTGATACGTTTGCGGCAATCGGCAAACCGTTCGGCATCACGTTTCAGCATCTCGAAATACGCCATGAGATGGTGCCCAAATGTCACAGGCTGCGCTACTTGCAAATGCGTGAAGCCTGGCATGATGGTGTCCACATGCTGTTCGGCCAGCTCCAGAATAGAGCTTTGCAGATTTTTAATGCCCGCCAATATAGCATCGCTTGCCGTACGCAGCCACAGGCGCACATCGGTAGCCACCTGATCGTTACGGCTTCTACCGGTATGTAAGCGCTTACCAGCGTCGCCAATTTTATCGGTCAGGCGTTTTTCAATATTGAGATGTACGTCTTCCAGATCCAGCAGCCATTCAAAACTGCCAGCCTGGATTTCAGCCAGAATCTCGTTCAAACCCGTTTCAATGGCGCTTACATCCGCTTGCGAAATAATGCCTTGTGCACCCAGCATCTGCGCGTGCGCGAGCGAACCCTGAATATCGAATTCGGCCAGGCGCTTATCAAAATCCACAGAAGCGGTATATCTTTTAACCAATTCGGCTACCGGCTCATTAAAACGGCCTGACCAGCTTTCTGATTTTTTATTTAAAGAGTTTTCTGACACACTTAATCGCTTTATTCACTTGGTTTATATTTATTGGCTTTATTGTAAAAATTACTTTAATAATAATATACTTATCGCAACATTATAACTAAGTATTCGCTGTGCGCAAAAATAGTCGCTTACCTAATCTGCATAATCTTGGCATTCACCTGCGAATCTTGCTCATTGTGAACTTGTTGGCTGCGATAGCAGCCATTTTACTCAGCAAACAATTCAATGAGTTTTTGCCCTTATTGGCGGAGTTATCAGCGCTGGTGCAACCCGTGCTGTTGCTCAGCATGCTGGGGTTGTATGTACTCTACCCCGTGTTAAGCAAGCTTAAATACTGGCAAGGGGTTGTTGCGATCATGGCGCTGGAAATCGCTTTCACTAGCTTGGTTTTTATTTTTATAAATCGCTTTTTTACATTTGAATCCATCCCCGAAACCTACCGCGCCTGCTTGCTTACCGTCATTGTGACAGCCATCGTGCTGTATTATTTTCACCTGCAGGAACGCGCCTATTCGCCCGCCATTGCCGAGGCGCGTCTGCAGGCTTTGCAGGCACGCATACGCCCGCATTTTTTGTTTAACAGCATCAACGCCGTGCTGTCGCTTATCCGCAGCCAGCCCAAGCGCGCTGAAACCGCGCTGGAAGATATGGCGGATTTATTTCGCGTGCTGATGAGCGAAAATCGCGAACTGGTGCCGCTCGTGAAGGAAATCAGCCTGTGCCACCAATATCTGGATCTTGAGAAATTGCGTTTGGAAGACCGCCTGAAAATCACTTGGCAGATCAATGACATGCCATCTGATGCAATGATTCCGCCGCTTATTTTGCAGCCGCTGTTAGAAAACGCGGTCTATCACGGCATAGAGCCGATGCCGGAAGGCGGCGAAATCATGGTTAAAATCTACACCAAACTTAAAGAACTGCACATCGTCATCAGCAACCCGTATGCGCCAAAAAACAATCATCAAACCGGCAATAAGATGGCGCTGAAAAATATTAAGGAGCGCCTGAAACTGCATTTTGATCTGGAAAGCTCGCTTAAAACCGACACAAAGAATAACCGCTACGAAGTGCATATTCGCATACCGGAAAAAGTTTGAATCATGCCGCAAATCCTTAAAATTTTAATTGCTGATGACGAAGCCCCTGCCAGAAACAGGATGCGGGATTTACTGAGCGACATTGAAGGTGTCTTAGTTGTCGCCGAAGCCAGTAACGGTAAAGAAGCGATCGATCTGGCCCAGACCACCAAGCCGGATGTTATGCTGTTGGACATTCGCATGCCGCTGATGGATGGCATCGAAGCCGCGCAGCACGCGCAAAAGCTCGACCCCAGGCCGAACATTATTTTCACCACCGCTTTTGACGCCTATGCGATTAAGGCCTTTGATTTAAATGCGATTGATTATTTGCTTAAGCCGATTCGGCTAGAACGCCTGCAAACTGCAATCAATAAGGCCCATACTCTAAAGCCCTTGTCCATCGAAGCACTGAAACCGCTGCAAAAAATACGCAGTCACTTAAGCATTCACGAGCGTGGACGCGTGTTGCTGGTGCCAATTGAACAGGTAATCTATCTGCGTGCAGAGCTGAAATACATCACTGTACGCACCACCGAACGTGAGTATTTGATAGAAGAATCGCTCACTCATTTAGAAGCAGAGTTTGGTGAGCGATTTTTACGTTTGCACCGCAACTGTCTGGCAGCGGTAGATTTTATTGCCGGTTACGAAAAACGTCTTAACGAAGCGAACGAAGCACAATGGGTCGCCTTGCTGAGAGGTATTCCTGAAACCATTGCCATAAGCCGCCGCCAGCAGCATTTGGTGCGCGAAACCTAGTTAAAGAACTGCTAACTAAAAACCAATTGGATTATTGATTTTTATTTTTATCAAAATCCTCGATTACCTTGGCAGCCCAGTCTTTTCCGCCCAGGCCAAAAGCAATCGCCAGCGCCAGGAAAAACGCGCCGAACACGATCGTAAACAATGAATAAATAAGCTGCATGCCAATACCCAGCTGCTCCAGCGCCACAAACACTGCTAAAATCTGTATGCCGTATTCGGTTGAGGTGCTAACCGCCAACGCATGCGTAAACTTGATGCTGTAAAGCCACGCAAATACCAGCCGATTCACAAAGCGTGCCAGCAAAGTACCGAAAATCACCACCAGAATCGCCACAATAATATGGGGTAAATAACCTGCCAGCTGTTGTAACAAACCGGCCACCTCGCTCATGCCCAATGAGTTTGCACCCGTAATGATGAATAAAGTAATCACTAGCCAGTACACCACCTGGCTGATAATGCCGCTTAAGGTCACACTGATATTTCCGTGGCTCATAAAAGCCTCAAGCCCTGATTTTTGTGCAAATTTATCAAAATGCGCAAGCTCCAGGCCGCGCTTTACTGCTTTTCTAGCCAGCTTGGCGATGATCCAGCCGAAAAATAAAATGACGATGACTGCCAATAATTTCGGCACAAAGTTTACAAGTTGTAACCAAAACTGATTTAATGAGCTGATAAAAATATCGATTTGATATTGCATAAAAATCTCCTAGAAACAAAGTAAAAACAATTAGTTAACTAAAAAATTACCCAATGATAAATTGGGTTTTTAGCACTCACCATGCTTTAGCTTAACCCAAAAAAGCACACTTTTTTGTAACAGTTTGTAACCCCGCTAACAAAAACTACGCTATGATAAAATCACACATTATGAAAAATTCACCAAAAAAATTAGTCATCGCCTCACGTGAAAGTGCTCTGGCCATGTGGCAAGCCAAACACATCCAGGCAAGGCTGCAAGCCTTATACCCAAATTGTGAAGTCAGCATTTTAGGTATGACCACCACAGGTGACCAGATTCTGGATTCACCCCTCGCGCGCATCGGTGGCAAAGGCCTGTTTGTAAAAGAGCTGGAAACCGCACTGGCTAACGGCAGTGCCGATTTAGCCGTGCATAGCATGAAGGATGTGCCGATGAACTTGCCAGAAGGCTTTGCCATGGCGGCTACCGGCGAGCGCGAAGACCCGCGTGACGCCTTTGTATCGAACAACTTTGCTGGTTTAGAAGACTTGCCGCATGGCAGCATCGTCGGCACTTCCAGCCTGCGCCGCCAAAGCCAGCTGCAAGCGCGCTTTCCACATCTCAAAATCGAATCGCTACGCGGTAATGTACAAACACGCTTGCGTAAGCTGGACGAAGGCCAGTATGCCGCGATTATTCTGGCTGCAGCTGGGTTAATTCGGCTTGGCTTGGACGACAGAATCCGCCAATTGATTGCGCCGCAAAATAGCATCCCCGCCGTCGGGCAAGGCGCATTGGGCATCGAGATTAATGCAGCCCGCACAGATTTATTAGAGGTTCTCGCACCACTCAACCACATCGACACACAGCTTTGCGTAGAAGCGGAGCGTGGCATGAGCCGTGCGCTGGCGGGCAGCTGCACCGTACCGCTGGGCGCCTATGCAGTGCGCGAAGGCGATGAAATCAGCATCACCGGCTTTGTGGCCAGCGTGGATGGCAAACAGATGTTGCGCGAAACGGTACGAGGCTCGATTAACAATGCCGAAGCGGTCGGCAAAGCATTGGCTAATCAATTGATCGCCAAAGGCGCAGATAAAATCTTGGCCGCGCTTGAGCATGTTAAATAACGCCACATCCGTCATTCCCGCGAAACCTGGAATCCGTTTTTCAAATGACCGATAAATCGCTTGCTGGCATCACCATCGCAGTTACCCGCCCGGTTGATCAGGCGCAGGCTTTATGCGAGGCGATTACCCACCTTGGCGGCAGAGCGGTTTTGTTTCCTCTGCTTACGATCGCTCCCTTAAAGGATTACCACGCGTTTGAGCAACAGCTTACCCAGCTTGAAACAACCGACTGGGCAATTTTCATTAGCTCAAATGCGGTTAATTACGCCATGCCGCGTGTGCTCAGGCACTATGGCAACGTTCCGGATAACCTGAAATTCGCCGCGATTGGCCACCAGACCGCCAAAGAACTTGCACATTATGGCGTGCGTAATGTGCTCACGCCTCACACCCGCTTTGATAGCGAAACCCTGCTTGCCCTGCCGGAAATGCATGATGTCGCCAACATGAAAATTGCCATTTTCCGCGGCGTGGGCGGGCGTGAGCTGATGGCGGAAACACTGACTGCGCGCGGTGCCAGCGTCTATTTTGCAGAATGTTATCAACGTATTAACCCGCAAACTGATGCCAATATGCTGGCCGAGCTTTGGCATAAAGGCGAACTGCAAGCGGTGATTGTCACCAGTAGCGAGGCCATGCGCTACCTGCTGGATTTGGCAGGCACTTCGGAGTGGTTACGCCATGTGACTATATGCGTCAACCACGCGAGAATCGCCGAATTGCCGCTACAGTTTGGCTTAAAAGTGCTGGTGACGGACGCGCCGGGTGATGATGCACTACTGAAAAAATTACTTGAAATTTTAAGCTAAAAACAGCTGACTGGTAATTTCTAAGCTATTGCTGGCTTCGGCGCTGGGTTCGCAAACGTAAACGCATCCGAGAAAAACTCGTCTGCTGGCAAACCTTGCTCTACAAAAGCTTTATGCGCAACATCCACCATCGCCGGCGCGCCGCACACATAGGCTTGATAACCGCTTAAATCCTTGATGTCATCCAACACCGCCTGATGCACCAGGCCTGTTCTGCCCTGCCAGTTATCTTCAGGTTGCGGCTCAGACAACACGGGGATATAGGTAATCTGTTTATGTTCTGCTGCCCATTTTTCGCATATGTCGTTCATGTACAAATCCTGCAAGCTGCGCACACCACGATACAGCTTGATTGGGCGGGTGTTTTCGGTGTGCAGCATATGCTCGATAATGCCTTTAACCGGTGCGAAGCCGGTACCACCCGCCACCAAAATAATCGGTTTATCGGAATCTTCGCGCAGGAAAAAGCTGCCAAACGGCGCTTCGATGCGCAAAATGGCTTTTTCCGGCATTTCGTTAAACACGTATTCGGTAAACTGGCCGCCTGGGATAAGGCGTAAATGCAGCTCCATCACCATGTCGTCATGCGGTGCATTGGCGATAGAAAACGCGCGGCGCTTGCCATCTTTCAAGATAAACTCAATATACTGCCCTGCCAGAAATTGTAAGCGCTCACTACTCGGCAATTGCAAATATAGCGCGATGACGTCATGTGTGAGCTTGTCTTTTCTTTGCACGCGTGCAGGCAAAATGCGTGGTCGGATGCCGTTCAGGCTATCGACTTCGTGGGATTCGATTACCAAATCTTCTAACGGACGGGCGCAGCAAAATAAAGCATTGCCCGCGGTTAACTCATCGTCCGTCATAGCGCTGCGTTGGTAATCGTCATGCATGACTTTGCCGCTGATGACTTTGCCCTTGCATGAACCGCAGGCACCGTTGCGGCAGCCGTAAGGCAGGTTAACGCCCGCCTCAATTGCGGCTTCCAGCACAGTTTGGCTGGGGCGCACTTCAAACTGGTGCCCGGTAGACTGGATGGTAACTTTGTGATTTGCTGATGCCATTATTTTTTCTCTGTATCTTCTTTTATTTCTATAAATTCGCCTTCAATCACATCATCGTTGGCGGCCTTTGTATATTGAGTGTTGGGTGAAGTACTCAGGCTTGGCTTGCTAATAGGGATAAGCAGCAATATTACCGCAATAATGTCCGTGATAATGCCCGGAATAATCAGCAGCACACCCGCCACCATATTACGCGCGCTTCCCAGCATGGTTTTAATGGGGTTGCCGCCCGCACTCATGCTTTGCATCATTTTGGCCGACATGAGTAGCTTTTCGCCGCGAATCAGTTGTAAGCCCAGGTAGCCGATGACGACTAAATAAAATAGCACCCACCATCCGTATTTGTGCGCCAGATCGACCAGCAGAAATATCTCTAAAAACGGAAAAGCGAGTAAAATTAGGCCTACTAAAAAACGCATGGTTAAGAACTTTCTAAGAAATTTATCCTCATTATGATGGGGTTTTGCCCGAAATTTACAACCGACTGCTTGATCATTTTTCCTATAATTTAATTGGGAGTTGCATTTGAAGCGCATTTTTCATTGGCCAGGCATTATTGTAGTGTGTTTGCTGGCAACTTTCACGATGCAATTTCTCACAGCGCAACTCTCGCATGCGGCAGAAAGCAGTAGCGCTAAAAATATTTTTACTGAAGCCGCAGAAGAAGACGAGTTTTTACCGCCAGATGTTGCGTTTCAACTGGATTTAGCAGGTAAAGATGCCAATAATTTAACGGCGAACTTTAAAGTTGTTCCGGGTTATTACCTTTACAAACAACGCATCAAGTTTGTCATCAAAGATGCTGCTGCAGGCAAAATTGAAGCGATTGACTTACCCGCCGGTGATATTAAAGATGACCCGAATTTTGGCAAACAGGAAGTGTATCACCACGATTTTGCGGCCAATATCAAACTCGCGTCTGCCAAGAATCCTGCTAAAAATCTTACGGTTCAAGCCACTTACCAGGGCTGTAGCGAAAAAGGCTTGTGTTATGCACCGCAAACAAAAATTATTAATGTGGCTTTAAATGGCACTGGCCTGCAGGCCAATACCGACGAGGCTTCTGGCGCATCTTCAAATGATGATAAAACCACGCTTGCGTTAAAATCGGGTAATTTGTGGCTGGTGATTGCGGGCTTTTTCGCCGCAGGCCTGCTGCTTTCGTTCACGCCGTGCGTATTGCCGATGATCCCCATTTTATCCAGCATTATCGTTGGCAGTCAAAGCCGGCAAAAACACCCTTCCAGACTGCATGCTTTTGGCTTGTCGGTAGCGTATGTGCTCGGCATGGCGCTTAGTTATACACTGGCCGGTGTTGCCGCGGGATTATCGGGCAATTTACTCAGCCAATCACTGCAAAACCCATGGGTATTAGGTGCAACGGCCTTGCTGTTTGTGGTGCTGGCTTTCTCGATGTTTGGGTTTTACGAGCTCAAATTACCTGCTTTTTTTGAACATAAAATTTTAAATCTCAGCAACAAACTCAAAGGCGGTAAATTCTTTGGGGTGTTCATGATGGGCGCGCTTTCGGCCTTGATTGTGAGCCCATGCGTCGCGGCGCCATTGGCTGGCGCGCTTATTTATATCGGCCAGTCGCATAACGTGCTGCTGGGCGGCGTAGGCCTGTTCGCGCTGGCCATTGGCATGGGCGTGCCATTGCTGCTGATAGGTGCTTCCGCAGGCAGTTTGCTGCCCAAAGCCGGCGCCTGGATGACTATCGTGCGCAACTTTTTTGGCATGCTGATGCTGGCAATGGCAGCCTATATCGCATGGCCGGTGCTGCCCATCAGCATCACGCAGCCAGTGAACACGCTGCTTGGGTTTAGCAACCAACAGCATTTACCGTTTAGCCGCGTAAAATCGGTAGCTGATTTAGATGCCGCCATTCATTCGGCCAAAGGAAAAACCGTAATGCTGGATTTTTATGCGGACTGGTGTACGTCGTGCAAAGAAATGGAAAAATATACTTTCAGCGATGACAAGGTTAAAACCGCATTGAAAGATACGGTATTGTTGCAAGCAGACGTCACGGAGAATAACGACGATGACACAGCCTTGCTCAAGCGCTTTAATTTGTTCGGTCCGCCTGGCATCATCTTTTTCGATAAGTCTGGCAATGAACTTGCCATCAGGGTGATTGGCTATAAAAATGCCGATGAATTTACCGAAATCATCAATAAGGTGAGCCAATAACATGTTCAAAAAATTAGATCATCCTGCTGTTTACATACTGCTCGTTATTCTGCTTGGTTTTGGCATTCGCCACTTTTTCCTCGGCACGCAAGTTGAAAGCGGCGGCGATTCATCGACACAAGCCTTATTTGCAGCTACTTTCCCCGATGAAACAGGGCGACCACAAGCGCTTAACAACTACGCGGGAAAGATTGTAGTGCTGAACTTTTGGGCAACCTGGTGCGCGCCATGCCGTGAAGAAATGCCCGAGCTATCAAAACTGCATAGCGCTTATCAACACCAGAATGTGGTGGTGTTAGGCCTCGCCGTTGATGACGTCGCCGCCATCAGCGATTTTGTAAAAGAAACTAAAGTCAGCTACCCGCTATTGGCCGCCGACATGCAAGGCATGGAAATCGCCACCCATTTAGGTAATAACAAAGGCGTGTTACCTTATACCGTGATAATAAAAACCGATGGCAGTGTGGCCGAAACCTATTTTGGACGCGTCACCCAGTCATTATTGGAAAAAACGTTAAAAACACTGCTTTAAGGTATTGAAAAATAAATAAAATAATTTATTTTTCGATTCAAACACTTAGGCATATTTACGTTAGTAACTTCGCTTAAGTTCAGCGAATCTGCTAGACAAAAACGTGTAAGTTCGGCAAACTCGCGTTTATGAAAGTTTGCAAAAACCTGATAAGAACACTGATGGCAGAGAAGCGTTATGGCAACTAGGTCTGTATTGGTGTTGCATGGCCCAAATCTTAATCTGCTTGGGCTGCGTGAGCCGGAGCATTACGGCAGTTTGACTTTGGCTGATATTGATAGCAACCTGCAAACCTTGGCCAAACAAGCCAATATCGCATTAGAAACTTATCAAAGTAATGCTGAAGCCGAAATTGTAGCTAAAATCCAGTCTTTAGCGATTAACAAGGTTGATTTCATTATCATCAATCCAGCTGCATTTACCCACACTTCAATTTCAATTCGTGATGCCATTTCTGCGGTTAACATTCCGTTTATCGAAGTGCATCTATCTAATATATATGCACGCGAAAGTTTCAGGCATCACTCGTATTTTAGCGACATCGCTATCGGGGTCATTAGCGGTTTGGGTGCTGAAGGTTACAACGCCGCGCTTAATTTTGCGGTGAATCAACTTAACAAATAACTGGTTAAATCATTTACACTTAAAGAGTCTCTCGAGGTCATTATGGATTTACGTAAACTTAAAAAACTGATCGATCTGGTCGAAGAATCCGGCATTTCTGAGCTGGAACTAACGGAAGGCGAAGAAAAAGTACGCATCAGCCGTGCGCTCATGCCAAGCCATGTCCCAATGGCGCACTATACAACTGCAGCACCGTCGCCTGTTACGCATGCTGCACCCGTGCCAACAGCAGAAGCACCTGTCGTAGCAGAAATTGAAGGCCACATTGTCAAATCGCCAATGGTAGGCACTTTTTATCGTGCATCTTCACCCGATGCCAAACCCTTTGTGGATGTAGGCTCTAAGGTTGCCGTTGGCGACACCCTATGCATTATCGAAGCCATGAAACTGCTCAACGAAATTGAATCTGATCACGAAGGGGTTATCAAAAAAATCCTTGTTGAAAATGGGCAGCCCATTGAGTATGGCGAACCTTTATTTGTGATTGGTTAAATATGTTTGAGAAAATACTAATCGCTAACCGTGGCGAAATAGCCCTTCGTGTACAGCGCGCTTGTCGTGAACTGGGAATTAAAACCGTTGCTGTGCATTCCGAGGCCGACAAAGATGCCAAATACGTCAAACTTGCCGATGAGTCTGTCTGCATTGGCCCTGCAGCTTCTAATTTAAGCTACTTGAATATTCCGGCCGTAATCAGCGCTGCCGAAGTGACTGACGCCCAAGCGATTCACCCGGGTTATGGGTTTTTATCCGAAAACGCTGATTTTGCAGAACGTGTAGAACAAAGTGGCTTTGTGTTTATTGGCCCGCGCGCCGAAACAATCCGCCTGATGGGCGATAAAGTCTCTGCCAAAGATGCGATGAAAAAAGCCGGTGTGCCTTGTGTACCAGGCTCTGATGGCGCACTCCCTGACGACTCTGCTGAAATCATCAAGACTGCCAAAAAAATCGGCTACCCTGTCATTATCAAAGCAGCCGGCGGCGGCGGCGGACGCGGCATGCGCGTTGTGCATACCGAGGCAGCGCTGATCAATGCAGTGGCAATGACTAAAGCTGAAGCACAGTCTGCCTTTGGCAACCCCATGGTATACATGGAAAAATTTTTAGAAAACCCGCGCCATATCGAAATTCAGATTTTGGCTGATCAGCATGGCAATGCGGTGTTTTTAGGCGACCGCGACTGCTCCATGCAGCGCCGTCACCAAAAAATCATTGAAGAAGCGCCTTCACCATTGCTCAACACAAGATTACGCGACAAAATCGGCGAGCGCTGCGCAGAGGCGTGCCGCAAAATCAGGTACCGCGGCGCCGGTACCTTTGAATTTCTGTATGAAAACGGCGAGTTTTATTTTATCGAGATGAATACCCGCCTGCAGGTCGAGCATACCGTTACCGAAATGATTACCGGGCTAGACCTCGTCCAGCAGCAAATTTTTGTAGCGGCAGGTGAGAAATTAAAATTCCGCCAAAAAGATATCGAGCTGCGTGGCCATGCCATCGAATGCCGTATTAATGCGGAAGATCCTTACAATTTTGTGCCCTCTCCGGGTAAAATCAGCACATTCCATATGCCCGGCGGACCTGGTGTGCGTATCGATACACACGCTTATTCCGGCTACACCGTGCCGCCACATTACGATTCCATGATTGGTAAGCTCATCACACACGGCACGACACGTGACCAAGCCATTGCGCGCATGCGCATCGCGCTGTCTGAAATGCTAGTAGATGGCATTAAAACCAACATTCCATTGCATGCGGATTTAATGGCAGATGCGGCTTTCCATCTAGGCGGCACAAGTATTCATTACCTTGAACAAAAACTGGGTATCGGCCATAAATAATACCCTGTGGCGTGGCTATTACTTAAAATTTGGGCGAATGAGCAAAATGCGGATGCGATTAGCGATGCATTAATGGACATAGGCGCCCTGTCGGCCAGCATCGAGGATGCTAACGCAGAGACACTCGCCGAGCAGGCGATATTTGGTGAACCAGGCGACCCGCCCCCTGGAATCTGGCAGCAAAACATTGTGACAGCCATGTTCGATGAAAATGCTGATATAAACCAAATCCTTGACGACTTAAGCCAGCAAACGGATATTACCAAATTTCAGTACAACACCGAAATTATTGCCGAGCAAGACTGGGTGCGCACCTCCCAGGCCCAGTTCGACCCTATTAAAATCACCGATAAATTATGGATTGTGCCCACATGGCATGTTGCACCAGATGAAGATGCAATCAATATTGCGCTGGATCCGGGTCTGGCTTTCGGCACGGGCAGCCATCCGACGACAAGTTTGTGTCTGGAATGGCTTACACAGCAAAAAGCCATTCCAAGCGTACTGGATTATGGCTGTGGCTCGGGTATTTTGGCAATTGCAGCTAAAAAATTGGGCGCAGAATCTGTAGTTGGCGTGGATATTGACGATCAGGCCATTATTGCAAGCGACTACAACGCACGCCAAAATAAAGTCGATATTGAATTTTTTGACGCAAATGCTTTTACCCACCGGACATTTGACGCTGTTGTAGCCAATATTTTATCCAGTGCCCTGATGGTACTGGCACCCGCGCTTGCAAAATATTGCAGAACTGGCGGTAAAATAGCATTATCAGGCATATTAGAAAGTCAAAAGGAAGCGTTAACTGCGCGTTATAGCGAATGGTTTGATATGGACGCGCCTAGACAAAAAGACGCCTGGATATTGCTGACCGGCACAAAAAAATGAACTACATCACCTCTTGCCCAGTTTGTGAAACACAATTTTTGCTTAAAACGGAGCACTTGAAGGCGCATCGTGGCAAAGTGCAATGCGGCCATTGCGAACATATCTTTAACGCAAAAAATCGCCTTACTGAAATTCCTGATGACATTCAGAGTGCGGCAGAATACAACGCCAGCCTTGAAACGCAGGATAAAGCCCCTGCTTCCACTTCAGATGAAAAGCCTATCAGCCAAGTTTTGAATGTGGTGCTGAAATCTGTTCCAGATTTGGAAAATCTGGAATCCAATCATGAAGCAGGCGGCTCTTATGTAAGCGAAATTATTGTTGAACCCCGGCATGAAGTTATTGAAGCCTACGATACCGACCAGATACAATCACCTATTATTATTGAAGATTTATCAGCTGACCCGAAATTTCTCAGACGAAAAACCAAGCTGGATATCAGGTTAGTGCTTTTAAGCCTAATGCTGGCGATTTTGGCTGGTTTGCAAATCATTTATTTCATGCGCACAGCTATCGCAGCCGATTATCCGCAATTCAAGCCTTATTTGGTGCAAGCCTGTGCAGCACTTAATTGCGAAGTAAAATTACCCAAAAATCTGGATTTACTCACCATTGATGATTCTGATATGCAGGAGGACGAGCATTATCAGGATGTGATTAGATTCTCCAGTCTGCTTATTAATAACGCCAGCCATGCACTGGCTTACCCTAATATTGAGCTTACGCTCACCGACACGTCAGAGCAGCCCGTGTTAAGAAGACTGATCAAGCCGGGCGACTATCTGCCAGCCAACGCCGATGTGGCTGCAGGAATCGGCTCTCGCGAAGAAGTACGTATTAATCTCGCTATAAATGTGAAAGATATCGCAGTTGCCGGCTATCGCGTGCTAATCGTTTACTAGGCTATAGTAGTTAATATAACTTCTCATGATTTTCATGAGTCGTTTTTAATAACATCACACAGGCTTTATGTTCAACTATTCAATAATATACAACTCATAGATTGTGTAGTATTTATTAATTAACTGATTAGGAGATCTACCATGTGGACAAAACCAGCTGCTACTGAAATGCGTTTCGGTTTCGAAGTGACAATGTACGTAATGAACAAATAAGCACCAAACAAGTAATACTAAGGGTAATAAAAAGGCGCCTAGTGCGCCTTTTTAATTAGGCGTGCCAAAGCTAGGTCGCGCCTTTTTTGTTGTTTCTAACTTCGCCTAATGCACGGTTTTCATAAAATCTGAATTAATAGCATTAATCGCTTCTGCAATTTTTTCAACCGCTTCCAGCCGCACAAAACTTTTACGCCAGGCAATCGCGATGCGCCGTGTGGGGGCAGGATTTGCAAATGGGATCACCTTAAGCAGCGGGTTGTGATAGCGCTCTGCCGTGGCCGAGCACGGCAACACGGTGATGCCCAAGTTTGACGCCACCATATTGCGTATGGTCTCCAGCGAATTGCCCTGCAAAACTTCGCCTTTACGCGAAAGCTCCGGGCAAGCTTGCGTCACCTGGTTGCTAAAACAGTGGCCGCTATTCAGCAATAACACTTTTTCGTCCGCCAATTCTTCTGGCCGGATATGCTTGCGGTGCGCCCAATGATGGCTACTGGGTACAACCACATCAAACTCCTCGTCATACAAGGCGCGATATTGCAAGCCGGGCACATCGAACGGCAGCGCGATAATCGCAGCATCTATCACGCCGTTACGCAGCTGCGTTTCCAGATTCGCTGTTAAATTTTCTTCTATCTCCAGCGGCATCTCCGGCGCGATTTTACGCAATATCGGAATAATCTCAGGCAATAGATACGGACCCACAGAGTGAATCATGCCCAGCTTTAATGCGCCTTTAAGCTGATTCTTACCCAGCTCTGCCAATTGTTTGATGCGCGCTGTTTCTTCAAGCACTCTCGATGCCTGCTCGACAATTTTCTCGCCGATTTCTGTCATGGTGACATCGGTGCGGCTGCGCTCAAAGATAATTACATTTAATTCTTCTTCCAGCTTTTTAATCGCCAAGCTCAGCGCAGGTTGTGTAACAAAACACTTTTCTGCCGCGCGCCTGAAATTGCGCTCCTGCGCTACTGCAACTATAAATTTTAATTCTGTCAGACTCATATAGGGCTGATAACTTTTCAAATATATTCATCATATATTAATAAATAATATTTATCAATCACATCAAAACATACAATTATACATATCGAATTGCACGCTCTACAATGCACAGCATGTATCACAGATGATAACTTTTTAAGGAGAGCAGCATGCTGAAAACCTTCTTGGAAACTGTTAGCCAGGAGCTGATTGAATTATTAGCTAATTATGCTGCTAACAACTAACCCCAGCATTTTATTGATATTGAGGAGACTTACATGAGCGTCAAAAAAAGATTAACCACCGCGGCCGGTGCACCCGTGCCGGATAACCAAAACACCATGACCGCTGGCCCGCGCGGCCCGGCGTTGTTGCAAGACGTATGGTTGTTAGAAAAACTTGCACACTTTGATAGAGAAGTGATTCCAGAACGTCGTATGCACGCCAAGGGTTCCGGCGCTTACGGCTCGCTCACCGTTACCAACGACATCACGCAATACACGCGCGCAAAAATCTTCTCGCAAGTGGGCAAAAAGACAGAGTTATTTGCTCGCTTTACCACAGTGGCAGGCGAGCGCGGCGCGGCGGATGCCGAGCGCGACATTCGTGGCTTTGCATTGAAGTTTTATACCGAGGAAGGCAACTGGGACATGGTCGGCAACAATACACCGGTGTTCTTTTTGCGTGATCCATTAAAATTCCCGGATTTGAACCACGCCGTGAAGCGCGACCCGCGCACCAATATGCGCAGCGCCGAGAACAACTGGGATTTCTGGACATCCTTGCCGGAAGCTTTGCACCAAGTGACCATTGTGATGAGTGACCGCGGTTTGCCCGCGACTTACCGCCACATGCATGGCTTTGGTAGCCACACCTTTAGCTTTATCAATGCAAAAAACGAGCGTTTTTGGGTGAAATTCCACTTCCGCTCACAACAAGGCATTAAAAACTTAACCGATGCCGAGGCGGAAGCCATTGTCGGTAAAGACCGCGAAAGCCATCAGCGCGACCTTTATGAATCGATTGAAAAAGGCGACTTTCCGAAATGGAAAATGTTTGTGCAAATCATGCCGGAAAAAGAAGCGGGCTCTTATCACATCAATCCGTTCGATTTGACCAAAGTGTGGCCGCATGGCGATTACCCGTTGATTGAAGTGGGCGAGTTTGAGCTTAACCGCAACCCGGAAAACTTTTTTGCCGAAGTCGAGCAATCCGCTTTTAACCCTGCGGCGGTCGTGCCCGGCATCAGCTTTTCGCCAGATAAGATGCTTCAGGCGCGTTTGTTCTCTTATGGTGATGCACAGCGTTACAGATTAGGCGTTAACCATCACCAGATACCTGTAAATGCGCCTAAATGTCCATTCCACAGCTATCACCGTGACGGCGCGATGCGTATTGACGGCAACCAGGGTTCTACGATTGGTTATGAGCCTAACAGCAAAGGCGAGTGGCAGGAACAACCTGATTTCAGCGAACCACCATTAGCCATTGAAGGCATGGCTGACCACTGGAATCACCGCGTGAATGAAGATTACTACAGTCAGCCCGGCGCCTTGTTCCGCTTGATGACGTCCGCGCAACAGCAGGTGTTGTTTGATAATACCGCACGCTCTGTTGGCGGTGCTTCGGTGGAGATTCAAAAACGCCATATTGCCAACTGCACTAAGGCCGACCCGGCCTATGGTGCAGGTGTTGCTAAAGCATTAGGTTTAAAAATTTAAGTATTTTCTCCCTGCCCCACGCAAAGCCCATCCTCGAGTGTTTGAATCGGGGACGGGCTTTTTTATTTTAACATTAAGCTTTTAGCCTTACAGTCGACAAAACAAAGTGCTTATCACTTAAAATAACTCTATTAATAGCTAACGGAAATGATGATGAAAACTTGGATGTGCGTGGTTTGCGGTTTGATTTACGAAGAAGAAAAAGGCTGGCCGGAAGACGGCATTCCGCCCGGTACGCGCTGGGAAGATGTGCCCGCTGACTGGAAATGTCCGGAATGCGGTGCAAGCAAGGCAGAGTTTGAAATGGTAGAGTTTTAAGACTTTTTTAATTTAAAACAAATAAATTAAGCATAAAACACATGCCCTGCAGACCAATATCCATGCGGCTTCCAGGGCATTGTTTTTAGGTTTTATTTGGCTTAAAAATGAAACATCGCCAGGGCTGCTTTGCCAAAATACCACATCATAAAAAAGAACGCGCCGAAATAAACGACGGTAAAGATGAGCCAGAAAAACGCGATGTAAAACATCAGGCCATCGTCTTCCAGCTCGCCAATGCAATAAAACAATATCGCCAAACCCGGCAGCATATTGTTAAACGGCAACACGCCGAACGGAATGGCCATCAGACCGCCGCCTGCCAATAATATAAAGCCGCCGATTTTTTGCCCGCGCTTACCGTTGACCAATGACAAATGGCGCGGCTTAGTAAACTTTCTGCAAAAACCCAGAATTTTAAGGCAAACGTTGACCAGAATTTGCCATGTATGCTCAGAAAACTCCAGCGTGCGTAATTTTTCCGGCAATACGGGTGACTCATGGCCATGAAACAACTGCCAGCCCAGCGTTGCAAAAGCAATGCCGCCAAGCACCGTTATTGGGCCCAGCGGCAAAGGCTGCAAAAATGGCAACACCAAAATAATCGCAATAAACGCATAACCGGCCTCATCCAAAGTATCTAACGCCTCGCCTAAAGTGAGCGGCTTGTGCTTGGATTGCTCAGCAAACAGCTGCAAAGTTTTAACCAACGTATCGTAATCACACATAAAATAAACAACCAAATTTAATATAGATGCCCTGAGAGGCAATATCCATGCGGGTTGCAGAGCATATGTTTAAGGTTTTGTAGGGCGCATTAGTGAAACGTAATGCTCCGTATAAGCATATTCTCTTTCGGCGGAATACGCTTTGCTATTCCACTCTACGCAAACTAATTTTGTATTATTGGAACACTTGCTGGAAACTCATAGATGAATTTCAGTAGCATCTCCGAGAAAGAAATTAACTCCACAGCATCTTCTATTTTCATAAGAACAATTTCGTGAGTAGCCTCATTCCCCTTTTTTCTAATGTGATCGACCCATCCTTTTCCGTTCGGTGGTACGTACCCATTGTCGGCAAGAAACTCAACATAATGAATAAAAGTTTTTCCTGCTTCTGCTTTCTGCTGCACAGCCACATGCATAAGAAGTTTGCGACAAGCGAGAACGGCTGCAGTATAAGCGCATACAGAAACACAGCGGCGCGCCTCGTTATAAATGGCTTCCAATTCTGGTGGTAAATGGCCAACATCTTTTCCTGGAGCGATACCTGGAGTTTGATTAGCTCTTTCATCAAAAAAAGTTGGTTTTTGACAGTGTGGGCAAAGATAAACTATATATTTTCCATCTTTATTGAAAAAACCTTTGTCCGTCGCAACTTTATTCCCACAAAAACCGCATTGGAATTGTCGGGATGCAATTTGCATTTCACTATGCCATGCCATTTGTCACCTCAAATAATCAAATATCCAAATTACTTGCACCCAGCGCGTTGCTTTCAATAAACGCGCGTCTTGGCTCGACGTTATCGCCCATCAGCGTGGTAAAGATTTCATCGGCGGCAATCGCGTCATCAATCTGCACTTTCAATAAACGGCGCACTTTCGGGTCCATGGTGGTTTCCCACAGCTGTTCCGGGTTCATCTCGCCCAAGCCTTTATAGCGTTGGATATTCAGTGTGTTTTTAGCCTCGCTCAACAGCCAATCCAGCGCTTGTTTAAAAGTGCCAACCGCCTGCTCTTTCTCGTTACGTTTAATCACCGCACCCGCGCCAATTAAGCCATGCAGCATGGTAGATACTTTTAGAATCTGGCGATAATCGCCGCTGCTTAAAAACTCGGCATCTATCACGCAGCATTGCAGGTTGCCGTGCACGTATTTGTTAACTTCCAGCCTATAGGTATTGGTTTCTGCATCAAAGCCCACAATCACCTCGCTGCCGATAGCGCCTAAAATGGGGCGCAATTGCTCGGCCACTTTGTTGGCGTTAGCTTCGCTGCTTAAATCGATCGCACCCACATCCTGAATCGCGCGCAGTACGCTTTCGTCATACAGCGCGGCGATGCGGCGAATCACCGCTTCGGTCAGCACCATTTGTTTGGCGATTTCAGTCAATGGCTCGCCAGTCAGCACGCCCGCATTGGTTTTAGTATCCAGCTCCGCGCCTTTTAAGGCGGAATTGAGCAGGTAAATATCCAGCTCCTGCTGGTCTTTTAAATAGCGCTCGTCTTTGCCCTGTTTAACTTTGTAAAGCGGCGGCTGCGCGATGTAAATATGGCCGCGCTCGACCAGCTCGGTCATCTGGCGGTAGAAGAAAGTGAGTAGTAATGTACGAATATGCGCGCCATCGACGTCGGCATCGGTCATGATGATAATGCGGTGGTAACGCAATTTCTCGGCGCTGAAGTCGTCTTTGCCAATACTTGTGCCCAGCGCGGTAATCAATGTAGCGATTTCCTGGCTGCCCAATAATTTATCAAAACGCGCTTTTTCTACGTTTAAAATTTTTCCTTTTAGCGGCAAAATCGCCTGGTTTTTACGGTCGCGCCCTTGCTTGGCAGAACCGCCTGCAGAGTCACCCTCGACCAGGTAAAGCTCGCATAACGCAGGGTCTTTTTCTTGGCAATCTGCCAGTTTTCCTGGAAGCCCGAGTGTATCCATCACACCTTTGCGGCGCGTGATTTCGCGCGCTTTGCGGGCTGCTTCGCGCGCACGTGCGGCATCCACAATTTTGCCGCAGATGATTTTTGCATCTGCTGGGTTCTCGGCCAAAAAGTCGGCTAATTTTTGTGAAACCACTTCTGAAACCACTGGTTGCACCTCAGATGAAACCAGTTTGTCTTTGGTTTGTGATGAGAATTTAGGGTCTGGCACTTTTACCGAAAGCACGCAGGTAATGCCTTCGCGCATGTCGTCGCCTGTGGTTTCCACTTTGGCTTTTTTCGCCAGCTCGCTTTGTTCGATATATTGGTTCAGCGTGCGCGTCATGGCTGTACGCAGGCCGGTTAAGTGTGTGCCGCCATCGCGTTGTGGAATGTTATTGGTAAAGCATTGCACGGTTTCTGAATAACTGTCGTTCCACTGCATGGCGACTTCAACCGTCATGCCGTCTTTTTCGCCAATGGCGTAGAAAACTTTAGGATGCAGTACAGACTTCGTGCGGTTCATGTATTCCACAAAACCCTTGATGCCGCCGGAATAAGCAAAATTTTCTGATTTGCCATTACGTTGATCGATAAGCTCGATTTTGACGCCGTTGTTAAGAAACGAAAGTTCGCGAATACGTTTAGCCAAAATTTCAAAGTGGTATTCCACCAGAACAAAGGTTTCGACCGAAGCTAAAAAATGCACCTCTGTACCTTTTTTATCTGTTTTACCTGTAAGCGCTAGCGGTGCTACTGGCACCCCGCGTTGAAATTCCATTTGGTGCACCTGCCCATTGCGATAAATTTTAAGGCGCAACCAATCGGAAAGCGCATTCACCACAGAGACGCCCACACCATGCAAACCACCAGAAACCTTGTATGAGTTTTGATCAAACTTGCCGCCAGCGTGCAGCTCGGTCATCACGATCTCGGCTGCAGAACGTTTCGGATCATGCTTATCGTCGTCTTTAATATCGGTAGGAATGCCCCTGCCGTTGTCTGAGACGCTAATTGAATTATCAGGGTGGATGATGACCTTAATATCGTCACAATGTCCTGCCAGCGCCTCGTCAATAGCGTTATCGAGCACCTCGAACACCATGTGGTGCAATCCGGAGCCATCAGAAGTATCGCCGATGTACATGCCAGGGCGTTTACGCACGGCATCAAGGCCTTCTAAAATTTTAATGCTGTCTGAGTTATATTCTTGCTGCGGGGCTTTTGCCATAATCGTTTCTTTTAAATAGTTTCTGATTTTGTTGAGTATTAAACAGGGTTAAATGCGCATCGGCATAACCACGTATTTGTAATTTTCATCATTGGGCACTGTAATCAGGCAGCTGCTGTTGGCATCAGCAAATGAGAAATTGATATTTTCATCACTGACATTGTTCAGTACATCAATTAAATAGGTCACGTTAAAGCCGATATCCAAACTATCCTTGGTGTAATCAATTTCGAGTTCTTCTTCTGCCTCTTCCTGCTCGGTATTGGTACTGATGAGTTTTAAGTTATTATTACTTAGTACCATGCGGATACCGCGGTATTTTTCATTCGATAGAATCGATGCACGCTGCATGGCAGTGAGTATGTTCAAACGATTGGTGGTAAATGTATTCTGATGACCGCTAGGAATGACGCGGTTGTAATCTGGAAACTTACCATCAATCACTTTGGAAATTAAACGGATATCGCTGAATGCAAAATTGACCTGACCGGCATTGATTTCGATCGTGACTTCTTCCTCGCTGTCATTGAGCAGCTTGATCAGCTCGATCACGGTTTTGCGTGGCAAGATAACTTCAGTTTTTTCGTAACTTTGATTGAGCGTGGTTGAAGTAAAGCTCAGGCGGTGTCCATCGGTACCAACCAGGTTAAGTTTGTTTTCATTTACTTCTAACAACAGCCCATTTAGATAATAGCGAATATCCTGCTGCGCCATCGCAAACTCTACTTGTTTGAGCAGTTTTTTAAATGCGAGCTGGCTGATTTTAATCTGTGTGTTATCGCCCGTGACCTTGGTCATGACCGGATAATCTGCCGCAGGCAAGGTCTGCAGATTAAAACGGCTTTTACCGGCTTTTACCGTAATGCGACTATCGTTGCTCACCATATCAATATCCACACCTTCTGGCAGCGAACGACAGATATCCAGTAATTTTTTTGCAGAGATGGTGGTAGATAATTCACCATTAAAGGCACTTTCAATACCAAGCGAGATTTGCATTTCCAAATCTGTCGCAGTGAGCTGGATACTATTCTTTTTCGCTTCCAGCAATAAATTGGAAAGGATTGGAAGTGTATGACGACGCTCAACAATACTGCTGACACTGGTAAGTGGCTTTAACAGGATTTCACGATTGATTTTGATTTGCATGGTTATTTTCCCAATGTGCTTAAGTTTTACGTAGTTAAAAGATCTTGGTTAATTAGATGTTTAATATATATTTAAAAACAATAATAGTAATAATGTACGGTTTTTCTGTTGATAACATCATTAAAATTAATTAAATCAATAAGTTGCTATAAATTTTTGCCTGTTTAAAATTAACTTTTCTGTTGCGGATTAAATGTGCATAAAATTTTAACTATTGAAAAGATAGCGTTTTAATCATATTTAATCCACAAGCTTATGTTGCTTTAATCACAACGGCTATTTTAGAGCCTAATCCCTTATGACTTGCGTCAAAAATCCAATATCTCGTGCAATTGCCTGATCATTCAAGCGTAGCTGTTCTATTTCTTCACAGGCATGCATCACAGTGGTGTGGTGACGGCTGCCAAAGGCTTCACCAATTTCAGGAAAGCTGTGGTTGGTAAGTTCTCTTGCCAGACTCATGGCAATTTGCCTGGGCCTGGCAAAATTGCGCGAGCGCTTTTTGCTGTGCATCTCACTGACCTTGATTTTGTAATAATCAGCGACAGTTTTCTGGATATTTTCGATTGTAATCTGGCGGCCGCGTACCGCGATTAAATCACGCAGCGCGTCTTTTGCCAGGTGAACATCTATAGCATGCCCGGTAAATTGCGCCATGGCAATGATGCGGTTTAGCGCGCCTTCCAGCTCGCGTACACTGGAACGGATTTGTTTGGCGACAAAAAAAGCCACGTCTTCCGTCAGGCTGATTTTAGATTCTTCCGCTTTTTTAAGCAGAATCGCGACGCGCATCTCGAGTTCCGGTGGTTCAACCGCAACGGTTAACCCCCAGCTAAAGCGGGTGCGCAAGCGTTCATCGACATCTATAATTTCTTTGGGATAAGTATCGCAGGTAATCACAATTTGTTTTTTTTCTTCAATCAGCGTGTTAAATGCGTAAAAAAACTCTTCCTGGGTGCGTGTTTTTTTTGCGAAAAACTGAATATCATCAATCAGCAATAAATCCAGCGAATGATATTGCCGCTTAAACTCATCAAACGCTTTGTTTTCGTAGGCTTTTACCACATCAGACACATAGCGTTCGGCATGCAGATAGCGAATATTGGCATCCGGATTCTGATGTTTCAACTGATTGCCTATAGCCTGCAATAAATGGGTTTTACCCAACCCCACCCCCCCATAAATAAATAATGGGTTATAAGCCTGGCCGGGATTATCAGCCACCTGTATGGCGGCAGCCCGCGCAAGCTGATTGGCACGCCCGGTGACATAATTATCAAAATTAAAGCTGCTATTTAAACCAGAAGCGCGTTCACCGGAGCGGCGATTGACCAAGGCTTTTGCCGTTACAACTTTTGTTGTGCTGACATCGTCATTCTCTGCGGGGGCAACACTTTTGTTTGGTATCCTTGCGACGGTTTTGTTGGCAATTTTTTCACTAATCAGCAACTCAACCACCGTGTTTTCTGGCAATAATTCGGATGCCAGTGTTTCTATTTTGTTTAAGAAACGATCTTTTACCCATTGCTGCACAAATTTATTAGGGGCAAGCAAACGGACAGTATTATCCACCACCTCCATTTTTAAGGGTTTGATCCAGGTATTAAATTGTTGTGCTGACAGCTCTTGTTCAAAGCGACTAAGGCAGGTAGACCAAAAATTTTCCATCGGTTGCCCGAAACCCCTTGTGATTATTGTTAACCCAATGATTTTATTATGATTAGTTATTTAACAGGTATTAATTAAGCAAGTTTAAATCATTATAAATTAGCAGGCTATTCTAGCTGGTTTAGCCAGACTTATCCACAGGCAATCAAACATTTATTAAACTAAATATCGGTTGACAGGATGGAGGGTTATCGGGTTTAATATAGGGCTTTGTAGCATTTGCTAGCCGGAGATTTCGATGAAACGTACTTACCAACCTTCTAAAACACGTCGTGCACGTACCCATGGCTTTTTGGTGCGCATGAAAACTAAAGGCGGTCGCGCAGTCATAGCAGCCCGCCGCGCTAAGGGCCGTGCTCGCTTAGGTCTTTAATACAGCTACTGTCATCTGATGCAGATGACAGTATAGATTTAGCCACATAAAGAATTAAGAATATCAATTGGCATCGTTTAGATTTACTAAACAAGCCAAAATTGTAAAAACGGATGATTTTTCATCCGTTTTTAATTTGCGCAAACGCATTGCCAACAGGCATTTAGTGATGCGTTACCGGTTGAATGAGGTTGGAACTGCGCGTTTGGGTTTGATCGTGAGTAAAAAAACAGCAAAACTTGCTGTACAGCGCAATTATATGCGACGTGTATTGCGAGAATTGTTCAGATTAAATCGGCACCGTTTACCGGTGGTTGATTTGGTGATTCAGGTACAAAAAGCATTTGAAAAACCAGATTATATTGAGATAAAACAAGAATTTGAGTATTTAATGCAAAAACTTGTTACAAAAGATCATTAAAAATTCAATTTCTCGCTAATATGAGGTACGGATCAAATATATGTCACGGATTTTGATAGCACTCATTAAAGCATATCAAATTGCGCTAAGTCCGTTTTTTGGTCAGCAGTGCCGGTTTACCCCAACCTGTTCACATTATGCGGTTGAATGCATTCAAAAGCATGGTGCGTTCAAAGGCTTTTTGCTGGCTATCAAGCGATTATCGCATTGTCATCCTTGGCATGCGGGTGGTCACGATCCTGTGCCATAATGTTTGTACCATTAAAAATGGTTAAAATTTATATAACTTACTGATTATAAAGAATCTATGGATACACGCCGCTTAATTTTATTTGTTATTTTTTCATTTTCTATTTTGATGCTGTGGGATTCCTGGCAGCAAAAAAACAAGCCGCACACACCTGCTCAGCAGCAAACACAAGTGGAGGTTCCATCTGTTGTTGGCAATGCCAATACCGCGATGAATGTGGCAGATGAAAAAAGTTTCAAGCTCGAAAAAGATCAGCGCATCAAAGTTTCCACTGATTTATATCAAGCCGAAATCGACACAACGGGCGGTGATTTGCGCTATTTGGCGCTTAATCAACATCGTGCAGCAGAAGTAAAAAGCGGCAACTTTGTGTTGATGGATGACGCACAGAAACCCATGCTGTATGTTGCACAGACAGGCTTACTGGGCGGTGATTTGCCCAATCATAAATCAGTGTTTACCAGTGCTGCAGCAAGCTACATATTGGCTGATGGCGCTACAAGCCAGGAAGTACGGCTATCTTGGGTGGGTAATGGTATCAGTGTGGATAAAATTTACACCTTTCACCGCGGTAGCTATGTAATAGACGTCACTTATCAAATCAACAATGGTAGTGCTGCAGTTGTTACACCATCTGTTTATTATCAAATCGTGCACGACAACCAATCCAAGCAAGGCTCCGCGATGATGCCCACGTTTACGGGTGGCGCATATTTTACCGAGGCAGATAAATTCACAAAAATTAATTTTGCGGACATGGCCGAAGAAGGTCTATCAAAATCCAGTAAAGATGGCTGGATCGGCTTGGTTGAACATTACTTTGCGAGCGCATGGATTCCAGCGAATGGTTTTGCGCGTGAGTTTTATACCAAGCAGTTATCTGAAAACATCTTTGCTTTGGGGGTAGTTACACCAGGTACGAGTCTGGCAGCGGGTGCAAAAACTGAGATTCGCGCTAAGCTATTTGCCGGGCCGCAAACGCATACAGATTTAGCTGCCGCCGCGCCGGGACTGGAGTATGCGGTAGATTATGGCTGGCTTACAGTGGTGGCAAAGCCGTTGTTTTGGATACTGTCGAATATTTATTCCCTGGTGCATAACTGGGGCGTGGCGATTATTTTATTAACGGTACTGATCAAAGCCGCATTTTATCCGCTCTCGGCGGCGAGTTATAAGTCGATGGCACAAATGCGCGAGTTGGCGCCGCGTTTACAGGCGATGAAAGAAAAATTCGGTGACGATAAACAGAAAATGCAGCAGGCGATGATGGAGCTTTACCGCACGGAAAAAATCAACCCAATGGGTGGATGTTTGCCAATTCTTGTGCAAATCCCTGTTTTTATTGCGCTTTATTGGGTGTTGTTAGGTTCTGTTGAACTGCGCCATGCGCCATTCTTTGGATGGATCCAAGACTTGTCCGCTGTTGACCCATGGTATGTGCTGCCGGTTTTAATGGGCGCGACCATGATCATCCAAACCTATTTGAACCCTGCACCAACCGATCCGCTGCAAGCGAAAATCATGAAGATTATGCCAGTGGTATTTAGCGTATTCTTCTTCTTTTTCCCTGCCGGTCTAGTGTTGTACTGGCTGGTGAACAATATCCTGTCGATCTGGCAGCAATGGTATGTGAATAAATCTATTCATGCCGCTGCGTTAGCCAAAAAAGGCAATGCAAAAAAATAAGGCAGATACCATCGCGGCCATCGCTACAGCCAGCGGTGCGGGTGGTATCGGCGTGGTGCGGGTTTCGGGGCCGTTGAGTCACGCGATTGCTAACCAGATATTAGAACAGTGCCCTGCCCCGCGCCACGCAGCTTACCTGCCTTTTTATGATGTCAATCATCAATTGATTGACCGCGGAATTGCGATCTATTACCAGAATCCACATTCATATACCGGCGAAGATGTACTGGAGCTGCAGGCGCATGGCGGTACCGCGCTCATGCAAATCTTACTGGCACGCTGTATCGAGTTGGGAGCGCGCCAGGCTGAGCCAGGCGAGTTTACGCGCCGTGCTTACCTGAATGACAAAATCGATTTAGCGCAGGCTGAAGCTGTGGCTGATGTAATTAACGCGTCAACAGCAGAGGCAGCACGCAGTGCTGTGCGTTCTTTATCCGGAGAGTTTTCAAATAGCATTAATCAGCTGTTGGCCAAGCTGGTTAATTTACGCATGTATGTCGAAGCCTGTCTGGATTTTCCTGAAGAAGAAATCGATTTTATTTCTCAAGGCAAAGTGACCGAAAAGTTAGAGGCCATTACTAGCGAATTAGAATCGGTATTTTCAAAAGCCAAACAAGGCAGCTTATTACGCGAAGGCATGCACATTGTGCTGGTGGGTCAGCCCAACGTGGGTAAATCGAGCTTGATGAATCAGTTGAGCGGTGAAGAAGTGGCGATCGTGACCCCGATTGCGGGCACAACGCGGGATGCTATAAAAAGTTCTATACAAATCAATGGCTTGCCTTTACATATTATAGACACTGCAGGGTTGCGCGATACAAATGACGAAGTGGAAAAAATTGGCATCGCGCGAACATATCGAGCGCTAGAAAACGCGCAGGTCGCATTATTATTGGTAGATGCAGCTCATGGTATTGACGATGCAGAAAAATCGATCCTAACGCGCTTACCGCAAGAAATCAGCAAAATATGGGTACATAATAAAATAGACACCGCGAATGAAACTGCAAAAATTGTGGAAAAAGCCGGTGAAACACATATTTTTCTTTCCGCAAAAATGGGCAGTGGGGTTGACTTGTTAAAACGGCACTTGTTGAACATTGCAGGATATCAGCAAAATGCCGAAGGCGTTTTTATGGCGCGAGCTCGGCATTTGGAAGCCCTAAAGCAGGTAGATGCGCATTTGCAGCTAGCGTACAACAATATCAGCCAGGCAGAAATCATCGCAGAAGAGCTGCGTTTGGCGCAGGAAGCGTTAAGTAGTGTAACGGGTGAATTTACCCCGGATGATTTGCTGGGAGAGATATTCTCCAAGTTTTGTATAGGCAAATAAGCGCAAATAAAACAAATGAAAAAAGGCGCATTTGCGCCTTTTTAATGAGTTGCTTTAGTTAAGCAGATAAATCTACCACTACAGCGTCGGGGGCATTTTTCTTCACGGATTCAATGCCATTGTCGCGTCCTGCTTCTGATTCATATTGTTGGCTTTGACCAATGATTTGATGATTGCCTGCTTTAATTACAAAATAAGGCTTGCCGGATTTCGATACTAAACGTTCATAACGCTCATCCATGCCAGCATTCTTTTTAATAGACTCTATGCCATTTAATGCGCTGGCCCTGGTTTCATACATTTCAGATTGCAAAATAATTTGGCCATTACCTGCCAAAAGATTAAAGTGCGTTTGACCGCTTTTTGCGGTTTTTACTTCGAATTTACCTGCCATACCATTCTCCTCGTCTTGGGTCGGTGAAAGCGTCATTAGCCGCTAGCAATACTATAGGCGCGCTAAGTTGCATTCGTCAAGAGGCATGTGCCTGTAAATTATTTTTATTATTGTTTCACGTGAAACAGGGAATTAATATTGGGATTAATAGATTTTAAGCGATTTTTTGCCTGGCTTGTTTTTCGCCTTTTCTGGTCACGCGCTTGCAGCCGGTAATCATGGCTAAAATCAGATTATCTTTATGCAAAATGCTTTCTGTAATCACGCCAAGTACATGCATGATTACCAGCGCCAACCAACCCCATGTTGAATATTGATGCAGCGTCTGCAAAAACTCGGGCTGGTCGATTAGCCAGCCTTCGTTATACACCAGCCAGCCAGAGCCCACCGCCGTGAGTCCGGTGACCAGCATTGCGTAAATCACCAGCGATCCAGCTGGGTTGTGACCAATATAACGCTTCGCATTGCCTTTTAGAACATGGTAGATGTGCTTGATTGCTTGTTTGGGATCAAATGGGAACGAACAAAAACAGGCATAACCTGTTTTTGTTAAGCCCCAAATAATACGCGCTAGCAGCAAAACCCCCGCGGCATAACCAGCTTGTACATGAATAAGGCGATCCCATTCGGAAGCATGCGTGTAGAACGCGACTGTAAACGCTACAACAAGCGACCAATGAAAGATTCTTACAAATGGATCCCAAACATACTGCATAACGATGTTTCTGCTTATTTTTTGGCTGAAGGTGTTTTTTCAGTCAATACATAGCCGATAAAATTGGCTTTTTCTTCTGGTGTGCAATCTGCACCAATAATGTCGTTACAGTGTTCAGTGAATTTATCTTCTACTTTATCCAAGTCATTAAAGCGTTTGTTGTTGACAGCCGGTGACAGCGGACGAATTGCTTTGCCGGTAACGATGTGCTTACCCTCATTTGCTGGGTTGGGAGTGTGGCAAGAGGCGCATGCTGCTTCGTTGCCGTTATTAGTGATTTTGCGATTAAAAAATATTTTACCTTCCATCGCTGAAGGGCCCGCGTATCCGGGATTCACTATTTTGGCAATAGTGGTGTATTTTTGTGCTAATTTTTCTGCATTGGCGACATCTGCCTGTGCTGAAACTGCGGTTAAGCCAAGCAGTGATGCTAAAACGATATTTAATTTCTTCATTTAATACTCCATCTCTAGTTAATAATTAATAAAAGGTATGTTTCGCTGCATGCATAGTAAAGCTATTTGATTAACAATGCATTGATATGAATCAAGCTAATTCTATGCCAATATTGTTAAGGAATTGTTTCAGAAGCGTATAAAGTATGATGTTTCACGTGAAACAGATACAAAAATATCTGTTAAAACATGCTTTTACATGACTTAAGCATAGGTTTACAGTAGAATCTAATCCTTTGAAATAAAATCATTTGGCTATGAATTTTCCTGATATTTTTGATGTGATTGTGGTGGGTGGCGGTCATGCAGGCACTGAAGCGGCACTTGCAAGCGCCAGAATGGGGCAAAAAATCTTATTGCTGACACACAATATTGAAACTTTGGGACAAATGTCTTGCAACCCCAGTATTGGTGGCATCGGTAAGGGACATTTGGTTAAAGAAGTGGATGCGCTGGGAGGCGCGATGGCGGCCGCTACGGATGAAGGCGGTATCCAGTTTCGGATTCTAAATTCCAGCAAAGGCCCGGCGGTACGCGCCACCCGTGCGCAGGCAGACCGTGTTTTGTATAAAGCGGCAATCAGGAAAAGATTGGAAAATCAGCCAAATTTGTGGCTGTTCCAGCAGGCGGTTGATGATATTGTGCTTGAAGGCCAGCGTGTTGCTGGGGTTGTGACGCAAATCGGGTTGCGCTTTAGGGCTAAGTCGGTTGTGCTAACAGCCGGCACATTTTTAGGTGGTCTGGTGCATGTGGGTTTGCAGAACTATAGTGCAGGTCGTGCTGGGGATCCGCCCGCCATCTCGCTCGCAGCGCGATTGCGGGAATTGAATTTGCCGGCCGGCCGCCTGAAAACAGGTACGCCGCCACGTATTGATGGCCGCACCATCGATTATTCGGTGTTGACCGTGCAGCCGGGCGACTATCCGGTGCCGGTATTTTCTTTTATGGGCAATGCGGCACAGCACCCGGCTCAACTGCCTTGCTGGATTACACACACCAATGAGCGCACACATGACATTATTCGCGGCGGTTTGGATCGCTCGCCTATGTATACCGGCGTGATTGAAGGCGTGGGGCCGCGTTATTGTCCGAGCGTGGAAGATAAAATTCACCGTTTTTCTGACAAGGAAAGCCATCAGATTTTCCTAGAACCGGAAGGCCTTAATACGAATGAGATTTATCCCAATGGAATTTCAACCAGTTTGCCTTTTGATATCCAACTGGCGCTGGTGCGTTCAATCAAGGGGCTGGAAAGCGCGCACATACTGCGCCCAGGCTATGCGATTGAATATGATTACTACGATCCGCGTGGTTTAAAGTCCAGCCTGGAAACCAAAGCGGTTAAAGGATTATTTTTTGCTGGTCAAATCAATGGCACCACGGGTTACGAAGAAGCCGCTGCACAAGGTTTGCTGGCAGGTGCCAATGCGGCGCTGTACGCACAAGAAAAAGAACCCTGGTGTCCTGCGCGTGACGAGGCTTATTTAGGTGTGCTAGTGGATGATTTGATTACCGCAGGCGTCACCGAGCCCTATCGCATGTTTACCTCGCGTGCCGAATACCGCTTACAACTTAGGGAGGATAACGCTGATATGCGGTTAACCGCCAAGGGCCGTGAGCTGGGTTTGGTGGATGATGCGCGCTGGGAGGCGTTTAGCCGGAAGCAAGATGCTGTGGCGCGCGAACAGGAAAGATTAAAGCGTACATTTGTACAGCCCACCAACGTTTCACGTGAAACACAATTAAAGGTGCTGGGCAAAGAATTGGAGCACGAATACAGTTTGTTTGAGCTGTTGCGCCGTCCGGAGGTGAGTTATGAGAGCCTGCTAAGTTTAATCCCGGCAGTCGAGACGTTAACGGACGAAGTGAAAGAGCAGGTCGAAATCGCGGCTAAATACCAAGGCTATATCAATCGTCAAAAAGATGAAATTGCCAAACAGAAAGGCAGCGAGAGCATTAAGCTGGGTGCAGATATTGATTATGCTGAAGTGCATGGCTTAAGCATAGAAGCACGCCAGAAGCTCATGGCGCACAAGCCGGAAACGATTGGTCTGGCCGGCCGGATTTCAGGCATTACCCCTGCGACGATTTCGTTATTATTGGTTTACTTAAAGCGCAAGCACAAAAAGTTAGCCAGCCAGGCCAATATTGAAGCGGCATGACGCAAGCAGAGTTATTGGCTGCGGGTATCGCAGAGATGGGTTTAAGTGTATCCTCGGATACTCAGCAAAAACTATTAAGTTATATCGGTTTGCTGCAAAAGTGGAACAAGGTGTATAACCTGACGGCGGTGCGAGACACGCTGGAAATGGTGACCTTGCATTTGCTCGATAGTTTGAGTGTATTGCCTTATATTCAGGCTAAAAGCCTGCTTGATGTCGGCAGTGGTGGCGGCTTGCCGGGCATTGTGCTGGCGATATGCTTGCCGCAGCTGAAAGTGACGACCATTGACGCGGTGCAAAAAAAAGTGATTTTTATGCGCCAGGTAAAAGGTGAGCTGGGGTTGGACAACTTGGAAGTGGTGCATGCGCGGGTAGAAAACTATCGGCCAGCGGAAAAATTTGACGCAATTATTTCGCGCGCTTTTTCTGAGCTAGGTTTGTTTATTGGCCTGACAAAGCACCTGATTAAAGAAAATGGCCAGTGGTTGGCCATGAAAGGCCAGGTTCTGCAAGATGAACTTAAGGACTTGTCATTAGGCCCAGCGCAAATTATTCCGCTTATGGTAGCGGGTTTAGAGGCAAGGCGGCATTTAGTTGTTTTAGAGAATAATCGATGAAAATATTAGCTATTACCAATCAAAAAGGCGGTGTAGGCAAAACCACCACTTGTGTGAATCTGGCTGCCAGTTTGGCGGCCAATTATAAAAAGGTGTTATTGGTGGATTTGGATCCGCAAGGCAATGCCACTACCGGCAGTGGGGTTGATAAGGCGCATCTAAAACATAGCATCTACGATGTGTTGATTGGTAAAAAGTCATTAAACGAAGTGATTGTTACCAGCGAAAAAGGCGGTTATCACATTGCGCCTTCTAACCGTGAACTGGCTGGTGCCGAGGTTGAGCTGGTGAATGAATTTGCGCGCGAAGCCCGCCTGAAGCAGGCGATCGCGAAACTAGATGGTGAATATGACTATATACTGCTGGATTGCCCCCCTGCCCTCAATCTGGTCACGGTGAACGCGCTTACCGCTGCCAATAGCGTGATGATTCCGATGCAGTGCGAGTATTACGCGCTGGAAGGTTTGTCCGACCTGGTGAATACCATTAAAAAGGTACGGACGAATTTAAACGCTACATTGGAAATCGAAGGTTTGCTGCGCACCATGTTTGATAACCGCAATATGCTGGCACAGCAGGTATCGACACAGCTGGTGAGCCATTTTGGCGATAAAGTTTATAGCACCGTCATCCCGCGCAATATCCGCTTGGCCGAGGCACCCAGTTACGGTTTGCCGGTATTGGTTTACGACAAATCTTCGAAAGGCGCAATCGCGTATTTAGATCTGGCAAAAGAAATTATTGTTAAAAATCAACAAGTTAAAAATAAAAGCATAGACAAAGGTATTCACAATGGTTAAACCAAAAGGTTTGGGGCGCGGCTTGGATGCCTTGCTGGCAGACAATATTGACGAATCCGGAAGTGCCGATACACTGCGCATGTTAAATGTAGCGCAACTGCAGCCAGGCAAATATCAGCCGCGCTCTTTCATGGATGACGCGGCATTGCAAACCCTGGCGGATTCGATTAAATCACAGGGCATTATGCAGCCGATTCTGGTCAGGGAGATTTCACCGGAAAAATTCGAGATTATTGCTGGCGAGCGCCGCTGGCGCGCCAGCCAAATCGCGGGTTTAGCGCAAGTGCCGGTGTTGGTGCGTGAAATCGCGGATGAGTCTGCGCTCGCCATGGCGCTGATAGAAAACATCCAAAGAGAAAATTTAAATCCGCTGGAGGAAGCGCAAGGCATCAAGCGTTTGATCGATGAGTTTGCCATGACACACGAAAAGGCGGCGGAGGCGGTTGGCAGGTCACGTGCTGCGGTGTCGAATTTATTGCGTCTGCTGGGGCTAAGTGCACCGGTGCAGGATTTGCTCATGCAAAACAAGCTCGATATGGGGCATGCACGTGCCCTGCTTGGCTTGGATGCAGCACAGCAAGTTATGCTGGCTAATAAAATTGTGCACCAAGACCTGTCGGTGCGCGAGGTTGAAAACATAGTAAAAAAAATGAGTGCTGCAATCCAGCCTAAGCCGCATAAAATGAATATGAATCGTGACATATTGGATTTGCAGAACAGACTTAGTGAAAAAATGGGTGCTGTGGTGAGTATTTCTGCAAAAGCCAACGGTGCGGGAACGCTCAAAATTAGCTACAGCAATCTGGACCAGTTGGACGAAATTATTGCAAAAATGTCTTGATAGTAACATAATTGAGTTTAGGCGAGTTTTTGCCTTAAGAGATTCATCCGGCTTGAGCAAAAGTGCTTGACTAAAAAGCGCTAATAATTCAAAATCGCGGACTTTGCTAATAAACCCGTTTCAAAAGCAAAAAATGGTTTTTGGAATGATAAAAACATGGAAAACATAACTACGACCAATATTTTTAGCAAAATGTTGCGGTTACAGATAATCGCAACAGCCGCAATCGCAGTTATTTCACTTATAATATCAGGATTTCATGCAGGCTTATCGGCAGTGTTTGGTGGCTTGGCAGTATTGATAGGTGCATTAGTCGCATCGAAAATTGCGCAGAAAAGCAAAAAAGAAGCGACAGCGGCACTGATTAATTTATTGAAGGCGGAAGCAGTCAAGATTTTAGTGATTTTCGTGCTGTTGTTTGTCACGTTTAAAGTTTACAAGCAGTTGGTTCCTTTTGCGCTGATTGCGGGCTTGGCGGCTGCAGCGCTGGTATCTGGCGCAGCAATGCGCAAGCTGGAAAACACAGAATTAAAAATATAAGTAACATTTACAGGGCTTTTTGATTGATATGGCTACAGAACACGCTGAACAAGTTGCAATGACCCCGTCAGAATATATTGCTGGACATTTAAGCTTCAATGCCAAGCCAATCGGCGACGGCGGTTTCTGGACGCTGCATGTGGATACGCTGGTAATGTCTGTCATCCTGGGCATCTTGGTGATGGGGCTTGTCTGGTGGGTTGCGCGTGGGGCATCTGCAGGTGTGCCAACTAAGCGCCAGGCTTTTGTTGAGCTGGTCTTTGGGTTTGTGGATGATCAGGTTAAAAATATTTTCCATGGTAACCGTCATGCGTTTATTGCACCAACCGCATTGACGGTTTTTTTATGGGTGTTCGCAATGAATGCCATGGACTTCCTGCCGGTAGATGTCATGCACAAATTTTACGGCTTATTCGGCTTGCATCATTGGCGCAGCGTTCCCACTTCAGACATCAATACCACATTTGCGCTCGCGCTCGCGGTATGGTTTTTGATGATTTTCTTTGCCATCAAGGTGAAAGGCTTGGGTGGTTGGATTCACGAGTTGTTCTGTTCCCCATTCGGTACCAAAATCTGGGTTTGGCCAGCCAACTTTCTGTTCAACATGATTGAATACATTTCAAAACCACTTTCTCATTCGTTGCGGCTGTTCGGTAACATGTATGCAGGCGAAGTGATTTTCTTATTGTTGGGTCTTTGGGCTGCAACCGGTTTAACTGGCACCATCTTTGGCGCGATACTTGGCGCCGGCTGGTCGATATTTCATATTTTAATTGTGGCGCTGCAGGCGTTCATTTTCATGATGTTAACCGTGGTGTATCTCGCTATGGCACATGAGTCACACTAGTTTTGTAGTTAGTTTTAAGTTTTATTTGTAGTTGTAATTTAATTTTGAGAGGGTAATAAAATGGAAGCATTAGCAATGATTCAGGCCTACACAGGCGTTGGTATTGGTTTAATTATTGGTTTGGGCGCTGCAGGTGCTTGTATCGGTATCGGTATTATGTGTGCAAGTTTCCTGGAAGGCGCTGCACGTCAACCAGAAATGATCCCGGCTTTGCAAGGTAAAGTGTTCTTGCTGTTGGGTTTGATCGATGCTTCATTCATTATCGGTGTTGGTCTTGCAATGATGTTTGCTTTTGCTAACCCATTACTGAGCGTGGTTGCTAAATAATTAGCAAACTTAAGCTGATTTGGTCATTAACAAAGGTTTAGTGGCTGACGCTTTAATGATTAACAACATGGATCAAAAATGAACATTAACTTTACACTTATCGCACAAGCTATCGCATTTGCTGTGTTGATTTGGTTCACGGTGAAATTCGTTTGGCCGCCGCTTTTAAAAGCAATTGAGGCGCGCCAAAAAGAAATCGCTGATGGTTTGGCAGCAGCAGCAGATGGCAGAAATGCACTTGAAGTAGCGGCTAAAAAATCAGAAGTGACATTGACTGAAGCTAAACAAAAAGCTAGCGAAATCATTGCACAGGCTGAAAAGCGCGGTACGCAGATTATCGAAGAAGCTAAAGGTAGTGCCAAAGTTGAAGGTGATCGTATTATCGCTGGCGCTAAAGCTGAAATTGAGCAAGAAGTGAACCGTGCTAAAGAAGGTTTACGTGCGCAAGTTTCTACATTGGCAATTGCTGGTGCGGAGAAGATTTTGCGTAAAGAAATCGACGCCAAAGCACACAGCGAATTGTTAGCTAAACTTGCAGCAGAACTTTAAGGCTAAGGGATAAAGGAAAATCACATGGCTGAATTATCCACCATCGCAAGGCCCTATGCAGTCGCTGCCTATAAATTAGGCCGTGAGCAGAAGGCGTTGGGCAAATGGTCTGAGATGTTGAGTTTTGCTGCTGCAGTTGCTAATGACGCGCAAATCAAGGCTTATATTCAAGACCCTAAAGTGGTGAGCAGTGATCTGCAAGCGACTTTCTTGAAGGCGTGCGGCGACAATCTCAATGAAAACGGACAGAATCTGGTCAAAGTTTTGGTTGAGTATGGCCGTTTGTCTATTTTGCCGGAAATCTACAGCGCGTTTGAAGCATTGAAAGCGCAAGATGAAGGTACATTGGATGCAGAAATCATTGCTGCAGCCAAGATCAGCGCGGCAGATACCAAAGACTTGGTAAAACGTTTGGAAGCAAAATTCGGCAAGAAAATTGAAGCTAGTGTTTCTGTAGACCCGGAAATCATCGGTGGCATCAAAATTATTGTTGGCGATACCGTAATAGACGCATCCGTCAAAGGCCAGTTACAAAATTTAGCCTATACGCTTACAGCATAAGGCACAGGAGACAGAGTAATGCAGTTATCTACATCAGAAATCAGTGAACTGATTAAAAGCAGATTAGAAAATTTTTCGACCAGTGCTGAAGCGCGTACCCAAGGTACCGTAATTTCGGTTACTGACGGTATCGTTCGTATTCACGGTCTTTCAAACGTGATGTCTGGCGAGATGATCGAGTTCCCGGGCAATACATTCGGTTTGGCACTTAACCTTGAGCGTGACTCAGTGGGTGCGGTGGTGCTGGGTGATTACGAGCACATTACAGAAGGCGATACATGTAAATGTACAGGCCGTATTCTGGAAGTGCCAGTTGGTCCGGAATTGATCGGCCGCGTTGTTAACGCGTTAGGTCAGCCAATCGACGGCAAAGGTCCAGTCAATGCAAAAATGACTGACAAAATTGAAAAAGTTGCTCCCGGCGTTATTGCACGTAAATCAGTTTCACAACCAGTACAAACCGGTTTGAAATCCGTTGACTCGATGGTGCCAGTTGGCCGTGGCCAACGTGAATTGATCATTGGTGACCGTCAAACAGGTAAAACAGCAGTTGCAGTCGACGCGATCATCAACCAAAAAGGTCAGAACATGACCTGTATCTACGTTGCGATCGGCCAAAAGGCTTCTACTATCGCTAACGTGGTACGTAAATTGGAAGAAAACGGCGCAATGGCTTACACCATTGTGGTTGCAGCAGCAGCTTCTGATTCAGCGGCATTGCAATTCCTGGCGCCATATGCTGGCTGTACCATGGGTGAATACTTCCGTGACCGTGGTCAGGATGCATTGATTGTTTATGATGACTTGACCAAACAGGCGATTGCTTACCGTCAAATCTCATTGCTGTTACGTCGTCCACCAGGCCGTGAAGCTTACCCAGGCGACGTGTTCTACATCCACTCACGTTTGTTAGAGCGCGCGGCTCGTGTAAACGAAGAGTATGTAGAGAAATTCACTAACGGTGAAGTGAAAGGTAAAACGGGTTCATTGACTGCATTGCCAGTGATTGAAACAGCGGCTGGCGACGTTTCTGCATTCGTTCCAACTAACGTGATTTCTATTACTGACGGCCAGATCTTCCTGGAAACTGACTTGTTCAACGCTGGTATCCGTCCCGCGATCAACGCTGGTATTTCAGTGTCTCGCGTAGGTGGTGCAGCGCAAACTAAAGTCATCAAGAAACTGGGCGGCGGTGTGCGTCTGGCTCTTGCGCAATACCGTGAATTGGCTGCGTTCGCGCAGTTCGCATCTGACCTGGATGAAGCGACACGTAAACAGTTGGAACGTGGCCGTATGTTTACTGAGTTGATGAAACAAGCGCAATATGCACCTTTAAGCGTATCAAATATGGCAATTACCTTGTTTGCAGCGAACAAAGGTTACTTTGACGATGTTGCTATCAATAAAGTATTGGCCTTTGAAGGCAAATTGCACGGCTTTATCGCTTCGAAATATAAAGCAATCGCTGATGCTATCGAAACTTCAAAAGATTTGAGCGCTGATAACGAGAAAGCACTTGAGGCAGCAATTCAAGACTTCAAAGCGACAACTGCTTACTAATATCTAACTATTAGGACATTAAAATGGCTGGTAGTAAAGAAATTAGAACCAAGATTAAGAGTGTAGAAAACACACGCAAGATCACCAAGGCGATGGAAATGGTGGCCGCCTCTAAAATGCGTAAAGCGCAGGATAGAATGCGTGCATCCCGCCCTTATGCTGACAAAATTCGCAATGTGGCGGCTCACCTTTCACTTGCGCATTCTGAATACAAGCACCCTTTCCTGTTGAAGCGTGATGAAGTGAAGAATGTTGGCATTATCGTGGTGAGCTCAGACAAAGGTCTTTGCGGCGGCTTGAACACCAACGTATTGCGCTTAACAGTTAACCAGATGAAAAACTGGGAATCTGAAGGCAAAAAAATTACTGTCAGTGCGATAGGTAACAAAGGCTACGGCTTTATGAATCGCGTCGGTGCCAACGTAAAATCACACATCATCGGCTTAGGTGATGTACCGCATTTAGAAACACTGATTGGCACGATTAAAGTGATGCTGGATGCTTATACCACTGGTGAAATTGATCAGTTACATATTTGCTATACACGCTTTATCAATACCATGAAGCAAGAGCCTGTAATTGACCAATTGCTGCCATTGACCAGTGAACGTTTGGGTACACACCCTACAGAAGAAAAAGCTGAGAAATTGAGTGCGAGTGCAGTGGTGAAGAGTGCCCTTCAAATCGGTGCAGCTAAAGGCCATTGGGATTATATCTATGAACCTGAGGCGAAGCCCGTGATTGAAGAGCTGATGGTACGCTACATTGAGTCACTGGTGTATAACGCAGTATCTGAAAACATGGCGTCTGAGCAATCATCACGTATGGTGGCGATGAAGGCCGCATCTGACAATGCGAAGAACGTGATTGGCGAGTTGAAACTGGTTTACAACAAAGCGCGTCAAGCGGCGATTACAAAAGAGATTTCAGAAATCGTTGGTGGAGCGGCCGCTGTGTCGTAGGTGCTTTAGTAAGCAGAGTATCGAATTTAATTAAATCTGACTAGAAGAAGTTAGGAAATAAAATGGCAAAAGCAAATCAAGTAAATGTAGGTAAAGTGGTGCAATGTATTGGCGCGGTGGTGGACGTTGAGTTTCCACGTGATCAAATGCCAAAAGTGTTTGAAGCATTGATTATCGATGATGCATCAAGCCAAGCGGAAGCTGGTTTGACATTAGAAGTGCAACAACAATTGGGTGACGGCATTGTACGTACCATTGCTATGGGCTCATCTGATGGTCTTGCACGTGGTACAGCATTCAAATCAACAGGCGCACAAATTCAAGTACCGGTTGGTACGGGTACTTTGGGTCGTATCATGGACGTGTTGGGCCGCCCGATTGATGAAGCTGGTCCAATCGATTGTGACGAGCGTCGTTCGATTCACCAAAAAGCACCGACATTTGAAGAGCTCTCCCCTTCTGTTGACTTGTTAGAAACAGGTATCAAGGTGATTGACTTGGTTTGCCCATTCGCTAAGGGTGGTAAAGTGGGTCTGTTCGGCGGTGCTGGTGTAGGTAAAACCGTTAATATGTTGGAACTGATTAACAACATCGCTAAGCAACACTCAGGTTTATCAGTGTTTGCCGGTGTGGGTGAGCGTACCCGTGAAGGTAATGACTTCTATCATGAAATGGCAGAAGCTGGTGTTATCAAGCTGGATAACATGAAAGAATCAAAAGTGGCGATGGTGTTTGGCCAGATGAACGAACCACCAGGTAACCGTTTACGCGTAGCTTTGTCAGGTTTGACTATGGCGGAAAAATTCCGTGATGAAGGCCGTGACGTGTTGTTCTTCGTTGACAACATCTATCGTTATACGTTGGCTGGTACTGAAGTATCAGCACTGTTAGGCCGTATGCCTTCAGCCGTAGGTTACCAACCTACCCTTGCTGATGAAATGGGGCGTTTACAAGAACGCATTACTTCAACTAAAACAGGTTCTATTACGTCTATCCAGGCTGTTTATGTGCCTGCGGATGACTTGACAGACCCATCACCAGCAACCACGTTCCAGCATTTGGATTCTACCGTTGTGTTGTCACGTGACATTGCTTCTCTTGGTATTTACCCAGCGGTTGACCCGTTGGACTCAACTTCACGTCAATTGGATCCATTGATCGTAGGTGAAGAGCACTACTCAGTTGCACGTTCGGTACAAGCAACATTGCAACGTTACAAAGAATTACGTGACATTATTGCGATTTTGGGTATGGACGAATTGTCACCAGAAGATAAATTAGCAGTTGGTCGTGCACGTAAAATCCAACGCTTCTTGTCACAACCTTTTCACGTTGCTGAAGTGTTTACTGGCGCGCCAGGTAAATACGTGCCACTGAAAGAAACGATTAAAGGCTTTAAAGCGATTGTTGCTGGTGAATACGATCACTTGCCAGAGCAAGCTTTCTACATGGTGGGTGGCATTGAAGAGGCAATTGAAAAGGCCAAGACGCTTAACTAAAAAAACTTAACTAAGTTTACTTAGCTAATAAGTTAATCGCTTTAAGGAAAAAAATGGCAAATACTGTTCATATTGATGTAGTCAGTGCAGAGGCAAGCATATTCTCAGGTGAAGCTGAGTTTGTGGTTGCACCTGCAAGCGCTGGTGAAGTGGGTATCTACCCAAACCATGCGCCAATGATTACGACCATCAAGCCGGGTGCTTTGCGTATCAAGCAAGCTAACGAAGCTGAAGATACCTTGATTTTCATCTCAGGCGGCATGTTGGAAGTACAGCCAGGTGTAGTCACTGTATTGGCTGATACGGCAATTCGTGGTCATGACCTGGATGAAGCAAAAGCAATCGCTGCGAAAGAGGCTGCGGAAGAGGCGTTGAAAAACAGAACTTCAGACATTGATTACGCAACAGCACAAGCTGAATTGTCTGAAGCGCTCGCACAAATCCAAACAATTGAACGTTTACGTAAAACTACGCATTAATTAAGTGTTTTCATGCTTATACAAAGGCAGCCTATGGCTGCCTTTTTTGTTTATACTTTCACTATCAAGTAAATTAAATAGAATATGAATAAACTCAATATTGTCATTCTTGCTGCCGGTAAAGGCACACGCATGCACTCTAATAAGCCCAAGGTGCTGCACCAACTAGCCGGCAAACCGCTTTTACAGCACGTCATTAATTGCGCCAAACAATTAGATCCGGCGAAAATCATCGTGGTTTATGGCTATGGCGGCGAGGCGGTACTGCACGCATTCGCGCATGAAAATATTACCTGGGTTGAACAAATCGAGCAGCTTGGAACTGGCCATGCCGTGCAGCAAGCCTTGCCGCATCTGGATGAAAATGCCACAACGCTTATCTTGCTTGGGGATGTGCCGCTGCTGAGTGTTGAAAGTTGCAAAAAACTGCTCGATAAAACCGAGGAATTAGGCCTGCTGACTTTTATAAAGCCGGATCCAGCCGGCTATGGCCGTATCATTCGTAATAGTGAAGGCATCGTTACTGCAATCATTGAGCATAAGGATGCGACTGCTCAGCAGCGCGAAATTAAAGAGGTGAATACCGGCATTATCGCTGCTGAGAACAGGCATCTGGCAAACTGGTTAAAGCGCCTTACCAACAACAACGCCCAGGGTGAATATTATCTGACAGACATCGTGGCGATGGCAAAACTGGAAGATGAGACAGCGGTGCGCGAAATTGCAGATGATGAATCGTCTTCGGACGGTTGGATTGGTCTATCTAAAAAAAGGTATACGATTGCAACAGAAATTTCTCAGGATGAAGCCTCTGTGACAGGGGTGAACTGCAAGAAAGACTTAGCTGACCTGGAGCGGGTATACCAAAAACGCTATGCCGATAGCTTAATGCTAGCGGGTGTGACGCTGCTAGACCCATTAAGAATCGATGTGCGAGGCGAGTTAAGTGTTGGCAAGGATGTAGAAATAGATGTCGGCTGTGTTTTTGAAGGCAAGGTAAGCATTGCCGACAATGTAAAAATTGGCGCGTACTGTGTCATTAAAGATGCCGAAATTGCTTCTGGAACAATCATCGCCCCGTTTACACATATTGACCAGGCTAAAATTGGCAATAATAGCCGCATTGGGCCATATGCACGCATTCGCCCCGGTACTACACTGGCGGCTGAGACGCATATTGGTAACTTTGTCGAGCTCAAAAACGCTCAAGTAGATATTGGCAGTAAAATCAATCACCTGAGCTATGTGGGTGATAGCACTGTGGGTAAAAACGTGAACATTGGCGCGGGTACGATTACCTGCAATTATGACGGCGCCAATAAATTCAGAACCATTATTGAAGATGACGTGTTCGTTGGCTCCGATACGCAATTAATCGCACCTGTTACAGTAGGCAAAGGCGCGACCATCGCCGCAGGCTCCACTATTACCAGGGACGCACCAGCTGATCAGCTTACGTTATGCAGAGCAAAAGAACAAAAATCTATCGTGGGATGGAAACGGCCTGTAAAGATAAAAAAATAAAGCCTTATTCGTCATCCCCGCTTTTGCGAAAATGATTGAATAGAAATAATTTAAGAAAGAATAAACGTTATGTGTGGCATTGTAGGTGCAGTAGCAAATAGAAACGTCGTTTCAACTTTAATCGAAGGCCTGAGCCGTCTGGAATATCGCGGCTACGATTCTGCCGGCGTCGCGGTGCTGAACAGGAACGGCATCGAGCGCGTACGCGCGGTGGGCCGCGTTTCCGCCATGGTAGAAAAAGCATTGGATGCGAATCTAAGCGGCTTGGTAGGCATCGGTCACACACGTTGGGCTACTCATGGCGGCGTCACCGAGAGCAATGCACATCCGCATGTCTCTAAAGGTGAGATTGCCGTTGTGCATAACGGCATTATCGAAAATCATGATGAGCAGCGCACGCGCTTAAAAGCTTTGGGCTACGAGTTCACCTCGCAAACCGATACTGAAGTGATTGCTCACTTAATTCACTATTACCACAAAGATTTGGCATTGCTGGCAGCTACACAGAAGGCGGTGGCAGAGCTTACGGGCGCGTTTGCCATTAGCGTGATTTCGGTTAAAGAACCAGAACACATGATTACCGCGCGTCTAGGCTGCCCGCTGCTGATAGGCCTTGGCGAAGGTGAGAATTTCATCGCATCTGACGTTTCTGCGGTGTTATCCGTCACCCGTAAAGTGATTTACCTGGAAGATGGCGATGTGGCGGATATTCGCCGTGATGGCGTGACTATTTATGGCCGCGATGGTGTAGAGGTAACCCGTAAAATCCACATGAGCGATGTGTCGCTCGCAAGCATGGAGCTTGGCCCTTATTCGCACTTCATGCAAAAAGAAATCCACGAACAACCGCGTGCGCTCACCGACACCATTGAAGCGCTGATTGATAACAACTGCTTCTCTGCCGAGTTGTTTGGCAAGGCCGCCAGCGATGTATTCAAGCAGGTGGATAGCATCTTGATACTGGCCGCAGGCACCAGCTATTATGCCGCGCTCACCGCGAAATACTGGCTGGAAGGCATTGCAAAAATACCCACCAATGTGGAAATCGCCAGTGAATACCGCTATCGCCAATCTGTGCCTAATCCCAAACAGATGATTGTTACCATCTCACAATCCGGCGAAACGCTGGATACGATGGAAGCCTTGAAACACGCAAAATCGCTAGGGCAAAATCTTACCTTGTCAATCTGCAATGTGCAGGAAAGCGCCATTCCGCGCGCCTCGCAGCTCGTCTTCTACACGCGCGCCGGGGCAGAAATCGGCGTGGCTTCCACCAAAGCGTTTACCACACAACTAGTGGCTTTATTCACCTTGGCGGCTACACTAGCTAAACAACGTGGTTTATTAAGCGCTACCCAAGAGCAGGAACACTTAACTGCATTGCGCCAATTAGCTGGCAGCGTGCAATTTGCGCTTAATTTAGAGCCGCAAATCCGCGAATGGGCAAAACGCTTTGCCGATAAAGAACACGCCCTATTCCTGGGCCGTGGCGTGCACTACCCTATCGCGCTGGAAGGCGCGCTTAAGCTTAAAGAGATATCCTACATCCACGCCGAGGCTTATCCCGCAGGAGAGCTAAAACATGGCCCTCTGGCGCTGGTAGATAACAACATGCCAGTGGTGGTGATTGCGCCAAATGATGCGTTGCTGGAGAAGGTAAAATCGAACATGCAAGAAGTGCGTGCGCGCGGCGGCGAGCTATTTGTGTTTGCAGATGCTGACAGCCACTTTACCGAGTCAGAAGGTGTGCATGTGATTCGCACTCCACGCCATGTGGGTGTGCTCTCCCCTATTTTGCATACCATCCCCGTGCAAATGCTGGCGTATCATGCAGCCTTGTTAAAGGGAACGGATGTGGATAAACCGAGGAATTTGGCGAAGAGCGTAACAGTGGAATAGTTTCCCTATACTTTTTAATGAGAAAGATGTTATATGTGTTTTTGATGTCTTTCTTACAACAAAGGCTGTGTCAGTAAAACGAATATCAGATGAAAAAGAAGTCAGACATAGGATCATTTTAGAGTTGTACTCGAATGGATTATCCGACCAGGAAATTGCAGACTATTTGAACTTCCACAACATCCGTACACCAACTGGTTTAACTTATTACTCGATTCTAGTATGGGTTACACGAAACAAATTAAAAAAACGAGAGGCCAGAAAGCTAACGAATAATTACGAAATGGGGACAATCAAATTTTGGTTGTTACCTAAAAGCTATTAAGCTATATAAATACGGTAGCCATTTTGGAGTATAGGAAAAATGACAAACGACCCACTCGAGAGTACAGGCATATATATAGTTTACCTTACCTCGCCTGCATCTAAGTCAATATATCGTGCCAAGAAGTACAAGACAGAGGTAAACAATCAAAATTTAAAAGTTGGAATAGCTAAAAAAAGCTTCAAATCACGTAAAAGTGGTTATGAAGCAAATTTTGATTATGAAGTTGAGTTTCTTCCATTTATTCGAATCAAACGTGAGTTTTTAGAAGATGCGGAGAAAAAATTATTACCGCGATTTTGAGTAACAATATTTTAAGAGTTGGTCGTTCTCGCGAATGGTTTTATACCACTGATATTAATGGAATCAAAAAAATAATTATTGAAGCTTTGTCTAAAACCGATATTGAACACGAATATATAGAACAGCATTCAATCTAAATAATGAATCGCCACTAGTTTTGTAGACGCTAGTCAGCCATAGTTTTAAATTGATTTTCGTAGTCTATCGGAGATAACAAGTTATTGGAATTGTGACGTCGTTTTGAGTTGTAGAACAACTCTATG
>Ga0208939_1000109_pt1 | contig 71384 bp, 53 predicted proteins | sample AD_STIC12_MetaG_FD_184437 | JGI IMG/M metagenome (GOLD analysis project Ga0208939, IMG submission 184437) | Active sludge microbial communities of municipal wastewater-treating anaerobic digesters from USA - AD_STIC12_MetaG (SPAdes) (version 2) | ecosystem: Engineered > Bioreactor > Anaerobic >...
GTCCAGAAACGTCCAAAGACCACTGTGACACAATCCAAAGCCAGTCTTATCTATCTCTCTGCCTGATAAACCCATACGACCACTGTGACATGTGATATCGATTTGCAGATTTGGGTGAGAACTTATAATATATACAGACCTTGAGCTATGATATCACAACTGCGATTTCAGAAAAAAAGCTTGACAGCATATAGTCAATTGAAAATTATGTATCTGCTGCCCATTTGCCAATGGCTAACTGGGTTAAGATGTCGTTACGGCGGCATCTTTTTGTATTCTATGTATCGATCATCGTAGTATTTTCTGTTCTTTGGAAGTACATAAAAAGCAGTAACCAAAACCATTTTGTTTGGATACTCTCCGATTACCACAATATAATCACTTCTATAGTACAAGTGGTGCCGTTTACATCTCCCGTCATATTCTATCCAGTATTTAATCTCAGGATCAGGAAAGCTCTCCACGATCTGTTTTGCCCACTTAATCCTCTCTGCTCTTTGATAGTGGATTAGTCTATCTTCAGAGGCGCGTGAGCCATATTGTTTAGATGAAGCTGTACTGACTATCTTCCAGAAAGTTTCTTCTTTGCCCTTAGTCTTTTTTACACCGTCGAATTCTACACATCTTCTCAAAAACTCAGGAGGCTCATATATCCAATCTTCACAGAACAAATCATAAAGATAGTCTATGTAGTCATTGTAGTCTTCAAACTCGGATGATCTTTTTGCAATAAAACTCTCTAAATCTATCATTATCTATCTTGGAGACCACACAAACACATTGAACTTTTTATTGAATAAAGCCGATGATCTTACCAAAGACACTTTCACCTGGCTTTGAGTATAATCAACTAATTCAGTTTTTGCAGCACTGGATTTAATCTCTTTATTTGCGTAACCGATTACTCCGATGAGTAAATCTGTTAGTTGTATTAGCTGAGATTCATAAGATTGTATCGTGTGAAGCCGCAGGCTATCAACATTGATCACACATTGATCTTGCAAATACTTCTTGAGAACATAGAGTTTCTCACTCTGAAAGGCATCTTTGTAATCAAAGAACACATCATAGCTATTACGATTATAGATCATCTCCCGCAAAGCGTAGTAAAACATCACATAATAAAAATCGTCGTGGCTGCGGTCGAATCTCTCATGATCCAGGATATTTTTGTCGGGAACAACTACACATCTAAAGTGTAGGTCTTTCTCAGCCATGAAGTAGTCTATTATGTTTTTGTAATAATCAATTTTCGAATTTGATATCTTGGTCCATTTCAGTTCCCAATGTTCATTTAATCCATGATCTCTTTTGATCTGCTTTAGTTTGGTTGAAATACTGGCAACGCGCGCTTTGGGTGCTTGCAAAGCACCCAATACCATCACCTTTTGCTGCAAATCAAGTAAATGGCCAGACTCATCACAGAAAATACTGTATCTCATTTTTGTCATACTCTTGATAAGTCTGTTTTCAAGATATCAGCTTCTTTCATGGCTTTCATTGTTCCCCTCCATTTCTATCTTAAGGTCTTTTATCGGATCGTATCCCAACGAATACAAGGCCACGTGGCAATGCCAGACCACGTTGTAAGAGCTGAGGTTTAAATCGGTGTAATACCCGTCTCTCAGGGAAGCCGGCCTACGGTAGATTTTGAGGTCTTGAGACACGCCATAGGTTTTTGAAAGGTTACCGCTTTTCAATCCGTCCAGTAGGCGGTTGTACACGATTACCTTAACATCTCCCCAGTTTTTCGCTTCATGCCAGCCATCTATGACAAACACCCTTTTAACTTTCTTGAAAGTGTATATGTCAGCAGGTTTGGGAGGCAGGCCGTTTCTCCCTTTTGGCGGGTCAGGTGTCGTGGGGGCTTTAATGTCAGGACTAGGAGTTGATAGCTTGCTGCTTCCGGGTATTGTGCGCTCCCACAGCGCCTCAATCTCTTCCAAAGGCATCGATAGCTTGTATTTGGTTTTCAATAGCCTTTGGGCGATGATATGGATGGGTTGGTCAAGTTTTTCTGCAATTATGCCTGCGTCATCTTTAATCAAATTGATGCTGATAATTTTTTTTCGCTCTTTCCGCATGGCTTCGGCGGTGTCCACAGCTTTTTTACGGAAATTGTCCTTCTTCAGCACCTGCTCAAACACTCTGCAGACTTCATCAGGGTCATCATCTCGGAGATTTAGCTCATTGAACAGCCTGTCATCGAAATCGCCTCCCGCTGTAGGCAAGTAAAAGCGCCATTGGATGCCGTCGGTGAGAATGCTTATAGCTGACTTGTGGTAAGTGTTGTAGGTAAGTAACTGCAATTCCCCGGAGACCATTTCATACTCCAACCTTCCGGCGGTTTTAACTTCGATGAAGACCTCGGCGCCCTCGGATGTCTTTTCCGGGATGAAGAGGGCAATGTCAACCTTTCCGGTCACATCTTTACTGAGGTTTTTGGGAGGTATCTTCTTTACCTTGTATTCAGTATAGAACTCGGAAGGGTCCCATATATTCCATCCCAAAGACTGACAAATTCTTCCAACCAAGGAAAAGCGCACATGTTGCTCATCCTGAAAAAGGTTTGCCTTCAGCATCCTTCTGATGTCGTCGATGTCTTTCCTAAGTTCGATCACGTTTCCCTCACAGGATTATTGATTTTTGCAAGTTATCCTTATCCCCTAATCTGTCAAGGTTATTTTCCGCGACCCTCGAATCCCTCCTGCCTTCGCAGGCCGGCATCCAATTCTTTTTCCGGCTCCAGGATCAAGTCCGGGATGAAGTATTGACTCGGTCACGCCAGGGGGATCATGCCAGAACCAGGACCGGAACACTGCAATTCAGAACCTTTCCCAGGTCAAATTCACAAATTCCCAAGTTCCCTTCTTAGCGACCCCCGCAGAGGGCAGATGCTACATCCGGGACAATAGACTAACATATATCCATATATAACATATATATACCTATCTAACTACTAATTCCTACTAATTTAGTATATATTATGTTATATAGTATATATATCAGTATGTTGGATATTCTCCTCCCGGACCGGGGTAAAAAAGGTCCGGAGAAAGGGAATTTGGGAATTTGTGAATTTGACACCCAAAAACGGGCCGGCTTTCACCGGCCCGTTTCCTTTCTCAGCTTATGTCGATCCCGGCCAATACGGGATTGAGAGAGTATTCCAGGGCTATTTTGTTGTTTGTGCCCCTGTGTTCATGGCAGATGATGGCCTGCCTCTCGATCAGCGATTCGATGCAGCTTCGGAACTCCCGGGAGGTCATGTGCAAAAGGCACAGCAGCCGGCTGTGGGTCATTTCCTGTTCCGGCGCTTTTTGCAGCAGGCGCAGGTTTTTCCTTCCACTTTGTTTTTCAGGAACCAGGTTTGGAGGCGTTTTGGGCGATGGCTTTCATCAGATCGGCGGACCGGAAGATACCGCTGGCAAAAGTTTCTGGCGCTTTCTGAAGATTTTTTCGCCCACCCCCGTTTTTCTCATACGCATGTTTATAGAGGGGCATGTTAACGCGCGCAAAAATGCCCCCCAAACCGCTCCCAAACAATCCCCGCGCCGGCTGCGGGAGGTTTTCGGGAGGCGCATCAGACAGCAAATAGAGTGTGTTAACGAACGGCAAGGAAGAGGTTCACGCGGATTAAGCGGATATCAAGGATTCTACATATAGCATGCAGCTACACTTCTTGAAGCAAAAACCAGGGGGAAAGGGCAAAATTAGATGAAGGGAAAGAAGAAAAAAGTTGGTGCGGGGTTGCAATGGAAAAAAGTCAACAAAAGACTTGACGGAATCAGGGGGGTTGAAATAATTCCACAATCAAGAATAATACAACTGACCAAGGGGGTTCAGTGAACAACTATTTCATGGAGACCCATCACCACGAGTGGATCCTGACCAACAAGCTGGGGTCCTACGCTTTGGGTACCGGAAACCTGATAAACCAGCGCAAATACCACGGGCTGCTGATCGCCAGCGACAGGAATTTTTCGCGATTCCACCTGGTCGCGGGGATGGAGGAAAGGGTGGAGTGGCGCGGCCAGATCCTGCATCTGGACAGCAACAACTACAGCAACTGCATCTATCCCGAGGGATTTTTGTATCTGGTGAAACCCTGGCTACGGCCCTTCCCCACCTTTCTCTATTCCGCCCTGCCGCATCAGAACGCCATCCTGATCCGCAAAGAGATCAAGATGGATGCCGATACCAACGCCGTTATCGTGAAATACACGAACCTGGGGCATCACAAGCTGCATTTCACCCTGCATCCCAAATTCACCATGGTGCCACACCACGAGCTGAACCACCCGGGCAGCCTGGACCACGAGCGGTTCGACACGGAATTTGAAAACAGCGGGGAAGGCTGTTCCTTCAGTGCCACCCGCGCCGCCAACGGCCTGCGGGTCTGGGGGATGATGAAAGGGGCGGAGCTAACGCCAAACCGGTTTACCTATAACAACGTTTTCTACCCCTGGGAAGTGATGAGCGGGTATGCCGGAATCGGCGACCAGATCAGCCTCTTTGAGCTGAACTTCGCCCTGGACATCGGCGAAAGCAAAATCCTGCTCTTCGCTGACCAGCCCATCCAGGCGCCGGACAAGACAATCACCAGGATCGAAAAGCGCTACGCCAATTTGCCCAAGCCCAAAGACTTCCCGCGGGAACCGGACAGCGACGACACCCTGATCGAAAGCCTGGACCTGAACGACAACTTCCTCTACAGCTATGAAGAATACCTGCGGCTGCTGGAATTCGCGCTCAGGGATTTCGTCTCCAACAACGACATCGTGGCAGGCTATCCATTTTACGGCGCCTGGGGACGCGACACCATGATCGTGCTTAACACACTGATGCACACCCCCGGCAACCTGAAGCTGGCGGAAAAGGTGCTGATGCGCTACAGACGCGAAATGAAGGACGGCCTGATACCGAACATGAGAGCCGAATCAGGAAGGGAAGCGAATTACGACACCGTGGACGCCACCCTGTGGTTCGTCATCCTGATGTGGAAACTGGGCCGCTACAAACAGGACAAGGCCTTCTGGCGCGGAAGCATCAAGCTCATCGAGGAAGTTCTGACAGGCATCCTCAACAACAGCCAATATCCCTTCTTTGTGCGCCCAGACGGCCTGATCGAACTGAAAGAGGAATTCGCCCACGCCACCTGGATGGACGTTCGGATCGACGGAAAGCCCGTGACGCCGAGGAACGGAGCCCCCGTCGAGATCAACGCCCTCTGGTACAACGCCGTCTGCTGTTACCAGGCCATGTGCGACGAATACCGCCGCCTGGCCAAGGTCCGCTACCTGCCGATCGAGCAAATCACCGACATGAAGGACCTGATCCGCGCCTCCTTCCAGAAATTCTGGTCCCAGGGCTATCTGGCGGACCGCCTGCTGGGTGACAATCCCGTGGACGAGATGAGGCCGAACGCCGTGATCGCGCTTTCCCTGCCCTGGGAAATCATTGACCGCGACAAGATGCAGCAGGTTTGGAACCGCGCCCGCGAAGAGCTTTACACGCCCTACGGCCTGCGGAGCCTGAGTCCGAACAACTTCCGCTTCCGCAAAAAATACTACGGCACCCAGCGCGAACGCGACCTCTCCTACCACAACGGCAGCGTTTGGGCCTGGTTGCTGGGGCCTTTCTGCGGGCTGTTCCTGAAGCTAAACCGCGACAAGCTGCCCCCTGAGGAACTGGCGGAAAAACTCAGCGAACTGGTCTCCACCTTCCGGCGCAGCTTCATGCGCGGACACATCGCCTCCCTGGCCGAGGTTTGGGACGGCGACCATCCCCATTTCCCCAAAGGCGCCCCGGCCCAGGCGATCAGCGTGGCCGCGCTCTACAACATCGAGACCTTTATCAACAGCATCACCAACGCCCAGGCGGACAGGGCTTCAAAGAAACTCCCCAGAAAACCGGCCAAGAGGAAAACGCGATGAAAATACTGATGTTCACCTGGGAATTCCCGCCCCTGATCTCCGGAGGCCTGGGCATGGCCTGTTACGGCATGGTGCGCTCGCTGCTGGCTTTGGGCATCAAAATCGACCTGGTGCTGCCCACCAAGGAAATGGTCTATTTCCCGCTGCGGAAGGTAGAAGACGTGAACACCCTTCCGGCCGTGTTCGTGGACCCCGTCCTGCAAAAGGAATACCTGCGGCACAGCTTTGAAACGCTGCAGGAACGGCTGGAATACATCGGCATCAGCGGCCGCCCGGAATCCTATTACCGCCTTGACGAGCTGGCCAAATTCGACCCCACCGTGAGCCTGGAGCGCTGGCAAACGCAATTCCAGAGCGTGCGGGAACGCGAAATCTTCTCCGACCTTGCCACCAACCTGACCGGCGACGAAGACCTGATCAGAAAGGTGCAGGAATTCACCATGAGGGCGGAGAAATTCGCACGCAGCCTGGACTACAACCTCATCCACGCCCACGACTGGCTCACCTACCCCTCCGGAATACTGGCCAAAAAAATCTCCAAAAAACCGCTGGTGGTGCACATCCACGCCACGGAATTCGACCGCGCCGGAGGACCCGGCGACGAGCGCGTCCACAAGATCGAACACGCGGGGATGATGTATGCGGACAAGGTGATAGCCGTTTCGCAATACACAGCGCAGATGATCATGTCGCGCTACCGCATCGACACAGCCAAGATCCGCATCGTGCACAACGCCTTTACGCTTTCCGAGGAATCGGTGACCTCCAAGAAGCGCATCTTCAAAGGCCCCACGGTGCTCTTCCTGGGCCGGATAACCCTGCAGAAAGGGCCGGATTACTTCCTGGAAGTGGCCGCGCGGGTTCTGAAAGTCCATCCCGAGGCACGTTTCATCATGGCCGGAAGCGGAGACATGGGACGCAAACTGCTGCGCGATTCCGCCTCCCGTAAACTGCAGAACAGGTTCCTTTTCACCGGCTTCCTGAACCGCGCCCAGGTCGAGGACATCCTCCGGGCTTCCGACATCTATATGATGCCCTCGATTTCCGAACCCTTCGGGATTTCGCCTCTGGAGGCAATGGCCTTCGGCCTCACCTCCATCATCTCCAAGCAAAGCGGCGTGGCGGAAGTGGTGAACCACGCCTTCAAGATAGACTACTGGGACGTGGAACTGATGGCGAACACGGTGAACCATCTTATCGAGAATCCCGATAAATGCAGTAAAATGGGGATGGACGGCATGCGCGAGGTCAACCAGATCCACTGGAAGGAAGCAGCGGAAAAGATCCGCCTGGTCTATTCCTCCACCCTCTCTGAATACATCAAAAGCAATTCCTGACAGGTGTGACAATATGCTAAACGTGGTTTTTTACTTTCAAGTGCACCAGCCCTACCGGCTCAAACATCTGAACGTGCTGGACATCGGCAAGAACACGGATTATTTCGACGACCGCCTGAACGCCCAGGTGATGCGCAAAGTGGCGGAAAAATGCTACCTGCCCACCAACAAACTCCTGCTGGAACTGATCCAAAAGCTGGAGGGACGCTTCAAGGTGGCCTATTCCATCACGGGAACGGCGATTGAGCAATTCAAGGCCTGGAGCCCGGAGACGCTGGATTCGTTCAAAGCCCTGGTTGATACCGGCTGCGTGGAGCTTCTGGGCGAAACCTACTACCATTCCCTGGCTTTCCTCTATGACACCAACGAGTTTCTGGACCAGATCGCCCTGCACAGGGAGCTGATGCAGCGGGAGTTCGGTTATTACTGTGAAACCTTCCGCAATACGGAGCTTATCTATCAGGACAGCCTTTCCGACCTGATTTATGAAATCGAGGGTTTCAAGACCATCATCACTGAAGGCGCAGACCGCATCCTGGAATGGCGAACCCCGCTCTACGCCTATAAAAACTATTCCAAAAACATCAACCTGCTGCTGAAATACTACCAGCTTTCAGATGACATCGCCTTCCGCTTCTCGAACCGTGACTGGCCCGAATATCCGCTTACAGTGGATAAATTCGTGAACTGGATCGACCACCTCACCCTGGCTGAAACCGAGGGGCGAAACCAATTCCTGAACCTCTTCATGGACTATGAGACCTTCGGCGAGCACCAGTGGGCCGATTCCGGAATCTTCGACTTCATGCAACAATTCCCCGGCGAAGTGCTCAAGCGCCAGCATCTGGGCTTTGCCACCCCCAAAGAAACCTTCGGGCTGGCAAACTACCAGCAGGAAGCCCTGTCCTTCCCCACCCCTGTTTCCTGGGCCGACGCCGAACGCGACCTCTCCGCCTGGCTTTCAAACGACATGCAGCGCAACGCCATTGAAACCCTCTACAGGCTGCTGTCACTGGTGAAGAGAAAAGGCGACCAGCGGTTGCTTGAAACAGTCCGCAAACTGAGCACCTCCGACCATTTCTATTACATGTGCACCAAATACTTCACGGATGGCGACGTGCACAAGTATTTCTCACCCTACGACTCTCCCGACCAGGCTTACATCTATTACATGAATGCCATGGCCGACCTCGAGGAAAGGCTGATCTGAGGACCTTAGCATGAAAGGCAAAGTGATGATCCTTGAGGACGACCTGCTGCTGGCAGGCCGGATCGCCAAACTGCTGAAAGTGCATGAATACTCCGTGCTTCATTCCAAAAACTCGGATTCCTTTTTCGAAGAGTTGAGGGGCTATAGACCGGATGTGATCCTGCTGGACGTATTTCTGGTGGGCAGCCGGCTGAACGGCATCCAGGTGCTGAAATACCTGAAGGAGAACCTGGATTTCAACTACAAGGTCATCGTGATTTCAGGGGAAGTGACCAACGAACTGGTGCGCGAAATCCGTTCCATCGGCGCTTACCACTTCATTGAAAAAGGCGCCAATTTCAGCATCAACCAACTCTTGCTGCACATCGAAAATGCGGTGACCCTCAAGCGCCAGGAAGAATATAACCTGGACCTGCAAATCGAGTATCTGAACCTGAAAAAGCAGTTCACGCGCACCTTTCCCTTCATCGGCGAAAGCGAGGGCATCAACAACGTTCGCAGCCAGTTGATGAAATTCGCCGAGGTGGACGAAGACATTCTCATCCTTGGCGAAAACGGCACAGGCAAGGAAGTCGCTGCCAACTACTACTATGTGAATTCCAAACGCTTCGGCATGCCCTTCCATACGATTTTATGCAGTTCCCTGAACGAAGCCCTGATTGAAAGGGAACTTTTCGGCCGGGAACGGGGCACGGAAAGCGTGCATGACCGGGGCACGGTGGGCTTGTTTGAACGGTGCTCGGAAGGTATCCTCTTCCTAGACGAGGTGACCAACCTGAGCCTCCAGTCACAAGCCAAAATCCTGCGCGCCGTGGAGAACAAGGAAATCCAAGTGGTGGGCGGCGCGATAAAACAGGTGAACACACGCCTGATTTACACATCCAATGCCGAATTAAAGACTTTGGCTGATTCCACCCGCATCCGCCGCGATTTCTTCTACCGCATCGAAGGCAACGTCATCCGCATCCCGCCGCTGAGGGAACGGGGCGACGATATCCTCCTGCTGATGAGCTATTTCATCACCAGTTATGCCAACAGCTACCACATTTCCGAGCAACTGGACCTGCAGGCGCTGAAAGACGAGCTACTGGCCTACAAATGGCCGGGGAACGTGCGCGAACTCAAGAACTTCTGCCGCTATATCAGCATCAATGAGCGCGAAATCAACAACAAAACCATCCTAAAGCACCTGCACAACAAGATCCTGCATAGCCATGAAGACAGCGCCGTGGGCATGGACCGCTATTTCAAGATCAAAAACATCAAGGACAGCAGCGCGGCATTCGAGCGCGATTACATCCTGCATTTTCTAAAGGAAAACGATTGGATGGTGAGTAAAACCGCCCAGATGATCGGACTCGAGCGCACCACACTCTACAAAAAGATTAAACAACTGGGCCTGGCCAGTATGCTGGAAAACCACTGATGATGAAAAACAACCTTGGCCTAAAAATCGTGGCGCTGGTGATGGCTGTATTCTTCTGGCTGCAAATCACGTTGCTTTCGCAGCACGAGAGCAAAACCAGCCTGCCGCTGAAACTGGTGAACGCCACCGGGGAAGATTCGTTGCGCCAGCCGCCCCGCAGGATAGCCACCTCTGTCTATGGACGGGGACTCGACATCCTGCGCCTCAGATATTCGCAGGCCCACATCCAGATGAATGCGGCGGATTTTTGGGCTGGAAACGCGGCGGACTATCTGGCCCTGGATGTCCCCGAAAAGCTGAATGTGAAGGTGCTGGGAGTGATGCCTCCCACCCTGGCGGAGCATCTCAGCGAAGCAGACCAGGCGCGGGCTGAAAACGCGCATTCAGCAGCCAAAAACGGGAAGAAAGCCCCCTCTACCGCGGGAACGGAACCATCCCAATCCGATTCTGAAGAAGGACAGCTTCAAACCAAAATCCTTACAGACCTCGTGATAACTCCGCCGCAGGGAGTTAAATTATTCCCACCCCAGGCCACCCTGAAAGTGAGGGGCAACGCCTCCCTTCTGGCCGGCCTTCCAAGCGGTGTGCGTGTTTTTGCTGCCAGTCAACCCGACGCTGGGGGCCAATACAAGCTGAGATACGAGGTTCCGGAAGGCATCACCGTGCTGGACATCACCCCCAAACAGGTGCGTGCCTCGCGATGAACCCAATTCTGGCCTTCGAATCTTCCTGCGACGACACCTCAGTGGCGATCGTGGACGATGGCTATGAAGTTATCTGCAACCTTGTCTCCACCCAAGCCGACCATGCCGATTTCGGCGGCGTGTTGCCGGAACTCGCTTCCCGCCTGCATTTGCAGAACATACTCCACCTCACGGAAGCGGCCCTGCGCAAAAGCGGGCTGAAGAAAGAAGACATTTCAGCTCTGGCGGTTTCTATCAACCCCGGTTTGATCGGTTCGCTGCTCGTGGGCTTGTCTTTCGCCAAAAGCCTTGCCTGGAGCTGGCAGAAACCGCTGATCACGGTCAATCACATGCTTTCGCACATCTTTGCCAATTTCATCGAGCATCCGTGGCTCCAGCCTCCCTTCCTGGCCCTGGTGGTTTCCGGCGGACATACCGAATTGGTGCACTTCAGCACCCTGACTGATTTCAAGGTGGTGGGCAAAACCCTGGATGACGCTGCCGGAGAGACTTTCGACAAGACCGCCAAGCTGCTGGGACTGGGCTTCCCCGGCGGACCGGAACTCGACAAGGCCGCCCAGGGCGGAGACCCGGCCTTCCACCATTTTCCCCGTGCCCTGAAAAACAGGGACGACCTGAATTTCAGCTACAGCGGATTGAAAACAGCAGTGCTTGAGTATCTGGCCCGGAAAGACCGGGACTTCATAGACGCGCACCTGCATGACCTGGCAGCCTCCATCCAGCAAGCCATAATTGACCCGCTCATCGGCAAAACTCTCAAATACGCCAGGCAGCAAGGCTTGGAAACAATCCTCCTCGCCGGAGGGGTTGCCGCCAACTCGGCCCTGCGGAAACAGATCAGAGAAGCCGCTGAGGCCCAGGGTGCGTGTGTTTACATCCCCGCTCAACAATTCTGCGTGGACAACGCCGCCATGGTTGGCGCGGCTGCCCTTCCCAAGCTGAAAGAGGGGAAGTTTTCCTCCCTCGACGTCAACGCTTTTTCCGCCAAAGGCACCAAAACCCTCTGAAGGTGAAGATGATGGCGCACGGGACCCCAAGATTGGCATTGACAAATATGGCATCCGCAGGATTTGGCTCGTGCCCAGCGTTATAAAGGACCATCAAAAAAACAATGCACAAGATCCTGATCCGTATATTCAGCCTGCTCTTCGGTGATTTTAACGGAGTGCAGATATTCATCTATCCAATGACCCTGTTCTATTGGATAGATACGGAAAGCTTCTTGTGGGCTTCCACCGGTCTTTTCTCCTCGCAGAGATACTTTTTCCCCCTGGTTGTTTTCCTGCTGGCATTCATATTTATGGCCTTTCTGGTGATGAAGAACCACTGCGCGCTTTACAGCGATGTCTGGCCGCATCCTCCAGCGGAGAAAAGGTCTTTCAACCTCACGGTGATCGGTTTGCACAAACTGCTGCTGATCATTCTTTTTGCCGTTGGGATGATCTATCTGGTGTCAGCATTTCTGAATTATTTCTATGGGATTGCGCTCCCCCTTAGGGTTATTTACCTGATGCTGGCCAGGATCGTCTGCGTGCTTATGATCCTCGGCTACGCCATCCGCAATAGCTGGACCCGCCCCCACCGCGAAAAGGGGCTGGATATCACGAGGGCATCAGCTCTGGTCCGCAAGGATTTTCGAGAGCGCCGGGGCCGCTATCTGCTTCACGCAGTGGTTTATGCGCTGCTGGCCTTTATCTTTTCGGCATTTTACAACCTTATCGTGTTGAATGTGTTCTATCTGATTTTCAGCATCGTCGGTGTCTCGCCCAACCTCTATCTCGCTGTCACCAGCGGCTTCCCGGCATTGTTCTATGACATCATGGTTATTTGTGTGGCGCTGATGCTTTCCAACCTGCTTTTTTCCCCGCTGGTGAAGCTGGGGGTGGACCTCTCCGAAAGGCTGCATCCCCTCCGCAATCAGCCAATGGAGGAGGCCCCCGATGGCGAAGCGAACTAAGAAACGCGTTGCGCCCAAAACCAAGGCCCGGGATAGGTCGCTTTGGCTTTATCTGCTGATTCTTCTGCTCTGCGCGGGGATAGTTTGGATGATAACCTTGCCGGATGACGCGATCGAAGAACCGGTGAAGGAACCTGTCGCTCGAGTCGCGGAATTCGACCTTAACAAGGTTATTGCGTCCCTGGAAACCAAGTTTTCTCTGCCCGAGGGTGGGATAAGCCGCAAGAAATCCCGTGGGGTGGAGCAACTCACCCTTCCCGTGGACCGTGGGAAAATGGACCTCAGCTATGCTAATTTCATCGTGAAAGGCGTGTTTGAAACACATGGGGCAAATCTCAGCTCCGGACGCGTTGAAGGAGGCAAACAGGTCCTCAGCTTTTCCAGGGGTGAGGATGAATTCTTGGTTAATCTGGTTTACGCCGCTCCCGCTGCCAGAAAAGCATCCTCCCCAAAATACATCGCCATAGTGGTGGATGACTTTGGCTCGGTGTCGGGCGAAATGCTTCAGCAATGGCTGGAATTGCCCACCGAGGTGTGTTTCGCCATCATTTCCCGCCTCAAACACAGCGAGGAAACCATGAACCTCGCCAACGCCCAGGGGCGTGAAACGCTGGTCCACGTGCCCATGGAGCCAATTGACTATCCGCGCCAGAATCCCGGCCAGGATCCCATCCTGGTGCAAATGGACCAGGCCCGGGTGGAAAAAACCCTGCTGCGCCACATCAATTCTCTCCCGCTCTGCATGGGGATAAACAACCACATGGGCAGCCTGGCGACAACAGACAGCGACATTATGGGCTGGGTGATGGGAGTCCTTAAAAAGAAAGGCAAATCCTTCCTCGACAGCCGCACCTCCACCGTCTCCATCGCCTATCAGGAAGCCCAGAAAGCACGCGTGCCGGCTTACCGCAACGACCTCTTCCTGGATTCGCCCAACATCTCCGACGCCAACCTGGAAACAAGGCTGGGCCTGGTTCAGGAACTTGGCCAGCGCAAAAACACCGTTGTAGTGATTTCGCATTGCCACAACGCTGAAAAGCTGGAATACCTGAAAAAGTTCATCAGCCGGGTCAAGACATTGGGCTTTACCCTGATCCCGCTCTCCAGGGTGGGCAAAACCGACGTGCCCCAGATTTTGTGAGGATAATGTGAGTTTCATCAGCGCGGTCCTGCTTGGCATCTTACAGGGTTTAACGGAGTTTTTGCCGGTAAGCAGTTCCGGCCATCTGGTGCTAGCCCAGCACTTCTTTGGGGTAGAGTCCAGCGGTGACACCCTGTTTGAGGTTTTCATGCATCTGGGCACTTTGCTGGCCGTTCTGGTCTTTTTCCGCCGCCGCATCCAGGTCCTGCTGGTCTCGCTTTTCAGTTGGAAAAGGACATTGCGGCACGAAGCCCACCGGCGCAACCGCAATGTGATTTTATACCTTGTTTGCGCCTCTCTTGCCACCGGACTTGTCTATCTGCTTTTCGGGGACCTGTTTGAAGCGCTGTATTCCCGGCCCCTGATGGTGGCGTTCATGCTGCTGGTCACCGGAATTGTCATCTTTGTTTCCGACCGCCTCCGTTCTGGCGACATTCCCGCTTCGAACATGGGCGTTCCGCGCGGAATCTTCATCGGTCTGATCCAGGGAATTGCCATCATTCCAGGGATTTCGCGTTCTGGCGCCACCATCGCGGGTTCCCTGCTGGCTGGCCTCAAGCGTCGTGACGCGGCGGAATTTTCCTTCCTGCTAAGCATTCCGGCCATCCTGGCTGCCAATCTTGTCAATCTCGACCTCTTCAAACAGCTTTCCTGGAAAGTGTTTGCCGCTTACTTCGGAGGTTTTGTGGCCGCTTTCGGGGTGGCTTATCTGGTGATAGGCTTCATGCTGGAACTGATCTCCAGAGCCAAGTTAAAATATTTCGCCTATTATTGCTGGGCGGTCGGCTTGCTCTGCGTCGCGCTGCTCATCTGGAAACCCTGATGCCCCTGGACGCCCTGGAATTTGACAAGGTCAGACTGAGCCTGGGAGACAACTTCCTCCTCACCGGCGGAGACGCGTTCCTGATGGACACGGTAACCGACAGGGTGCGCCTTGAACTGAAGCAAAGAGACAACGTGGACTTGGTGATTGTTTACGGGGACGAGGTTAACAGCGCCCAAATCAACGATTTGCTGGATACCTACTCCATCTTTTCCAGCACCAAGCTGATTCTCTTTCGCAACGCGGATATGATGAAAAAGGCTGAATTGGATTGTCTGGCCGATTATTTCACGAATCCCTCCCCGCAGCAGAGTCTGGTTATCACCGCCGAAAAGACAGACGCCCGCCTTTCCGGCTGGAAAAAGATCAGGCAGGCCTGCCAGATCGTCGCCTGCGATCCTCCCCGCTACAGCGGTATGTTCGCCGCCTGGCTGCACAAGGCTTTGGCACGCATGGGCAAATCCATGTCCGATTCCGCCCGCTCCGCTTTCACGGAAAGGGTGGAGCTGGATTATTCCAGCGCCAACAACGAGCTGCAAAAGCTGTCCCTGCTGGTGGGCGACCGCAAAGTAATCACGGAAGCTGATGTGATGCGGGCCATCGGTTCATCCCGGGTGGGAACCCAGATCGCCTTTGCCAAAGCCCTCGGCAATAGACAGCTCAAGGAAGCTTTGGAGCTGCTGGACCGCCTGTTGGCTTCCGACCAAAAAGCCCTGCAGATCACCAGCCAGATAAACCGGACCTTTCTTACTATCTACCACATCCTGCTGATGAAGGAGGCCCATCTCAGCCCCTCCGAAATCAGCGGAAAGCACCTTATGGATATTTTTGCCGACCAACGCAAGCACTACATGGGTTTCGCGCAGAAATACACGCTTCCCCAGTTGGAAAAAATCCTCGCCATCCTGCTCGATACGGATTCCAAGCTCAAATCCACCCACGCCAGCGACGCCGTGCTGCTCACCACCTGCATCCTTAAAATCATTGATACTGTATGAAAAACTTCGGCGTGTTGCTGCATATCAGTTCCCTGCCCTCGGAATACGGCATCGGCGACCTTGGCCCCGGGGCCTATCAGTTTGCCGACATCCTGGTGGAGCGGGGCATCAAATACTGGCAAATCCTGCCCCTCTATCAAACCGGATACGGCAATTCGCCTTACAATCCCCTCTCCGCTTTCGCCCTCAATCCCTATCTGATCAGCCCTGACCTCCTCTATGAGGACGGCCTGATAGACCTGCCCGACCTCGAAGCCGCCAAATTGCCCGTGACAGACCACATTCCCTACAACGCGGTCTATCGCCTCAAGGACGCCCTTATCGCCAAAGCCGCGGATAACTATCTTACAGACAGCGAGATATCTGACTTTATTGAAAGCGATGCTTTGTATATGAAGCCCTATCTTGCCTATATCACACTGAGCAATCTCTATGGAGACGACAACTGGCAACTCTTCCGCCCTGAACACCGGCAATACACTCCGGAGCTTTACGACAGCCTGTTCAAGAGCTACGGACGCCAGATGCTGTGCGCCGCCTGCGCCCAGTTGATTGTGAAAGACCAGCTAACCCGCCTCAAGGAATACATCAACGGCCAGGGCCTTCAACTGATTGGCGACATGCCGCTTTACCTTTCCTATCAAAGCTCGGAAGTTTGGGCGAACCAGCATTTGTTCGAACTGGACACCGCTGGCAACCGTCTTCGTGTCGCCGGGGTGCCGCCGGACGCCTTCAGCGAAACCGGCCAGCTTTGGGGAAACCCTCTTTACCGCTGGGACGTGATGCGCGAGGACGGATTTCAGCTTTTCACCCACCGCATCCGCGACGCGCTTGCCCATCTGGACAAGCTCCGCCTCGACCACTTCATCGGCTATGTGAACTACTGGGCTGTTGCCACCAAGTCAGTTGGTGCCGACGGGCAGCCTGAGCTGCCGGAAACAGCCCTGGAAGGCAGTTGGGAAAAGGCGCTGCCGGAGGATTTCTTCCCTCTGCTCCAGTCGCTTTTTCCCATGGACCGCTTCATCGCGGAGGACCTGGGCATCCTCAACGGCGAGGTTTGCGCCTATCGCGACAAATATGGCCTCCCCGGCATGATCGTGCTCCAGTTTTGCTTTGAGGAAAGCGTGCCTCGGGTGCGCGATTTTCCGCCCGAACGCTTTATCTATACCGGCACTCACGACAATCCCACCATCCGCGAATGGTTTGACAGCCTGCCCGGGGATTCACCCAGTCGGGCCAACCTCTTCCAATTCATCAGTGAAAACGCTTCGCTTTTCGCCGGCCTCGGTTTGGAAAATGATTCCGACATCGAGGCTTCCATCCACAAGATAGCCTGCCTCATCGCCGAATTCTCAAGCTGCGCCAACGTCATCATCCCCGTGCAGGACATTCTGGGTCTGGATTCCTCAGCCCGCATGAACGTGCCCGGAACCGCCCTGGGCAACTGGCAGTGGCGGCTGACGGATTTTGAGGATTTGCTGAAAACCCCCTTCCCCTTTGGAAACTAACCCCGCCGGTTCTGCCAGCGCCAGCCTTTCCTCCTTTGCCCTGTCCCATCCACATCCCATTCATTTCCCGTAGAGTTCCCGCCTTCCAAACGGGAAGTCAGCGGAAGGCGAAAAGGAGGCGAATGGAAAGGGGCAAAGGGCGAAACCAAGCTGAATCTATCAAAAAACCTCCTTCAACCCCCAAATCTTCCGGCTTCCTTCCCTGCCGCATCCATTTATAGAGGGTAACAAAGCCGCTCCCGGTCAAGCCAAAAAACGGAGTATTGAAAAAACCCCCTCTCCGCGTGGGAAAGGGGGACTAACAGGCTTGGTTGTTCAGATTATTCTTCGTTGTCTAGGTCTATTCATTCGATGTCTTCATCGGTTTCTTCTTCATCGATGTCTATTTCATTTATATCTTCTTCGTCTTCATCATCGGCCGGGGGCTTGGGCGGGGCGGCTTTTTTCAGTTTTCCCACTTCCACATCCAGCTCTTCGTCGTCCAAGTCGTGCGGGATCAGGGTGATGTCGCTAACCTTGTCGTTGTCGTAGAGGTTGATGAGCCTCACGCCCTGGGTGTTGCGGCTGATGATCTTGATTTCACTGATTTTTTGGCGGATAATCTTGCCTTCCTGGGTGATAATCATCAGGTCGTCCAAATCGTCCACGATCATCAGCGCGGCCAGATATCCGTTGCGCTGGCTGGTTTTGAGGGTGATAACGCCCTTGCTTCCGCGGCGAGTGGTGGGGTAGGCGGAGGTCAGGGTTCGTTTGCCGTAGCCGTTTTCGCTGATGGCGAGGATGGTTTTTCCGCTGGGGCTGCCGTTTTCGATGATGTCTTCCTGGGAGATGATCCCCATTGAAATCACATAGTCCTCATCGCGGAGGCGTATTCCGCGCACGCCTTTGGTGAAGCGGGCTGTCTGGCGGATGTCCCTTTCGCTGAAGCGGTTGCAATAGCCGTTCCTGGTGGCGAGGATGATGTCGTCGTTTCCCTCGGTGATGCGGGCGTCGATAAGCTCGTCACCCGGCATCAGCCTGATGGCCAGGATCCCGGTGCTGCGGGGACGGCTGAAGTCAGCGAGGGCGGATTTCTTCACGGTGCCGTTCCTGGTGCACATCACAATGTTCTGTTCCGAGCTGAATTCCTTGAGGGTGACGAAGGTCTTGATCTTTTCCTTGTCCTCGAACTTCACGAGGTTCACCACCGCCTTGCCCCGGGCTGTCCTGCCCGCTTCCGGTATCTCGTAAACCTTCAGCCAGTAGCACCTGCCGAGGTTCGTGAAAAGCAGGAGGTAGGAATGGGTGGAGGCCACGAAGATATACTGGATGTTGTCCTCGTCCTTCAGGTTGGTTCCCGTGAGGCCGCGTCCTCCGCGCCCCTGCACCCGGTAGGTATCCACAGGCAGGCGTTTCACATAGCCGTCGTGGGTGATGGTCACCACCACCAGTTCGTCGGCGACCATGTCCTCGGGATTGAGCAAGCCGCTATAGTTTTCCAATATGATGGAACGGCGGGCGTCGCCAAACTTATCGCGGATTTCCTGGGTTTCCTGTTTGACGAGCTCCATGCGCAGGCTCTTGTTTTCCACGAGTTCACGCAGGCGGGCGATGACTTTGAGCAGCTCGCGATACTCTTCCTCGATCTTTTCCCGCTCCAGCCCGGTGAGACGCTGCAAACGCATTTCCAGGATCGCCTTGGCCTGGATTTCGGAGAGGCCGAATTTCGCCTGCAACTGCTCGTTGGCCTCAGGAGGGGTTTGAGAGGCGCGGATGGTGGCAATCACCTCGTCGAGGTTGTCCAGGGCGATTTTGAAGCCTTCCAGGATGTGGAGGCGGTCCTCGGCGTTCTTCAGCTCGAACTTCGTGCGGCGGAGGACCACATCGTGCCTGAACTCGATGAAGTTGTTCAGCATTTCCTTCATGTTCACCACCTGGGGCACTCCGTCTATGAGGCAGAGGTTGATGACGCCGAAGGTTGACTGCAGTTGGGTGTATTTGTAAAGGTGGTTGAGGACCGTGTTGCCGTCGGCGTTCCTTTTCACCTGGATGACGAGCCTCATGCCGTCGCGTCCGGATTCGTCGCGCACATCGCTGATCCCGTCAATGCGCTTGTCCTTCACCAGTTGCACGATCCTGTCGATGAGGGCGGTTTTCGTTACCTGGTAAGGGATGGAGCGGATGATGATGGATTCCTGCTCGTTCTTGGCGGTCTCGATCTCGGCTTCGCCGCGGATGAGGATGCGTCCACGCCCGGTTTCGAAATAATCCTTGATCCCGTCTGAACCCAGGATGAATCCCCCGGTGGGAAAATCTGGGCCTTTGACGTATTTGCGCAGGTCGAGGATTTCCATTTCGGGGTCGTCGATGAGGGCGATTACGGCGTCGCAGACCTCGGCGATGTTGTGGGGCGGCATGTTCGTGGCCATTCCCACCGCGATTCCGGAGGAGCCGTTTATCAGCAGGTTGGGGATGCGGGAGGGGAAAACTTCCGGCTCTTTGCGCGTGTCGTCATAGTTGCCCTTGAAATCCACCGTATCCTTGTCCAGCTCTTCCAGCATCTCCATGGTGACTTTCTGCATCCGGGCCTCGGTGTAGCGCATGGCCGCGGGGGGATCGCCGTCGATGGAGCCAAAGTTTCCCTGCCCGTCCACGAGCGGATAGCGCATGTTCCAGGGTTGGGCGAGGCGCACGAGGGTGGGATAAACCACCTGTTCGCCGTGGGGATGGTAGTTTCCGGAGGTATCGCCGGCGATTTTGGCGCATTTGCGGAAATGACCGCCGGGCGAGAGGTTCAGCTCGCTCATCGCGTATATTATGCGTCTCTGGGAAGGCTTGAGTCCGTCACGGATGTCAGGCAACGCGCGGGACACGATCACACTCATGGAATAATCCAGATAGGCCTGCCGCAGATGGTCTTCAATCTGTACGTTCAGTATTTTTGTTTTATCGTCCATTCTTCACTCCAGCTTTTTTAGATATCCAGGTTCTGCACGTATTTGGCGTTGGCCTGGATGAATTCGCGGCGGGGCTCGACCTCGTCGCCCATCAGCACCGTGAACATCCTGTCGGCTTCGATGGCGTCGTCCATCTTCACCGAAATCATGATCCGGTTTTCGGGGTCCATGGTGGTTTCCCAAAGCTGGTCCGGGTTCATTTCACCCAAGCCTTTGTAGCGCTGGACCACCACCCCTTTTTCGCCCAGTTCCGCGATCGCGGCGTCGCGCTCTTCCTCTGAAAACACGTATTTCTTCTGCTTGCCCTTGCGCACCAGAAAGAGAGGCGGTTTCGCGATGTAAACGTGACCTTGCTCGATGAGGGGCTTCATATAGCGGTAGAAGAAGGTGAGCAGAAGGGTGCTGATGTGGGCTCCGTCCACGTCCGCGTCTGCCATGATGACGACGCTGCCGTAGCGTATCTTGCTCACGTCAAAATCCTGGCCGACCCCGGCGCCAATGGCCAGGATGATTGGCTGGATTTTGTCGTTGTTCAAAACCTTGTCCACTCGTGCCTTTTCGGTGTTCAGCATCTTGCCCCAGAGCGGCAGGATGGCCTGGAAAGAGCGGTCCCGGCCCTGTTTGGCACTGCCTCCTGCGGAGTCTCCCTCAACCAGGAACAGCTCGGTTTTGGCGGGGTCGGTGATGGTGCAGTCGGCCAGTTTTCCGGGAAGCGAGCCGCTTTCCAGCACGGATTTCCGCCGGGTGAGTTCCCTGGCTTTTCTGGCCGCTTCACGGGAACGGGCGGCGAGGATGCTTTTCAGGGTGATGGTTTTGGCCTCGGCGGGATGTTCCTCGAAATAGGTCATCAGCTTTTCATAGACCACAGAGTTCACGAAGCCGTCCACTTCGGAGTTTTGCAGCTTGGTCTTGGTCTGGCCTTCGAACTGGGGGTTGCTCAGCTTCACGCTGATCACCGTGGTGAGGCCTTCGCGGATGTCCTCTCCGGAGGGCGCGACCTTCTCGTTTTTCAACAGATCGGCGTTCTTGATATAGGTGTTCACGGCGCGGGTGAGGCCGCTTTTGAAGCCGCTGAGGTGCGTTCCGCCCTCGGTGGTGTTGATATTGTTCGCGTAGCTGAAGATGTTTTCCTGGTAGCCTTCGTTGTATTGCATCGCCAGTTCCAGTTCCATTCCCTTGCGCTCGGCGCTGATGTAGAAAGGCTTGCTGCCGAGGGGCTTTTTGTTCCTGTTCAGGTGCTCCACGAAACTCTCGATGCCGCCTTCGAAATGGAAGTCGTGTATCCGGTCGCTGCGCTCGTCCTTCAAAATGATGCGCACCCCTCGGTTGAGGTAGGAAAGCTCGCGCAGGCGGGTGGTGAGGTAGTCGAAGCTGAATTCCACCGTCTCAAAGATGGTGGGGTCAGGCTTGAATTTTATCACGGTCCCGGTGCGGTTCGTTTCGCCCAGAACCTTCACTTCGGTGACGACCTGGCCTCTCTCGTAGCGCTGGAAATAGAGCTTTCCGCCTGTGTGGACACGCGCTTCGAGGTATTCGGAAAGCGCCACCACCACGGAAACGCCCACGCCGTGGAGGCCGCCGGAAACCTTGTAAATATTGCTGTCGAATTTGCCTCCGGCGTGCAGGACGGTCATAACCACCTGCAGGGCGGAGATTTTCTCGTCCTTGTGTTCGTCCACCGGGATTCCGCGGCCGTTGTCGTCAACCTCAACCTCGCCCTGGGAGGTGATGGTCACCTTGATCAAATCGCAGTAACCGGCCATAGCCTCGTCTATGGCGTTGTCCACAACCTCATAGACGAGATGGTGAAGGCCGCGCTCGCTGGTGCCGCCGATATACATCGAGGGGCGTTTGCGAACGGCTTCCAGACCTTTCATCACCTTGATGTTACTTGCAGTGTAATTGTTTTCAGGCATAATCTATTGTCTCCTAATATTTAGCACTGTATTCAAACTCTCTTTTGGGTTAATTGGCGCGCCAGATTAGGACGCGCTTCCATATTTGGTTGCCATAAAATCAGATATGGCATTTTTGTCAAGAACAATCCTTCTTTTTTGGGGGTTTTTATCTGCTTAGTTTACAGCATGTTACAAACCGAGTTCGCCAGCCGGGGAACCGACTTGCCCGACTTCGCATCCTCCCGAGCGAGAAAATCCCTCCCGAAAAGCCCCTTTTTGGGCCGCCTGGCGAATCATAAAGCCAGATACATAAGCTTGGATTCTTTCCCTTGAATGGACAGCGTATTCATGTCAAACATCCATATTGGCGATTTTCAGCCTCTTTTCAGGGGTTTCTTGTGAAGAAGGTGCAAAGGCTGTTTGAAAAGTCAGCCGAAAGAGAGCCATAACTTTTTGCCCGCCGCGATGCCCTGCCAGTCACACCCTTAGCGCCCGCGGCCATCCCTCTCCCCCGCCTCCCGCATGATCCTCGCATCAAATGCGGGCATTATACGTGAGGCGTGTCTTGGACACAGTAAAGAGCCTTAACGGCCAAAGGGCATTGCCAGGCACACGCTGGCGACGGGCAAGGGATATGAATCGAAGGCAGCAGATAATCCTGTCGTCCATGCTCATTGTGTTAGCTGTACGCCAGGTTACCCGGGTTGAAAATGAGTAAGAGGCAGCGGAAGGCCCTTCAGAGGCTCGTGTCTTCGTATTCGTCGAGTTTTTTATAGTGCCAGCCCAGCAGAAGCCGGTCGAAGAGGGAGACGAGGCCGAAGAGGGCGAGGCTGAGCAGGATGATGAGGAGGATAGCGGCAAAGACCTGCTCGGTGCGGAAAGATTTGGTGCTGCGGGTTAGATAGATACCCAGGCCGGCCTGACCGCCAAGCCATTCTCCAACCACAGCCCCCATCACGCTATAGGTGGCGGCGAGCTTCAACCCGGTGAAAAAAGCCGGCAGCGAGGCCGGAATCTTCAGATAACGGTAGGTTTGCCAAGGGCTCGCGCCCATCGAACGCAGCAGGCGAAGCTGTTCCTGGGAAACCTGCCTGAGTCCGTCGAAGAGGCCCAGCGCCACGGGGAAAAAGCACATCAGCACCACCACGAAGATTTTGGCCGAAATGCCGTAGCCGAACCAGAGCACGACCAGCGGCGCCACGGCAACCACGGGCACGGTTTGGGAAACAACAAGATAGGGGTAGAAAATCTGTTTAAGCGGTTTGGAACTGTGCATGGCTATCGCCGTCACCACGCCCAGAAGAGTGGCCAGAAGCAGGCCGGCGACGCTGGCGAAGAGGGTGGGCCGGATATGAGACCAGAGCAGGGCAGGATTTTCCCGGAACACGCCAAACACCGCCCCGGGCGAGGGCAACACCCAGAAAGCGATCCGGAGGCGGGCACTGAGAAACTGCCACAGCGCGAGCAGCAGCAGAGAAAAAAGCAGCGGCAGCCAGAAACGGGAGGAGGTTTTGGTCATGACCTGCCGGTGAGGCGCAGTTCCGGCTCCAGCATCACGCCGAAGCGCTCGAAAACGGTCTTTTGGACGTGTTCGATGAGAGCAAGAACATCCGCGGCGGTGGCTCCGCCCAGATTGACAATGAAGCCACAATGCTTCTCGGAGATGGCAGCGCCGCCGATCTGAAAGCCGCGCAGTCCGCAATCCTCAATCAGCTTGCCAGCGAAATGGCCAGGGGGGCGCTTGAACGCCGAACCCCCGCTGGGCAGGTCCATCGGCTGCTTTTCCCAACGCTGTTTTTTCAAATCCGCCATGCGTTCCGCTATGGCCTCCGGGTCGTCAGGTGTGAGGCGGAAAAGGCTGCTGAGGTGGATCCAGCCGCTGGTTTGAAAGACGCTCTGGCGGTAGCCGAAGCCGTGGTCCCCTGCCTTGAGGTGGCGCACCGAAGCGTGGGAGCGCAGATGCCCCGTTTCCGGCAGCAGGTATTTGCTGAAGTGGAGCACATCCTTGATCTCACCACCATAGGCGCCGGCGTTCATGAAAACAGCGCCACCCACGCTGCCGGGTATGCCGGAGGCGAATTCCAGCCCCGCCAGGCCAAGCTTTTGGGCATAGGCGCAGAGGTCTTTGAGGCTGGCTCCGCACTGTGCGCTCACGAAGTTTTCGTCATGGCCGATGCGGTTGAGGCGGGCGGTGTGGATAACCATGCCTGCCATGCCCTTGTCGCTTATCAATAAATTGGATCCCTTGCCCATGATAAAGTAATCTATGCCATTGGTGACAGCATAATCAAGCAGCTCAATCAGTTGGGTGACGCTTTCAGGTTCGCAGAAGACATCCGCCGGCCCGCCGATTTGGAAGCTGGTGTGCGGGCCAAGAGGTTCGCCAAAGCGGATGGCGCCAGCCTCAACGAGGGGCGGGAAGCGGGATTGGATCTGGTTTTTCAGTTCAGGCTCCTTGTTCATGTAAGGCCAAAAAAGCTGCTAACCTCGCTGAGGAGTTCCACCTCGCTTCTCATCTCCAGGGATTTGGCGGGCAGCACCTGTTTGAAGTATTGGCCGTAGTATTTGTTGGACACGCGTGAATCCATCACCAGCACAATGCCGCGGTCGCCCCGGCTGCGGATGAGGCGTCCGAAACCCTGGCGCAGCCTGAGCAAGGCGTTGGGCAGCATGAAGTGCATGAAGGAATCCTTCTGTTCGCGGTCAAGTTTGTCGATCAGTGCCTCCACAATCGGTTCGGACGGCACTTGGAAAGGGAGTTTGAAGAGGATGAGCAGGGAAAGGGATTCGCCCTGGATGTCCACTCCCTCCCAAAAGGAATTGGTGCCCAGGAGGACGGCGTTTTTGTGGCGCTTGAATTCCTCGAGCATGGAGCTACGGCTAGCAGCCTTGCCCTGGGCGAAGAAGGGGCGTTTGCGGCGGTAGAGGGCTTCGCTAACGTGGTCGTAAACGGTGTTCAGGTCTTTGTAACTGGTGAAAAGCACCATGGTGCCGAGGTCGGTGGAAGCCAGCAACTGCTCGAGGCAGCCCAAAGCCTGGTTCATGAAAAAGCGGTCCCTGGGTTCCGGCAGGAAGCTGCTCACGATGAGGCGGGCCTGGCTGTCATAGTCGAAAGGCGAAGCCACGATAGCGGTGTCCAGCTTTTCCGGGCCAATCAGGCTGAGCCCACTCTGGCCGAAGAAATACTTGAAGGAGCCTCGCAAAGCGAGGGTGGCGGAGGTGAAAATGATGCTGGGCACGGTGGAATAGAGCATCTGGTTGAGCTGTTGGGAAACGTCCACCGGCGCGTAGCAGAGAGTGGAACCGGGATTTTTTGAGTCCACGCGCTGGGAGTTTTCTATCCAGAGAGCGTGGTTTTCCAGGTCCGGATTGGCCAGGCTGAGGAGGCCCATTTCCATTTCAGCCGCGCGCAGGCGGTAAGAAGCCAGGGTTTCAGAGAGGGCGTCGTAATTCGGCACTTGCTTGCTGTTGAGGCTGGAAAAGGCGTTGTTAAGTGCAGTGAGCTGCTTCTGAAAGTCTTTCCAGGCGAAAACCAGTCCGCCCAACTGTTCGTAGAGCCGGGGGAAGTCGGCAGTGTCCTTGATGCGCAGTTTGCCGTAGGAATCGGCATTGCTGCAGCGTTCCTGGGCCTCCTGAAAGAGTTCCAGCGCCTGAGCGCGCAAGCCGGTGACCTGCTCCGCCAGATTCACGCAGTAAAGCTTGATCTGGTCTTTGGCGGCGTCGGTGATGACGCTCCTGTCCATGGCGGTTTCCAACTGATGGAGGAAGCCGGTTTTTTTGCGGCGGTAAGATTGGGAAAGCTGGTTGAAGAGGTTGGCCAAATCGGCGTGAGAGAGCTCCAGGCCGAGGTTGCGCGAGGCGGTGGCCATCAGGTTGTGGGCCTCGTCCACCACCAGGTATCCGTATTCGCCGAGGGTGGTGTTTTCCATCTGGAGGTCGGTCAATAGCAGGGCATGGTTGGTGACCACGACGGAGGAGGTCTCGACGTGCTTGCGCAGGCTCATCACATAGCATCTGGAGGCGTGGGGGCATTTGCGTCCCGCGCAGAGATAACGGTCGGAACAGATCTTGCGCCAGACTGTGCTGAAGCGGTTGCGGTCGAAAGAGGAATTCTCGCTGACATCGCCGGAGATGGTGAGCATTTTCCAGACGAAGAGGTTGAGCAGGGACTGGGCTTCATAGGGCGAAATCCCCCTCGTCTGCTCCACCAGGAACTCCTCCCAGCGCCTTTCGCAGACATAGTTTTCGCGCCCCTTCACCAGGGCGGCTTTGAAGGGCAGGGGCAGCATAGCCTTCAGTTGGGGCAGGTCCTTGTAAAAAAGCTGTTCCTGGAGGTTCTTGGTATTGGTGGAAACGACCACCTTGGTCTTTTGGCGGTGGGCAAAGGCGAGGGCGGGAACCAGGTAGGCAAAGGATTTTCCCACCCCGGTGCCGGCTTCCACGGCGAGATGTTTGCCTCCGCGGAAGGCGGCGTCGATCCCTTTGGCCATTTCCACCTGGCCGGCGCGGAACTCGAAATTGGGAAACTTTTGGGAGAGAAGGCCGGTGGGGGTGAAAACCTCATCGATGTCGAAATTCACGCCCGGGAGCTTGTTCTCAACCACGTTCGGTCTCGCCACGTCAGGCGAAGTGGGCTTTTTGCCGATGAGGGCGTAGCGGCGCTGATACTCAACTATGACGCGCAGGAAGTTGTATAGCGAGTTGTCAAGCTGGGCTTGTTTGGCCAGGTCCAGCAGGCGGGCGTTCGATAGCATGGAATAGTGGCTGGTGATATGTTCAGACAGCCTTGCCAGCAGCAGCCCGGTGGCTTCGGCGTCCGCCCCGGCGCGGTGGGCGCTTTCCAGGGTGATGCCAAAATGGGCGGTCAGGGTCCCCAAACGGTGGTCGGTGGTGAAGGGCAGGTAGGTCCTGGCGATTTCCACCGTGTCCCAGACGGGGCGCTGGATAAGGTTCCCGCCGTGGAGGGCGGAATGGTGGTTCACGAAGCCGATGTCAAAGCCGGCGTTGTGGGCCACAAGGATGTCGTCGCCGATGAAGGCAAAGAACTGCTTCAGGGCTGTTTCCGCGTCCGGAGCGTCCTTCAGCTCCTGGGGGTCGATGTGGGTGAGGTATTGGATGAATTTTGGCACCTTTCCGCGCGGACGCACCAAGGTGGAAAAGCGCTCCGTCACCTCGCCACCGCGAAAACGGACGGCGGCCAACTCGATCAGTTCGTCGGTTTTGGGGTCCAAGCCCGTGGTTTCGGTGTCGAAAGCCACATAGTTCAGTCTGTCGCTCAGGGGCGGGATGTCATTGGGTTCCAAATGTCCTCCGGATCAGCTTTCTTCCCTGTCCAAATTGTATCGTTTGAGTTTCTGGATAAGCCCCTGGCGCGAGATGCCCAGTTCCTTGGCGGCCTGGGTCTGATTCCAGTCCGTGGATTCCATGGCTTGCAGGATCATCTCGCGCTCCAGCTCTTCCATCGCGTCTTTGAGCGATTTGCGGCTGGAGAGCAGACTGATGGTTTTCTGGTTTTCAATGTAACGGCGCACCTCATCCGAGAAATCCTGCGCCCGGATGAAAGCGCCGTCCTCAACCAGGGTCACAGCCCGCTCGATTTCGTTCTCCAACTGGCGCACGTTGCCGGGCCATTCATACTGTTCCAGCACTTTCATAGCGTCGTCGGAAAGGCCCTGAACCGATTTGCCGATGCGGGTATTGTATTTATCCAGGAAATGGACGGCCAGCAGGGGAATGTCGCCGGTGCGGCGCTTCAGGGGCGGAACCTCGATGCGGATCACGTTCAGGCGGTAATAGAGGTCGAGGCGGAAATCGCCGGCACGCACCTTTTCCTCCAGGGAAGCGTTTGTGGCACAGACCACGCGGACGTTTACCTTTTCGGTCTTGGTGGCGCCCACGCGCTTGATTTCGCCTTCCTGGAGGAAGCGGAGCAGCTTGGCCTGGGTGCTTTGGCTGATGTCGGCGATTTCGTCCAGGAAAAAGGTACCCCCGTCGGCAATCTCGAAGAGGCCCTTTTTATCGTAGGCCGCGCCGGTGAAGGAGCCTTTAACGTGGCCGAAGAGTTCGCTTTCCAGCAGGGTTTCCGGCAAAGCGCCGCAGTATTGGGCCACGAAAGCCTTGTTGCGCCTGTTGCTGCCGTAGTGCAAGGCCCGCGCTATCAGTTCCTTGCCCGTTCCGCTGGGGCCTTCCAGCAGTACCGTGGTGGGGGTGTCCTTCACCTTTTCAATTACCTCGAAGATCTTCATCATTTCCGGGCTTTTGCCGATGATGTTGGCGTAGAGGTTGCCGGCGTGGAGTTGTTCGCGGATGGTGGCGTGGGTCTTTTCCAAGCTGGCGGAGCGGATGTTTTCTATGATCACGATAGCCTGGTTGCAGAGCGCGCTGAGCAGGTTGATGACGCGCTCGGAGAAATAGTGGGAGCCGCTCTGGCTGAAGAGCAGCACCACGCCCAAAACGTCCTTGCGAATAGCCAGGGGAATCACCACCAGATGGTTGTAGGAAGGCGCGAAGCGAGGCTGCTTGTGGTTTTCGATCTCGTTGGAGCGGTAAACCCGCGCACAGGCATTCATAAAGACGTCGTAATACTTGTTGTCCCTGGCGAAATTCTTGAACAGCTTGTAATCCCAGGAATCCGGAACCGTCTCGCTTCCGTGGAGGCAGAAGATGCCCCCGTCAGCCTCGGAAATCTCAATCAGGCTGTCCAGGGTGTGCTCTATGAGCACGTCTGAGTCGGTGAGTGTGTTCAGCTTCTGGGTAATTTCGTAGAACTGGTTGAGCAGGTTTTCTTCGAACTGCAGGTCCTGCATCTGGGCTGAGTATTCCTTGGAAATCTTCTGCGTGAGGATGTCGTTTTGTTCCAGGAGTTTGATGGAGCCGTACTGCTGTATGATCTTCTTGTTGGCCTTGAGGATTTCCAGCGCTTTTTCCCATTCCTCGAGGTCGTAAAGCACCCCGGCCAGTTCATAATTTGCCAGCGAAAGCTCGTAGATATTGGCCGTTTCCACAAAAATCTCAATGGCCTCATGCAGGTGCTGCTTGGCGGCAGCCAGGTTTTTGCGCTCAAGCAGAGCGCGCAGGTAGTGGATTTTGCCTGTTTCAAAGGGTTTGTTTTGCTCCGCGGCCATCTTTTGGGCCTGGTTCAGATAATAGTCCGCGCTTTCGTGGTTGCGGGTGAGAATGAAGTAGTAGGCTTGCTTCTGGAAGCCTTCGATGATTTTGTCGCGGGCGTTGATGGATTTGAAGAAGTCCAGGCTTTCCACCAGGTAGGAATAGGCTTCCTTGAAGCGGTGGAGCTTGGTTAGCACGCTGCCGAGGTTGCCGTAAAGCTCGGCCTTGATGAAATCATCGCTCACTTGGGGCAGCAGTTCAAGGCCTTTGAAACAGAGGTCGAAAGCCAGATTCAGCTCGTTCTGTTTTTCGTAAACCTCGCCCAGATTGGTGAAAGAGCGTAGCAGCCCCTCGATGAAATCGTTCTCCTCGCTTTTCTTGATGGCCTGTTCGTAAAGGGCGATGGACTGGTTCCAATCCCCTTTCTTGAACCAGAGGGCGCCAAGGTTGTTCAGCGTGGCCACGATGTTGCGGAAAAAACCGAAGTCGATGGCGGTCTGCAGCGATTTGGTGAGGGCTTCCTCGGCCTTGTCATATTCGTTGTGGTCCATCAGCGTGACGCCGATGTTGTTGTAGATGTTGGTGATGTTGTAGGGCTCGTTGAGCATTTTTTGCAGTTTCAGGGCTTGTTCCAGATACTGCAGGGCTTTGTTGGCGTCGCCAGTGTCGTCCATCAGGCTGCCCAGGTTATTGTAGCAGACGCTGATGCCGTTTAGGTTGAAGAGTTCCTGCTCCAGTTTCAGGCTGCGCAGGAAATACTGCTCGCTGCGTTCCCAATCTCCCTGGAACATGTAAAGCACAGCCAGGTTGTTGTAGATGGCGGCCAGGCCTTTGTGGTCCTTCGCCATGTTGTACAGGGTTTCGGCTTCTTTGAAGGCCTCCACGCTCTGGTCCCATTCATTCACGTAATAGTGGGTTTTGCCCTTGATCTTTTTAGCCTCGCCCTGAACCGTCCAGCGGAGATCCTTGTCCTCGATGGCGCTCATCTGGCGCACCACACTTTCCAGTTCCGCTAGGGCTGTCTCGAATTCCTCGGTTTCAGCCAGGATATCCGCCTTCAGCAGCAGGATTTTCACCTTCCAGTAAGGGTCGATGGAGTCCGGGGTGTATTTTTTGATGATTTCCAGAGCCAGGGCGGTGCTGTTCACGGCGAAGAGGTTGGAGGCCAGCATGTGCACGATTTCTTCCGCTGGAAGCGAGTTTTCCGTGCAGATGTGCAGGGCCTGGCGCAGATGCTCAGCCGCCTCGTCCATCTGGTTTAGGCCGGTGTGGGCGGCGGCGCAGCTCTGCTGGATGGCCAGCAGCTTCTCCGGCTTTTTGGTGTTTTTCAGTTGATAGCGGTAAAGCTCCAGCAGGTTCTCGTTGTCGTTGAGCAGGTAGAGTTCTTGGATCAGCCCTTCGAACAGCGCGGCGTTGTATTTGCGTTTTTGCATCATCAGCCGGATAAGCGTCTGACGGTGTTCGCCGTCCTTTGCCAGCAGCTCCACGAGTTTATCGTAAAAAGCTCCGGAGAGGGCTTCGGGGTTCTGCTTCAGCCAGGTATCCAGGCTGGTTTTTTTCTGCACGGGATGGCCTACTTCCGCGCTTCCCAGCAATCCCGCCGCGCTCAGCGCTTCCAGGTCCTTTTTCAGCGTTTTGCCCAGGCCCAGCGCCCTTAGCCGCTGCTCCGTGGCGTCATCTGCCAGGATGAACTTCGCCAGCAGCAGTTCGCGCTGCGCGGCGCTGAGGCTGGAAACATTCTCCAGATATATCTGCAGGGGGTCGTAACTGCGGTCCAGAAAAGGGCTGATGTCAAATTTGGCTTTGGGTTCTCGCTTCATTTCAGCGATAATGTGTTCCACCACCAGCAGATTCCCGTCGGAGATCTTTTGCAGGATTTCGCTTTCCTTAACAAAGCCCGGTTCCGCTTCCGGAAAGGTAAGCTGTAGAAGCTTTTGCAGGTCGTCAACATTCAGCGGGGGAATGAGTTCCGGCTCCGAAAAGCCAAAGAGGCGGTTTTGAGCCAGCACAACTATTTGGATGCCGCTTTCGGAGGCGTATTGCACCAGATACTGCAGATAATCGAGGGTGTAGGGGTCGAGGGCGTCGCCATCGTCGATCACCAGGGCGGCGGGTTTCAGAAGTTTTCTTTGGTTCAGCCGTTCGGTGAGGAAATAGAAAAAGTCATATTTGCGGCCGGTGCGGTAGCGGTCCTGGTGTTCCTTCAGCAGGGAGTCCAGTTCGGCGTTTTCCACGTCGCAAAGCAGCCTCAGAACGCGGTTGAACTGGTTGAAGAACAGCGGATGCGGGGAATAGTAGTTCACCCGCTTGTAGCTTTTGCCCAGAGCCTCCAGCAGGGGTTTCACCAAATAGGTCTTGCCCGAGCCGGTCCCGCCGTTGATTTCGATCAGATGGCTGGCGCTGTTGTTCCTTAGAGTGTTCAGCAACCTGTTCAGCGGGAAACGCCGGGTCATAAAATCCAATGACTGAAAAACGGTTCTGTCGCTCATTCTCTCCTCGGTCTTTGCCAAAGTGTTGACAGATTACTGTAAATTAAATTGACACCATACTGTCAAGTAGAATTTGGGAAGACCTTTCTGCGTTTACACCGGAGAGTTCTGAAGGTGCTCAAACAGCTTGGAATGATCCGCCGCCAACTAACACTCAAAAAATGTATTGACCCGATTATTCAGGCTAATAATTTAGTTCATAGGTGCAGATTATCACCCAAACGGGTATCGGTCAAGCCAATAAATGACCTCTGGCGTGAATATTAATTAAGAAGTGACACCTGAAATGTCAAATCGTGACACCCACTTGACAAAACAGCGTAAATGCCCTCAGTTTGTGACACTCATTTGTCAAATCATCGGAATCCAGAACCAGTCAGAAATGACAGCTTTTTGTCAAATCATGACAGCGGATTGGCAGGTTGTGACATTGATATGTCAAACGCTATTTAAGTGGGGTTAGAGTTTTTTTCTTATGCCAACATCATACCATAGTTCAAGTGTTCTTCTTGCGACATCATTGATGACTTGGCTCGTATTTAGAAATGGACCTATTATACTCTCAGCTTGAGTTTTCGTTACAAGACCGTTTAAGTCTTGTAACTGGGATATCTCGTCGTTATCTGAAGACAAAGATGACTCTCTAAGAAGTCTATCTATTGCATATTGAATCGTTGAGTCATGCCAGATAAGGTCTAATACTTCTTTCCATACTAATAGCCTACGGTTTTTGAATACCTCTTCTCCAACTCTTGCGATGATTTTATTGTCCTTATTTGTTTGAACAATTGCTTTAATGAGATTTGGCTCCATAGCAACCTCATTTTTTTCGATTGCCCGCAATAGCTCCTTAAATCCGATTTTCTCTAACACTATTCCGACCATGTTTCTAGCCTCATTAAAGACAAGAAGTTCACTATCTTTGATAAACGCCTTTAAGATGCTTTTATCAATCTTGGGGCAATTTCTTAGATACATCTCTAAATAGGTAAGTAATCCTACTTCTCGATTAATCATCTGAGTATGGGGATCTCGCAGGTCGTGATAATCAGTCACAGAATCACCTAGATGAAACCCAGCATATAATCTTGGTGTGATAAATGAGAGAACATCATCAACTCTTCCATTACGCTCAAGGTGCATAAGTAACAGACGAAAATCATACGAATAAAACCTATCTGTTTTTTCAGAAAGGAGGTGTTTGTATTCATCCAGAAACAATACCGATGCCTCAGATTCTTTCAAATATAAGGTCGCTAATGCACATAAATCAATGTCGTGATTCTCGATAACTGATGGAATCAACAAGAGCATGCTTTGGCACTTATACTTGCCCAACAACTCCCAAATGAAACTCCTTTTCTTTAGTACTCCATATCTGTCAAAGCATGAAAAAATGGATGTTAGATGATCCTCACTAAGGTCTATTAGGTCAAGAAAACTCTCAATCTTACTAATTGTATCCTGATTTCTGTGCTTTCTGCTTGCTTCATGAATTTGATTTTTATCTTGAGTTTTACTTGAACTGGAAGGTAGTTGTTCTTCACTGTATAATTGATTGTAGTACTCAATGATAATCAAAACATCATCATCATCAAACAAAACGTATCCGAGTTTGTAACTTTCGATAAGGATTTCCAATTGCTCTTCAAATCCTAGGCTTTTGTTGAGAATATCTTTTAAATATGGAACATCGCTTTTGTTGTCATCTCTTAAAACAATGAAGAAAGCGTTATAGAATGTTTTCCATGAGTTCAACCTAGCTGTAGCATCGAGTACATATTTACAAAACAGCACAATATCATCTGATGGAACAGTGTAATAAATGAACCTCATGGAAAAACAGAAGCCATTGGTAAACTCGTTAAAGTCTTTGAAATCGTTAAGTAATGCAATATTGATTCTTTCTTGTGCTAATCGGTAGCGAACACTTATTGGGATATAATTCCAAGGGTCGGGAGTTATCTTAATGTTGAGTGGTATTGCGTAATTTTGTTCAGATTCGTTTAGAACCTCTGAGCTTAGTGACTCCTCTCCTATTATTAACAAAGCCCGTTTAATATTACTCTTCTTAAATGATTCAATTTCTTCGTTGTATAAATCCCGGAGAAGCTGATTACATGATGTGGGAATTCGTAAAATCCCATATGCTGTAGTTGCTTCCCAAATATCAAACAGTCTGTTGCTATTATACTTTGCTTCAACTATAGGCAACAGTATACTAATAGCATCATTACCGATACTCACTGCGCATTTAGAGGCAAGGACCAGATCTGTTAGTTGTATATGCTGAATCACTTGAATGGCTTCATCTATGGGATACCTTGATAAAGAGAGGATCATAAGCATCTCTCTTTCCTTGCCATCATCATATAGCGATATCAACTGATCGGGAGTTAACTGGAATGATCCGAAGTAATACGAAAGAATCTGATGTTGGAAAGAACAGATACCATCCACGATATTCAAGATTTCGAAGTTAGTAAGAAATGCCATGAATTGCTCTCTTGACAGATCCGAACTTATATTTTTGCATATATGCCGTACTTCTGTTAGTTGAACAGAGGAAACCCTAGACAGCAGCATATGTTTGGATATGCTTATGAAAACATTAGTAATGTCTTCAGTAGAAAAAGCGACAGCTACATAACTTATTCTGGATTTGTTCCTTTGAAATCTGGTAGAGATGTAAAATTCGAGGAGTAACAAAGCACTTTCTGGGAGTGACTTTTTTTCTCTGTAGTACTCTATAGTTTTTACGAATATAAACGGCGAGAATTGGATTTCTGTACCTTTGTACATCTCTATGTACTTAAAGATCATCTCTTTTGATTCTTCATAATCCATCCCGTGTTTTTTGCAGATTTCAGACATCTGTCTAATGGATAACTGCGTTATACCATAAGAATAAACAATCTTACCGATGTTGAATTCTGAGTTAAGAGTGTTGTTTCTCTGTGTTATTACTATTGAAACAGAACAACAGTCTATCAGAGTTGATAGATCAGTACAAAACCGATTCATGTCACGCTGTGGAAGCTCGTCAATTGCGTCAAATATGAGGAGGAAGCTTGCATCTATTTGGTTGAATGCTCCATGAGTGAGGCCAAACCTACGATTGATTAGCTCACATACATTCCCATTGTATGTTTTGCATTCCATTAAAACAGGAATAGGCCGTCTGGGGTCACTCCTATGTAGATCAATGGCTTGGTTGAATATGTACGCTGTCGAAATAGTCTTACCATAACCTCCTTTTGCAGTGATTACGGATACAGTACCAGTTTGGAGATTATTCAGAAACTCATGATATGATATTACTAATGACTCGCTGACAGTATGTTGATCGTACATAGGGTTTGAATGAATCAAATCATTATTAATGTCTTTGAATAATTTCAATTCAATTGTGTGCTTAATAATGCCCGAAGTTGTATTTGTAGCATTATCAAGATACTTGTCCTCATTAAAATCTGGCCTCGGATTTACTTCTATTATTCTCTCTTTAACTTTGAAGTAGTTAGCGATGATGGCATCGAAATGAGTTTTATCGCCCTTTTTTATCATTCTTTCGATATCATCTTGCTTGTATATAACAAGGTTTTCTAAGGCTTCGATAAATTCCCGAACAATACTGTTCAAGCCATTCTCATTAATACCGATTGTAAGAAGGCTCTTCCGAATATCAATGAAGTTTCTTTTGTTCTTTAAGTGATCCTTAGTACAAAGAGATAGCTCTTCTTTTCTTTTTGACTCATTATCTGAGCACCACTTGCGGTTGGCTCCTTTAACGCTAAAGAGATGGTAGTCTTTTACAATTAAATCATGATACTTTGCGGCTAATGCAACTTTGCAGAGTTCCTTGGCAATTGTTGAGTAATCAACTAAAGCTTTCATCTTTTTTGATTGTATGCATATGTATTGTTTACTTGTACCAGAGATTCTGCGCCGAAAGTCAAAACCATTATCATGTGTATCTGGGAATGATGTGTCAGGAATACTATCGGGGAAAAAGATATCAGAACATGAGATGATAAAACTATTGAACTCATCTTCATGCATGTCTCCCAAAGGAAGGGGATGTCCTTGATAAAAGGGGTGTTTACTCATCGTAACTCCAAGATTTCGGTAGAATGTTTACGTGTTGCTTTTTGTTATCTGGAATCTCTAACTATAGAATTTATTCATGATGTCCCCTATCAATAGTAAACACTCATTCAGTTCAGCATACTCTACAATAGGACAAGTATTGTATTTAAAGTCGTTTACTATCTCATGGGTGATTTCTTCTATTCTGTTTTCATACTTTATGTATGAACTCTCGTGTAGATTAGATTCAGATATATCTCCAAAATGCTCATTGCCTTCATCATCAATAAAGTGAAAGGTATTCCGAGTAACTTTCTTCAAGAGAACTCTTCTTTCAAGAGGAACCAAGCTGTTCATGCATATACATAAAAACTGGTTCTGCTTAGCCCATGAAAGAAGCTCTCTTGTAAAATGCATTCCCTCGAATAAGACACTCTCTCCTCTGCTTATATAGATCGGGATAATTCTCTTTATTAAAGTCGAAACTTCTGACATCTGGAACTTCAACTCTCTTGGTTCCATCAAGTATGTAGATGTAGAGTAACAACTATCTTTAGGATTCTGTGCTAACAGAATATTCCTTATCGTGTCTGTGGTTATAACTGCGGAAATGCAATACTCAACAGCTAATTTCTTTGCTATAAGAGATTTTCCTTGAAATGAACCGCCACCGAGAAAGATAATTTTGGTATTCCGAAATCTAGTTTTCATTGTTAACCTCCTTTTGGATTCTTTTAAATACAGAAATTGTAAGGTCTTCTGATTTGTCCCACATTTCTTCGAAGTATTTTGCTAAACTGTCATAGATCAGGTTTGATTTCGCAGGAATCATGAGAAAGACATTGTCATAGCTTTTTACGTTTATAGATTGATAAAAGCCCACGAAAGTACCTGTGTCTGTAATTGTTAAGCGCCAAACAGGGTTAGAGCTATATATCCGAACTTGAAAGCTATCAAACTTCTCACTGAGTTTGCATAAACTACGAATGTAACTTAACATCTGGGCTTTTAAGTGGTCATCTTCACCCCTCAACTCACTTGCGCGTACTCTTGTATATGATGAACTTGGGTCGATAACAATGAAACGGACCCTGATTTTTGGCCTAACTCTGATAATTTCTAGAAAAGGAGAATCTTCGATATTCCCAGTGTCAGTGTATCCCTTTAAATATTCTTTCCCCATAAATGCCAAGACAGAGACGCTCTTTGATTTACTGACTGCGTTTAGCAATTTGTTTTCGACGGATTTGTAGCGGGGGAAACAGCATATACCCTGTTTCAGCAATTTGATACGTTCAACAAATGCAATGAACTGATTTCTGTACACCCACATTATTACCAAGAGAAAAATGCCTCCAAGTATCGAACCAATAATGTTCATACCAAGATTAGATCCAGGATTTCCCTGATTCATCGCGGAAACTACCTGCAAAATAGTAGAAGTAAAAAAACATAATTTTCTCCTTTTGGGTTCATTAATTCATGAAATGCTTAATAGTATCCCAATTCACACGATCAGTATTCTGCTCTCTCAAATACCCGCAAATCATGTTTATCGAGTTGGATTGATCGTGTTGGGCTATTAATCTGAATGTTTCCGGGCTTAGTTTAGAGAATACAGCCTGCACATTTGGATTAATTCGTTTCATTTCATTGATTAGAAAGAGCTTTACTTGAGCTTGATCAGCAGTCAATGGAGTACCGATATGAACAAAATCAACACCAGCTAGTGTAGCGATCTTCGAGAATGCTCTGACAGAGATTCTTTTTTCTATAATTGAAAAGCCTACTCTATGTCCCCATATTCCTAGAGATGAGAAAGATGTCTTTAGTTTATTGATAGCTTGGAATCCAACAAGACAGATATTTACTAATACTGCCTTGACACCTATTTCGCCTAACTGATTTATGAATCCATCATCATCTATATGGGATGTGATATTGGGTATGTAATAACAGAACGTTGGAACATGCTGGCAAATCAACTTCGATTCTTCTAGAATTTGATTTCTGCTAACTAAATGGGTCTCATCTTCTTTAACTATAGTAAAACCACATCCAAATGCATGTTTTACAAATTCCACTCGATCTTCAACTGACATATGGTATGGTTTAATAATTGTACCAAAAATCGGCCTTTCTTGTTCATTCAAAATGAAATGATTCGAATCAACAAGATCTTTGTATTGAGAATTTGAAAAGTCAATATCTTCAAGAGTGAGATCCGCAAAGTCATCCAAATTGTATATATAGTTTGTTAGGATCATATTGAAGATGGTCTCCGGACAAAATATGTCATCACTAACATGAAGAATAAACTGATTATCAGCAACTTTGTAACTATGCCAGTTATTGCCTTTCACTTTCGGCACTACTACATCACAATGGTCGGTATATTCGGTAAAAGTTATTCCCGATTCCAACTCACTTAGTAGAGTATTGGGTTTTATTTCACCTACGTAACTGAATACTAACTTAATGTGTCCCATAATATCCTTTTTGCTTTAGATATTTGATTATTGCTTAACCCATTAATGCAGCTTATCTCTAATGGCCTAATCTCCCTTGCCAAGTCGATGATTGATTCCAGATCAGTAACTAAATGATCCGCTGCGAAACCTGTAGGATGACCTAATGTGCTTGATGCTTTGCGAAAGGTGCTAAGGCTAAATTCTGAGTTGCTCCAATGGGGAAACAATGCCATGCTAATAGCACAGCCCCAGAATACCGCAAATCCATGAGGAATATCGTACATCGTTTCTAATGCTTTTGCAAGTGAATGATCTATTCCGCAACCTATCTGGTGATTATAACTGAATCTCATTATCAAACACTTAAACAGCAAGCAAACAGCAAGGAACCTAAGTTTGTCCACAATGTCGCTCCAGTTGTTACCTACCAACTGATTGTAGGAATCGCTAATGAATCCAATTATTCTTGATTCAATGGTTTCATTGAAAGAGACACAATAGTCCATGTATGATGAATAAAGCCCGATGAATTCACCTATCCCCAGGGAGTTTATGTGTTTTGGAGTTTCTAGTATCAACGGTAAATCAATGATAACCCTATCCGGATAAGTAGCACTCCATGATCTTATGTTTTGAGCTGTTACTCTATTTGTGCAAAACGAATCATTAGACAAAATGCTAGGTATTATAACAAGCTTCTTCTTGGATAGGAAGCTCAGTTGTTTTGCTACATCAATGACACAAACATTCCCAATCCCAACAACTTCATTGAAGCCTCTCACTGTGCTTTCATCAAGCATCAAGGATGTATAGTTAGCTGATGTTACATAAAGTGAGCTTCTATAACCTACTATATCTGACTCAGAATGTGATACTGGACGAATAATTATCTCAGTGATTCCACACTCATCGTTCACAACAGAGCAGTTATGATATACAAGATCATCGATTACCTTAAAAATCCGATCGATTCGTAACTTTGTTAAGCTTGAATGTATCTTCATCTACTCTCCATTGTTTATCAATAAACTCGAGCTTGACTATATCACAGTTCTTAACATCATAATCCCGATATTTAGCGATCTGACCATCGTTGAGCTGAGAAACGATAAGCCTTATCAACGTTCTATGGGAGACAGCAATTATTGCATCCCCTGGCTTGTATGTTATTGAAATCTTATAGAGAAATCTCTGTATCCGTTTCAACGCTTCTTTGGGATCTTCTCCCTTCTCTGGAAGATTTCTTATGGGATCTTCGTTCCATCTTTGGTAAAGATCAGAATGCATTACCTCACCTCTACTTTTATTCTCCCAAACGCCATAATCCAATTCCATCAAATCAGGTTCTTCATGAATGTCTTCCATAACAGAACCAACAACAACTTGAGTAGTTTTTACTGCTCTTCCAGTCGGACTCGTGTATACTGCTGTAATGCATCTGCCAGCGAAAACATCATACAATTTAGTCGCTTGTGTAATCCCCGCAACACTTAAGTCTGAGTCTGTTCTGCCTACAATAACTTCGCTCCCAGCTTCTGTTTCAGCATGTCTTACCAGATAAACTACAATTCTATCATTTTCTTTGCCATAACATGTAATCTCTCTCGGGTTTTCAGCTTCGTTCTTGTAGGGACCTAGTTTTCTCCAAGGGAGTTTATTACTAAGAGAATCATATTGATTTGTAATCCTGCCAGCATAGTGAATAAGTTCCTTACAGTCCTTTGTTTTCAAGTACACAGCCTTTACAATCTCTTTAGCTCCTATTTTGTTAAGATATTCTTGGTAACACGCCATTGTGTTGCCAGTGTTAGCATCACCAGCCACAAGAAGTACTTTTGTGAGATAGTGTGAAGGTATTCTTGGTCTAAACAGAATACTATCAGATCTTTTTTGATTTTCAGGTTGTCTTGTATATATTCTATCGATAACCAATACTGGACTTTTGCCGACACAACTTGATATCATCGACCCATAGATTGCTCCTCCCCTTCCGATGCCAAACACTAAAGAAGGGATGTATCTTTCATCAACTAATTCCTGTGCTGTTTTCTTGGCAGCACGTGCCATGTGTTTCCATGTCATGCGTTCTTGCGTTGTTTTTACAATCTTTCTAATTCCAAAGTATGTAGCTGGTACAATAGTAAACAATCCAGCTACAATTGAGAACAAAGTTATGGTATCCATAAAAACTCCTTGTCTTTATTAGCAGGTTTTTATTAAGCTTCTCAAGCCATGAAAGAATCTCAATGAATAGTTTGAAACTGCCTTGAATATTGTATATTCCTTTCCCCTCATATTGTCACTAATGACCAACCTAAGTCTCTCAGGCTTTTGTGAGTTGTGCATGGAACTCTACCTTTATGAAAAGCAGCACACAAGAAATGAGTAGGTCTGCTCATTGCAACATATGCTATCTTCAAAGCGCATTTTTTATTCTTTCCATCTTTATCGTTATACGTTTTATCACCAGTCATATAATCTAGGAGTTGCTTGCCATTAAAATCATTGCGAAAGCATTCCAAGAACAGGGTTGCCGTATGAGTCTGACCTTTTACAGAGTGAACCGTCCCAAGTTTAACTTCAACGCCTTGAGAGCTGAAGACATTTCTTTCGGAAGAAGTCACTTCTATATGCTCTATTGGATTATCAATAAACATATCAACCTTGTGTTCATCTATCTCAAAATGTGGTAACCATGATTGCTTCAGGTATTGAGATATCTGATCAAACACACATGTTGGATAAACATCACTTCTGTGAGTACATGTTTCGTTATCACAAGCATGTTTACAGATTTGTTTCACCCAGTTAGCCATATTAACTTTGAAATCTGTATAAAACATCTCATTAACCTTAAGATATTCAAGTAATGATTTTTTTGTGTATCTTCTACTATTGGTAGGATTGTTCTTATCAGCTTCGCTCAACACTCTTAGGAATAAGCTTATTAGTGAGTTATAAATATCTGTTGGACTCAATTGAGTATGTGATCCAGTGGGTTTTACCAGATAGTTCTTAAGTGAGTCGTATATTGGATTGCCCGACCTCACTGGTCTGTGGTAATCAGGATAATAAGACTGGATACTAGTCTTATTTAATCCTTTGGATGTTACCTCATCATTATCGTGAGTCCAACCCACTGCGTAATACTCAGGGGTCTTGCCAGTGATAGCCAACTCATCTTTCCATAATATCTCACGTTCCTTGATCAATTCACAATATTTTGTAAGCACATTTAATTGAGAGTTATTATCATACAATATCATTACTGGCGAGAGAAGATTATCAGTCCCTCGATCAACACCTTCGAGGTTTGCTTCTGGCTTTATACACACATTGTGGATCACATTTGCAATCTGTTGCGACATTCTCTTCGAGTTTGAGATGATAATCTTATTTTCTGATGGAACCCATGCATCTTCTTCAGTAACTTGACTATCATATATGGCTTGATTGGGATCGCCTATCCTCTGCTTGACTACACTATCATTAAAAACTCTGTTTATAAGGTCAATTTGTGTATGATCTGTGTCCTGCATTTCGTCCATAAAAAGATATTTAAATCTACTGCATATTGCTTCAACAACTTGAGGATATCTAGACACGTAATACTTACCGAGATTGAAAGCATCCCTATACCGTAAGGCACCAGTAGCTAATGTGCCGTCAATTAACTCATTGATGTTCTTGTAATTCTCCTTGCTGCTATCATTCAAGGACACATTCTTCTTGTAGTTACAGAATTTTATGTTTAGAGATTCACCCCAGTCCCAAATAGGATGGAATCCTAGCAGAACTTGGATCATTGATTTAATTCTAGTTACACCTTTGAGTTTCTTTTCATCTTGTCTTAACAAATTAATGATGTAGGGGTTTTTCCAGAACTCTTTTTGATTATTTGCAGCTTCAAACACCAGCTTTCTAAAACGCGACTCATAAACATCATCATTAATTGTTACATCTCTGTTATCATACAAACCTACATATGCAGGAATAGATAGAAACCTATCTACAAAGCTCTGTATAGTTCCAAAAAAGTTCGGATAGGTAAACAATGCCGAACTCGCTTTTCCCATTCTCCGCTTGATCTCATCAATGGCTACATTCGTATGAGTCAAAACACAGATTCCTTTGTTACCCTCAAAGGGCATATATTTTGAGAGTATATAAAGCTTGGCAAGTAAAGCTGTTGTTTTGCCACTACCAGGACATGCCACAACATCAGTAGAATCCATGTATGTGATAAAGCTAAGGGTTTCTTGGTCAAAGTTTTTACCCTCGGGAAGAAACAGCTTTTCAGCATCCTTTATGTGAGAAAGAATGTCGATATCTTTTAAAGGAGCCATCAGGTTATCCTTATGTTGCAGGCAAATCGTATTGCATTTACCAAGTATTCAAGCTGAGGATCATTCTCAATGTCCTGTTTTATGGTATTACCCTTTCCAAATAAGACGTTGGCTAGACACTGAGCAGTCAGGGCTTTTGAAAGATTCCCAAGAAAAGGCTTCATAATCTCGTATGCGTTTGAGCTGTCTTCAGGTGGATCGACACCAACATCGGATATCTCTTTTGCTTTTTTCATTGCTGATAGTAAGTCATCTTTCAAACAGCTCTGAGCAAGGTGATACTCAAGCGTCCAATCATTTTGAAACTCTTGGTTATTGCATTGCTTCGGTATGTATCTATTTGTATCATTCCTTTGCTTAACCAAGTTTATGTAGTGATTGACATATTCGTTATTTAGAAAATCTTTCTTTTGATTATCGGTTGTCACCTGTTCTTTCGATTTTAGGAGTTCAATGAAACGAACCTTTTCTGTTTCAATAACAACTTCATCATTATCAAGCTTCATTTGATATACTTTCGGAGGATTTTCTTTCAGATGTTCAATACAAGGAACATCCCCATCGCTTACAACGGCTACCTTAACTGGCATAACTTTCCCATCTGTTCTTTCGAATATCTTCACATATCGTTTCCAGGCCTTACTTCCCACATTCACTATTGATACACCGTATTTATCAAGGGGCAGACCGATAACTTCAGCTATCGCAGGGATAAGAAGGTTTTCTGCATCGCCTTCTACTATAATGACTCCATTTGCAAAGAACAAATTGGCTTTGGTGGCATCAAGAAATCTCTCCAAGAAATAGGCATCCTCTATCTCGATCTCAGTATATTGCTTGTTAACACCGCGATTACCAATAGGAAAAACGTCCTTGCCTTTGCATATTAGCAAGCTATCCAGTGGAACCGATGATCCCAAAACTACGCTATGGGTTGTCAGGATGACTTGTCTGGCATCATCAACATACTCAATGAAATGCTTGAGTGTGTTTATCTGGTAATGTGGATGCAGATGAGCTTCCAGTTCTTCTATCATTGCTAACTTGAGACCTGTGTGCTCGTCTCGCTTCAAGAGCATCAACTCTGCAGCAATATATAGGAGATTCATCAATCCCAAGCTCGGAGGATTGTTATCGATATTCAAGGTAAGACGTTGTATGATTGCCCATAACTCAATCCCAGATAATGTTACGAATGGTTCGACATGCTTACCTACGGAGGTAAATGCATTAAGATTATTCTTGATTACATCGATTATATTCTTACCAGAAGCAGGAATGTTGTTTGTTAACAGGGTCTTGATAATAGCCAGATCGTCAGCGATTTGTTGAGAAGCAGAATCACCTTTTTGACGATAACCTTCTATCAAAGCATCAATCTTTGTGAGAGCTTCTTTATACACTTTGTCTGAGAACTTGCTGTCACCAGAGAAATAATCTCTAATGCCTGTATCTGCTAAATCAACCAGCTTGCTAAGAGGATGATTATTCTCTTCCTCCTTCGTTTTACATTTGAACTCACTACGACTCTTGAGTAGCTGAGCAAATCTGGATTTTCGGCCTGCAGACATTTCCATTTCAGCATCTCTCAGTGGCTTCAGATATGTAATTCTGAGCAGGTCCCTGGCCCCTGCATCTAGTTGGGTGCCTGCGTTATCCATTCCTGCCCTGACCTCCTGAATAATCCTGTTATCTTTTCTTTCAGCATTCAGCCATACTTTCAAGACGTAATCGTCATTTTCAAATCCAATCCATTCCAAGAAGTTGCCAGCTTCTTCGTTGGTAAAACCCCTAAACTCACATTCGATTTTCAGTGATTGTGCTCGATCCCCTTCGTTATAATGAAAATCCAACTCATCAATTTTGATATAATCATAACTCTGCGTTTGTAGCACATACCTTATAGCATCAACAATGGAAGTCTTACCCGATTCATTCTCTCCAATTAGCACGTTGAGCCCTTTATTAAACTCGATAACAATGCCTGGCTTATCATTTGAGCCACCGTATTTACGAAAATTGGTTATTGATAGCTTGTGCAGATACATTTATCCTCCATATTGATTACTTTCATACATCCAATCCCGCCCCGTATTCCTTCAGCCATTGCACCTGCTTCTGATAATCCGGGACGATCTTATCCACTTCATTCCAGAAGTCTTTGCTGTGCCGTTTATGCTTGAAATGCGCTAGTTCATGCACGATCAGATAATTGATCACGCTGACAGGTGCCATCATGATCTTCCAATTGAAATTGACCTTCGGTCTCTTAACTGAACATGAAGCCCATCTATTCTTCAGATCGATGATAGAGATCGCCTCCACACTGATCCCCATCATCTGTGCAAAGCGTTGCACTCTGGGTTCGATAAACACCTTTCCACGATGGCGATAGAACTCTTTGAACATATATCTCAGCTTATCTTCAGAGCCTTCTGGAGCATAGAAATGCCTGCCTCTGAACTGGATGCCATCAACCTCATCGCTATACTGCAGATAGTAGTTCCTGCCCAGATAGAGGAAGGATTGCCCATTCACCAGTTCCCGCTTGATCGCCTTCTCATTCAGGAGCGCACGCTTTGCCTGATACTTATGTATCTTATATTCGTTCTTGCTCAGCAGGTTTTTCACCTCACTATCGCTTGTCCCCAGTGGTACAATCACCGTAATGGAGCTATCCCTCTCGATGTAGATCGATGCCGTCTTGCGCTTGCTATGCCTCACCACAATCTTATAATCGAGGCTCATGAACCCTTAACCTCTGCTTCCCGCTTATGAGCCAGATTGATCAGCTCTGCCGTCAGCTTAGCTGCCACTTCCTGCAAGGGTTCAATCCCGCAATATTCAAGTTCATCCCTGATATCACCTTCCAAGCGTCTGCGTTCATTGGGCTTCTGCCAGAAGTTGGGTATTGCGAGTGATTCTTTGATCCTGCTATAGATGAATTCTGATAGCTTGGCAGCGTCAATTGCTTCCTTGCTGTCCACTGCTATCCCTGCTTCCATCAGCATCAAGTCCAGAAATGGCATCACAGGACTATCCACAATGCCCGCTTCATCAGTTCTGCCTTTGCCGATATCCTCCCTCAGCTTGGTGAGTTCCTCGATGATTCTATCCCAGTGTTCCTTATACGAATCCAGAATCTTCTGCAGCCGTTCATGGAATCCTGTATAAAGAGCAGGGTCTTTCTCCATGTTCACTTTGATGTGCCAGCGGATGGCATGTTCCATCTCAGACGCCTTGGCTTTTCCGGTTTTGTTATGATCACGCATCTGCTTAGGAAACTCATCAGAGAGCAGCTTTGCAGGCGCAATCTTGGGATTGATCCCTTCTGAGATCAGGTATTTGTCGATCAATCTGCGCACCTTAGCCCCTGCCCACTTCAAATCCATCGTAGGATCGTGATAGCGGTTCCGCATGCGCATCATCAGATAACCAAATCTCTTGGCCGGCACGTAGTAATCCCTCGCCATTGCCGCATTGAACAGCAGCTCCAGACTATCAAAGAAGGCTTTCAGATAAGTATCGAACTGTGCCCGGAACTTCACATCGGCACCCAACTGCAGGCAATCCTCCACCAGTTCCCATTCCTCTTTATTATCTCCGATTCTCTGATGCAAAAACGCCTCAATACGGACGATGCCTTTATCTGCAAATAACTGAATCAGCCTTCTAAAGCGGGATTCCAATACTGGAATCTCTTTGTCCAATCCCCGGAAGTAGGCGCTCAGATCATTCAATTCCTGCACATCGGTATCGGTAAAGATCGCCAGTGCTTCTTTCAGATGCGATGCCACTCCAAAGTAATCCACCAAGATGCCATGCTCTTTAACGTATCCGCTTTTCATCACTTTGGTGCGGTTCACCCTGGCAATGGCTTGCATCAGCCGATGCTCTCTCAGGTTCTTATCCAGATACATCACTTGCTCGATAGGAGCATCAAAGCCCATCAAAAGCCTGTCGCAAACGCAGAGGATCGCCACGCCGCTTTCCGGTTTGCTATAGTCAAAGTCCTTCTTGAAGTTCTCCACCGCATCCATATCCTGAGCCTGTCTGCGAGCCATCGACACATAACCCGGCTCATTGTTGTCCATCATCGAGACCACTGTGCAGATCTTGATGAATTTCATCTGTTTCAGCAGTTCATCATCCCGCTCATCCTCAGGTTTTGCTTCCTCACGTGATATTAGCCGTTTTAGTGCATTTTCCAGCTCATATTTATACCGGCATGCCGCCACGATAGAACTCGCCACCACCTGCCCTTTTAAGCCGTTTGGGAGGATTTCCTGAGTATAGTGTTCGATGATATCTTCCGAGATTGCCCGGATTCTCTCTTTGGATTCCAGATAAGCCATCTCAGTGCCATAGCGTTTTTGTATCTCCAACCGCTCTTCTTCACTGCGTTCTTTGAACATATCTTCAAACTCACGTTTGAACATCTCAGCATCGGTCAGTTTGTCCTGGCTGGTTCTGCCTATATAGAGAATGTCCACCGTGGCTCTATCAGCCACCGAGTCATTCATCTTATAAACATCGATGAAGCTGCCAAAGCGTTCATGGGTCTTCTGCTTATGCCTTTCTGTGAGTAGCGGAGTTCCGGTGAAAGCGATCTTGACCGCATTCGGAAAAGCCAGGAAGAGGTTATCGCCCATCTCGCCACCCTGATCTTGATGTGCTTCGTCTATAAGCAATAGTATCCGTTCACTTGTATTCAGCTCCGGGAATTCTTCATATCTCGGCACAATCCCCGCAGCCAATAGTGATTCTGCAGACACTGATCCACTGATCAAAAATTTGTGCAGCATCACCATATTCAGATTTGAACTGGTGTTCTTCAGCTTATCCAGATCCCTTTTGTGCTCGATCAACGTGAGGCTTTCTCCGGTATAGGTCACGGTGTGCGAAAGCTGATCTTCCAAGTCCAATCGATCATTGACCATGATCACTTTGTAATCCTTCAGATCATCCGTATCCCGCAGTTTCTTGATCAGGAACACCATAGTCAGGGACTTCCCTGAGCCCTGGGTATGCCAGATAACTCCACTGCGTTCAAAGGGTGTCTTTCCGGTTCTGAGACGCTCAAGGATTTTCCCCACAGCCCGGTATTGCTGATACCTGCAGACGATCTTTACCTTCTCGCCTCTCTTGATCTCCATGTATAGGGTGAAGTTCTTCAAGATATCCAGCAGGATAGCTTTGTTCAGCATCCCATGAATCATCACTTCCTGGCGTTGTTCATCCGGTGATACGGAGATAGTTTTGTACTCCTCAGGGAAGATGTCCTTCCAGTTCAGATAGTGGTCAAACTCGCCTGTGATGGTGCCAAACCTGGCTTCATTGCCATGAGTGACAATGTTAAAGAGATTGCAATGGAAAAGCCGCTCTTCGCCTTCCTTGATGCCATAATCATCCACTCGCAGGTTTGCATAGCGGTTGATCTGGATAAATGCCTCACTCAAGGGCTGAGCCACATCCATATCTTTACATTCCACTACCACGATTGGCAAGCCATTGATGAACAGCACAATGTCCGGAATGATCGCAGCTCTGCTGGCTCCCGGGGTCTCAATCTTGAATTGGTTAATGGCGATATAGCTATTGCGCTCAGGATGGGTAAAATCAATCAACCGCACCGTGGGGTTTTGCTCCCCGGTCAGCGTATTCTGATCCACAGTTGTATTGCGGGTCAGAAGCTCATGCACTGCCTGATTTGCCTTAAGCAAGTCCATGCCGGGATGCATGGTCAGCTCGCTTAGCACCGCCTCAAGCTGTTTATCCGTCAGCCAGCTTCTGCCGTCTTCAGTCAGGTTGATTCGTTTCAGAGAAGCTCTAAACTCATTCTCGAGGATATACTCCCGGAAGCTTTCCCGCCTGCTGATACTTGGATCATAGGGAGTAAATCCGGTTCCCTGATCTATTACCTCCCAACCAAGCTGCTGCAGCTTATCCAGGAAGGGACGTTCAACGCTATTATATTCGGACATTATTCCTCACCGGTTTATATTCTCCAAACCTCTAACGCCAGATTTATCAGCAATTGCTGCCTCTCGTCAATGGTTGCGGCATTCCAATCAGGAAAAACCTTCAGGAATTGATTTATCCTGTTCACTGATGATTGAGTACCAATGGTTGGCATCTCCACCAAGCTTCGAGTGAAGTACAGCCCGCTTGCTCTGTATTGAGCACACTTATTCTCGTACTTGTCATTGCTGGCTACGATATTTGCAGTCTTTTCAAGCAGAGTCAAGTTCCCAAGCTTTATCTTATACTGATCATAATCCTTACCAGGATTCTTCAATAGGAAGTCCGCTCTCAATTCATTTTCCGGATTGTCGGGTAAAATATGCTCAATCTCATGCCCCGAATAGTCTCTGAGAGTTCTTTTATCGTTTATACCTGTAAAGCTCAGCTCAACAAACTGTGTCAGTTTAGCCAAGAGGTATTTGGTTCTGTAGTATTGAAGTGTGCCCAATGTGTAAGTCCCCAGGAACGCTGCCAGTTCAGTTTGTTTCGCTTGAACATTGGGGACAAAGTGTTTATCAATAAAACCATCCAACGCTGTCTTCTGAATATCAGGATCTGTGAGTTTGGTAATCTCTCTCAGTTCTCCTACCCATTGTGCGAAGTATCTTTCCAGTTCTTTGGTAGGTGTCTTGGTAAAGATGTAATAGAATAAGAAGATCTCAAGCTTTTTCACGAAGTGATTGAACAGATCGATCGGCAGTGATCTAACTGCAAGCATGAGAATATAATGTAAACTGAAAGCACCTCCGCAGAGCATTCTCAGGTTATCTGTATATACATTATCTTTCCCATCTTTATCCTTGCCGTCTATGTATGCTAAATAGCACTTCAGATTGTCAATCAGATGCTTAACGAAAGCAAAGGGATCTTTTTTGTATCCGCAAAGAGAGGCATTCTTCTCATCTACTAGCCAATCATAAATCTCATCTTCTCTGAGAATGTAGTCTTTCCTGCTGTTATCAATGGGATAGTTCGACATCAGATAATAGCGCAGAAAGCGCAGCGGTTTTTCCTGTCTTTCCTCAAGCGGCTTCGTGATCTTCTTCCATTCATCTTTGAGCTTGGAGAACTCATCTGCATCCGCTTGCCTGAAGATCAGGTTCTTCATCAAGTCCATCGGATTAAGCCCAATACCCCTTTCATTGATTGTCTCGAATATCTTCAATGCACTGCTGATCTCTGTGGATATCTGAATAAATACAACCCGATTGGCGAGGTATGCCCAGAACTTGAGCAGCTTGGCTGTTTCTGGAAAGTTATCATTCAGGTAGTCATACACCGTTCCATAGGCATTTACGATATTCTTGAGTGCTCCAAAAGTGTTAATTCCCGAGGCCTTGATTGCTTTCTCAGTGGTTAAAGAGTCACTATTCTCTTTGATGATGCACTGTATTATCTCGAAGGCACCATCATACCTTGGCTCAAGCTTTAGGATTTTCTTTGTTTTTCCGGTGTCTAAAACCTTGCTTGACGATATCAGGCTATTGATTTCATTCTCTTCACCTCTAAGGTCAAACAGTGCTTTCATCGCACAGAGAATCAGATAGAAAGTAGTAAGCCGTTGCTGTCCATCTATCACGTCAAATTGATTGTTTGATTCTCTTGGAGTTACTATTATAGTTCCCACAAAGTATTCAGTTTTGCTGTTTCCGTCCATCTCATCGACAATATCATCCAATAGCCGGACCACTTCCTTCTCTTGCCATACATATTCCCTCTGATAATCAGGGACATTGTAAAAACACTCATTAAACGCCTGATAGATTGTGTACTTGTGATTCTCGATTTTAGACATTATCTGTTCTCCACTTTATCATGATTTAGATTTACTCTTACTTTTCCGGTTAGAAGGTCTGCCATGAGTCCTTGTTTTATGCTTTGGTACTTATTTCTGCTGATGGTTTCTGACAGAATGTGATTGTCGATATCCATGAGAATGTTAGCAATTTTATCCTGCTCAATGGTGTCTTCAGGCTTTTTGAGCTTTATCCTTGAAAGATAATCTCTACTGATACTCGGAACTCCAGTCGATTCATTGAGTCTTCTTAAATCATAGGCATCTAATTGATAGTATAACCATGTGCAATTTATACGACTAGCAGGAGTTATTGCATATGCTGTGTCAATTACCCAACAAGCTGTATTTGATAACGTTGGTTTGTTTAGAGTTCCTTTTCTGGCAACAACAATCAATGGAGCATTGAATAAGGATTGAGTAGCATATCCTAAGTTTCCGCTTGATCCAAAAATTGGTATATTGGTTATATCATTGCTAGTTATCGATTTGGGACTTGCGCCATACTCTATAGCAGATACTTCTTTTAAAGAATTAACTTCCCATTCCTTTGGTATCCATCCCAATTCTGATTCTTTATAGAGTTCTGGAGCTTCTTCAATCGTGGGTCGCAACTTGCCAGTTTGAGTGTCAATGCCTCTGGTGAACAGGTCTTGCATCATCCCGGCTTTGATAGCTTGGTATTTATCTATAGCAGCTTCGGTCTTTTCTATAACTTCATCGACTGTGCTGAGGATTTTAACAACTCTCTTTTGATCGTCTAGGGAAAGTAGTGGAATTGTCAATTTAGGTATTGATTTCGTTTCTAAATGTAGAACCGTGGAACCTGATGAGTGGTTAACAAAGTATCTTCTTGTTGAGGGTAGCATTAGGAAATAATAAAGATATCTGGTACATGTAATTGACTCGTTTAAGATGATTCTTACCAGATCCATGGAGGCGACTGAACCGACTAAATGCTTTGGTATTATTATTGGACTGCCCACAATGTCGCCGTCTCGTGTGAGGTCTGTAATCGCAATCAGAAGATCGTCTTCGGATAGTAAGTCCTGTTGGGTGAATCGATTTCTGATTGTCTTCAATCCTGTTTTATCGTATCCACCACCCTTGAGTATGCTTTTTATAGTGATAAAGGTAATTCCAGTACCATTTTCAGTATAGTCTGACGATGAGTAACTGATACCCTTAGAGAATTCAGCTATCTCATTTAGTGTATAACTAATGAGGTCACTCATATCCAAGTTCCTTCAGATATTTGCTTAGTTCTGTTGCAGCATTATCCCGTTCTTGCAGAATCCTATGCAAGGGTTGGTCATACTTGTCCCAAAGCTTTTCAAGAGCAGATCTCAGGTCTCTGCTATACTGAATTAAATGTTCGTTAACTTTCGTGGAAAGGGTTGCTTCCCATCTTTGTAGGATCAACTCTTTTGCCTCGGCTTGACTGATCTTGCTTCTTGCCTGCTCTACCAGTTGCTCTTTGAGGTCTTTAATCTCTTTGATTTTCTTGCGGCTTTCTTTCAGTCTCTTTTCCATCTCCAGATGCTTGGCAATACGGGCTTCCTGTGCTGCTATTCTCTTCTCAAGTTCCAATTCAGCTTTATTGAGTGATTCTAATGCCTTTTCTATCTCACTATATGCTTCGCCGCTCTTCTTGAGGGCTTTGATCTGTTTTGTCTTGTTCTTGATGTCCCTCTTCAGCTCTTTCAGTTCAGCACCCATGTTCTTAATGGTCGCCTTTATCTCAGCCAATTCTTCTTTGGGAAAGACCTCGTATTCTTCTTCACTCCAGGCACCCTCTTCCAGATCATTCACTTCGTTGAAGAGCGCTTCCAATTCATCCCGTTTGGCGATGCAGTCATTTAGTTCTTTGATCACCTCAGGGAATTGACTTTGCAGGATTTCATCATCAGGGATGAGTTCCGCATTCCATCCGCTGGCTGCCACACTGCGCAGATCATTGAAGATATCGTTCCAGAATCCGGCAAAGGCACCTCGGCATTTGAACTCATCGAGGATACCCAAAGAGCCGATCTTGGAAGTTATCGTGGCAGAGAAGGCATGATAGAGGTCATATACATTACGATTATCAGGAAGAGCTTCCAGTTTGGGTTGGTGCTCATCCCACCAGAGCTTCAAGGATGTCATATAGCTCTCGTGTTTGTCTTTTATCGCTTTTGCCTCATCCAGATAGCCCTTGATGGCTTCCTTGTCACTGATGATCTGGCTAAACTTCAGATATTTGTCCCTGTCATTGGCAAAAATCTTCTCTCTGATCCCCGGATAGTTATCCCAATAGCTCTGTAAGGCATTCACTTCACTCTCTGGAATTCCTCCCTTAAGATGGGCTGTTACGTCATGCGGTTCTGCCTGATCGCTGTTATCTACGTACCTTCTGATGTTGCAGTTGTATTCCTCTGCCTCCAGTTCCTCATGCCTTACCAGACGGCTATAGGCATTCAGTTCTCGCTTGTGCCTATAAACATAACTGATCTTTTCAATGTCCTCCGGACGCAGGATATTCTGCACCTTGCCAACTTTATACTCATGATCCGCATTGATAAAGAGCACTTCTTTGCGGGTACTGGCAGCATTGCGATTGATCACCAGGATACACGCCGGGATACCGGTTCCGTAGAAGAGTGCCGGTGGCAGCCCAATGATCGCTTCCAGATAGCCTTCTTTGATCAGCCATTCCCGCATTTTGCGCTCTTCTCCACCCCGGAAGAGAACTCCATGGGGCATAATCACAGCCAGCCTGCCATTGGATTTGAGCGTGCTGAACATGTGCTGAACGAACATAAAGTCCGCTTTGCCTTTGGCTGGCATCCAGAAGCGGTAACGTTCCTTGAATTTCATCCCATCAGTGGAGTAGTTTTGGGAGAAGGGAGGATTGGCGATCACGATGTCAAAGCGCTTGAGCTCTCCTCCTTCCACATGCTTTGGTTCCATCAGGGTGTCGCCATTCTCAATCTGAGCATCCAGGATATTGTGAAAGAGCATATTGAGCTTACACAAACCCCAGGTGGTACCGTTCTTCTCCTGACCGTAGAGAGTGAGCTTGCGGGCAGAGCCATATTTGCTTTCAACATGGTTGAATGATTCTATAAGCATCCCGCCGGAGCCGACAGCAGGATCGCAAATCTCAGCGTCTTCTGCAGGGTCCAGGATATTCACAAGCAGCTTCACAACTGTCCTGGGAGTATAGAATTCCCCACCTTTCTTGCCTGCACTATCGGCGAAGTATTTGATCAGATACTCATAGGCGGAACCCAGAAGATCGGGAAACTCCAGATTATCATCGGTTAGCACCACTTTGTCGAAGTGAGTGATCAATTCCACCAGGTCTTTATCCGTGATGCGTTTATTGTTCTTGCCAAGGGTCTTGTTGAAATCAATCGGTTTCAGCACCCCTTCCAGTGTCTCGCTATTGCTATCCTCAAGGGCTTCAAATGCCTTTTTGAGTTCATCTCCGATTTCTTTCTTCAAGTGCCGGATATTTTGCCATCTGGCACGTTTGGGTACAAAGAAATTATAGCTTGCTTCGCTTTCCAGTCCTCTTTCCAGCGCTTCCCCGCTTACACCCTTCTTCTCCAGGATTGCCTTGCGGTTATTGCGCTCAATGTTGAAGAGATCATTTACTCTCTTCAGAAATAGCATGGCGATCACGTATTCCTTGAATTCCGAGGCATCCATGTTCCCGCGCAGGGATTCACAGGCCTCCTCCAGAAAGCGTTCCAGCCACGATAAAGACAGCTTATGCGCCATTTCAAATACTCCGTTTATCGATATATCGTCAGACCTTGAAATAAGGCCGATAAAGTAATAGGGATATGGGGCGAAGCCCCTTCAGCTTGGGTGGTGGGCGGGAATAGATGCTTAGCCAAACTACTCACCACAGTATTATACAGTGATTCTTGTGCCGTAAACACAACATGTGCAAGTACCTTTGGGATTATGCGACAGGAGCATAACACACTACCAATCATTGCCTTTGCAGACAGGCGAACTGAATTGATTATGTTTGTGAGCCTATATCTTCTTTGCTCTTGATTTGATTGATTTAAGTGTTGCTCCACCAGCCTTGACCCACTCATCTATCTCATTGATTTTGAATTTCCACAATCGTCCCATCTTGTGGGTGGGCATATCGTGGAATTTTATCCAGCGATACACCGTGTCATCGCTTACTCCGAGGTAAGCACATATCTCTTTGATGGACAGCCACCTGTCCTGTACATGATCCATGATCACTCCTAATGGGCTTTACTGGCAAGGGATTAACCTTTTCAGAAAAGTGGATTTCCTTCACCTTTTTCACCCAAATTCATACATCGCCGAACCCCCTCTAATTGTCAATCGATAAATTCCGCTTCTCTCCGCAGATACCCGCATAGAAATGGTTAAGAATCGATAAGAATGCAATTGCTATTGACAATGAGAACCCCGCATAAATATTTGCAGAATTGAGTAAAAAACTACTTCATGGGAGAGTGAATGCACCAGTATGACAAGGTTCTAAGCTATATCGACTACTTCTCCACTGCCGGAGAAAAGGCAGGAACTTGGGTGTCCAAGCCACATGTTTTCCCATATGTGAACTACTCAAAGGAGATGTCTTCTTTTATTCATGAAGTCTATCAAACTGACCTGTTAGATACAGAATACTTGCCTTATCTCGAAAGTATAATTCCCCGTGAAGCAAACTTAATAGATTACATAGATACTGCCGATTTCCGGCTTCTCAGAGCCATCTTGACCTATTATGTGAGGCAGGAGAGATTCCAGGAAGGTCTGTGGTTGGGGGCTGTACAAGATGGTAGTTTTTTAAAGATTCTTAATAGATTGCATGAGTCGCTTATAAATGGGGTGATTGCTTCGGACGCGCAATATAAGCAGAAAAAGGAGAAACATCAATGACTGATTTGATTGAATATCACAAGACTATTAACAAAGAGATCTGCCTTCTTAAGGATAAACTCAAGTACCTAACAAAGCATCCAGCTGAAAACGGGCGATTCAGAGAAATAATTCTATCTAATACTATCAAGAAACACCTACCTGCAAAATACAGCCTTGGAACTGGGTTTATTATCAAGCAATGTGAAACCAGGGGTAATCATGAGGTCAGTAAACAAATTGATCTAATGATTTACGATAATAGCTATCCAGTATTGTTCAGAGAAGGAGATTTCTCAATAGTAACCACAGACGCTGTAAGAGCGATTATTGAAGTAAAAACTAGCTTTGGTCGTACAACTTTTCCTGGAGAGTATGATAAGGCCAATAAAATGGGAGCATTCATTATGTCTAACAGAAACGTAGAATTGATCCCTACACCTCTATTCAATGGCATATTTTACTTTAGTAATCAAGAGATTTCCAGCAGCGAAAACTCAATTGAAGAATCCATTAGGAGAAAACACATTGATATTCCTGCTAATGATGTGTTCCATTTGTCTTGTGTTAATCACATCTGTTTCTCAGACAAGGTGCTGTATAAGTACTGGCATAGTAATAATGATGGTTCTAAGCACAAGTTGTATGTGCTGGAAGACCTATCATACTCATTCTTTATTTCGAACTTGTTGAGTTTTCTGGAGGGACGGACTATGAAAGATAATACTTATATTTGGTATCCCCATGACAAGACATTCAGTAGCTATAATTGCTTTTAAAAGGATGGATGGATAATACGATGATACAAAAGAGAATAATTAAAACTACGACTAATCCCAGCAATGAACATGAATTGGCTAAATCAGCAGAACAAATTCTCAACGACTATAGAGACACAGTTGTAAAAGTAATTCGATGCTACTTAAACAAGCAAAGCTGCGATGAGTTGTCTTGTTACTCAGCATCGATTAGTAAGAAGTTAGTTCAAAACAACAACAATGGTACTCTCAAACTAAGTTACATCGGCTTACTCAAGCCTTTGAGGATTAATCACAATGGAAGCATCGTGACTAGAGCTCGCGGCTGGTATTTCTTTTTAGAAAAGGTAAGTGGTAGGTTGGATTATATTGGAGTCGGTGGAATTGTTAAGGGAGAACTAAATAAGGATAACGACCTTTTTCACAGAATTACACAGCACTTTGGCACATCTACTGGTGCGACATTCTACAAAAATTTTAAACGTGAGAAAAACAATAAGCAAACGCGCAAACAGTGGGTTAGTACCCTTTCCAAGAACTACGAACTAGTAGTTGTTTTTAGAGAAAATGACAAATTTTCTCCAGATGAGCTCCTTGTTGTGGAGTCTGTACTCGTTAAGCTACTTCAACCTAAGTACAATCTATAATAGATACCAATAATTATATAGATGTTGTGAGTTATATGCAATTGGTGCGTTATGTGTTAGCATTTTCTCTTCTCACTTTGCAATCCAAATAAAACCTACCAATCCTCATGCCATAAGGATTTCTCATCCCCGAATACTTCTTCAGCAGCCCCAGTATCCCAGGCTGGATATAGCGTCCGAGTTGCTCGATACCAAGCCTAGTCTTGATGTAGTAGCCATGTGGATTCATGCCTATGATGCTGATCGACGCCAGGGCTTCCAGATAGACAAACACGAACTGCCTGCTTCTGCCAAAGTCTTTGGTTAGTTCTCTAACTGAGCGATAGCTCTTGCTCTCGATCAGGTCCAGCAGCTTCATGGCTGTCTGGATGTCATATTTCCATTTACAGCGGGGATCGGGAGCCATACCTTGAGTATATCGGTTGGCTCGCACATAGAGTGAATTACTGGGAGAGATACATCGCACTTTATCCGACTTCGCCAAATCACCAAGCAAGTGCTCGACTTCCTGGATGTCGCCATCGAGTATGCCTGCCAGCATCTTGGGAGTGAATGGCTGGTTGTACTTAGAGATCAGATTGGAGACAGCTTCGGAGTTAAGCATAATGTTTTCCTTTGCTCATTGGTTTCTGAGTGCCCTTGTTCGGCTATGATGCTCGTTTCCAGCAGATGCAGCATCTTCATTGCTTTGCGCAGATTCCCGCCACTGTTGAAATAGATCGTATTGATTTGCTCCGGACTCGCTTCCACTTCCAGAACTTCCCTGGCGATGGCAGTGATGTCTTTCAGACTGGCTGATTCGAACTCGTAGAATGAGTTGCAGCGGTCGAAGTAGTATTCATTGATCTGTGCCAGGCGATCCCGGGCATTTTGCATTCCCACAAGAATCACGATTGCCGCAGTATTATCCACGATATCCCTGATTGTTCCGAGCAGTTGCTGCTGTTTAAAAGCGTAATCAATCTCGTCCACAATTATCACGATGTCCTCATGCCTCTCGATCTCATCCATGCATCTGCGAAATATAGCATTGGTGGTGCCATACAAAGGCGGATACTCCAGATTGAGGTAGTTGTAGATGCCAGTGATCAGTTGGATGGTGAACGACTTTGGTGTGGAGGTTGCCTCCAGTCTCAGATACACATAATTACGCTGTAAGGCGATCCTGGTGGCATAAGTGGTCTTGCCTAGGCCAGGCTTGCCATATAGCAGTCCAAGCCCCACCATTTCTTCTTTGGGGCGGGTTACCAGCAGATTGATCGCTTCATCTGCTTCCACTACGTTGCGGGTTCTAACCAGTTTTCCTTGTTTCATATCTATGTCTCCTTATTTAATGCCTATAAATCTGAGCATCTCTTCGTAGCTCTTCTTGCGTGGTTTGATCTCATCATCGTCATCTTCCTGCAGGGGAGGTGTGACTGGTTTGTAATCGGGCTTGAACTCACTATGCGGAGCTGGATTCTCTTGATTGATGTTACTTGCCGATAATGGTGGCAGGTTCTTGATAACCTGCTTTTCCAGGGCTTGCATGAATTCCTCTGCATCGTGTTTAGGAGCCTCGATCATGGGTGGTTGGATAAAGATCGCACTCTGCTCCGGTATACTGGTCAGAGGCTTCAAGAACTGATCGACTACTGCCTGAGTCTGCTTGACCGTGAATCTCGCTCTTTGTTCAGTGGTGCGACGCAACTTGAGAATCTGCTTATGTTCTTTGTTCAGATTGCTGTGCGGGATTGGGTTGGTCTTATCGAGATGGATAAAGGGATGCTGTGCCCGCCTCAGTTCAGCCTGGCAAATAAAGCGGTCTTGCAGATCATAGACCAGTATCCATCTAGCATCGGCATAGTCGTAACGGATTACCACATCCTTGCCGACGTAGTCGACCAGGGCGATATCCCAGTATTGCAGCTTATTGAAGCGGATACCTTCGCTACGGATTTTCTTTTTCTCCATCGCCAGCATCATGAAGTTCAGTTCGGATGGTATTACTTTTCTATCTTCCGGTAAAGGTGCCTGGCTGAACACTTCCCAAGGACTCTTGCCATCCAAGCCGCTGTGTGGAGCCTCGCCATACATATATCGAATGTAAAAGGCTATCATCTGCATCGCTTCATTCAGGGTGGGAGGTTTGCTTTCAAACAAGGATCTAGCCCACTTCTCGTTACGCATCAGCGTGGCAGGCTTATCTGCAACACAGGAACCTCGGAAGGAGGACAAGAAGCGCTCAAACTGATCCTGGAAGGTTTTGAAGAATCTCTCGATCACCTTGGCTTTGGCATTGTAGCTCTCAGCAAAGGCAGCTTCGATCTTGAGCCGGGGGAAGATGCCTCCTAGTTCAGTTTCCAGATTATGGTTTTCCCACTTATCATGAAAGAGTTTGCTCTTGAAGGCTTTGCCGTTATCCAGATAGACAAACTTAGGCAGGGCTCCCCAGTTCAGAAAGCCGTTGCGGAAGGCTGCCTGGATGTGCTGACTATCTTCAGTAAGTGCCAGGCTCGCTCCCACCGGATACCTGCTTGCCCAGTCAAAGACCATGATCATGGTCATCCGCTGTGCTTTTCCGGTTTGAGGATTGATTATATCGAAAGCCAGAGTATGTCCATCTGCCACCCAGACATCGCCAACCTTGAGCAGTGAGCTGTCACGCATGATGGTCTTGACGATATGCTCTGCCACGAACTTGCTTCCCTGCCTGGCTTGACCACTGATGGCAGGATTGTCTCTCAGCCATTCTTCACAGAAACGCCTCAGAGTTCTTTCATCAGAGGGAGATTCACACAAACCCAGTCTGGCATATCCTTTCAGTATGGTGATAGCTGAACCGATCTTGATCTTATTGGGATTGAGCAGCAGATTGATCAGATAGTTCTGTTCAAAATAACTAACCTTTCTGGTCTTGCCATTGGGATCGCTCTTTCTAACCAGGGCATACATGTCATTATTGTTATTCTGATAGTTCTGCACCCATCTTCTCAATGAGCGCTCATCCCGCTTGCCTCGCAGTGCATAAAGCTCTGGCAGCATTATTTTCTGGTTATACTCCTGAGTAATGCGTTGCCACTCCTTAATCTTGGACTCACAATCATCCAAGCGAGATAGCACTATCTGGCAGAATCCTGCCATCAGCCTTGCTTCCTGAGTCTTCTTATAGGGAATATGCTGTTTCGGTCTCAGATCGAGGTCACGTTCTTGAAGTGGAAGACTGGGCTTACTGACCGATATTTCCATAGCCGGCTCAACATCGATCATCTCATCAGCATGCTCTAAAGAACAAGCTGCAGAACTTCCCACGAGATCTGATCCATCTCCATCTGACTGGCTCATGAGTTCCGCATAGAACTTACGATACTCATCCAGATCAAGTTGATAGTCAACCATGCCTGTCCTCCGTATTCTGATAGCCATAAACCAGCATGCTCTTTACCATACGCTCACCAATCGGGATAACCGTCTCCAGATAAAACTCCGGCACCTGTCTCTGCTTATAGGTATCAGAGAACTCAAGTTCCAGTGTCTCAGGATCTGGTAATACGAAGGTCTTCAGAACCTTGGCAGTGCCTATCTTCACCTGACGCTTCACTGTATGCATCCTATGCTTATCAATATAGCGCCAGACGGTTCGATTGGAACAGCCTTTCAGTTCTGCCATCCGTTCAATGGTCAGCCAGACAGCTTCGATCTTCTTATTCATTAGTAATCCATAATACTCATCAGTCATCTTGAGGATAAGCACTGTGACACAGCTATCTGTCACAGTGCTCCCCACAATCCGGGTTAAAGTCTTCTTCTTGGGTCTTGTCACAGTGCCTGAAGCAGTGTGACAGGTTCCTAAGTACCTTGCCAAAAGCATTAGCGGTGGTTTATCGCTCGGATCGAACCCCAACTCGGAAAAAGCGTCACAGTGCTTGCCGATTTCGGTGTCACAGTGCTGTGTCCGTTTGGGCATGTTTGCCTTAGTTTTCATGGTATCTCCTTAACTGTATGTATGGGAGCTACTTAAAACCACTGCGACATCTTGGGAAGTCCTTTCTGCGTTAACGCCGGCAAGTTCTGAAGATACTCAAACAGTGCCGGGATTAATCCGCCGCTAAATCACACTCTATAAAAATGTCTTGACCTGACTAATCAGGCTAATATCTTTGTTCACAGGTGCAGACTATCACCCAAAAGGGTATCGGTCAAGCCTAAAAATGACCACTGGGAGTGAATATGGCAGCCACGACAGTCGGTGATCGACTCAAAATGCTGGTCAGATCGCTAAGTATGACTCACGGAGATTTTGCGAAAAAAAATGGTATTTCGCTGAATTCCATGAGCCGATATATCAACAATAAGCGGTCTCCAGACCCCGAATTTCTCATCAAATTGGCAGAGCAAAAAGTGAACTTGAATTGGCTGCTGAGTGGTGAGGGTGGGATGTATGTGAGTGCCCCCTGGGACCCCAAGCCAGAGTCAAAGACCAAATCCAAGGTGGAGGTAGTCTCAACTAAGGGCAAGCTATCAGATTGCACAGATAGCATTTACAGCCGTACAATTTTACTTCCGATACTAGCTGAAATTTCTGCCGGAATGCCAGCCGAAGTCACCGAAAATTTTGAACATGACAATTTTGTGGAATTACCGCGGATTTATCTGAAGGACAAGATTGATAACTACCTTGTCTTCCGGGTAAATGGTCAAAGCATGGAGCCTCAGATCATGAATAGTGACATCGTGGTGATCCAGAGAAAGGATGACTGGAGCTATACTGATGGCTCAGTCTGTGCGGTCAGAGTGAATGATGGTATCACTCTGAAACGTATCCAGTTTGATCACCAGAGGCAGCAGGTGTTGCTCCATCCCTTCAATGCTGATTACAGGGTCCAGGTAGTAGATTCGATGCAGGGAGATGATATCTCGCTAATTGGGACAATGGTCATGCAGTTGAGGATGGGGTGATTCTCTGTTAATGATAATGAGAGGTATAAATATGCATAGTGTTCTTAGCAATTATCTTCTGAATGAGGGAAAGCCACCGCTAGATTACATTCTGGAAAAGTTTGAGGATCACGACATTGTGCTTCTGGGAGAAATGCACTATATTCGCCAGCAAGTGGAGCTGTATCATCGTTTGATCCCTTTGCTACCGGATCATGGCATCACGATAGTGGCTACAGAATTTGGCCGTCGGGCGGATCAAGCGCTGATCGACGAATTGCTGTCCAAAGAGTGGTTCGACGTCCCTCTGGCAAAGCGGATTGCCCTCAGGCAGGAAGCCTTCTGGGGATACCAGGAGTATCAGGATATATTCAGGTTGATTTGGCAGCAAAACCGCATAAACCCACCCACAAAGCAAATCCGCTGCGTTGGCTTGAACGATCCATACAATTGGAAGCTATACAACCAGATATGTCGCGAACAAAACCGCAAACCCAATCCAGAGGAGATCAAGCTGATCTGGAAGGATTGCAACGAAAAGACTTGGCTGGAAGCGTTAAATGCATATCATCATCCCGGAGTTAGCAAAGTATTGGGCATCATGGGCTCTCACCACGCTTTCACCCGTTATCGCGAGCCGAGTTTCGAGGTGGAGAATGGCTGCAAAGTCTTCAAAGGTTTCGACACAGTCCGCTTTGGCAACCATCTTCAAGATGAGTATGGAGACAGAGTTTGTAACATCTGCTTTTACGATCCCTGGGATGCCATTAAAGCAGATGCTCCCCAACAGGCCCCGGGCGGCGGAATCATCGAGACGATAGTAAGTCCACACTTTTCCGAATTAGCTTTTGACCTGAAAGGCAGCCCGGTGGGCGATTTGCCGGACGACAGCTTTTACTCTTTGGGTTATGAGGAATTCCGGTTGAAAGACATAGCCGATGGCATGATCTATACTTGCAAATTCTCCCAGTTCAAAGCTCTGACGCCAATCCCTGATTTTATAGATAAAGACAATCTGCAGGAGTTTCGTGATTTTGCTCCTTTTAACTATATGACGGATAAAAGCTGTAATGAGATCAACAGCGCCATCTCTAAGTGGGCTGACATCTGGTAAACGTGCTCAATTAGATAGAGATTTAAGGTAGCGTTTAAATGAATAAGATCACTATCATTGGAACTGAACTCTATATCGAAGGGAGCAACTTGAAGAACTATGAATAACATAATCTACATAATTGGTACCTGTCATGGGGATACCATCGGGTTCAAAGTGGAAGACTTATACAAACAGCTTTTGGAGATTAAACCTGATATTATCCTGGATGAATCGCCAATCGATAACATGTGGCCTATGATGGACTGGTTGAAAGGATGTGCCGATCATTCCAAAAAACGAGGCGGTGGGGAAGCAGCTGCAGTTCTAAGGTATCTTGAAGACCATCGTGCAGAGGTCTTGCCTTATGATATCAAAGGCAGAAATGACTACTTCATCAAAATGAAGTTCTTTGAAAAGGAGCAAGTCTATGGTGAAGCGTGCAGTGCCTATTTTAAACAACCATCCGCCAATCCAACTGCTTTTTACTTGTTCAAGTTAATTGAGGGTATGGGCAGAAGGTTTGGCTTTCATGAAACCAAAGACAAACGCACGATATTCGATATCAATAGCCCGCTCTGCGACGTTCAAGTGGAGACGTATATATCACTAATTCGCCAAGTCAACAAGGCTCTTTTCTCTTTGGTGCCTGAGTTTTCACAATATGAAAGAGACTTTGGGAAAATGATGAACTTCCATGCCAGAAGGGACAAAGCCATGATCAGTAACATCCTGAACTACAATAGCCGATTTGATGATAAAACTATGGTTGTTCTTTGTGGCTATTTTCATCGCTATGCCCTCATCAAAGGTCTTGAAGGATCACAAAAGAAACATGGTTTTAGCTTGATATCAGATCTAGGCTCATCAGATAAGATGCCTCAACCTAAGAACAGCTAGTATAACGCAATATAAAGACAAGTCAGAACTAGTTCGTTAGACATCGATATTTTTTTTCCGAATAAAGACTCCATTTAGACTGAGGTTCGATATGCTGGTCGGGGTGTTCCACTCACACTGCGAGTCTTTCCAATTGGTCTATTTCGTTGAGATTCAGCGAGTTCCGAAACTAGTCTGAAATCAGTCCATATTTGACACAAAGCTGTCACAAACCAGTCCAAAGAAGTCCAAAACCACTGTGACATCCTTCCGAATGCAGTCCTAAGCATCTCTGCACCAGATAAAGGCTTATGCCTCTTTGTCACACTGATGGCTATATGACATTTGGGGTGTCACTTTATAATGCCGTTAATAGCGAAGATTTCTGCCGGAATGCCAGCAAAAGCAGCAGAGGATTATGAACATGACAATTTCGTGGGGTTACTGCGGATTTATCTGAAGGACAAGCTCGATAACTATATGGTCTTCCGGGTAAACGGCCAAAGCATGGAGCCTAAGGTCATGAATAATAACATCGTGGCGATCCTGAGAAAGGACGACTGGAGCAATACAGATGGTTCTGTCTGTGCTGTCGGGCTCAACAATGGTATCACCTTGAAACGTATCCAGGTTGATCACCAGAGGCAGCAGGTACTATTCCATCCCCTTTTATGCTGATTACCGTGTCTGGGTCCGCGATTAAATGCAGGTAGAAGATATCTCGCTGATCGTGACAACGGTCATGCGGTTGTGGTTGAGTGTGGTTCATGGTTGACAGAAAAGGTATTACTATAATCCTGATCAACAGGCAAACCGACTGACATAGATAGCAAAGGAGTATTGATGGATAAGACCAACATCGATATAGCAGTACAGAATCTCAGCAAGAGCTTCCAAGTGGTGAAAGCCGTTAATGATATAAGTTTTGAAGTAAGAACCGGAGAGCTTTTTGGCTTTTTGGGACCCAATGGAGCGGGTAAAACCACCACGATCAAGATGTTGACAGGGCTTGCCAAGCCAGATTCCGGCTCTATCAAAACAGCAGGCATAGACTGCTCCAGGAATCCCAAAGCTGCACAGCATTTGATCGGGGTTGTTCCAGACGAGAGTAATCTGTATCCGGAGCTGACGGGGTATCAAAACTTGTGTTTCTGTGCTTCATTGTATGGCATTGGCAAGGCAGAGCGAGAGCAGGAAGCCAGAAGATTACTGGAAGCTTTTAATCTCAACGAGGCAGCCAACCGAAAATTCGGTGGCTATTCCAAAGGGATGAAGCGTAAGCTTACCATTGCAGCAGGCATTATCCACAAACCTCGGGTCCTCTTTCTCGATGAACCAACCACGGGAATTGATGTAGCAAGTGCAAGAGCTTTAAGAGTTATGATCGAAGAGCTGCATAAGCAAGGCACCACGATTCTCCTAACCACCCACTATATCGAGGAGGCACAACGTCTTTGCGATCGCATCGCTTTTATCGTTTCGGGAAAGATCGTGGTTGTGGACACGGTTCACAATCTCTTGAAACATAACGAGGGGAAACACTATCTTCATGTAACTCACAAAGGCAAAAACCCAGACATTGCCGAGAGACTAAATGCCAAGTTTGGCACTATGAGTTTTTCTTTTTTGAAGGATAACACATTCCGGGTGGAGTCATCAGAACCCATCAACATAACTCCCATTGTAATGAATTTGGAGGAATGGGGCGTTGATGTTACTGAAGCAAAACGTATCACTCCCAGTCTGGAGGATGTTTTCGTCAGAATTACTGGTTTGGAAGCTGATACTATGCGAAAAGACAAAGAGAAAAAAGGAGGAGCAAAATGAAAAAGTGGATAGCCTTTTGGAACATTTTGCTCAAAGATATGCGCACCTATTATCTGAAACCTCCCAATATCAGTTGGGGAATCATCTTTCCTTTGGCTTGGACGGGAATGTTTCTCATCCGTTCTGGGAGTGGATTGGACAGCATCCCTGCCTTGCTGCCGGGTTTAATGGCAATCTCGATTCTGTTTGGCACCACTTCTATGCTAGCGGTGACGGTCACCTTCGAGAAAAAGAACAGTTCTTTCGACCGCTTGCTGCTGGCTCCGATCTCATTTGACCTGCTAATGCTCGCCAAGACTAGCGGCGCGATCTTCTTTGGGATAGTCAATGCGATGATCCCGATCCTCATGGCTTCGTTCATCGCAGATATCTATGTTTCCAGTTGGCTTCTGCTGATCCTTGCTGTCTTCCTGATCGCAGTGGTTTCCACTTTTCTGGGTTTGCTCATTGCCGTGGCCGTTAGTGAGGTCTTCGAAGCACAGACCTTTTCCAATTTCTTCCGTTTTCCGATGATCTTCCTTTGCGGCTTGTTTTTGCCTGTTTCCAAACTGCCCATTTTTATCAGACCTCTATCCTATGCTTTGCCTTTAACCTACGGCGTGGACATCATGCAGGGTTTGATAAGGGGCGGAAACTTCATGTCCATACACATGTCGTTTGCTGTGCTGACCGCTTTTTGTATCCTCCTCTTCAGCCTGAGCAAACACTTCATCAAAAAACGCTGGATTTCATAACCTTTAGGAGTAAACATGAATCATGCTTTCGTTACACTCATCATCATAGTCTTAGTTTCACTAAGCTCTGTCCTGCTAGCCATTGAAACTGGAAAACCTGTCATTAATGTCTTTTACAAGAACAAGGGGCCATCTCAAAATGCTCTGGTAAAGATCAATGAGGCACTGGATAGATTTCGTGACTTGTATGATATCCGATACCACGATATCGAAGATGAAGCTAAGCTTGAACTAATCCATAGTTTTGGGCTTCCCTCTACACATTTCCCTGTCGCAGTGGTTATCGACGGCAAATTCACGGTTCAAATTGGTGATAGAATTGCCTCTTTTGTGCATTTCCCCGATTTTATGCATGGCATCGGCAGGCATGAGGGTAACTGGTCTATCTCCGATCTTGACGCAGCCCTTCAAGACAATTCCCTGCTGCTTGAAGAAAACATCCTGCCTGAACTGGAAGACGACAAAACTGAAGGAGAGTGCGAATAACATATTAATGTGGACCTAAATCACCTTACATTAGACTACTTTCAGAAAACAACCAAATGCTTCAGCGGAACAATTCCGCTCACACTGCGAGACTTTCTAACTGTTCTATTTTGTTAAGATTCAGCGAGTTCCGCAATCAGTCTGAAATCAGTCCAGATTTGGCACAAAGGTGTCACTAACCAGTCCAAAGAAGTCCAAAACCACTGTGACATCTTTCCGAAAGCAGTCCTTATCATCTCTGCACCTGATAAGGGTTTATGCCGATTTGTTACAGTGATGGCTATATGACAATTGGGGTGTCACTTCATAGTATGGAAGCCCTACAGGAGGTAAACCATCCACTTATGGCGAAGGAGTGGGCTTCAAATTGCCCAACCCTGGTATAAGGTGCACCGTCTCTGTTAAGTACTTTCAACGGCCTGATATACAGAGAGATCCATCTGATAGCCTGTACCAGGATGTAAATCTACCCATTAGCCCGGAAGAATACTTCTTGACAACAGATACAGTTTGGGAAAAGGTATTACAAGACTTAAAAGACTAAGCTAAAATGACAACACATTATCAAAGCTCATTAATAACGAAAACCTGTACCGACCGAAGGGAGCAACTTGAAGAATATGAATAACAGAATCTACATAATTGGCACCTGTCATGGGAATACTGCCGGGTTCAAAGTTGATGATCTGTACAAACAACTCTTGGAGATTAAACCTGATGCTATCCTGGATGAATCGCCAATCGACAATAAGTGGCCTATGATGGACTGGTTGAAAGGATGTGCCGATTATTCCAAAAAACGAGGCGGTGGAGAAGCCGCAGCAGTTCTCAAGTATCTTGAAGACCATCATGCAGAGGTCTTGCCTTATGATATCAAAGGCAGGAATGACTACTTCATCAAAATGAAGTTCTTTGAAAAGGAGCAAGCCTTCAATACAGCATGCAGTGCCTATTTTAAACAACCCTCTGCCAATCCTACTGCTTCTTATTTGTTCGGGTTGATCGAGGGTATGGGGAGAAGATTTGGGTTTCATGAAACCAAAGACAAACGCACAATATTCGATATCAATAGCCCACTCTGAGACGTTCAAGTGGAAACATATATTTCCCTGATTCGCAATGTCAACAAGGCCATTTTCGACTTGGTGCCCGAGTTTTCACAGTATGAAAAAGACTTTGGCAAAATGATGAACTTCCATGCCAGAAGAGACAAAGCCATGATCAGTAACATCCTGAACTACAATAGCCGATTTGAAGATAAAACTATGGTTGTTCTTTGTGGCTATTTTCATAGATATGCCCTCATCAAAGGTCTTAACGGATCACAATCGAAGTATCGTTTTAGATTGGTTACAGAACTTAGCTCCTAGGATATGATGCCTCAACCTCAGAAGGGCCGGCATAACGTAATATTATGACGAGCTAGAACTAATCCGTGTAAAGACTCCATTTAGACTAAGGTTTGATATGCTTGTCGGGGTGTTCCACCTGGTCTATTGCGTTAAGTTTCAGCATGTTCCGAAATCAGTCTGAAACCAGTCCAAAGAAGTCCAAAACAACTGTGACACGTTTCCGAAAGCAGTCCTAAGCATCTCTACACCAGATAAAGGCTTATACCTGTTTATCACAGTGATGGCTATATGACATTTGGGGTGTCACTTTATATCCGCTATAATGTATCCGCGATAATTGTATTGTCTCCCTTTAGCTTGCGGTAGAAGATCGCCGAAGCCATGGTGGTGTAAGAGGATAGAAAGAAGAATCCCAGCCCGCAGGTAAAGCAACTGATGATGAACCAGCCGATGAAAGAGAGCATCAGCCAGAAGTATTCCGTTTTGTGCCCCATCATCATTTCCCTGCTCCGGCGCATGGCATCGGTAGCCGATATATGGGGATCATCAGCCATGATGAAATAGGTCATGGAATAACTGATGGCGGCGATGATGCCAGGCACGATCAGCAGCAAAGACCACAGCAGCACATAGATCAGGATCAGCAGGTAGGCAGTCAGGGCGCGGCCAAAATCGTTGAATCCGGAAAACATCTCCTCCAGTTGGAAATCCTGCCCGCGGTTGATTTTAAGAAACAGCGCGCTGACGCCCAGGGTGAGGGGGCCGCCAACGATCAGGTTCACACCCGACACAGAATTGAGCAACCAGTAAAGAAGCCAAACCAAAGCCAACATCCACCATTTGCCCGAAAGCAGACGTCGCGCTTCAGAGCGAATCTGGAAATTGTCCATTTTTACCTCGCTTTTTTGAGTTTTTCCATTTTCACTCTCATTTGACTGGCCACATCCCGTCAAGCAAATTCTAAGCAAGCAGTGACACCTGAAATGTCAAACCTTAACAGCTACTGTAAAGTGAGGCTCTCTTTCATATCGGCAGGGAAAGCCCGGAGGGAGTCAGAACGATAGTGAGGGTGTGGTTGAGAGTCAGAAGCCACTTGATTCAAAAGATCGCAACAACTGCTTACCCGCCACAATGTCCTGTGAGTCAGACCCTGAGCGGTCTCGACTTTCCCTCTCCCCCGCCTCCCGGCAAATACTCGCATCAAATGCGGGCATCATACGGGAGGCGGCTCCGGGACACAAGAAAAGGCCTTAACGGCCAAAGGGCTTTGGAGCTGGCGTCGAGCGAGGCACAAGCATCGTCGGCAGCAAAGAATAATCACTCCAAAGCATCCTTTTGTCCTTGCCGGTTGGGTCATCAGCCCGTCGCTGCGAGGAAGGTCAATGTTAAAAATGAACTTGACTTGGATTTACAGGATTAAAACAATGCGACCGACGCTTGGCTTTACATTGATTGTGAGCGACAAAGGTAACAATCCACCGGTCAGCCGGTTGGAAATGAATAACAACCAAGCCATTTCGTGGGAATTTGATATGCTAAGCGAAAGAAAAGATTGCTTGTTGGCGCGTGTTGTTGCATCTAAAAGCTTATCGGTCAGGATCGATCATCTGAATGCAGAGGAGTAGAGATATGATTAAATTGACACAGGGCAATATTGTGGATTTCGCTGGCGATGCCATCGTGAACGCCGCGAACAAATCCCTGCTGGGGGGCGGCGGTGTTGACGGCGCCATTCACAGGGCAGCGGGGCCGGAACTTTTGGCTGAATGCCGGACCCTGGGCGGCTGTCCCACCGGCCAGGCCAGGCTGACGCGGGGCTATCAGCTTCCGGCAAGATATGTGATCCACACCGTGGGTCCGGTTTGGAAAGGCGGAAACCACGGTGAAAAAGAGCTTTTGTCTTCCTGCTACCGGGAGTCGCTGCAACTGGCAGACCGGCAAGGACTGCGCTCCATTGCCTTTCCGAACATTTCAACAGGAGTTTACGGCTTTCCCAAGGAACCGGCAGCCCGGATCGCCATCCAGACGGTGCGGGAATTTCTGGAAGCGCGGCCCGAGATGGAGGTGAGCTTTTTCTGCTTTGACGCGGAGAATTACGCCATCTACCAGAGCCTACTGAAGGAGCAACCTGACCCCGCATCCAAACAGTGAATACCTGATATACAATTTAGCTTGGCAGAAAATACGGCGCAAGGCCAGTCCAAGCTTATGAATTCACCACTTCCAGGGCAGGAAATGGTCCTTGATCTCCTCGTTGTAATAGCGGTCGGTCATGGTGGCGATGAAATCCCGCACCTGCTCCGGAGGTGAAAATTTCTCCAGATAGGCGGATGACTTGAAATCCAGGAAATGCTTGAATATCTTGGATTCACGGTTGCCTTCGGTGATGTCCTCCAGATATTTTTCGAACAACAGGCCCATGGTGCGGTGGATGATCCGGTTGGATGTTTTGACGTTTTCGTCTGTGTAGATGTGCTTGTAGTTGAATTTTTTCAGTTCCAGAAGGTAATATGAGGTTTCCTCGTCGAAGGCTATCCAGTCCTGTTCGTGGCTGTTCACTATCACACTTTTGATCAGGGTGTCGATGATCTGGCTGTTCGTGTTGCCCAGTTTTTCCGTCACCTCTTTGGGCAGGTCTTCGCGCTTGAGCAGGTTGAAGCGGATGGCGTCCTCGATGTCCTGTCCGATGTAGGCTATGGTATCGGTTATACGCACCACGCAGCCTTCCAGGGTTCCGGGCATCCAGCTGAAATCGCGCCCAGCTTTCTTGGCTTTGATGTATTCCTCGATGCGCTCTTCGGTCTTGTTGGCCTCCGGTTTTAGCAGAGTGTTGTGCACCTCGCCGTCGTGGGATACGATTCCGTCACGCACCTGGAAAGTGAGATTGAGGCCCCGGCCTTTGCGGGATATGTGGTCCACAATGTGCAGGGATTCGATATTGTGGTGGAAATGCCCGATTCCGTGGGCGACACAGGCTTTGGATAATGCCGTTTCACCGTCGTGGCCGAAGGGAGGATGACCCAGGTCGTGCCCCAGGGCGATGGCCTCTATCAATTCGGTGTTGAGGCCCAGATATTTGCCGATGGTGCGTGATATTTGCGAAACATAGGCAATGTGAAGGTTGCGGTTGGTCATCTCCTCGTCGATTAGGTTGGTAAATGAAAAGACCTGCGTTTTGCCATGATAGCGTCTGTAGGCTCCGCTATAAAGGATGCGGTCGCGGTCCACGGCGAATTTCGTGCGCATGTTGTCTTCAATCTCGTCTTTCATGCGCCAGGCCCAGGCGTCGCGGAAAGCCCGGGGACCCAGGCTGCATTGGGTCTTGTGCTTGATATCTGCAAATATCTTGTTCAGTTTTTGATCCATCTTGGCTCCGTGAAACGTAATACAGATAATTTATCCAGGATTGCGAGCCCGTCAAGCAGGACACATTTCAAACTGCACTATTCTGGCATATCCTGATTGGAAATAGTAAAGGCGTCAGCGATGGCGGCGACCTACTCTTCCACACAGTTGCCCGTGCAGTACCATCGGCGCGAGCGGGCTTAACTGCTGTGTTCGGGATGGGAACAGGTGTGGCCCCGCTGCTATGACCACCAT
>Ga0208939_1000122_pt1 | contig 67702 bp, 52 predicted proteins | sample AD_STIC12_MetaG_FD_184437 | JGI IMG/M metagenome (GOLD analysis project Ga0208939, IMG submission 184437) | Active sludge microbial communities of municipal wastewater-treating anaerobic digesters from USA - AD_STIC12_MetaG (SPAdes) (version 2) | ecosystem: Engineered > Bioreactor > Anaerobic >...
TCCCCCCCTGCGGACCGTGCCCATCGGCACACTTGACTGGCGAAGCTACAAAGAGTAGTTGACGAACCCGAGCGTCGCTTCGCTCCGAGAAACTGTCCGGCAAACTCCGGAACGCTGTCCGACATCGACCGGAATCCTGTCCGGATCAAATCGGAATCCGTGTCCGATTTCATCGGAATGCGCAGCACAGGGCTGGTAAGCTCACGCTCACTTATGAAGGAGCGCATGCGAAGCGATCACCCAGCGCGCTTGGCAGGGAGCAGCGGCAGAGGAGGGCGTCAGAGGGGTTTTTCTGCGGGAGGTGCTGGTTTCACCCTCATCGAGTTGCTGGTGGTAGTGGGGGTTATTGGGATACTCACCGCTCTGCTTCTGCCGGCTGTGAGCCGGGGTCGTGGAATGGCGGACAGGGCCGTCTGCCTCAACAACCTCAAACAACTGCAACTGGCCTGGCAGATGTACACCGACGACCATGGTGGCCAATACCCTGAGAACTACTCGGAGTGGATAGGGGGTGTGTGGCGCAGTTCGTTTCACTCGTGGTGTGGGCCGAGCAGCGCGCCGTTCGACACGGACCCGAACGTTTTGCTTCTGGGCACATTTGGGCGCTACGGCTACACCACGGCTCTGCCGGTCTATCGGTGTCCTGAGGACCGCGGGACGGTTCGACCGCCTGATGGGAAGGGCCAAGGAGCGCTTCGGACCCGCAGTTACAGCATGAACGGGAACTTCGGGGGCCGAGCACAGGAGATTCAGGTTGTGCTGCGCAAGGACAACACGACATTCGACGCGGCGCGCACGTTCGTGTTCGTGGGCGAGGCGGTTGACAGCATCGACGACGGGCATTTCCTGGTCTGGCCGGCGCCGGCGAGCGCTTGGGTGAATCTGCCGGCGGGGCGGCATGGGGGTTTGGGGCTGCTGAGCTTTGCAGACGGGCACACGGAGAGCTGGAAATGGCGGAGTTCCAAGAAGTTCAGTCCTAAGCAAAGCTATTGGAAGGTGGCGACCAACGCGGACGATTTGCACGACCTGCGACGATTGCAAACGGCGACGTTGCCTGCGGGCGACTTTGTGTCCCAAACCCCGGCCCAGAACAGGAAGCTATGAGTCAGGCGGTGACGCGGCTTCAAGCGTGTGAGCCATGCAAAGGCAAGCAGCAACGCCTTTCACCGCGGCAGCTGCGCATTCTTGGGCTGGCAGCCCAGGGGTTTTTGGACAAGCAGATCGCCCAGGAGCTGGGGGTTCGCCCCAGTACTATCAACATGCATTGGCGTCGCATCTTTCGGAAGCTGGAGGTTCACAATCGCGCTGCGGCCGTCGCTCAGAGGGACTATACACGGCGTCTTAAGTAATGCAGCATAATCGCCGGAGAACTGAGTTTGGCCCTGCCCACTCCACGAGCTGCGCAGTGACCTGGTCGACGAGGCGCTCAAGGGTTTCGAAGTAGACATTGTGAACGCGGAGTCGACGTAAGAGTTTCCAGACTCTTTCGATGGGATTAAGTTGGGGACTGTAGGGAGGCAGGTGGTCGAGAGTGAGAGATTCGGGCACTGTCAATTGGCGATGGTAGGCAGCATTGTCGAGTATGAGTAGGTTACGGCGACACCGGTCCCGATGGCGAGCCTCTTGGCGGAGGAAGGCCGCGAAGCTCTCGGCATTGAACGGCGTCGCAAACATCGTCACCAGTTGGCCCGAGCGCAAGTTGACCGCTCCGAATAGGGCAAGCGATTTGCGCGTTGGCGCGTGGGGTAAGACGGGGTCCTTGTCCTCTGGTGGAACCCACATGATGCATCGCGAGCCATGTTGTTGGAAGTGGCACTCATCGAGGCTCCACAGGGTCAGGTCGTCCCGATGCGCCAGACGGTGGAGTTTTTTTATATCGCGCTTGCGCGTCAGGGTCGGCTTGGGCAATCACCGGACGCGGCTTACGCCGACGGAAACCCAACTGCCGGAAAATGCGCTGACACTGTCGAACACCAAGCTCCAGGTCGCACTTCACGCGCAAGTGATGGGCCAGCAACTTGCCGTCCCATAGATTCTGCCCATACCCCAAGGTGCGCGGCGACTGACGCAAGACCCGTTCGAGTTGCGTCCACTGAGCTGGACCCAGGCGTGTCGGACGTCCAGGGCGTTGCCCTTCGTGCAGCCCGGCGAATCCGTCTTGGTTGAAAGCATGCACCCAGCGCTGCACGGTGACGGGGTCCTGCCCCAAGTGGTCGGCGACTTCATAGCACGTCATGCCCCGGCTGACCAAGAGCACACCGTGAAGTCGGTGGTCATAGCGCGACTCCTCCGAACGGAGGATCTCTTGTTGCACCGCAATTTGCATGACTTGGGCATCTTCGATTTGCAGTTTACGCATAGGTACTTCTGGATTGATTTTCGCCGAAAACTGGCAAAAACACCTCCAGAAGTCAAGGCGATTATGCTGCATTATTTATGTCGCTCTGTATAGAGATGCTTCCGAGGCATTCTACAGCTGCCAGCCTTTACTGCATCGAACGGGGCGGCATGCGCGGCGTCCTACACACTGGGGCCGACCCGGAATCGCCGGTCCATAATCGAACGCGACTGAGTCGCTCGAGGACGGAGTTGCTTGCTGCGGCGGCATCGCGGTATTCACCTGCTTCCGTATGCGACGATCTTGGCTTGGTCGAACAGGCCCCGGCGCTGTGTGTGATCATCGGCAGGCCGGTCGAGATTGCGGCGTTGTTTAGAGCTCAATGATTGCGGCCAACATTGGATGCGAATCCGCATCCAGCGAGGGGAGGAAGTGGTTCAGAGGGCTGCGCGAGCCGGCTACGTGCACATCGAGCCTGCGAAACCATGCAAACTGGCCGGGTCGCAGGCTGCTCTGCTGAAGAAGAAAGGCAGTGTCTGGGGACGCCGGCTCGTTCTGCGTGCCCTTGAATTGCCAGTGACGCGGCTCAGCGGCATGGACCTCCGGTAATGCTGGCGGCTACTAGAACTGATGGGTCGGGTGCGTGCCACGGCCGCGACTGCTCGGCGGATGATCGCACGGACATTGTACCGGCAATTGCATTTACAGCGAACATCCGGGCGGCGGGTCGGACGGCCTTTCAGACCTGCCGATGTGAGTGCAGAGTAGCAAGCATGGTCCGAAGTCGCGACGGATTTTCCGAGACCGCACGCGCGTCTCTGCTGTAGGATTCCGAATGAGGTACGGCATGCCAAGGGCACACCGGTTCGGTGGCTTTCTGTTTGCGTTCTACGCATGTCCTTCTAATAAGATTCGAGCGTGCATCCGGCGAGCCGTCAACCTCCTTGAAGGCGGTGAATTGCACTCTGTGACCTTGCGACGCATCTTTGCGCACTACCACGCGGTTGTCATCGGACAGTATACGCATGGAGGCTGTTTCACACCTGGAGCAATGGACAAATTCACGTCCATCGGACGATACAGCTCGATTGCCCATGGCGTGCGGGTCATGAACCGAAACCATCCGCTGGAGCGCAAGTCCACCCATGCCGCGTTCTTCAACCCGCAGCTCGGCTATTGTCGGAAAGACACGATCAATTATGTTCCCCTCGATATCGGCAATGACGTATGGGTTGGATTCAATGCGTTGATCCTGCCCCATACCAGCTGGATCGGCGATGGGTCTGTGATCGCGGCTGGCTCCGTTGTGAACAAAAGCGTCCCTCCTTACGCGGTCGTTGCGGGCAATCCCGCGCGGGTCGTACGATATCGGTTTCCGCCCGTCATTATCGACCAGCTCCTCGCGTCCCGTTGGTGGGAAAGGTCCATTGAAGAGTTGGAGTTGGATCAATTCACCCGTCCGTTGATCGATGAGCACGATCCAGGAGCCGAGTGTTGAAGTGGATCAGCAGACGAGGAGTGGGTCCAAAACACGGTGGTCAAGGCTATATCGATAGCAAGCAGCAGCCGCCACGAGGATAAGCTCGCACAGAAGGCATGAGTATAATCAGACTATTCGTAATCCCTCTAGCAACATTCGTTCCGGCCATGAGCATGATTGCTGGTTGCATCGCGGCGTCGCTCGTGGTAGATCACACTGCTGTTATGCAGGCCACACACATGAGTCCAGATCAGCAGGGCCGCGTGGGGAGACATGTCCCACCCCACTGGATAGCGCTACAGCTGTTGTGAGGGAGTATGGCAAGGAAGACTGGTATACGAGTTCGCAAGCTGTGGCCAGTACTAAGGGTTACCTGAACTATTGGGTACCAGTGTCATCTTAAGAACGAACTGATTCGCCAGTACGTCCCGCCTTCACCGAGAGCACTCCTGTTCGATTACGCGGATATCCTGTGCTGGGGAAACAGCGGCGCTGAGCGGATGATTACCTGACAGGACAAGTCAGGCGTGGTGCAGCGGTTCGCTGCAATCCACGAGGAGCAATATGTTTGACTTGAATGGGACTTACGTCGAGGATAGGGAACAAATTGGGGAACGAGGGGCGGTGCAGTTGGCGAAGGCTCTCTGGTCGATGCTGGCGAACCTCCTTGCTGCATCCCCTCGGTATCTGCGCGTTGTTGAGGCACCCTAATGCAGTGCGGACGACGGGCATATTGAGTTAGGAAAGGAGCAATTATGGAACTTTCAAACCAATTATCTGGTGCTTATCTGCCGCGAGTACGGGCTTTCATCGTCGAGAACTTCCTGTTCGGCGAAGCTGGACAGTTCCAGGACGACGACTCACTGCTCGATCGAGGAATCATCGATTCGACCGGTATCCTGGAGCTGGTGAGCTGGATCGAGGCCAGTTACGGGGTCCGGATTGAAGATAGCGAGATGTTACCGGAGAACCTGGATGCGGTCGTTCGAATCGCTGCTTTTGTGGAAAGGAAGTTGGGCGTGAATACCACAGAGGGGCGGGCGCTATGCCTTGAACAGGCTCCTGCCCCTACTGGTCCGTCGACAGTTACAACCTGAACGACCGAACCACGATGAACGACCTGGACCTGCACATGGATTGCGCGAGAGAGTCGGAGAGAATCACGGGGTTCATCGCCGAGACCGTCCTGCGACAATTTCGTAAGCGGGGGGTTGTGGTGGGTCTTTCGGGCGGGGTAGACAGCAGCGTGGTGGCAGCGCTGGCGGTTCGGGCCGTGGGTGCGAACCGGGTGTTGGGTTTGTTGATGCCGGAGCGCGAGTCGTCTGCGGAGACCCTGGCGCTGAGCCGACTCGTCTCGGAGCACCTGAAGATCGCTTGCGAGCACGAGGATATCACATCGATGCTGGAGGCGGCCGGGTGCTACCGGCGCCGAGATGCCGCAATCCGGCGCATCATTCCCGAGTACGGTGACGGCTGTCGCTGCAAGATCGTGTTGCCGAGTGTGATCGAGGATGATCAGTATCGGGTCTTCCGCGTTGTGGTCGAGTTTGCCGATGGGCGTCGATCCGAGGCGCGGCTGGATCTCGATGCGTTTCTGGGCGTTGTCGCGGCGAGCAACTTCAAGCAAAGGACGCGCAAGATGCTCGAGTATTATCACGCGGATCGGTTGAATTACGCGGTTGCCGGGACTCCGAACCGTCTCGAGTACGATCAGGGTTTCTTCGTGAAGTTGGGGGACGGCGCGGCGGACCTCAAGCCGATCGCCCACCTGTACAAAACCCAGGTCTATCAACTGGCCGAATTCCTTGGCCTTCCGGAGGTCATACGCACCCGTCCCCCCACCACGGACACGTATTCATTGCCGCAGAGCCAGGAAGAGTTCTATTTCTCCCTGCCGTACGACAAGATGGACCTGGTGCTGTTTGGCCATACGCAAGGGCTTTTGGTAGCGGAGATCGCATCGGCGGTGGACCTGACACCCGAACAGATTCAACGGGTGATCCGCGATATCGAAGGCAAACGGCGTATGGCGCGGTACCTGCATGCGCCGCCAGTATTGATCGATGGCCTCGGTCTTGCTTGAGGCGGTGGCTGAGTTCTTATCGACAAAATATGCGTATAAGGTGCAGGGTTTACCCGAGTTCTGTGCTCATGTTCCATCTCGATGAACCTCGGCGCATGGAGGCGGCTCGTTGAATGCTGAGTAAGGTTGCTTACTACTGGAGGTCTGATATGAAAGTGTCGAGTGTAGTTTTGTATCGAGCACTGCCAACCGGGTTGGCTTTGCTGACACAAGGTCTGGCCCAACCGCTGGTGGTGGATCACCATGCCGTGGTGAAAGTCGCCGATATCGGTCAGGCTCTGATCGATCGTGTCAAGTCTTTTTGGGTCTGCATCCCGGGTGAATCCCACTCGCTGGGGTATCGGAAGGGGTGCGAGTTGCTGCAAATCGTCGATCCACGATTCAGCGTCCAAGTGACCGAGTCAGGTGTGCCGGAATCGGCAACAACAAACCATCTCCGAATCAGTACCGCTACCTGGGGGGACGTATCTCATCCCACTGGGTGGCGATACGGCTATGGTGAGGAGGACTGGTATACGAGCGCGCAAGCGGTGGCGCGCACCAAGAGTCACCTCGATTACTGTCATAATACCGGGCCGCAGCTTGCGGCGATGGGTTTTGGCTGGTGCTGGGATATGACCTGGCAGAACGCCCCGGGGGGAGGGGTGGACCCTGTGTACTTGGTGCGCTGGGCCGGTTCCTCGGAAGGAGGGCCGGAGGGGAATCTGCGATGGGGATTGGATGCGGAAGACACGGTCCTGACCGGCAATAGCGTATGTATGGACACCTACCTGGCGGCGACGCAGGAGTACATTGACCATTGCCGAGCTAACGGCTATGTGACGGTCGTGTTCTTCACGACAGGGCCGGTGGACAGCGTTGGTGAGCGCGGTTACCAAAGACACCTCAAGCACGAACACATCCGCCACTATGTTCAGGCGTCTGCGGATGCCGTTCTGTTCGATTACGCCGACATCCTCTGCTGGAGCGACAGCGGTGAGGAGCGGATCGTTACGTGGAAAGATCATGGCGGGACCGTGCGCAGTTTTCAGGCGATCCATGCTGATAACATGCTCGACCTGGACGGAACGTACACCGAGGATGGTGACCACATTGGGGAGCGCGGCGCGGTTCGCCTGGCTAAGGCGCTCTGGTGGATGCTCGCACAACTGGCCGATCGAGAGACGCAGGAGGTCCGGTTGAACGTCCGGCACGAAGGCGACAAACTCGTCTTCTCATTCGACACCGTGGCGGGATATCGCTACGTACTCGAGAGCACCGACGAAGTCCCAGCGGAAGAATGGCACGCGGCTTGGGATTCGGTTGTTGGCGATTGCCATGAATGCGTTTTGACCCTTCCCGTACCTGATCCTGAGAGACGCTACTATCGGCTCGTGTGCAGCCGGTGATCGGCCGTGAACGCAGACCTCATGGGGTGTCCTCACCTGAGCAGCCTTCCGATCGGACGGGAGGGAGGCTGGAGGACGTGTTTGGGAACACTTTGGAGCAGGCGGCCGAGGATTGGTCTGCATTGAGCAACATGGAGAACCTGGTTCGAGACTTCCTCGAGCATACGGCTGAGCGCCTGGGGGACAAGACCGCGCTGGTCTATGACGGCGCGCGGTTTACCTATGGCGCTCTTGATGCGAGTGCCAACCGACTCGCGAATGCGCTGATCGGGGCGGGCATCCGGCGCGGAGATCGCGTCGCCGTCTATCTCAACAACTCGGTCGAAGCCGTTGTGGCGATCTTTGCCGCGCTCAAGGCCAATGCCGCGTTCGTTGTCATCAACCACACCACCAAGCGCGACAAACTGCACTACATCCTCAAGAACTGCGCGGCGGCGGCCCTTGTCGCTGATGCCGGAGCCGATCTCGACACTCTCGAGGTTGGGCAAGAGCCTGACTGGACCTCGCTTCGAACCGTGGTGCTTTGCGGAGCTGCCGCCGAGCAGGTGGCGGGGGGACGGCCCGGTTGGCTGTTGTTTGACGACATTCAACAGGCCTGTCCGGCTACCCGGCCCCGATCCACGGCGATTGACCTCGATCTGGCCTGCCTCATCTACACCAGCGGGAGCACCGGCGACCCGAAGGGCGTGATGAGCGACCACAGCAATATAGTTTTCGCTTCGGGATCGATCATCGCGTACCTCGAGAACAGGGAAAGCGATATCGTCATTAACGTGTTGCCGCTGTCCTTCGACTATGGACTGTACCAGCTCCTGATGACCTTCCGATTCGGCGGCACGCTGGTGCTCGAGCGGTCGTTCGCTTATCCGGCGGCGCTGCTCCAGGTCATGGTCAGGGAGCGGGTCACTGGTTTTCCCGGCGTCCCTTCGATCTACTCGAAACTGGTCAGCATGGACCTGTCATCCTATGACCTGTCGAGTCTGCGGTACCTGACCAACACCGCGGCAGCCCTGCCGGTCGAGCACATTCGCGAGATACGACGCAAGTTCCCCTGGGCGAGACTCTACTCGATGTATGGGTTGACCGAGACCAAACGCACTCTCTATCTTCCGCCAGAACAACTCGATACGCGACCGGGCTCGGTGGGCATTCCGATCCCGGGAACGGAGGTCTGGGTCGAAGACGCACAGGGGAACCGCCTCGGGCCAAACCAGGTCGGCGAATTAGTCGTGCGCGGACGCCATGTGATGCGCGGCTACTGGCAGTCGCCCGAGGCGACCAGCCGGCGATATCGGCCAGGTCCCATTTCCGGCGAGCGGCTGTGTTATACAGGCGACCTATTCAGGCAGGACGATGAAGGCTACTTCTACTTTGTCGGACGATCCGACGACATCATCAAAAGCCGCGGTGAGAAAGTGGCGCCGAAGGAGATCGAGAATGTGATCTATCAATTGGCGGACGTGTCTGAGGTCGCCGTCATTGGTGTGCCGGACTCTTTCCAGGGACAGGCGATCAAGGCGATCATCGTGCCGCGCGTCGAATCGTTGTCGGCTGCCCAAGTCCTGGCCCACTGCAAGCGGCATCTTGAGGATTACATGATACCCAAGTACGTCGAGTTCCGGAACGACCTCCCCAAGACCGAGTCAGGCAAGATCAAGAAGACCGGACTAATATGATCGGCAGACCTGACTGTTCAGGTCTTGAACCGCGAATGGCCGCAAATCGAGCGCCTTCGGGTTGGCGAAGCCTTTGGAGTGGGGATGTCCTCGTCCCCGGACAGACTCGATGACCTGTCTTGTTCGCCAGACGAACTCGTCGTCCGCACCGCCTGTGGACGGGGCGGTCCACGCTCCTGTCCATCGCTGCCCGACACCCTTGGTGGTGCGCGCGGTTCACCGCCGCTTTGGGATGCGCTGAAGCGCTGGCGCCAACGACTGAACGACTGAACGACTATGTGCGGAATCGCAGGTGTTCTGATCTGTCGCGGTGGCACGCCATCGACCGATGGATTGGTGCGGCGCATGCTGGGCATGATCCGCCACCGGGGCCCGGATCAGTTCGGGATTTACCAGAGCGCGGACGTGGCCTTCGGCAACGCCCGTCTCAGCATCCTCGATCTGAACACCGGACAGCAGCCAATCGGCAATGAGGACCAGACGCTCTGGATCGTCTACAACGGCGAGGTGTTCAACTACCTCGAGTTGCGCGCGGAATTGCAGACGCGCGGCCACCGGTTCGCGACAGCCAGCGACACAGAGGTCATCTTGCACCTGTACGAGGAGTACGGACCCGACTGTCTGGAGCGGCTGAATGGCCAGTTTGCGATCGCGATTTGGGACGAGAAGGACCGCTCGTTGTTCCTGGCCCGGGACCGACTCGGCGTGCGCCCGCTCTTCTACACCCAACTCGAAGGGACGCTGGTGTTCGGATCCGAAATCAAGGCCATCCTCGCCCATCCCGAGGTTCGAGCCGAACTCGACCCTGTCGCGCTCGATCAGATCTTCACCTACTGGTCCACGCTCTCACCGCGCACCTGTTTCCGAGGCATCGTCGAGCTTCCGCCAGGGCATTACCTGGTGGCCAGGGAGGGGCAGGTGCGCGTCACACCCTATTGGTGCCTTGCGTTTCCGGAGGATGGCGAGGCACTCGAGGGGGCTGCAGATCGATTGACTGATGATTTCGTCGAGGAACTGCGGGCATTGCTGGTTGACGCGACCCGGCTTAGGCTGCGGGCCGACGTGCCGGTCGGCGCCTATCTCAGCGGCGGCCTCGACTCATCCACCATCGCTGCCATTATCCGGACTCTCGGGGTCAGTCAGCTCGACACGTTCTCGATTGCTTTTACCGATTCCCAATTCGACGAAAGCGAATATCAGCGCTGGATGGCGAGGTTCCTTGGCACCGAGCACCACGTGGTTCTGGCCACGCATGAGGACATCGGACGCGTGTTCCCAGACGTCGTTTGGCACACCGAGACACCGATCATGCGCACGTCGCCGGCGCCTATGTTTCTGCTGTCGAAGCTCGTCTGCGACCGGCGGTACAAGGTGGTGTTGACGGGCGAAGGCGCCGACGAATTCCTGGCCGGGTACGATATTTTCAAGGAATCGAAGGTCCGCCGGTTCTGGGCCCAGCAGCCCGATTCGGCGTGGCGTCCGCTGCTCCTCAAGCGGCTCTATCCCGACATCAGCCGCCTGGGCGCGTCGGGTGCCGGCTTCCTCAAGGCCTTCTTCGGCAACGGCCTCACCGACGTCGACCGTCCAGACTACTCGCACACGGTGCGCTGGCAGAATAACCGTCGGACCTGCCGGTTCTTCTCGGAGGAACTCAAGAACAAGGTGGCGCTCGAGCAGGATGAAACCGACAACCACCCCACCTTCCCGCCCGAAATGCCACGGTGGAATCCGCTCGCCCGGGCTCAATACTGCGAGATCAGCATCTTCCTGTCGCAGTACCTCTTGTCGTCTCAGGGCGATCGACCCGCGATGGCCCATTCCGTCGAAGGCCGGTTTCCATTCCTGGACTATCGCGTCGTCGAGTTCTGCAATCGACTGCCGGCGAGATTGAAACTCCGGGCGTTGACGGAGAAATACCTGTTGCGGCGTGTGGCCGAAAGCTGGCTGCCACCCGAGATCGTCCGGCGCCCGAAACGGCCTTATCGTGCGCCGATTCACCGCAGTTTCTTCCACGCACGCACCCCCGACTATGTGCGTGAAGTGTTGGGCGAAACCGCTCTGAAAGGGACTGGACTCTTCAATCCGTCCGCCGTGGCCCATCTGGTGGCGAAGCTCGACGGCGGCAAAGCCCTAGGCGAGACCGATGACATGGCGTTGGTGGGGATGCTCTCGACGCAACTGGTGAATCGCCTGTTCGTTGAGAGTCCGCGGGCTCGCTCCCCGCTTTCGGCCGAGGACGACATCAAGGTAGTTGAGCGACGATGCTTTCCATGAACCGTGGTTCCGTAGCCGCGGACGTGAGTCCGCGCCATCTCGCTCCGTCAACAGCAGAAATCAGCGCCGACTCACGTCGGCGGCTACAAATCGGTTCATGGGTCCAATGCGCATTAAACCGTTGAATGTCAATGCTTTCCATGAACCGTGGAACGTGGAGTCGAGCGGTTGATTTTCAAGCACTTACAAGTGCGCGGTTCATGGGGGCAATGCGTTCTTAAACAAGAAACCTCGCTTCCCATGAGCCAGAAGGGGAATTCACCACGACACGACGATCACAAATGGCAATCTCGGCGTTTCTTTGTGCTCTCTGTGACTTCGTGATGAACACACCAGGATCGGTCGTGCATCCGAGCGGTTTCTTCCTGGCTGCAATCACACGATGACAGCCTCTGGAATCGTCATTTCGTGCGCATGGCTGCTCGCCATGGCGCGGGTTCACCAGGCTATCGCCGGCGGACTGGTGGTGGATCATACCTCCGTCGCGAAGGTTGCATCGCTCAGCCAAACAGCAATTGACAAGGTCAAGAACCAGTGCAACAAGCGGGGTCGAGAGTGGCGAGTTCCCCTGGACTCCGACGGAAGCCCACGGCCCGTGCACGTATGCCATCAGAATCCGGGTCACCGACGACGGTTGTCCGCAATGCAGTGATACGACGGCGCTCACCGTCGTCGTGAATGAGGCGCCCGAGTGCCGTGTGTTCTATAATAGTGAGCGGGGGCACGCTGGAAGTGATACCAGAACCGTCGGGGATGCTGGTGCTGACCTCGCTTGCACTCGGCGCGATGGGCCTCGTGCAGCGTCGCCGTGTGGCGAGACGGGAAGCACTTGCACTATGCGGACAGAGCCCGGAGCGCACGGATCGTTGCCTTGTCTCTCGGGTTTGAGGTCGAGCCTCGCAAACTTATGAAAGGCATCATCCTCGCAGGCGGTGCGGGATCGCGGTTGTATCCGCTGACGCTTGTCGCTTCGAAGCAACTCCAGCCGGTTTACGACAAGCCAATGGTCTATTACCCGCTGACTACGCTGATCGAGAACGGCATCCGCGACATCTGTTTGATTTCGACTCCCCAGGATCTGCCGCGGTATTGGCAGTTGCTCCGAAACAGTCCCTCGTGGGGCGTCACGATCGAGTACCGCGAGCAACCGCAGCCGGCCGGGATTGCCCAGGCGTTTCTGATCGGCGAGTCGTTCATAGGATCGGACCCTGTCGCGCTGATCCTCGGGGATAATCTCTTCTACGGGGGCGATGTGTTTCAGCACGCATTCGCCGAGTTCCGGGGCGGGGCAACGATCTTCGGTTACCACGTCCAGGATCCGGAGCGGTACGGCGTGGTCGAGTTCGACGAGCAGGGTAAAGCGATTTCGATCGAGGAGAAGCCGAAACAGCCCAAGAGCGACTATGCCGTGCCGGGTCTGTACATCTACGATAATCAAGTGGTGGAAATCACAAAAAACCTCAAACCATCTGCGCGGGGCGAGCTCGAAATCACCGACGTGAACCGGGAGTACCTTCAGCGCGGGCAGTGTCGGGTCTATCGGCTGGGCCGAGGTTTTGCCTGGTTAGATGCCGGCACGAGCACGAGTCTGCACGAGGCGAGCGCGTACGTGCAAACGATCGAACGTCGACAGGGAATCAAGATAGGGTGTCCCGAGGAGGCGGCGTTTCGACGCGGCTTTATCAGCGCGGCGGAGTTGGAAGCGCTGGTGGGTAAGATGCCCAAGTGCGAGTACCGAGACTACTTGGCAAACGAGGTGCTAGCGGAGGCAAGTGGGCGGGCGAGTTGAGAGTGCATAGGGCAGAGTGGGGACGCTTAACGTTCAGCCATCAACCGTATGAAGGTTGTTCACGGTCAACTCGCTGGCCTGCTGATCATCGAGCCGGATGTGTTCGGCGACGAACGAGGGTTCTTTCTCGAGACCTGGAATCGGCATCGGTACGCCGAAGCCGGTCTGGACGTCGAGTTTGCGCAGGACAACTTGTCATTATCGCGTCGGGGGATTCTGCGCGGGCTGCATTTCCAGAATCCGTCGGCCCAGGGTAAACTCGTGATGGTTCTGCATGGCGAGGTGTTCGATGTGGCGATCGATTTGCGGCAAAGCTCCGGCACCTTTGGGCAATGGGCCAGCGTCGTGTTGTCGGGGGAGAATAAGCGCCAGTTCTATGTCCCGCCTGGGTTTGCGCACGGGTTCGAGGTGGTGAGCGAGACGGCCCTGTTCCACTACAAGTGCACGGCGGGTTACTCCGCCAAAGACGAGTGTGCTGTGCGCTGGAACGATCCGGAGCTGGCGATTCCCTGGCCCATTCGCGAGCCGGTGGTATCCGCAAAAGACGCGAAGGCGCCCCTGCTGCGCGAGTTGCCTGTCGACAGGCTGTTTCCGTGAATGATCCGCTCACCCGCTCCGCGATTGTGCGTGCTTGTCTATCCAAGATGGGCGAGCTTAGCACAGGCCCTTAGAGCAACGTGGGCACGAGCGCTGGAGATGACGCGAAGCGTGTGGAGTACGGCGATTCATCGCCGCTTTTTGCTGACAATCATCACTTCTCATGATTCTGCGTCCCAAGATTCTCTTGATCGGCCACAACGGCCAGGTCGGGTGGGAACTGCATCACTGCCTTGCGGCGGTCGGCGAAGTTGTCGCGGTGGACATCCCCGACATCGATCTGACGTGCGGGGACTCGATCCGATACTGGGTGAACGAGTCGCGTCCGGACGTGATCATCAACGCCGCCGCCTACACGGCGGTCGACAAGGCCGAGAGAGAACCGGACCGTGCGCTCGCAATCAATGGCGCAGCTCCCGGCGTCCTGGCCGAGGCAGCGAAACGCCTCAGCGCTTGGCTGGTGCATTACTCGACCGATTACGTCTACGACGGAGCGAAGAACGCGCCGTATGTCGAGACGGATCCGCCAGCGCCTTTGTGTGTGTATGGGCGATCCAAGCTCGCGGGTGACCAGGCCGTGCAAGCAATCGGGGGACGGCATCTCATCTTTCGATTGTGCTGGGTTTACGGGCTGCGGGGCAGTAACTTCCTGCTGACTATCCAGCGCCTGGCCCGCGAGCGGGAGGTGCTGCGTGTGGTCAGCGACCAGGTTGGTTGTCCGACTTGGTGCCGTTTGATTGCAAAGAGCACTGTGTGGGCTCTGCGTCAGGCTTTGGCTGGTCCGGATCCGGAGCTCTTCACTGGTCTGTATCACCTCTCCGCGTCGAGTCACACAAGTTGGCATGGGTTTGCCGAGGCCATTGTGAAGGCCATGCCGGCCGAGACCCGGACGTGCAGTCGGGTTGAATCTATTACGACCGCCGAGTATCCGACCCCAGCCCGGCGCCCGGCGTGGTCAGTGCTCTCGTGCGACAAACTTGAACGGGTCTTTGGCCTGCGATTGCCTGGATGGAAAGAAATGCTCGATTTGGCACTCACATGAATCTCCTCGTCACTGGCGGCGCCGGTTTCATCGGGTCGAATTTCATCCATCACGTCATTGACCGGCCTGAGATCGAGCGTTTGGTAAACCTGGACTGCCTCACCTACGCGGGGCACCTGGCCAACCTCGAAACGGTCAGCGAGCATCCGAAGTATGTGTTTGCGAAGGTTGACCTGCGGGACAAGCCAGGTGTGATGCGGGTCTTTGAAGAACAGCGAATTCGTCACGTAATCCATTTTGCGGCGGAATCGCATGTGGATCGAAGCATCACTGGCCCCGACGACTTCATCCAGACCAACATCGTCGGGACATTCAACTTGCTCGAGGCGTGTCGGCACTTTTGGCTGACCACCGATGCACCGGCCACCGACGCACCGACGCACCGACGCACCACCCCCGATCTCCCATCTCCGATCTCCCATCTCCGATTCCATCACGTGTCGACCGACGAGGTGTACGGCAGCCTGGGGCCGACGGGGTATTTCAGCGAGCTGACGCCCTACGCTCCCAACTCGCCCTATTCAGCCAGCAAGGCCTCGAGCGATTTTCTTGTCCGCGCGTATCATCACACGTACGGGCTCCCTGCGGTCATCACGAACTGTTCGAACAACTACGGCCCGTATCAGTTTCCGGAAAAGCTGATTCCGGTTGTCATTCAGAGCGTGCTCGATCGACGGTCGATTCCGGTCTATGGGGACGGCATGAACGTGCGCGACTGGCTGTATGTGCTCGATCACGCCGAGGCCCTATGGCAGGTGCTGACCCGGGGGAGGCCAGGCGAGACGTACAACATCGGTGGGAACAACGAGTGGGCCAACCTGCGCATCGTCGAGCGGATTTGTGATCTGGTCGACGAGTTCCGACCCGAGTTGGGCGGAAACTCACGGAGACTGATCACTTTCGTCAAAGACCGGCCCGGACATGATCGTCGGTACGCGATTGACGCGTCGAAGCTGCAGCGCGAGCTGGGCTGGCAGCCGGCGCACACCTTCGACACCGGCATCCGGGAAACTGTCCGGTGGTACCTTGAACATCAGGATTGGGTGCACACCGTGCTGGACGATGTCCGAGCCGTGTAGAGGCGGCTCCTGTAGAGACGGCTCCGTACAGAATGGTCTTCAAGAGGTTGGGCAAGAAGGTGGTGTGGAGTGCCCTGTCGGGTTATACCCTCTATTTGCTCCTTGGCACGCTGGCCCCATTCGATTTTACCCTGGCAGCCGTCGCCTGGCTTCGCACAGAGAACCGATCGAGTAGGTTCCATTCAGCCATGTCTGCCCCAAGTGTGGATACGATCTTAAGAACAAGGCATTGAGCTTCGTCATGTTTGTCCCTTTCGGCCTGTGTCTGAGGCTCTGCGTTGCATCCGAGACTAAAGGTCTGTGCCTTTCTTTGTTCTCTCACCAGGCTTCATTTTCAGCCTGACAATTGAGACTGACCAGTACTTTATCCCTCAACGCAAACCAAGCGGTTCGGATTTGGTTCTGAATGCCGTGGAGTCCTTGGCGGGCGGTGCGATTGCTGCTGCCGCGCGGCAAATCTAGAGATCAGAGCGCTTTCGATTCTGTGGGGACTAGATTCAAGGGTTGACCGCCATTGGCACGGCCACGGTTGCGGCGTTTGACCTCTATAACGAGCGCCGTCCGCGCATCCGGTTGCCCTTGTGGAGTGATTAGCGGTTCGGACCACAACCTGTAGGCCGCGGGGAATCGAGAAAGTCACCGGAAGGGTGGTTTTATTATCAGAAATGACGGTGGTGGACGAATCGCATCAATTACATGCGCTGGTCGCAGGCGTGGATGTTGCTTGGGTTGACGTGTTATGTCAGAGGGCACAGGGCAGAGGTCAGGGGTCAGAGATCAGAGCGTCAGAAGAGGGAGGACAGAATATCAGAAGTCAGAAGTCAGAGAACGGCGAATGGGGATGGGGGTGGGTGGTTTTAGCGGGACAGATTCCTTGTTGTCGAGAGGCGAGCGAAGGCGCATGGTCACCGACATGACTTTGCTCCAGAAACGCGATTTGGCCCGCCGCCGCCGGCGGCTCGAGGTCTATCTGGACACGCGGGCCCGGCTCCGCGCGGCGCTGGCCCAGTTGATGCCCGGAAACAGAGTCATCGTGTTCGGTTCGCTGACCCGGCCCGGCGTCTTCAACGACCGCTCGGACGTCGACCTCGCACTGCCCGGTTCGCCGCCACCGGTTGATCCGCTCGAACTGGCGGCGCAACTCATGGAACGACTGGCTAGGCCCGTGGATGTGGTGCGGTTGGATCGATGCCGGTTCCGCCAGAAGATCCGACTCGAGGGGGAGGAATGGACGATATAGCGCTCCAAACGTTGCTCGAAGAAATGCGCGACGACTGCCGCGTCGTGCTCGATGCCTTCAACAAGGCGGTCGCTCGGTTCGAGCGCGGCGACGAAGTCGCCTACGAGAGTTGTGCCCACCAGCTCTGTCGCCTCTATAACGCCTTCGAGCAGATGGCGCTGCGCGTGATCAAGGCATTCGAGAATAACATCGACGACGAACAGGGCTGGCATAGCGCGCTGTTGAATCGACTCAGCCTCAGTATCCCGGGTGTCCGCCCGGCCCTGTTCGCCCCGGACGCGAAACCGCCACTCCAGGAACTGAAGGCTTTCAGGCACGTGTTCGTCCATGCCTACGAGCTGACCCTGGATCCCGAGAAACTGGCGCTTTTGATCAAATACGCCCGTCAGGTGACCGACCGCCTGCCGGCTTGGGTCGAGGCCTTCGTTCACGACGTCGCTCGCGAACAGCGGATCGAGTTGTGACCATAGTCAGAGGACAGGAGACAGAAGACAGAACGTCAGAGGGCACAGGGCAGAGGTCAGGGGTCAGAGATCAGAGCGTCAGAAGGCGGAGGACAGAATATCAGAAGTCAGAGGTCAGAGAACAGCGGATGGGGATGGGGGTGGGTGAATGGTCTTTTTTCGTGTGATTCATGTGTTTCGTGGTTCCTCCCTCCCCCTGAACAGTCACAGAAGATGGGGATGGGGGGGTGAACGGGTTCTTTGCGTGTGATTCGCGGTTTGTTCTCTGTGATTTTCGGTCGGCGGACAGGATCTGGGCAGTTGGGCGTGGATGCGCAATGTCCTGGATATGAACGCGGTTGCGGAACTTGGCGGACGGGAAGACTGCGATCTTGTGGGGAGCCACCTGGCAGAGTCTCTCGCCGGACATTTGGCCACCGCCAGGCAACCCGCCGCGGACCGCCTCATTGGAGCAAAGCGTGAACAGCACCAAAGACGTCAAAGCAGGACACGGCCAGGGCCTCACACCGTTGACGAACCGCCGGTTGCACTGCGTGATTCCGGAGTATGCAGATCAACGTGGATTTAGAGGAAGATGTTCTAAGGGCAGTGCAGGGTTGAGCAAGACAACGGGGGGCCAGCTTGAGCTCGGTACTGAGCGATCTTGTCCGTAAAGGGCTGGAAGGGCAGCCGCCCACCCAAGGGGGCAAAGAGCGGTTCACGTTCCGTCTGCCGGGCGGCGCCGTGACCTCAGACGACGTGTGGGCTGCGGAGGATGACGATGAGTGAGGCCTTGCTCGACGTGAATGTGTTTATGGATGACGGGGCGGACCCGGTATTAGAGTTGATCAGATAATCTGACGCAAAGGTTGGCAATTGGCTATTCGTGTGGTTTGTCTGATTCGTGGTTCGAGGCTGGACGGTGAGGGGTAGCCGGTATCGTTGTGGTCCGTGGTCCGCGACCGGCGATCGGAGATGGTGGCTGAGGGCAGAGGTCAGAGGATTGGACGGGGATGCCGGATCGTAGTGGAAACCGTCCCCCCATCACCCAAGTTGGCTCCGGACTTGCCTGGTTCTGTTCCTGAAGCGATACTCGAACACGAAGTCCATGAACGATGCCGTCGGAAAGAGTGCATGCGCCGGCACTTGGAGGCCGGAGGACCAGCGGCTGCGGTCGGCAACCGAGGCTGTCGAGCACCAGCGCGCTGGCGGGCCCCCCTGGGAGTTGAGCCGGCAGGATTGCCTCCGGCTGGCGACCCTGGCCGCCGATTGCCTGCGGGCTCGGGGGGCGACCCGCGTTCGGCTCTTTGGCTCGCTGGCACGCGGGCGGGCACCCGGGGTGCACAGCGATTTCGACCTGGCAGTGGAAGGCCTGCCGCCGGAGGCTTACTTGGGTTCGCTGGGCGCACTGCTCCAGCTTTTGCCGATGCCGGTGGATTTGGTGGAAATGGAATCTGCCTCACCTGAGTTGCGGGAGCGCATCTTGGGAGAGGGGCTTTTGATCTGACATGAGGATAGGCATTGCCGACGCGGCAGCCCTGGCAGCCGTACTGCAAAAGGACCTGGAAGCCATCGCCCAGATCGAGGCGCATGCCGGTCAGTTGCCGGGAACCGGATTGAACCGCGAGCAACTCGAGTCGCTGGGGTTCGCATTGCACAACCTCTACAACGCCATCGAGAATTCGTTCGCCCAGATCTCGTTGACCTTCGAGAACCACGTCAAAGATCAATCCCGATGGCACCGCGAGTTGCTCGAAAAGATGCTTCTGGACGTGCCGCCCCTGCGTTCCCGCGTGCTGCCTCCAGCGTGCCGGCCCTTGCTTGCCGATATGCTTGGTTTCCGTCACCTGTTCCGCCATGCTTACGATTTCACCCTGGACGAGGCCAAGACAGTCGCCCTCTGGCAACGCTGGCGCACGGAAGGCGCGGCGGTCAAAGAGGGTCTGCGGGGATTCACCGCGGCGCTGGCGAGCGTCGCCGCAAGTAAGGAGCGTTGAGTTGGAGATGGGAGATGGGGGGCGCGTCGGTAGGCGGTGCGTCGGTAGGCGGTGCGTCGGTGGCGCTGGGAAATGCTTAACGCGCAACGTTCAACGCTCAACGTACAACCTTCAACGAATGGGTGCGTTGAATGTCCGAGTCCGCTGAGCAGTTCAACAAGGAATGGTGGCTGCCCGTGAATCCTGTAGCCGTGCCGCGTTGCGCATACGCGTCAATCCAATGAGATCTTCCGCGCTGTTAACAGAGAACAGGTGGTCCTTACGCGCCGCAGCTCGCAGGTCACCCGACAATGCCCGAATGCAAGGCGCACACCGTTTCTGATCATGAATAGACAACGCGAGTATCAGATGGCGCGTCGTCGTCGACGGCTCCCGGTGTGGTGGCGGACGCTTTTGCCCTGCCTGGCCGCCGGTCTGCCCGCGGCCGCACAACAGGCGGTCACCACAGAACCGCCAGCGGAGGCGCTGCCACAGGACAGTGTCCTGACACTTGTGCCTCTGCCATCGCCGTATGTCTCTCAGCCGTACACGAGCGCAGAATCTCAACGCCTTCCGCCGCTGCCCCCGACGCCCAATCTGGGCACGGAAGCCCTGGCTGCGCCCGGTCAGATCGAGTCTCTCCGGATGGGTGTGCTGGCTCCGGCTCCGGCCACAGCGGCTGCGCCTCGGCGCGAACTGCTCCAATGGGGCAATGTGAGCTTTCATCCGCATGTCTCTTACAATCTGCTTTACGGCACGGGGATACTGTCGGGACCGGACCGGGAGGAGAACACGCTGCAACAGACCGTGTCGCCGGGCCTGACGTTCCAACTGGGTCCGCAATGGACCTTGGATTACACGGCGAGCCTGAAGTTCTACTCGAACGAGGCGTATGAAGACACCGTGGATCATCATGTGAATCTGAGCGGATGGGCGACGTGGAATCGCTGGCGGTTCACCGCCGGCTACGCCTATGGCTCGACGAGTTCCCCGTTGATCGAGACGGCGGCGCAAACGGAGCAGGACACCCACAATGCCCGGGTGGGGGCCGATTACGCGTTCAGCGACCGGACCACGCTCGAACTCAGCGCGGCTCAGGTCCTCCGGTTCACGACGGCCTACACGGACAGTTGCACATGGTCGACCACGGATTGGGTCAATTACCAATGGCAACCGCGGCTTGCGGTGGCAGTCGGCGCGGGCTTTGCCTATGACCAAGTGGATCCGGGCACCGACATGACCAGCCAGCGTGTTCTGGGACGGGTGCGTGGCGACGTGGCGCGGAAGCTGTCCTACACCCTCGAAGGCGGTCTCGAGATTCGGCAGTTCCTCGACACCGATGCGTCGTCGAAACTCTCGCCCACCGTTCAAGGCGCGATCGACTACCAACTCGCCGAGCAGACGACGGTGTCGTTGTTCGGTTCGCACGAGATCGGCACTTCGTATTACAGCGATCAGTTCACCGAGACAAGCAGCGTGGGCGCGTCTGTGCGGCAGCGCCTTTTACGACATTTGTCGCTCGGGGTGAGTGGCGGGTACAACTTCACCAGCTACCGCAGCACGTACTCGACCGACACGGTCGAACGCGAGGACGATCGGGCGTATGTCGGGGTCAGTCTGAGCACGGTGCTGCGCAAACGCATTAGCGTCTCGGCGTTCTATCGGTACACAGACAACTCGTCCGACAACGCAGGTTATTCGTCGGGGGGAAACCAGGTGGGTTTGATGATTTCTTACGCGCTGTAGGCCGCGTGGCCTCACGCGGCGCGAATCATGACCTCGGGAACAGCACAGCGCCGGGTCGGGCCTGCCTGCCGAAGCCTCGGCGCAGGCAGGGGACACGGCCTCCAGAGCGGCGGATGGCGCGGCTTCGCGGTCTGCGGGGCGCTGGTCACGCTTGCGTTCGCGTGGCCGCTCTGGGATTTGGGCCGGTTCGCCCTGCGGAGCGATTTGTTTTCCCATGTCTTTGTCATTCCGCTGATCAGCGGCTATCTGATTTGGAAACGGCTCGACTCGGCGTCGCTGCCGCAGTCGACGCGATCGGCCTGGGCATTCGTCCCCGCCGCGTTCAGTCTGTTTCTCCTGGCGCTGTATTGGACGGTCTTGCGCTCGAGGGGACCGTTGCCTCAAGTCGATGTCCTAAGCCTCATGACCGCGGCGTATTTGGGTCTGATGTTGGCGTGTGCGCTGGGTTGTCTCGGAACGGGCATCGTCCGCGCCCTGTGCTTTCCGATCACGTTTCTCGCATTCATGATCCCGTGGCCGACGGCCATGATCGATGCGGTCGAGATCGGTCTGCAGCATGCATCGGCGGAAGCCGCGGCGGTGTTGCTGGCGATGTCGGGGACGCCCTTTGTGCGGGACGGCAAGGTGTTCGATCTGCCCGGGATCACGCTCCAGGTAGCGCAGGAGTGCAGCGGCATCCGGTCCAGCTATGTTCTGTCGATTACCGCCGTGCTCGGCGGATATGTGCTGTTGCGGACGGGTTGGAGGCGGTGGGTGTTGGCGCTCGCAGTGATACCGCTCGGGATCGTGAGGAACGGATTCCGGATTCTGACCATTTCGATGCTGTGTGTGCATGTGTCGCCCGAGATGATTGATTCGCCGATCCATCGTCGAGGCGGCCCGGTGTTTTTCGTACTGTCGCTGATTCCGTTCTTTCTGCTGCTGCTATGGCTTCGCAAGACCGAGCGGCGGCGGAAGGCCGAAGGCCCTGACGCATCGCCTCCGATTGGGCAGCAGCAACCGCCGTGTTCGAGGAGTGGTGAGACGCCTTATTCGATGCGCGCCGCGGCTTCGCTGCCGACTTGTCACTCATGAATATGAACGCATGGGCGGCTTTTGTGGCTGCGGCGTGCGCCGGCGTTCTGGCGCTCACATGGCTGGTGTTCAAACACCGCCTAGCGACCCACTGGAGCTTCGCCATCGGCTTGTTGCTGGGGGCGGCGGACTCTGCATTGGCCGGGGTTATTGCGAGCAGCGAGTCGGCGGAGTCGGCGTTTCTATGGCAAGGCCGGAGGATGTGGCTGACGGCGCTGCTGCCGAGCGTGTGGCTGGTGTACAGTCTATGCTACTCGCGAGGCAATTATCGCGAGTTCCTCGCCCGGTGGCGATGGGTGCTGGTTGGCGCGGTGCTGATCCCGGTCTCTTTGGCCGCGGGGGCACGCCCGCATTTGGTCGGGGACGCGATCGAGCCTGTGTGGGGGCCGGTCCGGTTCATTCCTCTGAGTTGGGGGGGCAAGGCGCTCGAAGTGACCCATCTGCTGGGGTTGTTGCTGGTCCTGATCAACCTCGAGAAAACTTTCCGCAGCACGGTGGGAATGATGCGATGGCGCGTCAAGTTCGTCATGCTCGGTCTCGCCGTGATTCTCGGAGGCCGGATGTACGTCAGCAGCCAGGCGGTGTTGTTCTCGGGAATCCAACTCCCGGTTGTCGGCGTGTTGGGCACGAGTCTGCTGTTGGGAACGCTGCTGCTGGCGTTCTCCTTCCTGAGGACCGGTTTGAGCGAGGTCGACGTCTATCCGTCGCACGCGTTTCTGTACGGATCGCTGACGATTGTGTTGGTCGGGGTGTATTTGTTGAGCGTCGGTGTGCTGGCCGAAATCGTCGCGCGGTTTGGGGGCGACCAGGCCTTTGCGCTCAAAGCGTTGCTGTTGCTGCTAACTTTGGTGGGGTTGGCGGTCGTGTTGATGTCCGACCGCGTTCGGCACCGGACGCAGCAATTCATCAGTCGGCATTTGCGGCGCCCTGTCTACGATTATCGCCGCGTCTGGGCGGCCTTCACCGAACGCACGACGTCCCGGCTTGACCAGGCGGATTTGTGCCGCGCCGTGGCGATGCTGATTGCCGAGACGTTCAATACACTGTCGGTCACGGTTTGGGTGGTCGATCCGCATCGGCAGCAATTGCGCTTTGGCGCATCGACGGCTTTGACCGAGCAAGCCGCAAACGAACTGCTCGATTTGGGAGACGACAGCGCGGCGGTGATCGCGGCCGTGCACGCGGCGCCGACGCCCTTGGACCTCAGTAGTGCCGAGGGCGGCTGGGTTGAGACCCTGAAGCGGTGCAATCCGGACCATTTCAAGAAAGGCGGGAATCGGGTCTGCGTGCCGCTGGTGGCCGCGGGCGAGGTGCTTGGGCTCATCACGCTGGCCGATCGGGTCAGCGGCGTGCAATTCTCGCATGAGGATTACGATTTGCTGAAGTGCATCGGGGATCAAGTGGCCGCGAGTCTTCTCAATCTGCAGTTATCCCGGAAACTGATCGAGGCAAGAGAACTCGAAGCGTTTCAGTCGATGTCGGCCTTCTTCGTTCACGACCTGAAGAACACGGCGTCGACGCTCTCGTTGATGTTGCGGAACCTGCCGGTGCATTTCAACGATCCTGAGTTCAGAGCGGATGCTCTGCGCGGGATTGGGGCTTCAGTAGATCGACTCAATGACCTGGTCCAGCGCCTTGCTTTGATCCGCCGCGGGCTCGAGGTGAAGCCGGTGCTGGCGGATTTGAACCAGTTGGTCAAGGCTGCGCTGGGACAGATCGATGGTGCGGATTCGATCGAGGTGATTCAGGAGTTGCAGTCGGTTCCTCGATTGCCGGTCGATCTCGAGCAGTTGCCCAAGGTTCTCACGAATCTGTTGCTCAACGCCCGTGAAGCGATTTCAGGTTCCGGAACCATTCGTGTGGCGACGATGGTCCAGGGCGGGCACGCGGTTGTCTCGGTGGCGGACACGGGCTGCGGTATGAGCGCGGAGTTCTTGAGCCGGCGGCTCTTTCGACCCTTTCAAACGACCAAGAAGAAGGGGCTGGGGATTGGGATGTTCCAGAGCAAGATGATCATTGAGGCGCATGGCGGGAGAGTCGAGGTCGCGAGCGAGCCTGGTCGCGGCACGACGTTCCGTGTGGTGTTGCCGCTGAGTTCGGAGCGCACCGTGGCCGGGAGCGGCTCACTCAGCTAATGCGCTCTCGGTGAATCTGGGGGTGACTCGAGATCCTGATTCTCGCCGGCGACAGGAGATTACGATTACGATTAGGAATACGATTTAGAATAGGATCAGGAGACCTCGATGCGAGTTCAGTGGGCTGTTCAAGCGGGCACTCGTTTTATTGCCTGCGTGCGATCATCCCAAGAACCTGCCGCGGGGTCCTGCGACAGAACCGGATCGAACGACTTTTTTCAATGAAACCCACGGTATTAATCATCGACGACGACGAGGCTGTCCTCGATCAGTTGAAATGGGCCCTAGCCGACGAATACGAAGTCTTGCTGGCCAAGGACCGGCCGAGCGCCATCGAGACATTTCGGGCGCGGCGTCCGGATTTGGCGTTGCTCGACCTCGGTCTGCCGCCGTTACCGAACGATCCACGCGAAGGGATGGCTGCCCTGGCGGACATGCGAAATCTGGACCGGCATGCGAAGGTGATTGTCATCAGCGGTCTGAGCGGCAAAGAGACAGCGGCGCGGGCGGTCGGTGAAGGGGCCTGCGATTTCCTGCTCAAACCGGTGCAAATCGACAGCCTGAAGCTGCTTCTGAGCCACTGCCGCCACGTGGTGACCCTCAAACGCGAATACGAGGAGATCCGGCAGCATACCGAGGTCGAGCCGTTCGAGCTTCTTCAAAGTCGAAGCCCGCGGATGGAGGAACTCCTTGAGAACATCCGCAAGGTGGCTACGGCGGAGGCGCCGGTGCTGATCCTGGGCGAGAGCGGCACGGGGAAGGACGTGGTGGCCCTGGCGATTCACCGGCAGAGCGGGCGTCGGGTCGGACCGTTCGTGAAACTCAACTGCGACATGGCGTCCGAGAGCCTTTTGGAGAGCGAACTGTTCGGGCGCGAGGACGATGCGCGGAGCGACGGGGCGTCCGCGGAAGGTCGGCTCGAGTCGGCGTCCGGCGGCTCTCTCTTTCTTCAGGATGTGGGCGACTTGCCGCTGAGGTCGCAGGTTCGACTCATGCGGTTGATCGGGGAGCGGGTGGCGGATGGAGTGAAAGAGCGGCCTTCCGGGGAGACCGCGCCGCGGCTCATTGCTGCATCGAGCAAGGATCTGACCGTCGCAATCGCCAAGGGCAACTTCATCGAGGGCCTGTATTACCGACTGGCCGTGCTGGTGATCCGGGTCCCCGCTCTGCGCGACCGCAAGGAGGACATCCGGCAGTTGGCCGAGGCGTTCTTGAAGCGCTTTGCGGCGCAGTTTGACCGGCCGAATCTGCAATTCGACAGCGAGGCGTTGCGCGCGCTCGATCGGCACGCGTGGCCGGGCAATCTGCGCGAACTTGAGAACTGCGTGCGACGCGCGGCAATCATGTCGGACACCGACATCCTGAGGGCGGACGATCTTGGGCTGACGCCATCGCACGCACAGCCTGCGGCCGCCGGTTTGCGCGAGGCCCGTCAAAGCGCCGAGAGGGCGGTGATCATCGGGGCGCTGCGGAAGCACCATGGCAAGATCACGGCAGCCGCGATGGAGTTGGGCATCAGCAGACCCACGTTCTACTCGTTGATGGAGAAACTGGGCATCGAACGTCGAAGTCTTATCTGGGACCATTCGGAGGAAACAAGCGAGGAATAGACAATGAGACAGACAACAACGGACGTCGGAAGAGCATCGTTTGCTTGGGCGGTCCTGACTCTGGCGCTGGTCGTCATGCCTTCAGGCTGCCAATCGCACCGCCCCACCTTCATCAGTCCGGCCGACGCCGAGCCGGACCGGACGATAGTGCTGCGCGAGGGGGATGTCGTGAAGGTCACGTTCCCGGGAAGCCCGAACTTGAACACGACGCAGCAGATTCGGCGCGACGGCAACATCAACCTGGCATTGGTCGGGGATCTGAAGGCATCCGATTTAACACCGAGTGCCCTCGAGAAGGAGATCCTCAAGGTGTACGGGAACCAGTTGCTCGCCCCCGAGGTGACCGTCAGTCTCGAGTCCACGGCGTTCTCGGTCTTTGTCACCGGCATGGTGTTGCGACCGGGCAAAGTGACATCGGACCGCCCGATCACCCTGCTCGAGGCCATCATGGAGTCAGGCGGCTTCGATTACACACGCGCCAACCTGAAGGCCGTGCGGGTGATGCGTCGCGATGGGGAGCGGATGAAGACCTTCATCATCGATCTGAAACCCGTGATGGCGGGCGGGCCCGCGCTACCGTTTCACCTTCGCCCGTCGGACATCGTGTACGTGCCCGAACGGTTTTCGTTGTTCTAAATGCCGATATGCAATCCCACCTGCTGATTGTTGACGACGACGACGAAATCCGCTCCCAGCTCAAATGGGCCCTGGGCGGGGCCTACGCGCTTCTGTTGGCGGGGGATCGTGCGAGAGCACTCGAACAATTTCGAACGTGTCGTCCAATGGTTGTACTGCTCGATCTAGGGCTGCCGCCCAACCCGGACTCACCGGAGGAGGGGCTGAGGGTCCTTGCCGATCTGCTTTCGGTCGAGAAACTGACCAAGGTGATCATCGTGACCGGCCAAGGCGAAAAGCACAATGCCCTCAGGGCGGTCGGGGCCGGCGCCTACGATTTTCTGTCCAAACCGGTCGATCTCGACGAATTGAAGGTCATCCTTCGTCGTGCCTTTCACCTTGCCCGGATCGAGCGCGAATACCGGGACCTGCAACGCCGGCTCAATGAGGACGGATTCGAAGACATGCTGGGCGCGAGCCCGTCGATGCAACAACTGTTCACCACCATCCGCAAGGTTGCTGCGACCGATGCCCCGGTGTTGATTCTCGGCGAGAGCGGCACGGGCAAGGAGAAGGCTGCGCTGGCGATCCATCGCCGCAGCCAGCGCAAGGACGGTCCGTTCGTTCCGATCAATTGCAGCGCCATCCCGGAGACCCTTCTCGAAAGCGAGTTGTTCGGACACGAGAAGGGCGCCTTTACCGGCGCCCACACCCAGCGCAAAGGCCGGATCCAATCTGCCATTGGAGGCACGCTTTTTCTGGATGAGATCGGCGAGTTGCCGCTGGCGATCCAGGTGAAGCTGTTGCGCTATCTTCAGGAACACAGGATCGAGCGGGTGGGCGGCCGGGTGCCGATCGAGGTCGATGCGCGTGTGATCGCCGCCACGAACGCCGACTTGGAGCGGGCGATTCGCGAGAGCAAGTTTCGCGAGGACCTCTTCTATCGTCTTGCTGTCGTGGTGTTGCATCTGCCGCCATTGCGGCATCGGGGCGGGGATCTGTTGTTGATGGGACGGGTCTTTCTGAACAAGTTCGCGGTCGAGTTTGGGCGGGATTCGGCTGGTTTCAGCCCGCAGGCCCTGGCGGCCATGCAGGGCCATTCCTGGCCCGGCAACGTGCGCGAACTCGAGAATCGCATCAAGCGGGCCGTGATCATGGCCGACGGTCCCCGCATCACGCCCGAAGACCTCGAGTTGACGACTGCGGTCTCGTCCGGCCAGAGCCCGCGCACCCTTCAGCAGGCGCGGGAGACCGCGGAACGCGAGGTGATCCAGGAGGCTCTGCGGCGCAATGGGGGCAAGATGACCGCCGTCGCGACCGAACTCGATATCAGCCGTCCCACGCTCTATGAACTGATCGAGAAGCTCGCGATCGAACGCCCGGATCGGAAGGGCGAGTCAACGCCTGCGGAATAGAATTACGAATACGATCAGGAGCGGATAGACTCCGGTTGATTGTCCACGCGCGCTTTGCTAAACTATTGAATGTCAACGATCAAGGCTTAACACTCAAACCTGAGAGCACCATGCCGCTCCAACCCGAGCACCCTGAATGAATAACGCAAATCGAAGTCTCCTGTCCGTGCTGACGATCGCCGCTCTCCTGGGAGCGGCCGGATGCTCCCGCGAGGCAAAACGCGACCGGCACTACAGCCGGGCGGAGAAGTACTTCGCATCGGAGCAATACGAAAAGGCGATCCTCGAGTACCGCAACGTGTTGCGGTTGGATCCGACCAATCGCACGGCGCTGCTGCGCGTCGCGCGCATCTTCTTCGAGCAAGGCTCGCCGGTGCAGGCCATGCAGGCCATGCAGGCCGCCGATCCGCATCTCGAATCGGACGATCCTGCGCTGCGTTGCCGGCTCGCCGAGTTTCGGCTGGCGATGGGGGACACCGTTCGAGGACGCAATGAACTGCTCGATCTGCTGGCGCAGTCTCCAACCAACAGCGATGCCTTGCAATTGCTGGCCGGGCCCGGCACCCCGCCCCAGGAACTGACAAACACGATGGTCTACCTGGAGCAACTCGACGCCAAGCATCCCAACTCCGCGGCGGTTCTTCTGGCTCGTGCGGCGCTCCTGATCCGGCAGAGGCAGCTCGACACAGCCGAACAGTTCGTGCAGCGCGCGTTGCAGTTGGATCCGAATCAGGCGCAGGCGCATGTGCAGATGGGGCAGATTCATCTGCTGCGGACCAACCTGGCTGCCGCCGACGAAGCGTTCGGAAAGGCTGTCAAACTCGCGCCGCTGCGCTCGCCCGTGCGCACAGCCTACGCCCAGAGCAAGATGGTGTCCGGTAAACCGGACGAAGCGCGGGCGCTGCTCGAGGATGTGTTGAGCCAGGCGCCCGATTACCTTCCGGCCGCGCTGCTGCTGGCGCGTCTCGATATGCAGGAGAAGAGGCTCGATGAAGCCCTCGCGCTGACCGGACGCATCGTGTCGAAGGACCCGCTGAACATCGAGGCGCGCCAGTTGCGCACGGAATTGCACAAAGCCAAGGGCCAGCCGGAGAAAGCGGCGCTCGAATGGGAACAATTCGACCAGAGCGTGTGGCCCAACCCGTTCATCAAGTTGCAGGTCGCGCGTGCTTACCTGTCTGGCGGCGAACGCGTCAAAGCGGGCGCCGCGCTCGACCAGGCCATCATCGCCGGCTCGAACAGGCTCGATACGGTTGCCATCGAGGCCCGTCTCTTGCGCGCTCAACTGCATGTCGAAGGCCGCACCCCGGCCGTCGCCGTCGAATCTCTGCAGCGATTGCTCAGCATCACCAACGTCCTCGAGGCGCGGATTCTCCTGATCGATGCCCAGCGCGGGGCGGGGCGGCTCGACGACGCGGTGGCCACCTGCCAGGGACTGATTCGCGACTATCCGGACAGGCCGGGATTTCCCATGATGCTGGGGATGCTGCTGCGGGAGCAGGGGGGGGTGGCGGACGCTCGAAACGCGTTCCGCCGTGAACTCGAGCTTTCACCGGGGAACCCGATGGCCCTTTACCAGCTCGTCGATCTCGAGATTGCCGCCACCAACGCGCCGGCTGCGCTCAAGACGGTGCAGACCGAGCTGGCCCGGACGAACTCGTCGGCTCTGAAGTACCTCGAAGGTCGGGCGCTTGCGGCCCAGCGCCTTTGGCCTCAGGCGCAGGCATCCCTCGAGGAGTCCATCAGCCTCAACCCACAATTCTCGCTGGCGTACCAATTGCTGGCCGACATCCATATCGCCAACACCAACCTGACCGGGGCAGCCCGGCGGCTCGAGGAATTGGTATCGAAGAAGACAAACGATGTTCAGTCGATGGCGATTCTCGGGACGCTTTACGAGCGGATGGATCAACCCGAACTGGCGCGTGCCAAGTACGAGCAGATTCTCGAAATCAACCCGCAGTTCGTTCCCGCGCTAAACAACCTGGCTTACCTGTACACAGAGCGGCTGCCGCAACTCGATCGCGCGCATGAATTCGCCCAAAAGGCGCGCCAATTGGCGCCCGAAGATCCTTCGGTCATGGATACGTTGGCCTGGGTTCTGCACAAGCGCGGCGAGCACCAGCAGGCCTTGCCATTGCTGCGCGAGGCGGCCCAGAGAGTCCCCGGCAACGCGGAGATTCAATACCACCTGGGAATGGTCAGCTACATGCTCGGCCAACCGGACGCCGCCCGGGCTGCTCTCGAACGGGCCGTGGCCGCGCCGCAGTCTTTCCCGAGCAAAGCCGAGGCCCAGCGTCAACTCGCCCTGCTTGCGTCCGGAGCCGCGGCCAGTGGCACGGAGGACAGGGCGACCCTCGAGGCACGAGTCAAGGACCAGCCCAAGAATCTCACCGCCCGTTCCAGCCTCGCCGCAGTTTACGAGCAGGAGGGTCAGTTTCCGAAAGCCGCGACTGAATACGAGGAGATCCTTCGGCAGAATCCCAAGGCGGCGCAGGCGAGTCTGCGCCTGGCCGAACTGAACGCCGGGCCATTGAACGACCCGGCCAAGGCGCTCGAGATGGCCCGCAAGGCGCACGAACTCGCCCCCAACGATCCGCGGGCAGCGGGTTTGCTCGGGCGCCTCCTGGCTCGGCGCGGCGATCACGTCCAGGCGTATGGGCTGCTGCAATCCGCCGCGCAGCGAAGTCCGCAGCAGGCCGATCTGCAATATGACTACGCGTGGGCGGCCTACGCCATGGGACGGGTGGCAGATGCACACCAAGCCATGCGACGCGCCCTCGAAATCCAGCCGAACTTCCAGGCGGTCGATGCCGCACGCGATTTCGTCGCGATGACGGCCCTTGCGCTCGATCCGCAGGGGCTAGCCCAAGCAGAGCCGCGGATTCGGGAGATTCTCGAGGCTGATCCGGATCATGTGCCTGCCTTGATGGCCCAAGCGGCTCTGTTTCGCGCGCGGGCTGACGGCAAGGCGGCGGCGGCGCTTTACGAGCGGGTGCTTCGGGTGTTCCCGAGGTTTGCGCCGGCCAGTCGCGAGCTGGGGCTGGTGTTGGCGGGCGATCCGGCCCAGGGGCAGAGAGCCTACGATCTGCTCTCGAGGACGCGCGAGGCCTTTCCGGACGATGGCGCCGTGGCTCGGGCCCTGGCGTTGCTGAGCTACGCTCGCAAGGACTACCGTTACACAACCACACTGATCGAGTCCTATGTCCGGAGGCACCCCGACGACAGCGAGGCCCTGTTCTACCTCGGCATGGCCCAATGCCAAATCAAGCAGACCGATCAGGGCAAGGAACAACTTCGGAAGGCGATTGCGGCCGGGTTGAAGGAGCCGCTGCTGGCTGAGGCTAGAAAGGCCTTGGCCGCTCCCTCTTCCCAATAAAGCCGCTCCCACCCAACCCCAGACAACCATCCACACAGCCCGCAGGTCCACCTGCGGGCTTTTTTTTGTCTGATTCCTGCCTTTGACGGAGCGAGATGGCGCGGGCTGATCCCGCGTCGCGGGACGGCTGCGGAACCGACGGTTCACGGTCAGGCAAGCAGATCCTGAATCTCTTCCCAGGTCAGGTCGCCACCCGGTTGGTCCTCGCCCCCCAGCAGGGCGTCGATGACCTCGCGTTTGCGGCTTTGCAGACCCAGAATCTTCTCCTCGACCGTTCCCCGCGCGATCAAGCGATAGCTTGTCACCACGCGTTTCTGGCCCAGCCGATGGGCGCGGTCGGTCGCTTGCGCTTCCACCGCCGGGTTCCACCAGGGGTCGAAGTGAATCACAGTATCCGCGCCGGTCAGGTTCAGGCCGGCCCCGCCGGCCTTGAGGCTGATCAGGAAGACCGGGATATCAGTGTGGTCCTGGAAATGGCGGACGACGCCGCCCCGATCCGGTGTTGCGCCATCCAGATAACAGAACTCGATCCCTCGGTCCGTCAGCCGATCCCGGATGAGGGCGAGCATCGAAGTGAACTGGCTGAAGACCAGCGCGCGGTGCCCGCCGTCAATCACTTCCTCGATCAATTCCTCGAACAAGTCGAGCTTTCCCGAGGGGGCGGCGCCTTCGACCCCAGGCAGGTCGAGAAGCCGCAGGTCGCAGCACACCTGGCGGAGCCGCAACAACGTGGTGAGGATGATCATGCGGCTTCGAGCCAGTCCCTGGACACCGACTGTCTCGACAATCTCGCGTCGCCCGGTTTCGAGCACCTGGCGATAAACCGTCGCCTGATCGGACGTCAGGTCACAGAGGGCCACCTGTTCGATCTTCTCCGGAAGGTCCGGCGCCACATCGCGCTTCACACGGCGCAGGAGAAACGCGCGGACTCTGCGCGCCAGGCGATCCCGCACGGCGGCATCGCGATCGCGCGTGATGGGGATTTCATAGCGCTCGCGGAAGTCCCGCGCTTTGCCCAGGTAACCCGGCATCAGGAAATCGAAGATCGACCAGAGATCGAGCACCGAGTTTTCGAGCGGCGTGCCGGTGAGCACCAGCCGATGCCGCGCGCGGATTGCTTTCACCGCCTGGGCGTTCTGTGTTTCGCGATTCTTGATGTGCTGCGCCTCGTCGAGCACAACCGTGTCGAACTCGAGCGCGCGATAGCGATCGAGATCGCGCCGGATCAGCGCGTAGCTGGTGACGACCAGGTCGTGGCGCGGAATCTCCGCGAAGCGCGCCTGGCGCTCGAGCCCGTGCAACGGGAGAACCCGCAGGCCGGGAACGAATCTGGCCGCCTCGGCGACCCAGTTGAAAACAAGGCTCGTCGGGCAGACCACCAGGCTGGGCAAGGGGCCTGATCCCGGCTCGGTTTGGGCCTGCGCGGCTGCGACAACAGCCAGCGTCTGAAGCGTTTTCCCCAGACCCATCTCATCGGCCAGAATCCCGCCAAAACCGTGCTTGCGCAGGAACCACAACCACGCCACCCCCTGTTTTTGATAAGGGCGAAGCACGGCGTCCAAGCTCCCCAAAGGAGGGCATTCGTGCGCGGCCGCATCGGCGGGTCGAGCGGTGCGATCGAGCCATGCGCGGGGCGCTTCGAGTTGCCATCCTGCGTGCTCGCGTAATGTGGACTGGACGAAATCCGCCTGCGCATTTGCCAGCCGGTAGCCTGAGGTGGTTTGTTGGGGCTCGCAATCGAGCAACACCTGTTGCAGTTCCTCGACAGCGCCCGTGTCGATCAACGCCAGTCGTCCGTTGCGGAGGCGGACATGGCTTTGGCCGGCCAACACGAGCCGCTGAATGTCCGCCGCGGAGAATCGCTCGCCGCCAGCCGACGCAAATGCGACCGACAGATCGAACCACTGTTCGCCGGAAGGCATGACGAGCAATTCCGGCTCGATCCGTTCGAGCCTGGTCTTCGCCGCCCCATCGAGCCGCGGTTCCAGCTCGATATCCCACTCCCGCTGCAATCGGGGAAACACGCGCGCGAAAAAGTTCAGGACAGCCGTCTCGCCGTCCAGGAGAAAACGGTTGTTCCGATCCGGCCCGGTGAAACCCCACTGGGCCAGACGTTCGAGCGCCGCGTGTTCGGCCCCGGAATCGCGCAAGGTGTAGCGCGTTGGGCACGCGGCATCGGGGAAGCAGAGCGGCTCGACGACACCATGGATCGGCGCCACGGCGTGTCCCGCATAGTCGCATGTCAGCCGGGCTTCAATACGGGCGAGACTGCCTTCGAGGCGCAGTCGGAAGCGCGGCGGCTCTGTTTCGAGACCAAAGTCCGACAGATCGAAATCGGCCTGCACGTGACCGTCTGCGACAAGGACTGGCCAGTCCTGTCCGAGGAAGGCAGGCACACGCGATCGTTCGAGGCGGATCGGTCCGCGCGCCAATCCCCGTGCCGCTGTGGGCAACCGGAGCGGCTGCAGCCGGTTCTCGCGCAGGCACCAGTCCACTTCGCCTGTCGCCAACACAGTGGGGACCGATCCATCGAGTCGCAGTGTGATCTGGCCCGAGGCCTCGAGCGTCGCCCGCACCGGCCACGAAATCGCATCGAGCGAGATTTCGAGCGGGCGTCCGCGCCCCAGAGACAACCCGGAATGTCCGGCCAACTTGGGTAGCAACTGTCCCAGGTCGGATCCGCCAAGGAGCAGCATCGCCGGTACCCCGTCTGCCGTCAGGGTCTCGATGGTATCGAGTGCGGACGCATCGGCTGGACTGAGCAGGAACGGCGCATCGAGCGGCAGCATATTCAGCGGGACGCAACGCCCTGAGCGAACCGCCTCGAACACCAACATCACTTTCCCTTTCGCCATCGCCTGCTCGAGGTTGGGCGGGAAGATGATCCGGATCTCGATCTCCTCGGCCGCTTCGCCGGGGGCGGCGCGCCGCAGGGCACGCCGGGGCTGCGGCTCCGTGGCGCGCGAACCCGGATGGCCAGACGCGGCATCCTTTCGAACGGTTGTTGCTGTGGGCTCGCGTGCGGGAGGAGAGGGGTGGATCGGGTGAGGGGCGGCCTGCCGGGTGGCCAGCCAATGGAGCCCCGCGGCAACGGCATGGATACAGATCGCGCCCTCGATGCGGGCGCGCCGACAGGAGCAAAGGGTGTCGACGTCAATCGCGCTGTGCAGCACGAGGCCGGTCCGGTATTTGGTCCCACCCTCGCGGACCACGCCCTCGAGGCGCGGCGGCGCCCAACTCGACTCCTGGACATTGCCGCCGGCCAGGAGCGCGCGGGCCTCCTGCATCACGCGCCAGCCCGCCACCCGCGCGAGCAGATCGGATGTCAAATCGACACAACCCATGCGTGACTTTGCTTTCCTTGCCTGCATGCTGACTTCTCTTGTGGACTCCGGCTTCGCGGTGGCAAAAAGTGGTGAGAAATACAGACTAGCCCGAGGTGAAGACGCTGGCGAGGATGGTTTCCTTGATCCTCCAGATCAGGGTCATGGTCAGCGCGAGCGGGAGCAGAACAAGCAACAACATGAGCAACACGCCCACCCGGGTGGCGATGTCGCGCATCATCGACAGCGCAAGAGACGGTTGTTCTATCTGGGTCAGGCCGACCCAGCCCGCGCCTAGCAAAGCCGAGGCGAGCAGGAGATAAAGATTGAGCGTGGTGAAAAGCCTGGCCTCGATTCGCAGCGTCTCGTCGGGCAGCATGGCCGTCAGGCGCTGGAGCATTTGATTGACCGTGAAGAGGAGCATCAGACCGGACAGGGCAAGGACCAGGACGGCGAATTGAAAGTGGAGCACATCCGGCACGACACGCCACCAATACAGGAAAGGCGAGAGGCCGACGTTGATCGAGGCGAACACGAGGGCGCGCTCTCGGGCGTGCTGCCACACCCGTTCGGAGCGCTGGAAGTGGCGCATCTGGTGGAGCGCATAGCAGAGGAGGCCGTTGGCGAGCAGGGGGGGAAGCAGACCCAGACCGGCGAGAAGATTGGTGCGTGCCGTTTGCACCGAGACGACCAACGCGAGTGGCAACCCCCAGAAGAGGGCTGACAAGCCGCGCACCAGGCGGCTGAGCGCCACCATCAGATCGGTGGCCGATGCGGATTCGACCGGGCGGGGCGGGGCATTGACTTCGGGCAGGGGCACGCGCTGTCAATGCTTGGCCAGATAGGTGTACTCCTTCAGGCCGTGCTCGTATTCGTCGAGCAGACGCATCGCTTCCGAAGGTTTGAGGCGGTCCGTGCGAATCGCTTCATCCACCTGGGCCTTCATTTGTCGCTTGAGTTCGTTTTCGTCGTACTGCACGGAGGCCAGGGATTGGCCGATGGTGGCGCCTTCGATGATCTCCTCGACGTAATAGCCGCACGGCTCGTCCGGTTCTAGGAAGACATGGACCTCGTTGACGCGGCCGAACAGGTTGTGGAGATCGCCCATGATGTCCTGATAGGCGCCGAGCAGGAAGAAACCGAGGTAGTACGGCTCGGGCTGGCCGTTGCCGCGGACCAGTTTGTGCAGCGGCAGGGTGTGGCGGACATCCCGCAGATCGATGAACTTGTCGACCTGGCCGTCGGAATCGCAGGTGATGTCGACCAGGATGGCCTCGCGGGTGGGGCGTTCGTCGAGCCGGCTGATCGGCATTATCGGGAACAACTGGCCCAAGGCCCAATGATCGAGCAAGGACTGGAACACGGAGAAGTTGCAGAGATACTGGTCGCAGAGACTGTCTTCGAGCCTGAGGATTTCCTCGGGCACATGGGCGTGGCCGCGGAAGCTCTGCACCACCTTCTCGCCGATCTCCCAGTACAGATTCTCGATCTTGGCGCGGTCGGGAAGATCGAGCAGGCCGAGTGTGAACATGTTCTGGGCACGCTCTTTGCGGTCGAGGGCGTCGTGGAAGGTCTCGAGCTTGTTGCGCCTGTCGAGGTTCTCCTTCATGTCGATCAACTCCCGCACCATCGCGTGCTCGTTGTCGCCATAGACCAGATTGGGCAGATCGCATTGTTTGGCGATGGCGCCCAAGACCTCGACGATCAACACGCTGTGGTGGGCGACAATCGCCCGCCCGCTTTCGCTGACGATGTCCGGATGAGGCACCTGCTCGGCGTTGCAGATGCTGGCCAGGTAATAGACCACGTCGTTCGTGTACTCCTGCAGCGTGTAGTTGGTCGAACTGTCGAAGGCCGACCGGCTCCCGTCGTAATCGATCCCCAGGCCGCCGCCGGTATCGAAGTACTGCAGCGGGAACCCCATCTTGACCAGCTTGGCGTAGTAACGCGCCGCCTCCTGCACGGCCTTCTTGATCGTCAGGATATCCGGCACCTGCGATCCGATATGAAAGTGCAGCAGTTTGAAACAATGACCGAGATTCTCGGCGCGCAGCAAATCCGCGGCGGCCAGCAGTTCCGTCGTGTTCAATCCGAACTTGGCGTTCTCGCCCCCGCTCTCGGCCCATTTGCCCCCGCCCTTGCTCGCCAGCCGGGTGCGGATGCCGATGAGCGGATCGACGCCAACCTGCCTCGAGACCTTGAGAATCTGGCTCAATTCTTCGAGTTTCTCGACGACCAGGATGACGGTCTTGCCGAGCTTCAGACCCATCAAGGCCATCCGGATGTAGGCGGAGTCCTTGTAGCCGTTGCAGATGATCAGACTGCCGACCTGGCTTTGCAGCGCCAACCCCGCGAAGAGTTCCGGCTTGCTGCCGACCTCGAGCCCGAACTGGTAGCACTGGCCCGCATCCAGAATCTCCTCGACCACCTCGCGCAGTTGATTGACCTTGATCGGAAACACGCCGCGGTAGGATCCCTTGTACTCGAATTCCCTGATCGACGTGCGAAAAGCCTGGTTCACCGACTCGACCCGGTGCCTGAGGATGTCCTGGAAACGAATCAACAGCGGCAATTTCAACCCTCGCCCCTTCGCTTCCTCGATGACATCGGTCAAGTCCACCACCGCGCCGGAATCCTGCTGCGGTTTGGCGATCACGTGGCCCGCTTCGTTGATGTCGAAGTAATTCGCCCCCCAACGGTCAATGTGATAAAGACCACGCGCGGCAGCGATGTCCCAAGGCCGCTGGTCGTCCCTAAGGTTGCTCATTTCTGAATCGTGGGCGGCACTATAGGAAGACCGCCGCGGTTTTCAATAGGCTGCATCAAGAATCTTATTCTCTCCTCATGCTCGGGGCGCTCTGGCCGCCGCGCCCGAGCACGCGCGCCGGCACGATGAGGATTGCCGAATGGACGATGCGCGGCGGAGAAAACAGCGCCGGGTGAGTGCAATTGGGCCTGGCGGAACGAGACGTCGCCGGGTGTTCATGCGTGCCGCGTCGAGTCGGGCAAAAGGCGAGTCAGGACGGTTTTCAAGGCGCGCGCCACGCCGTGGCCGTGGGGGAGATGGCTGACGATGCCGCCTTGCTGCCGGACGGCGGCCTTGACCTCGGGCAGGGCATTCGACGGCGCAGCCAGGTACCCGGCGATCTCCTTCTTAAGCATGGGCAGGTCGTTCAGATGATCGCCGACCGCGAAGATGTTGGCCGATGCGATTCCCAGGCGGCCTGCGATTTCGCTCAGGGCGGTCCCCTTCGAGTACGCGGCGTGACTGAATCGGGCGTAGACGTCGTTGCGAGTGATCGTCAGGTTCGGCACGGTGCGGCAGTACTCGCGCAGAAAAGCCTCGATGGCGTCGGTGTCCGGATTGGACCGAGCCAGCAGGCAGAGAGGGGACCAGGGGTCGGCGTAGACCTCGGCGTTGAAGTGCTCGTTGATCCAGGCCGTCAGGCGTGGCACATCGGCGCGCATTCGCTTGTAGAGGGCCGCATGATCGCGCGCACAGCGGTCGTTCCAGTCCGTCAGGCCGACATAGCGATGATCCTGATGGATGTAGATCTCACGTTCCACGAGCACCAGGTAGTCCGGCCAAACGCCAAGGCCGGACCGCGCCATGGCCTCCATCAGGCTGGTCAGGTCGCGTCCGGTGTTGATAACCCAGCGGGCTCCCCGAGCCTGGAGGTCCTGGAGCAGTCGCTGCAGGGTTTCGGGCACCGGCGGGTTCTCGAATTCGGCGAAGATTGTGCCATCGAAATCGGTTGATATGAGCTGAACGGGCAATGACATGATTTGAGTCGAGGTCCAAAAGGTTCGGTTGGGCCCTTGCGCAGCGGGCAGAATCGTGTCATATGCGCCTTTGTCAAAACGATTTATGAAGTCAGCTTACGAACTGGCCATGGAGCGGCTCAATCGAGACTCGCCGATCAAGAAGCTCTCGGACGCCCAGAAGACGAAACTCGCCGAACTCGATTCGATCTACGCGGCCAAGATTGCCGAGCGTGAGATTGCGCTCACAAACGACATACGCGCCGCCGAAATCAAAGGGGACATCGAAGCAGCCGAGCAGGCCCGGCGCATCCTTGCGGCCGAGCGCGCAAAGCTCCAGGCCGAACTCGAGACCCAAAAAGACCGAATTCGGGCCCAAGACTGACGGCGTGCGGATCAATCGCGCGCCGCCTGCCGGGCGGCGATGGCGTCGGTGAAAAGCCTGAGCGCTTCGCCGCGCGAGAGTGCTCCGGTGAGTCGGAATTCGAACAGGTTGTTCACTACGGGGACATTGCGCATTTCGCTCGAAAGAAGGACGGGGAGGGCGTCCTGGAGCCTCTGATTGGGCGTCAGGCACGGGGGAGGCGGGCGCATGATGTCCAGGGCGATCACGGCCCGGAGCTCCTCTCCGGCGTTCAGATGCCCCTTCAGATCGTGCAGAGACACCACTCCTACCAGGCGCTGGCGAGCATCCACAACCGGCAGGTAGTTGTTCGGGATCGTGAGAAAACGCTTGCCAATCTCCTGGAGCGGCGTGGTTTCGCGCACCGGCGCGACCGGGGCCAGCATGAGGTCGCCGACGGTTCGTTCAATGGCCGCGCCGAGGCGCGCGCTCTCGGTCTCGACAAACAGTCCTTTGCGCTGCAGCGGTTCGGTGTAGACGGATGCCGGGTGCAGGCTGCGTCCCACCAGCGTGCCGACCGCGCACGCGAGCATCAAAGCCGGCATCAGTGAGTAATTCAGCGAGATCTCGAATACGATGATCATGGCGAGCAGGGGCGAGCGTGTGGTCGCGGCCAGAACACTGCCCATGCCGACGAGCGCAAACGCCCCGGCCGGAAGGGCGTCCGCCATACCCAAGGCGTGCAGCCCGTGGCCAAAGAGGCTCCCCATCGCCGCGCCGAGAAACAAAGTGGGCGTGAACACGCCGCCCACCGTCCCCGCGCCTACGGTCAAAGCGGTGGCAACGAGCTTGGCGCCGAGCAAGGCCAGCACAAACAACGTGCTGTAGATGCCCTCGTCGCCGAGGATGCGCGAGGTGACGACGTAGCCGTTGCCCCACACCTCCGGCACCTGGATTGCCAGGGACCCGACCACAAGGCCGGCGGCCGCCAGCCGGATATGGATCGGCCATCCGGTCCGGTCGAACAGAGTTTCTCCCCACCTCAGCATTTTCAAAAACAGGGCGCCGAGGGTTCCCGAGGCCGCCCCGAGCACTACAAACCACGGCAGTTGCGTCAGACTGGTGAAGTTGAAGTCGGGCACCGTGTACCAGGGTTCGATGCCGAAAAAGCTGCGCGACACAACCGCCGCCGAGACTGAGGCGCACACCAGAGGTGCGAACAGGTTCATCGCGAAATTGCCGAGCACGATCTGGGCGGCAAAGACGGCGCCCGCAATCGGGGCGTTGTAGGCCGCGGCCATTCCTGCCGCGGCACCGCAGGCCACCATCAGCCGCAAGCGATATGGTGGCCAGCGCAAGCGCTGACCCCCCTGCGACGCGAAGGTCGCCGAAAGCTGGATGAGCGATCCTTCGCGTCCGATCGATGCGCCGGTGGCGATGCTGATCAAGGACGAGAGCGATTTGATGCCGGTTGTGCGAAAGGGCAATCGGCCATCGCCGGCCACCACCACCTCGAGCAAGTTGGTCGAGCCCTGTGTGCCTACCACGCGCAGGCCCCAATGCAGCGCCAGCCCCGCCACCAGACCCCCCAGCGCAGGCCCCGCCAGCCGCGTCCAGGGCCCCAGTCCCTCCGCGATCTCCGTCAGATCACCCAGCCGGTTCAGAGTCAGCCATTTGATAAGTTCCGTCGCACCGAAGAAGACGAAGTTAGTCAGTCCCGCCACCAGGCCGATCGCGACCGCGAGCGCGATGTGGATGGCGTCTTCGCTGAGACGCAGGTGCTGTCGCAGGGCGAGCAACCGCTGCCAACGGCGCGCCAAATAAGCCTGGCCGGCCGCCGCGAGTCGCTCCCACGTCAGGCGCCCGAACGCCATGAAGTCACGCTCCCGAGATCAACCGCCCCGTGCCGGTCCGGATTCGACCGCCGTTGATCTCCAGCCTTTGCCGGGAATGAACTCCTTGCTGCCCGAATCGCTGGCACACCCCGCGCCGAGCCAGGTTGCCAACGCCAGGAGCAATCCCAGCCATCCAAGTCTTCGTCCGGATGCACTCATGGGCGTCAATCTAATCGAGGTTGTCAGACTGACAAGCTTGTTGCACAGTCTCGTTGCGCCGCAAATGAGAGCCGGGCGGCTTGCGGGCATCGGCACGCCGCCTCTTCCGGCTGGGCCGCGGCGGGACCGCAGGCGGTCGACTGAAGATCGGATCATGCCAAAGGCACCCAAATTCCTGGAAGGCCAATTGCTGTTGGACGGTGGCAACCTTTATGGATCGTGGTTTCATCGCACGGTCATCCTGATTTGCCAGCACGACGCCGAGGGCGCATTCGGTCTGGTCCTCAACAGACTCAGCGGCAACAAGGTGGGGGACGCGCTCGTGGCCGACCTGCCCGATCGGATCAAGGAACTCCCGCTCTTTGTCGGCGGCCCTGTTCAGGGGACCGCCATGAGCTTTCTGCACACCGATTCCTACCTCCCCAATGCCAACGTCCTCCCCAATCTCAGATTGAGCCACTCGCTCGACGAGCTTGTCGAGTTGGGCGACTCCTTTTCATCCACTCAACAGTTCAGGCTCTTCGCCGGCTACGCCGGCTGGAGCCCGGGCCAGCTCGAGAATGAAATGCGTCGCAACGCCTGGCTGGTTCACCCGGCCACAGTCGATCTGGTTTTTCACACGGAACCAGCGAGGCTCTGGCAACATATCCTGAGAAAGAAAGGATGGCGCTATCGCCTCCTGGCGGAGTCCCCCGAGGACCTCTCGTGGAACTAGCGGGCACCAGACCAAATCCAGTTCTCGTCTGCATGGGGAGTCCCCGTGCTTCCCGACACCTCTCTCCCGCGCCTCGCTCAGTAGCATCCTTGCCCCGTTTAGCGCAGCACAGAAACTCGACTTGTCTACAGCGGATTTCACCGGTCAAGGCTAGCCGGTTACGGTTCCTCGCGAAGCGTGTGAAATAACCGTAAGGGCCGCATGCCTCCCAACAGCCCGTCCACGGGCGCGTAGTCGTCCGCCAGCAAAGGCGAGTTGATGGAGCTCGAAGGCGGCGCGACGCGCAAGACGCCCAGCCGCTGAAAGAAGGTCGGGAGCCGCATTCGGCCCGATTGCCAGGCCGGCATGGCGTTGGGCCAAAGCTCGTGAGCCCTCTTCGCCTCGGCACTGTGGGTCCCCACCAGCACGACATTCCAACTCTCGCGCGCGGGGAAGAGGTAGACCTGGGGAAACACCGATTTCATTGTCCGATAGATCGCCCCGACCAAATCCGCCTTGTTGTTCTGCAACACGCCGATGCAGTTGTAGGCGACGACGCCGTTGGGAGCGAGCCGGTCGTTGACAAGCCCGAAGAACTCCTGCGTGGCGAGATGATATGGGATCGAGGCGCCATACCGCCCTTCGACATAGGCGTCGACGAGCACTGCGTCGTACTGTCGCCGGCTGCGCCGCAGAAACACCCTGCCGTCCGAAATAACGACTCGCTGCCGCGGCGATTGGCGGAAGCCGAAATAGTCCTCCGCCACCTTCAATACGACGGGGTCGATCTCGACCGTCTCGACCGTCACTCCGGGGCAATAACGCGCGTAAGCCTGCTGCGCGCTGCCGCCACCCAGGCCGATCATCAGGACGTTCGTCATCGCCCCGTTCCAAAGCCACGGCATGAAGAAGTAATCGATGTACTCGAAACGGCCTGCTTCCGGGTCGGCCAGTGCAATCCGCGACTGCTCGGAGCTGTCGAACAGGAGGGAGCGATATCCCCCCGCCTCGACCACGCGAATATGGTGGTAGACCGATGTGGTTTCGAACACAACCGTTCCGCCGTCGGCGATGGTTGTCCAGGCTGCGAGTAACACCAGGACAACAGCCGCCAACACGCCGTGTCTTCGCAGCATCATGAGCAACTCGTGGAAACGCCGGCAGCAGCCGGCAATGTTCCAGCCCGCATTGGCACACCTTTGGAGGCGTTCGGCTTCGCCGCGGTCACAAGTTCATGGCACATGCGGGCCAGGTTTCGACCCGCCCTTGATCCGCGGCGATCCCCACACAGGCAACAAATGGCGAGCACTGCGATCAACGCTCCCATGAGCCTGAAAATGCTCGATATCCGCATCACGTCCAGCAGAACATACCCTGTGGCGAACACGCCGGCAATTCCGCCCAGCGTGTTGGACGCGACAATCGACGCGCTCGAGCGTCCGAGCCGATCCATACTGACGGAGACCCATGCGGCCCCGCTGATACTTGACGGGCCGTTCTGTATTCTGTATTGGGTAATATGTGATACGGAGTAGCTCGCGATCGAGGGCTGGATCATCCAGTAGCGCAAGGGGCTGATCGAGTACTGCCTGCTGCTCGTGCTGTGGCCGGGGGAGAACTACGGGTTTCAAATCGTGCAGGCGCTCAAACGCATCGAGGATCTCTCGGTCTCGGAGAGCACGGTCTATCCCATCCTGGGCCGGCTGCGCGACGAGGGATATCTCAGGTCGCGGGACGCGCGTTCGGATGTCGGGCCGCCGCGCCGCTATTTTGCGCTCACGCCGCCGGGCAAGGCGCGCCTGGCGGAGATGAACGCATACTGGCTCATGCTGACGCAGGCTTCCGAGCGATGGAAATCCGACCATGAGAAAGAAGCCGAATCATGAAGTGGAACGAGGCGTCCGCACGGAGCGCCGAGGCGTATCTCGGCGCCGTTGAGAGGCATCTGGCGCATCGGACCGCGGCGGTGCGCCGGGCTGTCCTGTCGAGTCTTCGGGACCACATCGCCGAAGCGATGCGGCGCGCGGAGGCGGAAGGTGAAACGAGCCTCGACGCCATCGAGCGGATTCTGGCCGAGATGGATCCGCCGGAATCGTTCGCGGAAGAAGCGTCATCCGGCGCGTCGGCCACCGCTTCTCCGACGTCCTCTTGCCGTGGGTCGGGACGCTGGTTTGCGCTGGGACTGGCGTTCCTGTTGGTGAACGCCTACGGGGTGTGGAAGTGGACCGCCCAGTTGGCGTCGCGTGGTGAGCCAGCGGCGGGGCCGGCCCCCGAGCCGGTTCGCCTCGAGAAAACCGCCAAGCCGGCAGACGAGGTTCTGCGGCTCCGGAAGGTGGAGCAGGCGGACGTGTCGCCGGATCGGGCGGTGACGTTGGTATTCGAGTTCAACGAGACGCCCGTACGGGAGCAGTTGACACGCCATCTGCATCTTTCAGCGGAGGGACAGGGCGATGTCGAGTATCGGCTGGCAGGGGCAATGGGGCCGAACACGGTGATGGTCGAGACGCAGCCGGTGCTGGCGGAGAAACTCGAATACCGTCTTGCGCCGGGTTTGCCCTCGGCATCGGACGCGAGACCATTGGACCGCGAGGAGCGCGGGGTTTTGACGATGGAAGTGAAGATGCTGCTTCGCGGCATCGATGCGGAATGCCCCTCGTTCGAACCGCCGTCGCTCGTCCTGAAGTTCACCGCGTTTCCGGAGGCGAGCCAGGCGAAGGAATTCATCCTGATCGAGCCGGCGGCGGCCTACACAATCGAGGCGGTCGAGTCCTGGCAGGGCAAACGATTCCTGTTGCGAGGCGATTTCAGCCCAGGCGGCATCTACACTGTCACTCTTCGGTCGGGGCTGCCGGCGGCCAATGGGTCGAGCCTGCCGGAGACGGTCAAGCGGGTGGTTCAGTTTCCCATGCCTTCACCGGCGGTGCGACTGGACGAACCAGGGCGGTACCTGGCGCCGGGCGGCGCGCTGAGCGTGCCGGTTCGGGCCGTCAACCTGAAAGAGATGGTTGTGGCGCTGATGCCGGTGTTCGAAAACAACCTGGTCGAACTGGCCCGCCGCGAGTCGGACTACCACTTGGGCGCCCTGACGACGGACTTGGCGGGCCCCCGCCGGGCCGCTACCAACTCGTTGCCGGCCTCGACGGGCGGCGCGACGGTGCGTGCGGCGGTCGACCTGCGTGCACTGGCGGGCGCGGAGCCGCGCGGCGTCTACTGGATCGAGGTCGGCGGTCCGCAGGCCAATGGCGATGGCCGGCTTCTGGTCGTCACGGATTTGGGTATCGTGGCTCGGACATTCCGAGGCGGGGTGCTGGTGTGGGTAAACTCGCTGCGGAAGGCGGAGCCCGCGGCGGGGGTCGCCGTGCAGGTTCTGGCGCGGAACAATCAGGCGCTGGCCCGCGGCACGACCGACGCACAGGGGATGGCGCGGTTCGAGTGGCCGGCGGACGACGGCACGGAGCCGTTCGTGATCACGGCGGCGCTCGATGGCGACCTGTCCTATCTCGATCTGGCCGGGACGAAGGTCGATCAGGGCGAGGGCCTCGCAGGAGCGCGTTACCTGGCGCCAGGCGAGGTGGAAGCGGCCGTATTCACCGATCGAGGCGTGTACCGTCCGGGCGAGACGATGTTCCTCCAAGCCATTGCCCGCGACTCGCAGAGCCGCGCACCGGAGCCGTTCCCCGCGCTGGTGCGCGTCCGGAGACCCGACGGGCGCGTCTTCCAGGACGTTCCGGTGGGGCTGGATGAGTACGGATGCGCGCGGACAGAGGTCAGGCTGCCCGAGTTCCTGCCGACGGGCCGTTACCTCGTGGAACTGGCCCTGCCGGGCACATTCACGGTGCTGGGCGAAACCTCGGTGGCACTCGAGGATTTCGTGCCGCCACACATCCGAGTCGACGTCCAAGCGCCCAACGAACCGGCCGAGGCGGGTGACACGCTCAACTTCGGCGTGCGCGCCGTCTACTTGTTCGGACGCGCGGCTCATGGATTGCGGGTGACCGGAACCGCTACCATCAACCCGGCGCCCTTCGCGTCGCCCAACTGGCCCGGATGGTGGTTTGGCGACAGCGAGAAGGAGTTTGCCCCTGTCCACCAAAAGCTCGGGGCGGGTTGGCTGGATGCCCAGGGCCGTTGCGGGTTCGACGTGGAGAGCCTGCGGGCCTGGCGACCGCCGGCAAGCCTTCGCGTGGTGCTGGGGGCGACCGTGATGGAACCGAACGGACGGGCCGTGACGGCCTACGGCGCAACGCGACTGGATGTCTACCCCTTCTACGTCGGGCTCAAACAGGCCTGGGAGGGTGCGGTTCGCACAGGCGAGACGCAGCGGGTGGCGGTGGTCGAGGTGGCGCCCGACGGCACGCCAGTGGCGGCAGGCACGCCGTTGGTCTTGACGCTGTCGCGCGTGACGTGGAACTCGGTGCTGCGGAAGAACAGTCAGGGCCGTTATGAGTGGCAGTCGCAACGCCAGGCCGTCGTCATCCGCCAGGATACCCTGGGCGCAGGCGGCACGCCGACGGACTGGGCCTTCGCGGTGGACAGCGCGGGGGAATACCTGCTGTCGGCGTCCGATCCCGCCTCGGGCGCCTCGAGTAGTCTCTCGTTCGCCGCCGGTGCAACCGATTCCCGCTGGCTCGCCTGGAGCCGCGAGCGGCCAGGCCGCGTCGAACTGTCGTGGGACAAGGAGCGTTACCGTCCCGGCGACGTGGCGCGTTTGCAGGTGCGCGCGCCCTTCGCCGGCACGGGGTTGCTGACAGTGGAGACGGATCGCGTGCGCGAGGCGCGCTTGGTGACGCTGGACAAGAACACCGCCGAGATCGAAGTGCGTGTGGACGCGGACAGTATCCCCAATCTGTATTGCACGTTGACACTCATTCGCCCCGCGCGCCCGGAGGCGGTCTGGAGCGCGCACCGTGCCCTGGGGGCGATTGCACTGCCGGTGGATCGGCCCGGTCACCGACTCGATCTTCGCTTGGACGGGCCGGCCGCGGCACGCCCCCAGACACAGTACCACGGCACCGTGACCGTGCGTGCTGAAGACGGCAAGCCCGCGCGAGGCGCGGTGACAGTGTTGGCGGTCGACGAAGCCATCTGCCTGCTGACCGAGTTCAAGACGCCCGATCCAGCGAACGTCTTCGAGGCGCAGCGGGCGCTGGGTGTGGACGCCTTCGATCTCTACAGCGAGCTGATGCCGTTGATCGGCGACGAACTCGAGAAGGCGGCTGCGCCGGGCGGCGACAGTGGAAGCCTCCTGCGGCGGCGACTCAACCCGATTCAGGCCAGCCGGTTCAAGCCGGTGGCGATGTGGCAGGCTGCTCTGCCATTGGATGCCAACGGACAGGCCCGCTTCCAACTGGATTTGCCCGAGTTTGTCGGTGAGCTGCGGTTGATGGCCGTGGCCTACAATGAGGCCCAGACCGGTTCGACCGCAATCCCCGTGCGGGTCAAACGCAACCTGGTCGTGCAGCCCGCACTGCCGCGGTTCTTGGCCATTGGCGATGCGTGCGCGGCGTCGGTTTCGCTTTACAACGAGAGCGGGACACCGCTCACGGCGACGCTGCGTGCGACCTGTGGCGGCCCGTTGCGAACCGACCGGGCAGAGCAAACGATCGAAATCCCGGCGGGCGGCTCGACCCAGGCGCCGCTGCCGCTGGCGGCGGGACCAGGACCGGGCAAGGCGTTTTGCACGATCGAGGTCGACGCCGGCGCTGAATCGTTCCGGGACACCATCGAACTGGCGGTGCGTCCGCCGTCCGGCAGTCGTGTCCAAGCCGTAAACCGTGTGCTGGCGCCCGGTGAAAGCGCCACCGTGGCCGCGCCGGCAGACTGGATCGAGGCGTCGCTGTCGGTCTCGGGTGTGCTCTCGGCACTCCCGTCGCTGCAGATGGGCCGTGCGCTCGATCACGTGGTGCACTACCCGTACGGTTGTCTTGAACAGACGGTGTCGGGCGCCTTTCCGCTGCTGTACGCAGCCGAGTGGGCGACGCGCCTGTTGCCTTCCGACCGATCGATTGGCGATGTGTCGGCTTGGGTGCCCGGGGCGATTGCGCGCGTGCTCTCAATGCAGCAGGAGGACGGCGGCTTCGCGCCGTGGCCGTTCTCGCGCAGTGTGGCGCGGGAGGCTTCTCTGTATGCCACTCATTTCCTGGTCGAGGCGAAGGCGACCGGTTTCCGGGTGCCTGCCGATCGCCTCGATCTGGCGTTGGCCTGGGTGCGGAGTTGCCTCGATTCGCCGGTGTCCAGCGCAGCTAGCGAAGCTGACTGGACTGTCGCGATGCAGGACCGCGCCTATCAATGCCATATCCTCGCTCTCGCGGGACGCGCGGATGCAGGCTGGAACGCGCGCCTGAACGAGCAATCCGCTCGCCTGAATTTCGCGGCCCGCGCTCACCTTGCCGCCGCGATGATCCTCGCTGGAGAGCCGCGTCGGGCCCTTGCGCTGATTGAATCGATGGGCCTGCCGGCGGCGCGGGCGCGCGTGCCGGGGCGACTGCTGGACAGCGATGTGCGCGACGCTGCGCTGCTGCTCGCCGCCTGGATCGATGTGAATCCGCAACATGAGGCCGTGACGCGGCTGGCCCAGCGTTTGCGCGATTGCCAGCGAGACGGACACTGGGGCAACACGCAGGATAACGCCCTGGCGCTCTTGGCCTTTGGCAAGCTGGCGCGACATCTCCCCGCCGCGGAACAGCCGTTCGCCGGAACCCTGACGCTGCCGGACGGCTCGGTGCGCGCATTCTCGGGCACAAACGACGTCGCTTGGTCGCTCGGCTCCGGCCAGGGCGGCTCCGTGACCGTGAAGAACGATGGTCCGGGCACGCTCTATCTGCTGATGCGCCACGAGGGAGTCTCGTCTACGCCCGAAGTGGCGTCGGAACAGGGAGTTTCAATCCGGCGGGAATTCCTCGATCTGGGCGGGGACCCGATCGATCCCTCGGAGCTGCCCCAGGGAGAGCTGATCGTCGTGCGATTAACAGTGGACACGAAGGGGCGCAGGCTCGACCAACTGGTCATCGAAGATCTCCTGCCCGCCGGGTGGGAGATCGAAAACGCGCACTTGGCCACCTCGCAGTTATGCGACTGGATCAAGCAGAAGGACGAGGGCGACGCGCACCGCGATGTCCGCGACGATCGGATGCTCGTGTTCACCGGGCCGATCCGGGACAGAGCAAGCTTCCACTATGCCGTGCGCGCCGTGACACCAGGTCTCTATGCGCTCCCCCCGGTTACCGTGTCCGGAATGTACGAGCCGGAAATCCGGGGTGTGGCTGCCGGCGGTCAGGTGCGGGTGATTCCATGAGCCGGGCGGCTACAACACCATGTCGTCGATGCTGCCCGCGCGGGAAACGCGCGTGGGCGTGGCGGACGGTCCTTGCCGGAGCCGCCTGCGCCGCCGCGTTCGAAGGGGCGGTGCGCTGGACGCCATTTCCGATGGACACATTGACACGCTCCACCCCCTCGGTCGTGCTGACGGACCGCGGTGGCGAGCCGCTGCGGGTGCGGCTGGCCGTGGGCGGACTCGACCGACGCCCAGGCTACGCACCTGCCCCCGAGCACTGGATCGTCAAGGCCATCGTCGCTGCCGAAGACCGGCGGTTCTGGTCGCATCCCGGCGTCGATGGTCTGGCGATCGCGCGTGCGGCAGCCCAGAACCTGTTCTCTGGACGCCGCCTCTCGGGGGCCTCGACGATCTCGACGCAGGTCATTCGGATGATTGAGCCGCGCCCGCGGACACTCCGAACCAAGGTGATCGAGGCCTTCCGCGCACTGCAGATGGAGCGCCGCCTGGGCAAGCGCGATATCCTGGCGCATTATCTCGATCGCGCGCCCTTCGGCGGCAACATCGTCGGCATCGAGGCCGCGGCCCGCCGCTACTTCCACAAAGGAGCCGATGAACTGTGCCTTGCCGAGGCAGCCCTGCTAGCCGGTTTGCCGCAATCCCCATCGCGTTTGCGGCCCGACCGACATCCGGAGCGGGCGAGAGAACGTCAGGCCTGGGTCCTCGACCGCATGCAAGCCCTGGGGATGATTACGGCACGGGAACGGGCGGAGGCTATCGCCCAACCGATCCAGGTGCGCCCCGGTTCCTATCCGTTCAGCGCGCCGCACTTCTGCGACCTCGTCGGGGTGCCCGCGCGCCCCGCGTGCGGGTCCATCGTCCGCACCACCCTGGATGTCGATCTGCAGCGCCTGGCCGAAGGCAGTCTGCGACGTTGTCTGCAGGGCGGCCCCGTCGACTGCGGAGCCGTGGTCGTGATCGAGGTCGGAACCGGCGCGGTGCGCGCCCTGGTGGGTTCCCCCGACTACGCGCGGCCTCGCGCGGGACAAGTCAACGGCGCGGTCGCGCGGCGCGCGGCGGGATCCACGCTCAAGCCCTTCGCATACGCGCTGGCCCTCGACTGCGGGCTCGTCACCCCCGCCACGGTGCTGACGGATGTGCCGGTGCGCTTTCGCGATTTCGATCCGCGGAATTTCTCGCTCGATTTTCTGGGTCGGGTCAGCGTGCGCGACGCCTTGGTGCTCTCGCTGAATCTGCCGGCCATCGATATCGAGCAGCGGGTGGGACAGGAACGGTTCCACGCCATCCTCCGCGACGTCGGGTTGTCCTCAATCTCCCAACCGGCATCTCACTATGGACTTGGCCTGGTGCTGGGCAATGCGGAGGTGCGGTTGCTCGACCTCGCCAACGCCTATGCCTGCCTGGCGCGGGGCGGCGGTTGGGCTCCCCCGCGCTTCGTCGAGTCCCCGAATCCGCCTGCGACGCGGCGGGTCTTCTCGCCCGAAGCGTGCTGGTTGATCAGCGATATGCTCGGCGGAGAAGAGCGCGCCATGGACGCCACGGGCCATGCCGCCGACGTGCGCCTGCCGCCCATGGCCTGGAAGACCGGGACCTCCGCGGGTCTGCGCGACGCCTGGACGGTTGCCTGGAATCCGGAAGTCGTCATTGCCGTTTGGGTGGGTAACTCGGACGGATCCGCCTCCGAACATCTCGTCGGGCGCAGGATCGCCACGCCCATCGCCTGGGACCTGCTGCGGCGGCTCTATCCGGACAACCGTGGGCCGTGGTTTGCCCGTCCGGCGGGTATCGTGACGCGCGCCGTGTGCGCCGAGAGCGGCTGCGCGCCGGGACCGCATTGTGAATGTCGCGGCGAGGACTGGGCCATCGCGAGTGTCTCCCGGCACGCGCTCTGTCCGGTGCACCGCGAGGGAACCAAAGCGGCCTGGCCTCCGTCCGTGGCGGCGTTCCTGAACCGGGGCGCGGCGCCGGCAGCGGGGGAGTCCGCCGGCTCGTTGCGCATCCTCTCACCTGCGCGCGGGTGCACCTACCGCTATGTGCCGGACCTCGACGTCGATGCCCAGCGCATTGCATTCGACGCCGCTACCGACCGGGCGGGCGATCCTCTGCATTGGTTCGTGGACGATCGGCCGGTCGGAAGATCGCGTGTCGGACAGCCCATGTTCTGGCCGATCCAGCGGGGCCGGCACCGGATCGTTTGCAGCACGCTTGGGGGGGCGAGCGACTGCGTGCAGATCACGATCGAGTGAGCGAGCCGCGCGCCTCTCCTTCCTTCCACTTCGTTCGGCGGCCAGCCCGCATGTTTCATGGACTAGTGACCACTGTGAAACCAACGCCCCCCAAAAAATGCGGACCGCTGCAGGCCGGAACGCGCCCGGAGATCGGTGTCCTCGTCCCGGCATGGAATCTCCGGGCTAGTAGAAGGCCACGATAGTCAACAGATGCTCCGCTTTCGGCAGTTCGACCCATTCTTTGTCCGTATCGAACCCCGTCCAGGGCTGGCCGTTGACCTCGACGCGCCGGAAGGGCTTGGCCTCCGGATGGCGGAAGCGGAGCAGGACGCGGTCCGGCGTCCGGCGCCTTGGCGGGTCGAGGACTGCCGTGATCGAGGCGGCATTTGCCCTGGACTCGTACCGCAGGCTCATTGGGCCGAAGTGCGTCGCGGCGCGTTCGATGGCCGGACTCTGGCCGTCCGCCAGCCACGCGCGCGGCAGGGCCATGCCGAGTCGCAGGACATTGTCGTCCCGATCATCTTCGATGAACATCAGGCGCAGCCAGTAGGTTGAGTTCGACTCGTCGCTGGCTTTGTAGTGGTCGCCGCGCCAATCGCCAAGGTCGGGCAGGGGATGCTCGCACATCATCTGGGTGTCCGGATAATAGCAAGAGGCAAACGCGTTGAAGTAAGCGCGCAGGAAGTGTTTGATCTCGTCTCGCAACAAGTACGGATGAGGCGAGCAGAGCAGGTTGGGCTGCATCGAAATGCCGCCCCGGCTGAACCAATGGGCGCCGTGTTTCTCCCACGAGTACCCATACCGTTCGGACAAATACAGATTGTCCTCGAAATCCTGCATGATCGGAACTGCCATGGGATCATTCGGCGCCATCAGCCCGGTGCGGAGAAAGTAGATCGATCCTTCGAGCGTGACAGTGATCCAGCCGAACGTCCGCCCACGCCGATGGACCTCGGACGGGATTTGCGGAATCCACGTGCCGTCGCGCAGCGCCACGAGCGGCGAACGCACCCGCGCCTCGCGGAACGCGTCGAGAATATCGCGTCGATAGGCCATCGCTTCAGCCCTCAACGCCTGCGCCTCGGGATGGTGAATGTCCGCCAAGGCGCCCGCGACGGCGTTCAAGCCCCACCAACTGAATCCGTTGTTGGACATCCAACAGCGCCAATCGCCGATGTCTTCGAGCGATCCGGGCGGCAAGAGGCCGCGCTCGATGCGTCTGAGGCCGTCGAGGTTCCGGGTCCGGGCGCGCTGACTGGTGATCCAGTGGCAGGCCTTGACGAGTTTGTCCGCGTGCCGGGCGAGCCAAGGCTTGTCGCCGGTGAACCAGTAGTGCTCGGCCATCGCCCACATGATCCATCCATGATGCTGGTTGTATCCGCCCTGCTCCCAGCCGAATGCGCCGTTGAAGACTCCTTCCTGCGAGGTGTAATCGCCCGGCAAGCACACCGTCCCCTGGTAGTCCAGGAAGGTGTCCAGGCAGCGTTCGGCTTCCCCGTGCAGCCCGCGGCGGTCCAGGTCCGTGATCATCATGCACGATTCGTTCCCGAACACGCCGTAGGAGAAACCGCCGACCCGCGCAGCGAGCCGATTCGCCCCAGGCTCGCGCCCGCAGTTGATGAGCAGATGCGACACGTGAGCGCGATGGAAGTTGTTCAGCTCCGGGATGGGCGTGGTGATGCGGGTCGCGGCCGCGACCCGGCTCCTCCAGAACCGCCTGGTCCGATCGAACTCGCGGTCGAATTCGAGATTGCGCAAACGCTCGATTTCATCCGGCGCGTTCAGTGTAATGAACGGAATCTTGACCACAATGAAGCCATCGGTGCCGGGCGGCATGTTCCCGAAGTACTGGATCGTTCCATCGACCTCAGGCGGATAGACCTGACCCTGCCCTTCAATCAATGCCCGGATCACTTCGCCGTCAGCGAGCTTCGCCCGAACCAAACCCTCTTCGAGGTGAAGCGGCACGCGGCGTCCGTCTGCGCGCAACGACAGCGCAACGCGGGCGGGCTTGTACTCCTGGGCCAGGTTGCGCCCGGCGATCTTGACCATGAGAATCGTCGTGTCGTCGGCTTGCGTGTCAGGGTAACCCAGGCTGCCTGGGTCAAGCCGGGTCGCAAAGGCGGTCTGGCTGTAGCGGATGCCCTCGCATTCCCATTCGGCATGCTGGATGGGGAGGCAATCGTCCTCGATCCAGCGCCTGGTCAAGCCTGACCGGGGAAGGCCGAAGTCGTAGTCGAGCCGCTGACTGCCCCATCTCCGTCGCACAGTGTCTTTGCCCGGCGGCGCGTCGATCCGATCGTTGACGCAAAACACGGAGCCGCTCGGATTGATGCCGAAGCGCTGGCGCCCGCCTTCGAGCCCGACCGGCAGGTACATGCGACCTCGCTTGGGCGGTTGTTCGGCCAGGGCCCGTTCGAGCGATTGCTCAGGTTCGTCGAAGACCCGAGCATAGAGGGTCGGCGTGCCGTTGGTCCTGGCCCGCTCGGCGGCTGCGCGAAAGGCGGAACACCCGACGCCCTGACTTCTCGTTTGTCTGAGATGTTCGAGGGCGATCTGATCGGCCGGGCCGACGACTGCATCGTGCATTGGCGAGAGAATCGTCGCGCCTTTCGCCACTGCCGCCGGGTCGAAGCTGAAGTCGCCTGAGGCGGTACGGAGCGTCACGACGGTCGAATCAAACGTGTTGACATTCGGACTGTCGGCGAACCAGACACGGCAGCGCACGCCATCCGGCAAATCTCGGACGCTGGACCTCCACTGAGCCGGGCCGGTGATTTCAACGCGGCTTCCCCCAGGGCCGCTAACCAGGGGCGCGAGGGCTTCGACGTAGCCGTTGAAAACGCTGAGTTGTCCGTCCCAGCATCGCTCGCCAGTGCCTTCGCCGCCCCACTCGATGCCGACCTCGACGGACTTCCATACCGAGTCTGTGAAGGCCTCGATTCTCTCGATCTTGGGAGCCGTGTCTTCGAACAGGAGGCGCAGCCGCATCGTGGTCCGGTGCCTGGCCTTGAAGCTCTCGAGTTGGCTGAACTCCTTCTGGTGAATCGGGCGGAAGGTGTACTCCCAGGTCGTCCCGGTTGACTCGATGTCCGCGTCGGCTTCCAACCATTGGCCCTGATAGAGATCCCCCAGGTGCCCCCAGCCGGACTCTCCGGCGCCGGCGGGTTGGTCTCGGGGAATCCGCCGCTCCGGCCACTGGGATTGCCACCACTCGAGCCTGGCCTGGTAGGGCGGTGGCGGGGTCTCCGCAAATGCCACGACGACCCGCAGGATGTCTCGAGGATCCTCCCACCAGACGCCGACGTCGCGTCCGTTCTCCCAGGAAGCACGCTCTCCCCAGGGCGCCACATCCACGTTTGCCCCGGGGGCCAGGCTCGGAGACGGATGTCCGGGTTCCGCTGCCCATATCGCCATGCCGAGGATCATGCAAGGGAGTGCCCAGCCAAAATAAGGAAGCATCGCGGTCACCCCTGTATTAGATCACTCATCGAGACAACGGGCAATCAATGCGCGCAGTCTATCCTTTGCTCATGATTGAATAACTCGCCCGGACGTTTCGCCAGACGGCGCTGGAAACGGGGATGAGCTGCGCCGAAGTGACGCGCCATCCACTGACGGTGGGGCTCTCGAAGGTGCGCTGACCCGGTTCCGTTGTCCCTCGAGGATGCGGGGCGCAACCAGTGTGGTTGCCAAGCGCGGGAGTGAAATATCAACTATTTAGATGCGACCCCATTGTCCATTGTCAATCATTCGCAACGGTCATCTTCTCCGACTTGCGGCGCTTCTCGAGGAAGCGGATGTACTTGCTCTGCTCCTCGGCGGTCCAGGTGTTCGCCTCGGCGTAGTCGCCGCAGAAGGGGACCAGCAGGTCGATCCAGCAGGCTATTTTCTCGAATTCCATGCGCGAGAGCGCGACTCCGTGGTGGCCCTCGGCCAGCATGTCCATCAGCCCGCTGCACGCGGCGCCGCGGTGATAGGGCGGCAGCAGGTCCGGCGCGGATTGGGCGCCGATCCAGTTGACCAAGGCCGTCGGAATGCCGACGAAACACTCCGCACCGGCGATCCGGGTCCAGCGGGCCTGGGCCAGCGCAAGGTAACCCTCCGTCCAACGCCGGCCAGCCCCCAGTTCGGTCACCGGATCGTCCTTGAGACTGAAAGCGATCTCGATCGGGTGTGCGGCGGCGGGCGGGTCGGCGTCGGCCACCGGATTGAGCGGCAGCGAGAGGGCCTTGACGGGCTCTGCCGGGTCTCTCCCGGGGGCTGACCAGGGCAGTGCGGCGTCGGCCGGGCCATTCACAATGGCGTTAAAGCGGACGGAATCGCTGTGGCAGCGGACGCAGTGTCGGTTGAGGATCGGCTGAATCTCGCGTTGGAAGCTGAAGCCGCGCGGCGGTCCATGGAAGGGGGTCAGCGGTTGGGGGCCGGCCCGTGCAGCCAGGGGCATGGCGCCGTGAGCCGGAGGGGTTTGGTTCTTCGATTCGTGACACCCGACACAACTTGCGATCTCGCCGGGCTGAAGGGTGCTCCAACTGCGCATGGTCTGGACGGCGCATCCGCGGTCGTCGATGGCCTGGAAATAAACAGGCGTCCGGGCCGGGACTTTGAAGCAGGCTGAACCGTCGGGGAACAAGTCCGCGTCGCCGAGGACGATCTTCACGTCCCAGGCGCCGTTGCCGATGGCGATGGGCGTGCTCACCAGGGCGTTGCCGGCCGGCCCCGCGTTGTAGTTTTGTCCGATCCCGGCCGCGCGATAGTTCAGGGCAATCACGCGCAGTTTTTTGATTGTGCCGCGCGGCACGCCTTCGAGCCCCGGTCCGGCATAGACGTCTTGCAGGGCAAAGACGCCCGTGTCCTGGGTCGGATCCAATGTGCTTTGCCTCTCGGGCGGAGTGGCGCGCGGGACGAGCGGAATCGCCTGGTGGCAGGAGATGTCAGGGTCAGAGGCGAGCAGTTCGCGCCGTCCGTCGGCGTGGAACCAGTAGAGTTTGAAGAACGCGGGGTCGACGGCCCAACCGTCGGGGGTGTAAGACACGAGGAACTCGGCGGCACTGAGCGGATAGGGATACGCGAAGAGTTCGCCTTCCTGTCCGTAAGCGTCGATGCGCTCGGCCGCGGTCTCGCGAACGGGTGCAATGAGGCGCGCGCCCTGATTCTCCTGGCGTCCGCGGGCCGGATTGATGATCCCGAGTTTGCCGACCTGGAGGGTGTGGTGTCCGGAGAAGACGGCGACGACCTCCTGGCTCTTGGGAATGCCGCGCGCGTGGAGGAGCGCGGTCGGGAACCACGAATTGTTGCCGTAGAACTCGGTCTGCCCGGTGCCGTCGGCATGCATCTGGAAGAGCCCCTGCACGAAGACCTGGCCGCGATCGCTGTATTCCCAGCGCGTGTACAGGATGCGTCCGTCGGGCATGACCGTGGGGAAGTTGTTGTGGACCTGGTCAAAGGTCAGACGGCGCAGACGCCCGCCATCGCGGTCGCAGGTGTACAGGTTGCTGACCTCCGTCCACCAGCAATCGACCGTCTGCACGCAGCGTGTCGAGTTGAACAACAGATCGCCGCTCGGCAAGTACACGCTCTCGTAGTCCGCAAAGCCGAGCCCGGACGTGATCTGGCGCACGCGCGAGGCTTCGAGATCGTACTCGTAAAGGTGGAAGTCGTCGTCGCGATCGGACCGTTTCCAGGAAAAGAGGATTCGGCGCCCGTCCCACGAGACGTCGGGGTCGCGGATGACCCCCCGCGGGTCCTCGATCAACGTGCGCACGCGCTCGGCGGGCCCATCGAATTCGAGGACACAGAGCGCCGCGCCCGGGACAAACGTGCGCTCGTGTTGGGCATCGGACTGGCCTTCGGTGTAGGCGTAGTGGGAACCGCCCAGGTTGGAGTGTTTGGTGAAAACGATGCGCGGCCAATTCTGCCGGAGCGTCGCCAGCCGCAGGTTGCGACGCAGGAGGCAGGCTTGGGTGTAGAGGTGAAGCCAGGCCGGATTCTCGATCGAGGCGGATGCGTCGCGCAAACGGCGCCATTCGTTTTCCAACTCGCGACTGTTCAGCCCGTCGGTGGCGAGCACTCGCTGAATGAGAGCCGACTCCAGATCGGCCGTCCGATTGGTCTCGAACCAGCGCAGTCTGTCGCGTCCGCTGTCCTGTCGCCACCAATCCCAGGCCATCGGGAAGTCCCGGTTGAAGCCCGCTTGGATCTCCCGGGCGACGTTGCTCCGGACATCGTCGGCGATCGGGGTCGAGTGCAGGGCGGCGCGCGTGGCGAGCATGGTGTCCACCCACGTCTCGCGATGGACGTAGAGATCGGCGGCAGCCGACGTGAGTGCCAGACAGAAAACCGCCAATGCACGGCGCGGCAGGGCTGCAACCAATTGTCGAAGAGCCGATCCCGCGGCCGCGGGAGAGGGCCGGATTGGTGACACGGATTTGTTCAAGACGAGAGCATTTCCTGGTTCAGGATGCGCGTTGGCGTCATGGACTCGAGCTGGTCCGTACGGTGTCGTAGGCGTGACGGCCCTCGTGCATGGCAGTCCGGTGACGCTGTTCCATTTGGCGGCGCGTTCGATAGAGTTCCTCCCTCGAACGATCGGCTTCGCAGGCGACGAAGCCGGGGTGGTCGGCACCGGGGCGATCGAGAGGATACGGGTCCTCGTACTTAAGGCGGACCTGACTGAAGGTGTCGAACAGCTCCCAGCCTTGATCTTTGACGAGATCGATGGCCTCTGGCGGCCAGGTGCGCACGACGGCCTGTCGTCCATCGAGGCCTAGGCGCCGGTCGATAATGGCCAGGGCGCCCCAGGGACGGTCGTGGCATGAGCCGAACACGCAGGCTGGGGAGCGAGGAGCATGGGGAGTCATAACAACTCGCGAAGTCCCAGTTCCTCGAGGGCCCAGTCGAGTGTGAGGTTCAAGCCTTGATCGCGATTCCGTTGTTCAAGGATGACCAGGTGCTGTTTCATCAACTCGATCAACCGCGGACGCTTTTCCGGATCTGCCGCCGCCGCGCGCGGGCTCAATCCGTCCAGGGCAGCGATGCCGGCGTCGAGGAACCCCCGATAATCACGAAGATGCTGTTCCGCCAGCGCTTTTTGGGCCGCATCCGGATTCTGAGGGGCGGGATCGGCTGCGGCGGGCGCCGCTTGGGCGGCGTCGCCGAAAGCCAGATGTTCCGCGAAGGCCAGAATGCGTCCGCGTCGTTGGCGCTCGTCCATGATGGCGGCCAAGCTCTTTACCGTTTCCCGTTCGAACGCGAGCAACGATCCGAAATCGCGCTCGACGATTTGGCGAAGGAAGGCCTGTTTGCGTTTTGAAAACGTGTCGAATGCCACCAATCCCTCGAAAAGTCGCGCGGTTCCGAACACCGGCACCGATTCAGCCGAGGAGTCCGTCCCCGCGGCCGCATCGCCCCGTGTCCCCTGGGCGAGCGTGGCGGATTCGCCCCGGCCCACCCAGTTGTAGGCGACGAGTGTGCGATCGGCGTGGGATCGCTCGCCTTCATCAATCCGCTCGAAATCCGGTTTGGCGTCGAAGACACGCTCGAGATCGGCTCGTGGGCAGGTGTAGCGGAAGAGGGTCAAGCAGTGCTCGACATCGAGACTGGCGAGCATTCGGGCGCGATGGGCGTCGTTCAGTTCCCCCACGAGCATGGTGGTTTCGACGATGGTCTCGGCCAGGAAGTCCTTGAGGGTCAGGTCCGGACGCGTTTCTCGAGCGGTTTGATGGCGTTGCTCGACGGTGGCACGCCATTCGGGCCAGAGGGCGTAAGGCATTTCGATGGCGCTGGCTGATACGCGGGAGAAGTGCGGATACGGGATCAGCCAGGTGAGAATGCGGCTGAAGCGGACCATTCGAGCGGCCAGCCCGCGATCGAGAACGCGGAACGGCCCGGCCGCGGGGTCGAGGACATCCAGGCACTCGACGCACCACGCGTCGACGATGCGCTGGACCTCGATCACTGTCGGGCGCCCGCGGAGTCGGCAGCGCATCATCACCTGCTCATCGTTGTTCAGGCCCGCCCAGTTTTCGCTCTCCCACTTCTGGGCGAGGGTACTGCCCGCGGCGTCCCGCTGGATGAACAGGACCGTGTAGAGCGCGTTCTGGACAGCGCATTCGAGTTCCAGTTGCTCGCTCGGCATCGGGATGCGCTGGCGCTGGACGATCTCCTGGAACCGCGCCAGTTTCATGTGTCTTTCAACGTACTCGAGCGCTTTGGCCGTCCAGGCATTGTCCACCTTCACCCAGAGATCGAAACCGGCGCGGGCGAAGGGAAAAAAGGGGCAATCGTCGGGGCAATCGAGCTTGCTGCCGCGTTTGGCTCCGCAGTCCGCCGGGGTGATCACCCCATCGAGCGCGGGGCAATGCCGGGTGTTGTACTTGCCGCCCGGGGGGCGGCTTGGATTCAATGTTGTGGGCATGCGAAACGAGACAACAGAATTCCTCAGACTTGGGCGGGAAGCAAACGACGCAGATGGCCCGATGCCGCCCCGCCCCGGAGGGCTGGGGGGCTTTGGCTCGCTGGCTTCGTTGCTCCTCAGCCCTGCCGCAGCAGTTCGAGCATGGCGCGGTCGAGCCGGTGGCCGTTCCAATCCTCGTACTTCACGTCGGAACGTGCGCTGTCGAGGATGCCGAACGAGCCGCGGAAGTTCCACAGGGCCCAGCCCCAGCCGGCTTCCTTCCAGAGGTCGAGGTTGTCCTTCATCCAGGCCAAGGCGACGGCATGGGGTGTGAACTGATAGGCGCCCCATTCGCCGACATGCACGCCGACGCCCATTTTCTCGAGCGCCTTCCAGGGCGCGATCTGCTCCCGGCGCAGGCGTTCCTTGTCCCAAGTGTTGCCCGGCCCGAGTTCGAGCGGCCAGCTCGGTTCGGGCCAGTTCTGGCCGTTGACCCAACTCGCCTTGTGATGGCTGACGCGCATCGGCTGGTAGCCGCGGGTGCTTTGGGCGATGCCCAGCGGAGCCAGGGCAGGCACGGGCTTGTTCCCCCACCTCAAGCCGTCGGCGATGATCAGGCGGTCCGGGTCTTCGGCCCGGATGGCCTCGACAAGCCGTTGCGCAATGCGGGCGTAATTGTCCTCAGCCTGGTCGTCGGGCTCGTTGAAGAGGTCGAAGCTGATGTGGCGGTTGGGGATGCCTTTGTAGCGGCGAGCGAATGCGGTCCAGTGGTGGGCGCAGGCGTCGAGCGCTTTCTGGTCCTTCCACAAATCGAGCGGTTCCGGCGGCGGGTTGACGCAATAGCCGGGGGCGCGGTGGAAGTTGAGGCAGACATGGACGCCGTGGCGTTTGCCGAACTCGATCGCCTCGTCGATATGCTTGAGTTCGTCCTCCTGCAATCGCAGCCAATCCGTCGGATCGGTCCAACAAAGATACGACATGGGCAGACGGACGAAGTCGAAGCCCCAGGCGGACATCCACTCGAAATCCTGTTCCAGGAAGGGCGGGTTGCCCCCTTCGCGCTTGACGAACTTCTCGAGCAGGTTGAAGCCGCGCCAGCGGGGCAGCTTCCTGGCTGAGGGCTCCAGGTCCGGGCCCTTGGGGAGGTCCGCGGGCAACGCGGGAACGGCGCTGAGCGCTGCGGCGCTCAGCGTAGCCCCGGCCGTGCGCGCGACGAATTGGCGGCGGGAGATGCTCATGGGTGTGTGAATGCTACTTGCAGCAGGCGCAGGCGGATTCGCGCTGAGCGGGGCCCTTGCCCGCAGGGGCCTGGGCGGCGAACATCGCGTCCCACTCTTTGACCTTCGCAATAACGTAATCGACTTCGTCCTGGCGGAGTTCGGGGAACATGGGGAGGCTGATGCAGCAGGCCGCGTTGGTCTCGGCGTTGGTGAGCGGGCCGACGCTGCGGGCGGATTTGCCCCACGGGTAGCCTGGCTGCTGATGGATGGCGATCGAGTAATGGGTCTTGGCGTCGACGCCGTTCTTGACCGGGAAATCGACGAGCTGATCGCGCCACTCGGGCTTCTTGGTCTCGATCACGTAGAGAGAGATGGACCCGCACGATCGCCTTGGTCTTCGACTTGATGTTCTCGTATTGCCGGACGTGTCCGTAAAACGAAACGTTCACCGGGCGCGACGCTATTCGGCAAGCGCAAGTCCTGACAAGCACATTTGCATCCCGAGATCGCCGCTTGCACGAGGTTCTTGGTTTTTCGGTCTGGGCGCGGCTGTGCTTCTCCAGCCTGCATAGCAGTCTTCCTGCGAAGTCTGAGTGCCCTGTGCACAGACGGGGGTGCGAAATATGCGGGCTAGGCGCGGACGAAAATCTTGCCCGGCAACTGACGGGCAAGATGTTTGAGTTCGAGGCCGAAAAGAGTGGCGGAGACGGCCGAGGCTGGCAGCCCGCTCAGACGGATCAATTGGTCGAGGTTCTTCTCGTCCGAACCGAGCAGGTCGTAGAGGCGCTGCTCGTTGTCCGTCAGGACCAGGGCGGGAAGGGTGGTGGACTCGTCAGGCCCGGTCGTTCGTTTGGTCGACGGGAAAAGGTACTCGAACTCGGTCAGGATGTCCTCGACCCCTTCGCAGAGCTTTGCGCCCTTCTTGATCAGGTCGTGACAGCCCCGGCTCTGGGGCGAGTCGATCCGGCCTGGGACGGCGCAGAGTTGGCGTCCGTAATCGACCGCCATGTTGGCAGTGATGAGGGCGCCGCTGTGCAGGTCGGCCTCGACGACGACGGTGCCGAGGGACATGCCGGCGACGATGCGGTTGCGGATCGGGAACGCCTGTTTGTCGGCGGGTCGGTTGAAAGGGAACTGGGTCAGGACGGCGCCGCTGGCGGCGATGCGGCGGTAGAGTTCGATGTTCTCGGGCGGGAAAACCCGGTTGATGCCGGTCCCCAGGACGGCGATTGTGCGTCCTTTGGCCGAGAGGGCGCCCTGATGGGCTGCGGTATCGATGCCGCGCGCTCCGCCGCTGACGACTGTGACCCCGACATAGGCGAGTTGGTAGGCGAGCTTGCGGGCGACTTCCTGGCCGTAGTGTGTGCTGCGGCGCGAACCGACGATCGCCACGGCGTTGTGATCGCGTTCGATCATGCCGCCCAGGACGTACAGGACGATGGGCGGATCATAAATCTGGCGGAGCAGGGGCGGATACGAGTCGTCGGCCATGGTCAGCACCTGGCAGCCAAAATCGCGAATGCGTTCGAGTTCGCCGGTAAGGTCGACAGTCTTTTCCCAGGAGGCAATGGCCGCCGCGGTCTCGAGTCCGATGCCTGGCACCCGTTCGAGTTGGGCGCGGCTTGCTTTCAGGATCGAGGGGGCGTCACCCAGGTGATCCAGCAGTTGGCGCAAGCGGACCGGACCGACGTGCTCGACCATGTTCAAAGCAATCAGGGCTTCCTTGGCGTCCATGACGGAGCATGTACCCCAGAAAACGCGCGATCGCAAGGGGTGAAGTGCAGCGGAAAGGCCTTGCGCGATGTGATCGACGTCAAGGCTTGCGGGGTGGCGGCGGTTTGAGGATGGCGTCGCGGCGCAGAACGCGGAAGCGGTTGTAGACCTGGTCCTCGAGGTCCTGGGCGCGTTGCCGTATGTCCGGCTGGACGGGTTGGAGGACGGCGCAGGCTCGAGCGATGCTGTTGGTGATGCGTTCGAGTTGGAAGACGTTGGTGAAGAGTTCGCGGCAGCGGGCCTCGTAGAGCGTTTGGGCGACTGGAATATCGAACAGTGCCCAGGCGACACTGCCCGTCCAGCTCACGTCGAGATCGAGGTAGGACCGCTGAAACAACTGGTCCATGCCGTGCGGCATGAAGACGGCGCGGCCGTCGTCCGGGCGAAAGTAGACCCGGTAGTTGTTGCGGTTGAGGGGGTAGCCGTCCCAGTCCACAAGCATGACCGACAGGGCGGCATACGAGGCGAACCGGTCGACATCCAGCAGCGCTTCGAGCCGTTCCCAACGGCGATCTCGATCTTGTTCCTGCACGGCGGCGGCCAGGGCCTTGAGGTCGGAGCGATCCTTTGGGCCATCGCCCGAATCCAGTTCGAGGTCGTTCTGGATGTCCTGGACGAAGCCGCCGTCGTAGAGGTTGCCTTTGGCGCTTCCGAAGTAGATTCTGAGGAACTCCGTCTCGAACGCTTCCTTGAGCACGTACAGGCCGAGCTTCCGGTCGTTCAGTTCCACCGTGGCCCACGCGACCCGCGTGGTGGGAACTCCCGCCGCCCGGAACAACTCGCTGCCCAAGTACTCGTTGAGAAAGGATGGGTCCTGCACCGAGTTGTTGAGGTGCAACCGGCGAATCCCGAAAAGACGCCGCCCGTCGACCCACTTGCTGAAATGCAGCGTCAAGGCCGGTTGGTCGTCAATAGGACGAAAGCTCCCGGCGGCTCCCTTGAGTTTGGCGGCCACATTGGTGAAGACTTGTCCGTTGACGACCGCCGTCATGGGGACGTACTCGCGCGGCTGTTCGCGCAGGGCGCGCAGATGCGCGGCGCGCAGGTGCAATCGAAATTCGAGCAGGGTCGGTGCGTCGAAGATTTCGCCACCGGGGACCAGACTGGGTTTGAGAGGCGGTTGACGGGTTGGGGAGGCCGTATCGCCGCCCAGGGTTGGCGGAGTGAGCAGTGCGAGGCAGATCAGAAAAGCCCTGCACCTGGCCGCAAGCGGTATGGGACCTTCCTTCATCGCTGGGCGGTGTGGCCTCGAGAGGCTTCGGAGTGTCGAGGCGTCATGGTGCCAGGGACCAAGAGGGGGATGGCCGAGTCGAACCAGGTCGAATTGGGGTGGGTTCGACGCTTGTCGCGGAGATGCAGCGGTATGCGGCGCGCTACCCGATGCGCCAGACAATGCGGGCCTTGTTGAGGTCGTAGGGCGACATCTCCATCTTCACGCGGTCGCCAGTGGTCAGGCGCACGAAGCGCTTGCGCATGCGTCCGGCGATCGTGGCCAGGACAACGTGGTTGTTGTCCAATTGCACCCGGAACATGGTTCCTGCAAGCACCGTGATCACGCGGCCTTCCACTTCGATATGTTCTTGCATGCAGCAGTTAAACACTCACCGCTCGGCGGCCTTGGCTTTGCACTCGCATTGGCGTGCCGGCACCGTCGGAAACGAAAGCGGAGCTTGGTCCGTCAAGCCCCGCCCAATGCCAAGGCATGCCGCATTATCCGTTGTTGTGACGTGCCGATCGACCCGATTCGAGACGAGTCAACGCCTTCCGAAATTCGACATCTCACCTTTCCCCTCCGCGTCATGATTCGGTCATGGAACAAGTCTCTTGTCTTTGGAGCAGCGCATGATCCGGAAGACGCGGTGCCAGGGAGAATGCCGGGCGACACGGATTTGGCAAGCCCAATTGTGCCCGGTGTGGTGTGCTGGTGTGCTTTTCAATACTGCATTTCTGCGGAGCATTCGAGTTGCGCTCGGGCAACGGCTCAGGCCTGCGCCGGAAGAACCCACCCGGCTGCGAAGGCGAGCGACCATAGCCTGGAACTTCAATCTCGCACAACGTACGCAGAGGCCGTCGGCGTCCTCGGGAACGGCGGCTTGCTGCCGACCGCTGCCCGCTTCGAGTTGAAGAATCTGGCGGTTGAGAAGTTTAGTCTTCTTCGATGGCGCTTTTTTCTCAGGGTTCGTCCAGGAACCTTCTTCCTTATTGGGTTTCCTCTCCCGGTCGGGGGCGTGAGCTGGGACTGAATCAGCCCTGACCAAATAATGACTCAAAATGTTTTATGTTGACATTTGTTGATATATAGCGTCATGATACCCGCAGACATTCACACCAACATGACCGCATCCAATGAACGACGATATCATGACGCTGCCTGAACTGGCTGCTTACCTGAAGCTGGCGGAGCGCACGGTTTATGGCTACGCGCAGCGCGGGATCCTCCCGGGGATCAAAGTGTGTTCGGCCTGGCGGTTCAGGAGAGCCGATGTGCAGGCCTGGCTCGAGCAGCAGCGCCAGTTGACCGAGACGAGCACCTCCAAGCGATCCCGCAAGGAAGGAGCGAAGCCATGAACCATCGGGACGCCAAGCAACACTTGTTCGACAAAACGTTCCTGCTGGGTGCTGGGCGGCGACGAAGAGCCCTGAAGTTCCTCTTTGAAAAGGGCGACGCCGATGCGGTCCAGATCCTGATCGATGCCGTGGACCGGAATCATGTTTCGTCTTCCACGATTCAGCAGTTCCTGGCGCAGCTCTCAGACCGCGAATCCGTCGAACTTCTGGTGGCGAGTTGGACTGCAAAACGCCAGCCGTGGCTCGGCCCGATCGCCGTCGATCGGGCCTTGAGCACTGGTGCCGCTTCCGCATTGCCGCTGGATCGTCAGACGGCCTGGCTGGTGGTGCCGCACGTGTCGGCCGGCGGCCAAAGGGCGGCCGCCGCGGAAGCCTATGTGCAACGTGCGATTCAGCAGCAACCCGACTTCGTGCCGGCGCTGGTTCTCAAACTGGGACGCAGCAACGCCCTGGCTCGCAGCCGCCCGCTACAATCGTGGATGCTGACTCTGCTCACTGACGAGGACGCGGACGTCCGCAGCGGTGCTGAGGCCTGGCTCAAAGCGCTCCCCAACACCCAACAATGGAACGACCTTATTGTCGACGAATGGATTCGTACTCAATCGCCCTTCCTTGCAGGCCTTGTCGCCGAGCCGCGCCTGCCTTCCAACCCGGCCAAGGAGGCCCTGATCCATCTGGTGAACCGGAACGTGGCCGGCTACAGGAAGCTGGAAGATGCGGACGGCGCCTTGCTGGCGGAAGCGATTGCGCTGGCCTCGCCCGAGATGCGGCAGGTCATCAATGAAGTGGTGCTCGAGGCCAAGGACGGCGCCCTCGCCGATGCCTACCGGCACGCAGTCTCGGCTGACGCGCAGGCTGACCCGGACCTCGCCTTGCGTGCTCTTATCGCGTCGGGGAACGAAGACGCCCTGTTCGAGATGGCACGAGGGATGACCTTGGCGGAAGTGCTGCCGCTCTGCGCCCACTGGTCAGAAACCCAACGGCGCCCCACCAAGGAGAAGGCAAAGGCCGCGGTGGATCGCGCGGTCGCCGAGTTGGCCCGGATACCCAAACTGGAAATCGAACCAGCCCCACCGCTGCCGGCCGGGGTCACCGACCTATTCGAAGCCTGGCAGGGCGAGAGCCTCACTGAGGCACAACTTCGCCAGGACCTCGATGCGGCCGACCCGTTTGTGCGGGCGCGGGCCCTTTTCGTCGGCAGCAAGCGCGGTGTGGTGGCCGCAGCCACGCTGCGTGGCAAGGCTTCCAGCGAGCACTGGCCCGAGCGGTTGATCGTGGCCTTGCGAGAGCCGGACGCTCTTTCTGGAAAGGACACTGTGGAATGGATCAACACGGTCGGAGGCGTGGAAAACGAGCTGCTGACCGTCCGTACGTCCTGCGGTCCGGAGGAGTTGCAGCGCACCCAAGCCTTGTGCGCTTCGCTCCGGAAGACCAAGGGAGCTCTGGCGGGGCACAACCTCGCCCTGGCTGAGGCCTTGGCGGCTTTCCAGGAAGCGTTCATCGGTGGCACGATCAGAGTATTTGAGGACGACAGCGCACACCAGAAGGGCGCGACCCGCATCACGCAGGATGATGTTAGAGCGGATGAGCTGAAGTTCTAAACCGAGGTCCATGCCATGCCCTACCTCGACGGCAAATTCTGCATCGCTGACTCAAAGGCGGACAAGTACCGCCAAGTGCGTCCACTGATCGTCAACGCCAAGGACGGCACGGTGTTGGCGTTGGTGCCGGCAGGGCAGTTCCTGGCGGGGGGGGCGGGCAGTGACGAAGGGGGGAAGCTCTTCGCGGTGGAGTTGTGGGCGTATTATCTGGCGGTGCATCCGGTGACCAACGCGCAGTATCTGAGGTTTGTGAACGCCACCGGCCATAGGGTGCCGGACCAGGCAGACTGGGGGACACCGGTGTGGAAGGGGAAGAGTTTTCCGGCGGAGAAGTCGGATCATCCGGTGGTGTGCGTGAGTTGGGAGGACGCGCAAGCTTACTGCCAGTGGGCGGGGCTGCGATTGCCGGGGGAGTTGGAGTGGGAGAAGGGGGCGCGTGGGGTGGATGGACGGAAGTATCCGTGGGGGAAGGACTGCGACTGGACGAAGTGCCGGAACGCTCATACCAGGGAGAGCGAGACGACGGCGAGCGTGTGGGCATATGCGCAGGGGTGCAGTCCGTGGGGGCAGTATCAGATGGCGGGGAACGTGTGGGAATGGTGTGCAGACTGGTATGACAAGAAAGCGTATGAGCGTTACCAGGGCGGGGAACTGACGCCACCGGGCGGCGGGCTGTCCCGTGTGTTGCGCGGTGGGTCGTGGCTCAACGGCACCCCCGGCAGCTTCCGGGCGGCCCTCCGCGGCAGCTACAACCCCGACCGCCGGGACGACAACTACGGGTTTCGGTGTGTGGGGGATGTTGCTCGCTTGGCTGGTGGTTCTTAGCTCTTAGACCCTTAGACCTTAGCCCTTCAACTCTTAGTGCTTAAACCAGGCCGCGAAGCGGCCCCTGGAGTTTGGACATTCTGAAGACGGATTTTGGCGGGGAGCAGTGTGAGGCGGCGAGGGGAGAATCTCAGGCGGCGGCGTTGCCGACCATCATGGGGTAGGTTGCGGGGGCTTTGGCCGTCGGGAATGTGACCGGATGGTCGGCCAGTTGCTTGCGCAGCAGTGTGACGAGGTCCAAAC